>Ga0182013_10002293_pt1 | contig 25147 bp, 16 predicted proteins | sample 612S2MmetaG_FD_120487 | JGI IMG/M metagenome (GOLD analysis project Ga0182013, IMG submission 120487) | Permafrost microbial communities from Stordalen Mire, Sweden - 612S2M metaG | ecosystem: Environmental > Terrestrial > Soil > Wetlands > Permafrost | place: Sweden: Stordalen | collected...
TCCTGGTAATACCAGAAGCCCGAACCGTGGATGGTGTTGGTGCCGCCTTTGGTGGTGATGACGATCTGCCCAGGATTGCCGAACTCGGCATTGGCCAACACACCGTCGGCGCGAATCTCAGCGATGGATTCTGTGGAGGGGAACGCGTCGCCATAAAAAGTGCCGCCGGTTGCGCTCTTGGTGGTCACGCCGTCTACGGTCACGTCCACCTGGTAGGGCAATGCACCTTGCAGAGACACGCCCGTGCTGTCGCCGTCCGCCTGCACACCGGGCAGCGCGCTGAAGATGTTTGCAGCACTCGTGCCATTGGTGCTTGCGCGTGTGTTGACGGGCAGGTTGCTGGCGTCATCTGTCGTGAACGTGCCGCTGATGGTGGGCGAGTCGGTCTCAATGGCGCTCACCATGTCGCCCGTCACCTGCACCTCCTGCTGCACGGCGCCGATGGTCAGCTTCACGTCTACGCGCAGGTCTTGCCGGACTTCCAGCGCTACCCCGGATGCCAGCCACTTCTCAAAGCTGGGAGCCGAGACCTCAACGGAATAGTGGCCGGCCTTCACGTCCTGAAAGTGGTAATCGCCAATTCCATTGGACTTGGTGGTTCGAATCGTGCCTTCTTCCGCATTGGTGAGCGTTACCAGCGCGCCTGGGACCACTGCGCCCGCCGTGTCTTTCACTGAACCGATGATGGAGCCCTGCGTGGATTGCGCGCGGACCTGGGTGCAGGCCAGCACAAGCAGCAGCCCGAGCACGATCAGGCACCGCTGCATTGCTTGTTGGGGATAGATTTCAATTAGCTTTTGCATGGATCACTGTCTCCTGAAGTATTGCTGGGAATATCAATGGATGAGGGTCATTCGTTATCTTCCCTGGATTGAAACGAAACCGAAGGGCTGGACTTCCCGAAGGTTTTGGTCGCCCGAAGTAAGGTCAAATGCTCAGTGGGGAAGAACGATGGTGACGAAACGGGGCCCGGCGGTTACGGCATCGGAAACGATCTCGCGTGCCGTTGAGCACACCGACAGCCACACAAATCCGGTTAAGAATGGACAGGTTCTGGCCATCGATCAGGCTCCTTATCAGGCTCATTCTTTGAGCTTTTCTACTGACTAAGGCTACGTGGACCGTGTTAAAAATCGAGTTGAGGTTTGTTACAGACAGTTGAAAAATCTCGCCGTCGGTCGAGGTAGCCCGACGAGAATGGGGAATGTACTGCAATTCACTCCATTATGAATGCTTTTCAAATTTCCAAAGCAAAATAAATTTCCCATGCCAGACACCCCTCACCTCCGCTAGCGCCGCAAATGCTCCGTGCCCCATCTATTCTGTCATTCTGAGCGAAGCGCAGCGGAGTCGAAGAACCTGCTTCTTGTAATTCTGGCGAATAGATGGGAAACCTCGACCCTACCCCCGCCGCAGTCGGAAGCGCCAACCTTCAATCATCGTCCTTGGGTTTCCGCAGCCTTGTCCCAGACTTTTCGATCTCCTCACGTATCTCGTCGGCGTCATCAACATCCAGCAGCGCAGCCGCCTCTTCCTTGGTTTTGGGCTTTGCGAACCGCGCCTTGGATGGATCAAAAACGCGCAAATCTGACTCCTTCGAGGCATACGGTTCAAGGTGCGGCGTCGTGTCAAATATCCCTGTAATCTCCCCCGCCAGCGCGTCTTCCAGATTCATCGGCCCTAGCCCCAGCAGCTCGTCGATGGTGCGTGTAATCGAGCCCATGCTGATGTGCTCGTGGCTCACCGCGCCCGGGTTGACCCACGGACTGGCCACCAGCAGGATGCTGCGATGGGCATCCACATGGTCCACGCCTCCCTGCGCATCGTCCTCGGTGACAAAAAACGCGGAGTCCTTCCAGATCGAAGTCTTCGAGAGAAAGGCCACAATCCGGCCCAGCGCCAGGTCGTTATCTGCCACAAACGAAGCGCGATAGGGGTATCCGTCTGCAGGGCGGGGATCCGCCGTATGGTCGTTGGGCAGGCGAATCACAATCAACGCCGGAACCTTGCCCGCAGCCAGCTTCGCTCGGAAATCGCGCTCGAACTCCGAAGCCCGAAACTGGTCCGGAATCCCCAGGTTAAAAGTCGGATATCGCCGGTCGCTGAACTCGAAAACCGGCTTGGGTAATGGTGAATTGAGAAACAGCCGCTGCCCCTCGGGCTGCGAGCCCTCCATCTCCGCGTTGCCTTCAATCTCCAGTCCCTCCCCGTAGTTCAGCAGCCCTTTTCCGCTCGCCGCAATGTGCTCCCACAGCGAGCCGAATTGCGGCTCATCTTCCGGCATCGGAGCGTCGGCCCCACCAAATAAAGCCCTGCGTCCCGGCTGGCCGGCTACGGCAGAATCCTTGCGCCGGCCACCATACCCCGAAGTCCATGCAGTGTTGAAAAACGGCGTCGGGTTGATGCCCATCACCCAGCGATGCCCGTCCGCCGACACATCGCTGTCCACATAAAAGTTGTCGCTCATCGCAAAGCGGCCCACCAGCGCATGCAGGTTCGGAGTGACATGCAGATGAGTCGCAGCGTTCCGCTCTTCGGCCCAGCCGTCCAGACCGTATCGCGCCAGTGAGGGATCGCCATTGGCGCCGGCCACATCGCCCAGCACTTCGTCGTACGTCCTGTTTTCCCGGATCACCAGAAAGCAATGCTTCAGCCGCGGCAACTCCGGGTGATTGGCGATGGCCGCCGTGTTGGCCGCGATCACAGTCTTAGTCAGTTCCGCCGCGGCCGGCAGGCGGGCAAGGATAATCGCGCTCAAGCTCCCCAACTCCAGCGAACCTACATACGTGGGCATGTTGGGGTCGTGAAGTTTGCCGGCATTCGCGCCTGCTCCCTTCCCTTTTGTGTTCACCACGTAGAGCGTCTGTCCATCCGGCGAGAGCGCCACAGCCGACGGATTCCAGCCCACCGGAATGTGCTCGATCACTTCATTTGTCTGTTCATCGAGGACGCCCACCGCATCGATCCCCGACTCAGCCACGTAGATTCGTCCATCGCGCTCCGCCAGCCCGCTCGGCATCACCCCGCGTAACGGCCTTCCCGCACGGTCCTGAAACCGCTCTCCGCTGAACGGCGAAAGCTCGGCCTGCGCAAGCACCTTGGTCCCATCCAAGCTGATCTTCGCCACCGCATCCTCGTGCGCCAGCGAAACATAAACCGCATCGCCCCCGACAGCAACCCCGGTAGGAGCAGCCCCGCCCACTGTTTCGCCTTGAACCTCGGTAATCTTCGCGCCCAGCCGCAGCTTGGCCGTCAACACCGGATGCTCCCGGTCCTGCACATCGTAGGTCCACAGCGAGCTGCCACGGTCGGAATTCTCGTCGCCGAGCCCAGGAATCCGCTTGCCCTCCACCACCACCCCCTCCCGCGCAGCCTTTGACGGGTAGCCGAATGGCGGAAAGTGCAACCCTGTCCCCAGTTGATCTTCGGCCTTCGCACCCGGGATCGTGGTGTACTCGAACAGCCCGGTGTTGGTCACATACAGCCGCCTGCCGTCCGGCGAAAGCGCCAGTCCAAACGGATAGCTTCCCGTAGGAATCTCCGCAATGCGCTGAAGACTCGCCGCATCCAGAATCACGATCCGCCAATTCCCCTGGTCGAGCGCATAAAGCGTCTTGCCGTCGGCGGAAACCGTCAGCGTCGCCGCGAAGCTCCCGCTCGCCTCCTTGCCTTTCCCCGCAACGGCCCCATCCAGCGAAACCTCAGCCGCCGCCTTCCAATCGCCCGTCCCGTAGGCGCGTATCTTGCCCGAGTCGCCCGTCGCCACATACAGCAACGCCCCATCCGGCGAATACGCCAGCCCCGCATGAACCTCCATGGCCGGATCGCTTTTCGCTCCGGCGGGCATGCGGCGCACTTTGGGCTGAGCGTCGCCCACGCCTGAGAAGGGCTCGCCGATCACATTCAGAGCGAACGGAAATCCAATCGAAGGCACGGCAATCTGCGCGCCATCCGGGCGCACCGCGAGAGCAAACGGATAAGGCGCCAGCGCAATCCAGTTTCCCGCCGGATGAATCTCGCGCCCATTCGGCAACACCGCCGTCACGCTGGTCTGTGCAACCGCCGCCGCGGCAGAAACCATCCACGCCGCACAAAGGAGGGGGAAATTCCTTCGCTTTTCAAAAATCATGCGTCCAGTATGCACGATGAAGATGAACAACTCGTTTCACCGCCGTTCCCCTGGGGGGATAGGGGACTGGAGTTTCTGCCTTTTCCTGGACGATTGTTCGCTGAGCCAACTAAGCAAATAGGTCTGGCGATACATAATTTATTGACATACCGACGTAACTACTTTACGTCATTCCTGAGTCTATGCTCAGGAGCCCTCCATGAACGATGAGATCGAAGGCGTAGTCCTTTCCGCATTCTAAACCTCACTGGAAGCGCAATTACGAGCCATTCGCCGACTTTGTCAGGGTCAGACGGAGGAGGGCCAACCACGCCCGAAAGAAGGTCGGTCACAAGGGGACATGGCGGACAACATACTTAAGAAGGCGCGCACTCCGCTGCATGTTCCCGAGATTATCGACCGCATCCAGGCGCAGTTCGGCGTAGCCGTGGATCGGGAGTGCCTAGTTTCCGATAGGCTTCGAGAACCTTGCGCACGTAGTCTTCTCGGCCGAACGGTTGTTGACCCATGCCCGTCTCCTCAGCCTTGCGGAACGCGCAGCGATGGTCCGTCGATGCGTATGGTGTGGCAGTAATGACGGACGCGGCTCAACAGCGCATCGACCATGGCCGGGTTGCCGAGGAAGTTGCCCCATTCGTCGTAGCTCAGATTTGTGATGATGATCGAGGCGTGGCGATGATAGCGCTCCTCCGTCAGCTTGAAGAAGATGTTGGACTGTTCGGGCTTCAGCGTCGGGTATGCAATCGAGCAGGCGACCGACAGGCTGCCTTTTCTTCCGGTCCAACCCAGGGAATCAAACTGTGTCCCGTACCCCGACTCTTGCTCAACGGCGCCGAGGCCTGAAGCCACAGGTCCGCATCGCCGCCGGCCACTTACGAAGAGTTGACGCGGGTCGCTTTGTCTCTCCTGAACAGGAATGGTGCCGATCCGAGGCTAAGGTTCCGTCTGGTGGGCGTTGGCCTCGGCAACTCAAAGGATCCGGGCGAGGGCATGGAACCATCGCTCTTTCACGCTTCCCTTTGATTTCCGCCGAATCGAACCGACCGCGTCATTTACAGGCAGTCTGCTCGAAGGCGGCAAGGCCTACAACGCGGCCGATTGGATAGCGCGATTACGCAAATCTTGGTAACGCATCGAGATTCGGTTGGAAAAAAGGCGGAGAGCCGCCTAATCATTAGCGCAACTTCCGGTGTGCTAGAATTTGGCGACTCGCGGATGCCTAATGAAATGCCGGCATCTTCGGAATGATTCCGCGGCGGTGCTGCCCCTTATCAGCGCGCCTTGTCTTTTTACTACTACACGGAGGATGTATGACTCGCTCGACCGTTTGTTTCGCCGTCGCTGTTTTGCTCGCTCTTCCCGCGGCTTCTCAGACATCAACCGAGGCGACCCTGCCCTATTCACCGAGCCTCGACATCACCTCAATGGACAAGACGATCGATCCCTGCGTGGACTTCTACACATATTCCTGCGGTGGATGGCAGAAGCAGAATCCCATTCCGGCGGATCAGACCTCGTGGAGCGTCTACGCGAAGCTCTACCAGGACAACCTGAGGTTTCTACGCGGCATTCTGGAAGAAGCGGCAGCCAGGAGGACGGGGCGCAACAAGGTAACGCAGGAGATCGGCGACTTCTACGGCGCTTGCATGGATGAAAACACCGTCAACCAGCGCGGTGTTGGTGCGATCCAGCCGCAACTGGATGCGATCGCGGCGATGAAGTCCACACGGGACATCGCGCCGCTGACGGCGCATGTCACGCTCCCTTTTGGTCAAACGCTGCTGTTTGGAGCCGGTTCCGCGCAGGATCCGGACAACTCCGAGCAGGAGATTGCCGACCTCGATCAAGGAGGCCTCGGCCTTCCCGATCGCGACTACTACACCAAGGAAGATAACAAGTCGAAGGAGATTCGCGAGCGATATTTGCAGCACGCGCAGGCTGTCTTCCAATTGCTGGGCGATACACCGGAGGCCGCAAAGAAGAACGCCGACACGGTGATGCGGATGGAAACTGCCCTTGCGAAGGCCTCGTGGACGCGTGTGGAGCAACGCAATCCATATAACTTGAAGAACAAGATGAAGATGGGCGATTTAGAAAACCTCGCGCCGAACTTCGACTGGACGGCCTATTACCGCGAGGCCCGTTATCCGAATTTCGAGATCGTGAACGTTGAGTCTCCCAAGTTCTACAAGCAGATGAGCGATTCACTGACGGCGGAGCCGGTGGAGAACTGGAAGACTTACTTCCGCTTTCACATCGCCGACTCGTACTCGGCATTTCTCTCCAAGCCGTTTGCGGACGAGAACTTCAACTTCTATCGTGCCTACCTGCGCGGTGCAAAGGCGCAACAGCCACGCTGGCGCCAATGCGTGCAGCATACCGATTTCAACCTGAGTGAAGCGTTGGGACAGGCGTATGTTGCCAAGGTCTTCTCGCCGGAGTTGAAAGCCGCGTCGCTGGATATGGTGGACCGAATTGAAGAATCCATGCGCGAGCGAATTGCGCAGCTCGACTGGATGAGCCCACAGACAAAACAGCAGGCGCTGATCAAACTGCAGGCGATTCGGAACAAGATCGGCTATCCCGATAAGTGGCGCGACTATTCCTCGATCGAGATTTCGCCGACAGACTTTGCCGGCAATATGGAACGCACGGGCGCCTTTGAGCTGCACCGGCAGATCAACAAGATTGGATTGCCGGTGGATCACGGCGAGTGGATGATCTCCGCAGCCACGGTTGACGCCTACTACAACTCGCAGATGAACGACATCAACTTTCCCGCGGGCGTTCTGCAGCCGCCCATCTACGACCGCAAGATCGACGATGCCCCAAACTACGGTGACACCGGGGGCACCATCGGACACGAGCTTACCCACGGCTTTGACGATGAGGGAAGCCAGTTCGACGCCAAGGGCAACCTTAAAGATTGGTGGACGAAGGAAGACCGGGAGAAATTCGACGCGCGTACCAAATGCGTGGACGACCAGTATTCGTCGTATTTGGCCGTGGACGACGTGCACGTTAATGGCAAGCTTACGCTGGGCGAGAACGTCGCCGATCTTGGCGGCGAGATTCTTGCCTTCATGGCATGGCAAAACAAGACAAAAGACATGAACCTTCAGCCGGTGGATGGACTGACGCCGGAGCAGCGCTTCTTTGTAGGATTTGCGCAATGGGACTGCGCCAACGAGCGCCCTGACGATCTGCGGGTACGCGCTGCCACGGATCCTCACTCACCTGCTAAATACCGCATCGATGGTGTGCTGGTGAACATGCCCGAGTTTGCCAAAGCATTCGAATGCAAAGCAGGTCAGGCGATGGTGCGTCCGGCGGCACAGGTTTGCAAAGTCTGGTAAGCGGCCACCGGGACTGCTCGGCGGCCGAATTTCTTGGGTTAGCAGGCCTTCTTTTCGGTTCAGCGCTCTACCGCGAATTCAAAGTCAGTGTTCTGGGAGAAATCGTCAAACACTACCTGTCGTACGAGGATGAGTGCGATAAGCGAGTTCGCAGGATGGAGGTTTAGTTGGTCCGTAGTTGCTGAATCGAACCTTTCAGCATCTTCCTGTGACGTATTTGAGTTTCGTCGCCTCTGCCCCCGCCTGAACGTGCCGCGCACATTGGTGGCTTACCCCGTGCCAACAATCGCGACGCGATGAACGTTGCGTGGAATGTGATCGCTTTAGACGCTCTGAAAACTTCGCGACAATCCATGTCCGGATGCCGCGCTCGCTGCTAGGCCGGTTTAGCATCAGGGACGGACCTTCTATGTAGGCATACCTGGTTTTCCTGATCCAGTCGGCGTTTCAGCACGGCGCCGTCGATTAGAGCGCCGCTCGGCTCCAATTCGGTTATACTTCCGAGTCATTGACTCACAACTAGGATCTCACTCTCTACCAGAACGTCCTGGGACCGGCTCCTTGCAAAATAATTGCAAGAGACTTCGGTCAGTCCGTTCTTCTATCAGGCATCGATCTCTGTGAGTCGAGGGTATCGAAGAATGGAAATCATTGGTGTACTGGTGGTCGGATTCCTGCTGGGGATCCCTATCGTTGCAGTCATCGCTTTGGTTCGATCCGCGAATACACGCAAGCTGCTTGAAGAAACTACCTGGGAATACCGCGACAAAATCTCTGACTTGACCGGTGAGATTGCCAAACTTCGCCGTGAACTCGCCGAGGTCTCGCAGAGGGTGGGCCAGCCAGCCCCAGCTTCTTCGCCTGCGCCAACAGCCGAGGCACATACGGTCAAGACTGCCCCAGCACCAGTTGCGGCGCCTTCGCAGACAGCCGGCCCAATCGAGCACCCCGTAGCGGCAACTGTCGTCCCTAAGCCTGCGCTCAGTTCCTCGCTTTCTTCGCAGTCGGTGAGCCCCCCTGAGACACAGGTTTTTCTCAAGCAGGCTGCTCCGTCCCAGTCGACACAGCGCATTGATCCGGTCGTCAGTCCGATTCCCCCCCCGGCCGCAACCGGCAAGTGCTCTGCCCGCGACGCCGACCGCGCAGCCTGTGACTGCAACCAGGAGCGAAGCGCGCCCCGATGCGGCTCCACGGCCAGTCCGAGCCGTTCCGTCTCCACAACCCAGCGCAACGCAACCGCCGCGTCTTCCTGTGCCGCCAGCGGCTCCCCGCTTTGCGGCGCTTCAAGACGAGCCGACCCGCAAGAGTTTCGCGGAGCGGCTGCGCGCCACGCTTCCACTCGAAGAAGTGCTGGGCATGAACCTGTTCGCCAAGCTGGGCATTATCCTGCTGGTTCTTGGCTTCGCGTTGTTGGGCCGCGTGGCGCTTATTTCCATGGGGCCGGGAGCGAGAGTCGCCCTGATTTACGCGGCGGCAGGCGTGCTGCTTGGCGGAGGCATTCGACTCGAAGGGAAAGAGCGCTATCACCTTGTTGGCCGCACTGGAATTGGCGGCGGCTGGGCGCTGCTGTTCTTCACTACCTATGCCATGTATCACGTTCCGGCAATGACGGTCATGAGTTCCAATACGCTCAATTGTTTACTCATGCTTGTGGTTGCGATCGCAATGGTAGCGCATACGCTGCGCTATAAGTCGCAGTTGGTCACAGGTCTCGCTTTCCTACTCGCATTTTCAACCATTGCCCTAAGTCAAGACAGCGTGTACGCACTTACGGCGGGCGTGATTCTGGCCTTTGGAATCGTTGCCATCGCGTTGCGCATGCGCTGGTACGAGCTTGAGGTCTTCGGCATTCTGGCCAGTTTTGGCAACCACTTCTATTGGCTCTACAGGCTGTATCCCGACGGCATGGCGGGTCACTCGTTCCCGCAGTTCTGGCCCAGCGCCATCATCCTCATCCTCTACTGGGCAATCTTCCGCGGTTCCTATATCGCGCGCACCATTCGCGCGCCACGCGACGAAACCATCTCGACCATCGCGGCATTGCTCAACACAATGCTGCTCGGCGTGGTCATGAAATTCCAATCGACGCGCCCTGAGCTGGCTTTTTACGGAATCCTCGCAATCAGTGCGGCGGAGTTCTTCTGTGGTCAGTTGCCCGCGACACGGCGACGCCGTCCGGCATTCATTCTCCTTACGGTGATGGGCACCATGCTGATGTTCGCATCCGTTCCCTTCAAATTCAGCGGCAACAACATTGCACTGTTCTGGATGATCGCGGCAGAAATCCTCTTGATTGCCGGGATCGTCCAATTGGAAGTTGTCTTCCGCCGGCTTGGATTGCTTGCTAGCCTGTTGACCGGTCTACTGATCGTTTACGAGGCGCAGCATATCGTCGAGTTTCGCCAGCACTCTGAAGCGCAGCTCATGCAGGACGGAATCCTGCTGCTCACCTGCAGTGTCCTCTTCTACCTGAATTCCCTCTTCATTCGCGACAAGTGGGCGAACCTGTTCGACACATTTGACGGCCCGATTGCAACGGCGCAAGGCTATATCGGCTGCGTCACCGCGTTCCTCGGGGTGTGGGGCCTGTTCACCGGCGACTGGACCGCGATCGGCTGGTCTGCGTTGATGCTGGGAGCGGCTGTCGGCGTCCGATACCTGAACAACAAGCACCTCATCGTGCAGGCGAGCGCACTGTTTGTCGCCGCGGCGATTCGTGCGGCGGTCTTCAACTGTCACCTGTCCGATCTGTACCCGCACCACATCGCGCTGCGGTTAGCCACTCTGCCGATTCTTGCGGCCGTCTGTTACGCGACGGCCTGGGCGCTTTCCGGCGTCAAAGATCTGCGTCTTGTTCCTCGCACCGCTGTGCTGTGGGCGGGGACCGCGTCGCTCGTCACGCTGGCCTGGGCTGAATTGCCTCCTATGTGGATAGCTTGCGCCTGGATGGCGCTGGCGGTGGTTGTTGCGCTGATTGGACGGCGCACCAGGAACGCGGAGACCGGGATCGCCGAGTTCTCGTACCAGGAACACGCTCTGGTCGCGATTGTGGTGGCCCAGCTTTTCGCCGTCAATCTCTACGCGCAAAACTCGATGGAACGCTACCTGCCGTTCCTCGGCTGTGCCGCTGCACTCTATGCGATCTCGCGCTTCTGCACTTTGAAGGACGCATCCTACCGGCGACCGGCTGCGTGGATACACACATGGGGCGCAACCGCGCTGATCGCTACACTGGCCTGGAACGAATCTCCGCAACTCTGGCTGACGGCAATCTGGGCGGTGTTTGCGCTCGCACTTGCAATCGTTGACCGCATCTTCGATGTCGAAGAGCTTCCCTATCAAGCGCACGTGCTCGCTCTGCTTGCTGTCTGCCGCGCGGTCACTCTCAATCTGTATACGCAGGACAAGTGGCACAACGCCGATTTGCGGTTGATCACGGTGGGTATCCTGATTGCGGTCCTTTATGCGATGGCAATGTGGGTGCGCATGCCGGAGTCGCTTCGCCAACCCGAAGCACGCCATGTGTATACATGGGCCGGATCGGCCCTCACGGCGTGGCTACTGTGGAGCGAGTTGCAGCCAATCGGTGTGGCCGTGGGTTTGGCGGTCTTTGGACTATTGCTCTTTGAATTTGGAACGGGTCGCCAGCAAAGACAGATTCGCCTCCAGTCGTACCTCGCATTAGCCGCGGCGTTCGCGCGCATCTTCTTCGTCAATCTCACCGCAGCTACGCTTCCCGGCGAAGCGCTCAGTCCGCGCATATACACGGTTGCGCCGATTGCCCTGATCTATTTCTTCGTGTGGGCGCAGTTGCAATCCAATAAGGCCACGACCGAGATCGGGCGCTGGTCGCCTGGAGACCTGATCGCCTATTTAGGCACCGGGTCGGTAGCGGCTCTCCTTTATTTTCAGACACCCGCGGAATGGATCGTTGTCGCTTGGGCAATCCTGGCGGTTGCGCTATTCGCGGCAACTCTCATGCTCGACAAAGAAGTCCTCCACCGGCAGGCAGCATTCCTGGTTGCCGGAATCGTCGGTCGTGGCCTGGCGCACAACATCTTTGGCGGAAGTTACTTCGTCGAAGGAGGATGGCGCGGCAACTTTGTTGTGCTTTCTCTCACTGCCGCTCTCCTGCTTGCCGCTCTGCCGATTGCGTTTCGACTCCGCAAGCGCTATGCCGAGCGCACTGACTTGTCGTTTCTCAGTCGAGTTACGGCGCTGAAGTATCCGGAACAGCTGCTCTTCTTTGCTCCCATTATCCTCATAAGCTTCATGATTGCGGTCAAGATGAATCCGGGCATCGTTACGCTGTCGTGGGGCATTGAGGGGGTTTTGCTGATTGTGCTCGGGCTCCTGGTAAGCCAGCGCAGCTATCGCATCACTGGACTTTTGTTGCTCCTGCTCTGTGTGGGCAAAATCGTGTTTCGCGATGCATGGCAACTTGACGAACGCAATCGGTATATCACCTTCATTGCGCTGGGCGCTGCGTTGACCCTGGTTTCCACGCTCTACGGAAGATATCGGGAGATCGTGCGGCGGTTGATATGAGGCGCATTCTGGCCATGGTTGCAATTCTCCTGATTGCCGGGGGTGCTCTCTACCTTGCGCAGCGGCGCAAACGCCAGGATGCGGTGAGCGTGAACGCGGTTGTGGATGCAGCGGCGGATTGGCAGCGCGATCTCACCCGCGTGCCCATGCATCTTACGCGGATATCCGTCGAGCAGGAGACACGCATTGGGGACGAGCTTGCGCAACAGTATGCATCCGCGCAGCCCGCGCAGTCTGCGGAGATGGCGGCGACAATTGGGATGGACCGATACGTCAATGAGGTCGGCGGGCGCGTGGCGGCTCATGCAAGGCGCAAGCTTGCTTTCCGCTTCCACCTCATCCCAGATGTGAATTTGATCAACGCCTTTGCATTGCCGGGCGGGCATGTGTTCATTGGCCAGGGGCTTCTTGATCAGATGACCAGCGAAGACGAACTCGCCTTTGTGCTTGGACACGAGATTGAGCACATCGATCATTATCACGCTGTGGAGCGCGTGCAGATCGAGGCACAGCTCAAAAAGGTTAATCTGGACATTGTGGCAGCGGTTGCGCAGATTCCCATCTCGTTATGGCAGGCCGGCTATAGCAAGGACCAGGAGTTCGAAGCTGACCGCGAAGGGCTGCGCATCGCCAGCGCAGCCGGCTACTCCCCGCAGGGAGCCGTGAACATGCTGGAGCGGTGGACCCGATTGCGCGATGAGTACGTGATCCACGCTGAGACACCCACGGGTGAACTCAGTCAGCTTGCCATCGAGGGGCTCAACGGCTACTTCCGCACCCATCCGCTGCCCTCGGAACGCCTGGCGCAGGCCAACGAAATCGTCGCGCAGGACCACCTACCGTTGAACAGGCCCCTCAAGCCATTTCATGTGGAGTATGAAGTGACAAGCGAAGAGAGGTAGGCTGCATAACCCGGTCAGTTCCAGTTAACGCCGCCGTCAGACGTGGTCCAGGAAGCTCCATCGGCAGCTTCAACCGTCCCCGTACGCGGCGTCTTGAAGCGAATGTGGACGATGATGGGTTCGTTGCCATTCTTCATCGGCAAAGGCACGACGGTCCAGGTATTGCCGTTGTCTGAGGAGTGATAAAGCCGCGCATTTTCACCGCCAACCCATACCTCCGCATCGAAGACTGAAACCACCCGCATCCTTGCGCTCTCGTTGGCGAGCACGGGTTGCCAGGCTCCATCGCCGAAGGATCGTTCCGCATGTCCCGAGCTGTCGATGCGCCAGTGCGGACGTGCGGAAACGCCAGACCCAGAGATTTCGGATAGCGCGCGAGCCGTCTCGGCATTGGCGAACGCGGAATGGGTCTGAGACGGAGCGGATGGCTGCGCAACGGAGTTTGGCGTCCCTGCTGCCGGCGGCGGAGACGCTTGACGAATCGTCGAAGAGGGAAGCCCCGGCGCGTTTTCCTGCGCGATTGTCGCGCGCTGCTTCAACTCCAGTTTTTGTCTGTAAACCAATCCAGCTGAGCAGACTATCAGGATGCCCGCTGCAACGCTCACCCAGGGAAGCCAGGCACGCAGCGGCGGATGCGTGGACCGTTGCAGCAGAAACGGCTTCATCCCAGTAACCGGGCCTGCTGCGGCTCCCGTCGCGGCGCTCAGCAGTTCGCGGCAGTCGGCGCAAGCGGCCAGATGCGCGAAGACTTCCTGGCGTTCTCGCTCAAGCAGCCCACCTTCGGAGAACGCCGTCAACAGGTCGGAATCCGGATGAGGCCCGGCCTGCTGGCTTCGCGCCAGTTCCATTTTCAGCGGATTGGACTCAATTTGCTTCATTCTGCAAACTCATCTTCTTTTAGAACGTTCCGGCTGATCTTTCTTGCTTCAAATTTGCCGCCACATCCACATCAATATCGCGCACATCGATCTCCCGCAGCAATTCATCGCAGCGTCGCGGATGAACACCCGCGGACTGCAGCCGTCTTCGGACGCGTTTGCGCAGGGTGCCCGCCAGCCGATCGAGTTTGCGGCTGACCGTGGATTCGTGAACGCCTGTCTGGCGTCCAATATCGGCCAGGGTGCGTTGATCAAGATAATAGGATGCGAGGAGAAACCGCTCCTCATGACTGAGCTCGGCCAGCGTTTGAGCAATGGCGACAGCGACTCGGTCGTCGCCCACTGGAGCGGTCATCGGAGGGCTCTGCGCGAAGGACGCTCCATGGTCGATCTGCTCATCGAGACTGACGTCGCCGGAATGGGTGCGGCAGCGGTCAATGTGCCTTCGGGTGAGGACCGTGCGGAGCCAGCCTTCCAGCGAGCCGCGGCCCATGTAGTAATCGAGCTTCGAAATGCGGCGGCTGTCGCTGTTGGGGATTCCGTAGAGTTCGGCGTTGAGTTCGTCCGCCAGCTCCCGCCCCGCTGTTTCGTCCCTGGTGAGCCGGCATGCAGTTGCGTGGAGCGCTGCACGAAAGCGGGGAATAAACGCATCCCATGCTGCGTCGTTTCCCCCTGCGCAAGCGCGGGCCAGTACCAGTTCCTCGATGCGCAGGGATGCCACAAGCTCAACTCTCTCGGATTCGCTGCCGTCGGCGGCGTAGCGAAGCACGACGCCCGCCACGATCCGATGAAAGCGCTCGGGAGTCACACCGTACAACTCCGCGCCGGACTCACCGTAGCGCCTCGAAATAGCCCGGTCGACTCCGCTTCCGAGGAACGCATCGCGGTGACTCTCTGCCGGAGGCTCAGGCTCGGAAAACATTTGCATCGATGGTAGCAAGATTACTGCAAGAAACCTATTTGTCCGCGTTCTTCCAATGTTGGGCGACGATGACGCGCTCAAGGAGGATGCGATGGCGATGAAAATGACGACATGGCTTGAGGCTGGGTGCGGGCGGAAGAAGAATGAACATTGCGCAAGGCTCACGGTGCTTGGGTCTGCCCTGCGGAACAGCGTTGGCTGGACGATAGCGTTGGCCTCGCTGTTCTGGATATCGCATGCGGTTCCGGCTTCGGCCGGCGGTCCTGACAATCAACCCGCGTACAAAGTATTGCCGCCAGTTCTGCGCAACAATCTGGCTATCTTCCCCGTGGTGGCAAATCAGTCCTTCGATACATCGCAACTGATGACGCTGGACGAAGGCGTGCGTTCCGGGCAGGTTATCGTGACTGAAGCAGGGGATGAACGCGGCCTCGTCCGGCTGGGTCAGCCGATCCCGCGGCGGCAAGCGGGCGCCGAGGTCAATCGCCTGGTGCTCTACAACAATTCCAGTCACCCATTACTCCTGCTTGCGGGAGAAATTGTGACCGGCGGCAAGCAGGATCGCGTGATTGGATCCGATCGCATTGTCCAGGCGAATACTGGGCCGATCGATCTCGGAGTCTTCTGTGTCGAGCCTGGGCGCTGGGTCGCGTCCAGCGGCAAGTTCGGCTCGATGGGCGCGCAGATGGCGCAGCCAAGTGTGCGCACACCGGCCATGGCCGAGCACAATCAGAACCAGGTTTGGGCAAATGTTCGCGCCTCGAATGCGAAGATGGCCGGCAATCTGAGCAGCGCGGATGCTGTGACTGTCGAATCGACAAGTTCATACGCGAAGGTGTTTGACAGTGCGCCTGTGGCAAAAATGGAAGCGAGCTATGGCGGACAGGACAGCGAGCAGGCGATCCTGCGTGAATTGCACAGCAAAGGCGCGGTCGGTGTAGTTGTTGCCGTAAATGGACAGGTCCTGTGGGCCGACGTATTCGCCAGCACGGAATTGCTCGCGAAGTACTGGCCGAAGCTGATGCGCAGCTACGTGGCCGAGGCCATGACTTCCGCAAACAGCGCCACTGCTCCCGATATGCACGACGCGCAGCTCTTTATGAATAACCTGGGCGGCGGGCGGGAAATCGTAGAGACCGAACCGAATGTGTATCGCCGCACCGATATCACCGGCGATGGGTTTCGCGTCTTCGAGTTGATGTCACTGCTGCCCAGGACCGGCTTCATCGTACACATTACCAAGATGAGGCAGTAGATCGCTTTGCACAGCCACTACTCCTGCCGGGTTAGCGACGAGACACCCGAGTCTCGCCGCCAACCCGGCCTTGAGTTCCTAAGCGAGCAGGCATCCCCCAGCGAACGAAACTGAATGCCGTGTCACCGCACACACACTGTGTTGGCGTTGACACGGTTCCATCCCTCCATTCCCTTCATAACCTGTTTGTTTTCAGTCGCCAGCGATTGGAGACCGGCTTGCACTTTGTCTGGGCGCAGGCAATTGGACAAGGGGGATGCGATGACGGCTTTGAAACTCAGCAGCTTGGCAATGGCGGCGGGAACAGTGGTACTTCTGGCAGCGCATGCATTGGGGCAGAGTTCAGCGGTACAAGCACCTAAGCAACTCGCGGTAAATGCGAAGGCTCCCGCTGCGGCTGCAGTTAAACGGGTAATTGTTGTGAGCCTCGAAGACCGTAAACTCGCCTTGGTGGAAGACGGCCAGGTGAAGAAGGTCTACACCGTTGCGGTCGGCAAGCCGTCAACGCCCAGCCCGGTGGGGACTTTCACCATTGAGCGCCGCGTGGTCAACCCGACCTATCACCACAATGGAAAGACTGTTCTCCCCGGACTGGGCAATCCGGTTGGCACGCGTTGGATGGGGCTGAGCAAGCACGGCTACGGAATCCACGGAACCAATGAACCCAATTCAATCGGCAAGGCCGCTTCACACGGCTGCATCCGCATGGCCAAGGCGGATCTGGAAGAGTTCTACGAACTGGTTGCCGCGGGAGACACGGTTGAACTTGTAAGCGAGCGCAACGAAGAGACCGCGCAACTGTTTGGAGGCGGACAGAATCCAGCCGCAGCGGCCGCACAGCAGGTCCAGACAGCCGTGGCCTCCGCCGGAGCAGCTCCGATCCCGATCCAGAGCCTGGTCACAGATGCAAGCGGCGCCGAGAAGGCGATCCCAGCGCTCTCCGCCGTTGCGGCTCTGACGGCAATGCGCTAAGGAGCACCCGATGAATCTGCTGATGGAAGCGATGGGTGATTTGGGAGCAGCGCTGCTGCCCTTGGTGGCGGCCCTGCTGTTCGAGGAGTTGACGTTTGGTGGACTGGTCCGGCTGCTCGTGGCTCCATGGCCGGGAACCGGGAAACACAAGGAGCGCAACAAGCAAAAAGGAGAAGGAAAATGATCGCACTGAAGATGCTCTTGACGGTCGCGGGAGTCCTGCTGCTGGCTTTCGCGTTGGGAATTCCACTTTATTCGCTCTGGCTGCGAATACGCATTGCGCGCCGCAAGGCCGCAGGCGAAACAGAACTACCAGAACCAGAAGAAATCTTCTGGCGCAGCTCAGTTGCGCTCACGCTGGTTGCCTGCCTGCCGTTGCTGGTGGCTCCGAGCATCGTCGTTGTGCCCAGCGGCATGGGCGGTGTGTGCGTCAGTCAGATCCGTGGCACGTTGCCGGGAACGCTCTTCCCCGGCGTGCATTTCATCACACCCCTCGTGGACAGCGTGCAGAACTATGACCTGCGCGATCATCTGTTCACCGCAGGCATGGCAGAGGAAGGCGCGAAGTCCGGCGCAATGAAGAACGGGCTAAGCGTGCAGTCGCGCGAGGGCCTCAACATTGGTCTTGCCGTTACGGTCCGCTATCGCCTCGATCCGAACAGGCTCGATAATGTTCAGGCGCACATGCCGCAGCCAGTCGACAAAGAGCTGGTGCCGCCAGTAGTGTCCAGCGCCTGGCGCGAACTGGCGCCTGAATACACGGTCCGCGAAATCTTCTCGACCAAGCGCGAAGAAGTGCGCTCCCGCGCAGCGAAGATTATTACGCACAAGCTGGGGACCGACGGAATTCTGGTCGAAGAAGTAATGCTGAGTGACATTCAACTGCCCGACGAATACTCAAAGGGCCTTGAAGGGCTTCTTCTGAAGGAACAGGAAGACGATCAGCTTGGCGTGGTCACAGACATTCAACAGAAGCAGGTCAAGATCGCGGAGCTGCAAGCTGAAGCCGAAGCCGTGCAGAAGGTGAAGCAGGCCGAGGGTGAGGCGCAATCCAAGGTAGTCGAAGCCAAGGGCGAATCCGACGCTATGCAATACACGTTGCCGCTCAAGGAAAAGCAGATTGAGCAGAGCAAGCTTGAGGCCGAGGCGCGCAAGGAAGCCACCATCCAGAATGCGGAAGCGGATGCTCAGGCCAAGGTGATTGACAGCAAGGCTGAGCTTGAGCGCCGCAACCTGCTGGCTGACGCCGAAGCAAGCCGCGTGCGCCTCATGGCCAAGGCCAACGCCGAGCGCATGACCAGCGAGGCAGAGCTACTGAACAAGTCACCGCTGCTGATCAACAAGATCATCGCCGAACGCCTCTCCGACAAGATCCAGGTAGTCATGGTTCCCTCAGACGGCAAGTTCTTCTTCGCCAACGATGTTTTCAAGAGCATGGCATCAAGCCCTGTGATGAAGCAGGAGATGGACAGCCAGGATGACGCAGCGCCGAAGACAGGCGGTCATTGAAGCCATCTTTCCACCGCTGACAGATCGAGTGCCCCAGGTCTCGATTTTGAGACCTGGGATTCCTCAGGCCTTGAGAGTCTGATCCCCAACCACCCGCAAACGATATAATCCGCCCAAACGAGAGATGCAAAGAAAGAAGACCCCAATGAAGCTGCTCTGCCTGCTGGCGATGATTGCGTCTGTGCTGATGGTGCAGCCGGCAAGCGCGACATCCGGCCCATGGGAGCAGCCCGCCGCCGCGCTGGCCGAACAGATTGCTGGAATTCTCGGCACTGGACAGGCGCACCTCATCATCCAGAACAACTCCACAATCTCCACGGACAAAATCCCCGCAATCCGCCGCGCGCTGGAGGAGGCTCTGAAGGCGCGAGGAGTTCAGGAATCCGGCGCAGAAAGCGCCAACACCATCCGCATTACACTGAGCGAAAACATCCGCGAACGCCTTTGGGTCGCCGAAATCGTAGAAGGCAATGAGACCCGGCTTGCAATGATCCGCGTCGAAGCCGGCGCTCTCCATCAGGAAGTCTCCACGAGTGAAATCACTTTGCACAAGCAGGCTGTGCTCACCACAACCGAGCCTGTGCTGGCAGCGCTTGAAATAGCAGACAGCTACGTCGTCATTGAGCCAGAGGAAATCGTGATTTTCGCCCACTCCGCAACCGGATGGGAGGAGCGGAACCATATAGGGATCGGTCAGAAGAGGCCATTGGCAAGAGACCCACGCGGCGTTATATTCCCTTCTCCAGATGGTCAGGGATTTATGGCTTCCGTCGCGGGCATGGCGTGCAGCGGCACTTATCAGCACGCTGCACCTCCTGTTGACTGGATCGTGCATTGCCGCGAAAGCGACGACCCCTGGTTGCTCACTTCGCCACGGCCCCCGGACACAAGCTCCGCAGCAAGTGAAAACCTCAACGCGTTCCCCATCCGCGCCTTCTACAACGCCGATCGTAACTCCTTCACTGGCGTCGTAACCCCAAGCATGGGCACAGACCTTCCTCCCCTCTACACAGCAGTCCTGATTCCACGCCCGGATGGAGCGGGTCTCCTGATGAACGGCATTGACGGCAAAGTGCAACTAGTGGAAGCAGACGCACTCAAGCCCATCGCCGGCACCCGCGACTGGGGCAGCGACTTTGCCGCCCTCCACTCCGGTTGTGGCTCCGGCACGCAGATCGTAGCTTCCGGATCGGGAGAGGCAATCAGCGACAGCCTTCGTGCCTATGAGGTCCCCGCGCTGGAAGCCATCGCCACCAGCGCCCCGCTCGCGATGGATGGAACCGTCACCGCGCTATGGACCGCTCTTGACAGAAAGAGCGTCTTCGCAGTCGTGTGCAAACCATCGAGCCAAGGCCACGCAGACATATACGAGGTGGACCGTGTTACGGCAAATTGCAATTAGCTGCATCGTGGTAGTGTTGGCGTTGCCCGCCGTGGCGCGTACTCGCCCCCACTACGGCGGTACACTGCGCGTAGAAGTCGAGGGCGACCCCTGGCAGCGCCCCGGCGGCCTGGCGCGGCGCGTAGTTCTCGATGGGCTCACCGCAATGAGTCTTGATGGCACTGCACGTCCAGCTCTCGCAGTCGAGTGGAAGTCTGAGAACGACGATCAGCGTTGGCAGTTTCGCCTGCGCCCCGGCGTCCATTTTCACGACGGCACGACTCTGACTTCCGCCAATGTCGTCGCCTCGCTCACAGCTATATGTGGAGCTGGTTGCCCATGGACGGCCATCCACGCGGTTGGCGCATCGGTAGTATTCACCAGCGATTCGCCATTGCCTAATCTTCCCGCACTGCTTGCCGGAGATAATTATCTTATCGCGCTCACCGGTGCCGGAAACACCGCGACCCCACCGGGCACGGTAGGAACCGGTCCCTTTCAGTTCGGAAACTCCTCGAACGGCGTGCTCATTTTAGCTGCCAATGACAATTGCTGGCAGGGCCGTCCTTTTCTCGACGCTATTGAGATTCACACCCACCGTTCCATCCACGATCAGTGGCTCGACATGAGCATAGGCCGCGCTGACCTGGTCGAAGTTCCCGCCGAGCAATTGCGACAGGCCCATGAGCAGAGGCTCACAGTCGTTGCATCCCCGCCGGTTTCGTTGCTGGCGCTCACTGTCTCCGACTCCGGAGCACTCGCGAGCCCCAACCTGCGTGCGAGCATTGCGCTTGCCGTCGATCGCAGCTCTCTCTTCAACGTGATCTTTCAAAAGCAGGGCGAGATCACGGCCTCGCTGCTACCCGCTGAACTTACCGGCTACTCGTTCCTCTTCTCTGCGGATCGCGATGTCAACAGGGCTCACGAACTGCGTGGCGGCGTCCCTCCTCCTGGGCTCATAATCGCTGCTGAGGGTGCCCCTGCGATGCAGTTGGCTGCACAGCGCGTTGCTCTCAACCTTCGCGACGCGGGCTACAACGTTCAGGTAGCCGCTGCCGGCGTTCCACAGCACATTGACCTTACACTCCGTCGCCTGCCCCTCGAATCGAATCAGCCGCAGCCCGCGATGGAATCAATCCTTCGCGCAGCCGGCCTTGCCATTCCGGTGCTCGAGCAAACGCCAGCAGGCCTCTACAAGGTTGAGCGCGAGATCCTCGGCGCTCACTTGCTCATTCCGCTGCTCTACCTTCCCCGCGCGTACGCAGTCAGCGGCCGTGTTCGCGACCTACATTTAGGCCCGGATGGCGCACCGGCCTTGGCCGGCGCCTCGCTGGAGGATGCGCCGTGAACCTGCGCCAGAAGCTGCTTTTGCTGCTCTCGCTGATGGTAGCCATCATCGTGGCCGCAGTCGCATGGACGGTGCTGGTCCGCATCCGCCAGGTCTTCGAGCAGCGCGATCAGGAAGAGACCGCCTTGTTCGTCAGCCAGTTTCAGCGCGAGTTTCAGCATCGCTCTGCAGAGGTCGCGGCGTCTGTAGACCGCATCGCCGCCAGCGAGCACGCCCGCAGCATGGCCTTTGAACTTGCGCAGTCCGGCGACGCCTCTCCTTATCTCAACGAAGCGCAAACGCTGGCCCAGGACGCGCAACTGGACTTCCTTGAAATCGTAGGGCCCGATGGCAACGTTGTAAGCTCCGCGCAATGGCCCGCGCGTTTCGGTTACTTTGAACCCATCGCTTGGGCAGATCAACCTACGTTCCTAAAAACCGAAGACCTGCCAGATGGAAGCTCGGCCTTGGGCCTCTTTGCGTATCGTGCCATTGGGCACTCCGAGTCGACCGCAGAGCCAGTTCGCGTCATCGGCGGCAGGCGTCTCGACAGGTCCTTTCTCGCCGATTTGCCCATCGCTCCCGGAATGCAGATCGCTCTTTATCGACACGAAGACCAGTCCCCGGCCGCCACACAGCAGCGTCACTTAGGCCCAGACATGTTCCTCTTCGACCCGAAACGACTGATCGGTACGGCAGGCGACGTACCTCACGCAGATCGCTATGAACCATTGATCAACTCCGCATTCGATAAGGGTCAGCAGACGAACTCCATACTCTATCTCACCAACCGCCGTGAAGACTCGGTCAGTGCAACCGCCATTCCGCTCCAGAGCGACACGGGTGCTGTGCTCGCCGTGCTGGTTGTGGCCATCTCCCGCAACGGTATGGTCGAAGCGCAGCAGCACATTCGTGCCATCGCTTACGGAGTTGCCGCCGGCGGAATTCTCTTGGCGATTCTCGCCAGCCTTTGGATCGCCGCACGCGTCTCGCGACCCATCGAACAGTTGGCCCAAGCTGCTGAGGAGGTCGCCGCAGGAAACTGGGAGACGCATGTGCCGCAGGGAGGGCACGACGAAATTGGCACACTCGCCCGCAGCTTCAATCACATGACCGGCCAGCTCGTCTCACAGCGCGATCGCCTGGTCCAAACCGAGCGCGTAGCCGCCTGGCGCGAGTTGGCCCGGCGCCTTGCCCATGAACTCAAGAATCCGTTATTTCCACTGCAACTCACAGTTGAGAATCTGGTCCGCGCGCGCGAACTGCCTGTCGCCGAATTTGACGAGGTATTCCGCGAGAGTACGCACACTCTGGGCATGGAGATCGCCAATCTCAAGACAATCATTGGCCGCTTCAGCGATTTCAGCCGCATGCCCAAGCCGCAGTTGGAGCGAATCGACGCCAACCAAGCTTTGCGGCGAGTAGCACAGCTTTACTTTCCAGCGACGGCTCACGGAGCACAAGCAACAAACGACGACGCCATTCCTGAAGCAAAAATCCAATGCACGCTTGAGATTGCATCGGATCCCATATTCATCGACGTGGACCCCGAGCTTCTCCATCGCGCGCTATCCAACCTCGTTCTCAATGCAATGGACGCGATGCCCAACGGCGGCTCACTGACGCTTTCGGCAACTTCGAGGGAAGACAAAGTGGAAATCAGAATTGCCGATACCGGTGAAGGCCTCACCCCCGAAGAATGCGAGCGGCTCTTCACGCCCTACTACACCACCAAGCAGCACGGCACCGGTCTCGGCCTGGCTATCGTGCAATCCGTCGTCGCCGACCACAATGGCGCCATCGCTGTTGAATGCCGTGTGGGCGGCGGTGCTACCTTTGTCATCACGCTACCCAGAGCGGGTGAAAGCAAATCATGACCGCAAAAGCAAAGATTCTCATCGTCGACGACGAGGCCAACACGCTCGCATCCCTTTCCCGCGCCTTCCGCCTCGCAGGGCACGAGGCAGTGGTCTGCGACAACGCTATTCGCGCATTGGAACTAGCCCGCACGCAGCCCTTCGATCTCATCTTGAGCGACGTCGTGATGCCGCGCCGTGACGGCCTGGCACTGCTTGAAGACCTGAAGACTGCCAGCGTCGCAGCACCCGTTGTCATGATGAGTGGCCAGGCACACATTGAGATGGCAGTCCGCGCCACACGGCTCGGCGCGCTGGACTTTCTTGAGAAGCCTCTTTCCACGGAGAAGCTTCTTGTCACTGTTGAAAACGCCCTCAAACTGACGCGGCTTGAGACTGAAAACCAGGATCTCCGTACCCGTGTCGGCAAACACACGCTGGTCTTCGCCGGAGAAACCATGCGGCGGGTCATGGCTCAGATTGAGCGCGTTGCCATGAGCGAATCGCGCATCTGCATCTACGGCGAAACCGGTACAGGCAAGGAACTGGTGGCTCGCACACTACACGAGAAGAGTCCACGCTCCGCTGGCCCATTCGTCACTCTCAACTGCGCTGCGGTTCCCGCTGAGTTGATTGAGAGTGAGCTTTTCGGCCACGAGAGAGGTTCCTTCACCGGAGCGGCGCAGCGCCATACGGGCAAATTCGAGCAAGCTCATCGTGGCACGCTTTTTCTGGATGAGATCGGCGATATGCCTCCAGCCATGCAAGCCAAGCTGTTGCGCGTTCTGGAAGAAGGTGAAGTTGAGCGCATCGGCTCGGATAAGCCAACAACAGTCGACGTGCGCGTCGTTGTTGCAACCCATTGCAATCTTGAGCAACTGGTCGAGACCGGGGCCTTCCGCCGCGACCTCTTTCATCGCGTCGTGGTTTTTCCCGTGCAACTGCCCCCACTGCGCCAGCGCACTGAAGATCTGCCCGCTCTTGTCGACCATTTCGCGCGCCAGGTGAGCGCGCAGAATGGCTGGAAGCCTGTCCCTTTCACCGATGCCGCCATTGATGCTCTCAAGCTATACGCATGGCCTGGCAACATCCGCGAGCTCCGCAACATTGTCGAGCGGCTGCTCTTGCTGGCTGGTGGTGAGGTTGACGCCGAGGCCGTCGAACTGGCGCTTCCGGCTGCCCGCTCAAGTCCCACTCATTCGGGTCAATCCTTTTCAACTGCCTGGGCCTCCGACGCAGCTGCAAGCGGCACGTTGTCTGAGCGGGTGTTGAACTTCGAACGCGCGCAGGTCCTCAAGGAACTGGAACAGCACAACCGCCGCATTACGCAGACCGCGAAAGCGCTGGGGCTCGAAAGGAGCCATCTTTACAAGAAGTGCCAGCAGTTGGGAATCGACCTCAAGTCCAATGATGAACGGTAATAGTCGAGCGGGCGTCGCGAATCTGCGCGTGCCTGTCCATCTTCCGGCTGGCCACGCACAACAATATTACTTGCGTCATAAATGAAATTATGTTATCCAATAAGTGAAGGAATGAAACCAGTGCGCGTCATCTTAGTCAACTCCGATCGACTCTCATCGTTCAGCTATCAGCTGGAATGGGGAGGCTTCGTGCGCTGACGCCATTAGATTGGTCAGATTCGAAGCCCTCCGAGAAATCGGGGGGCTTTTAGTTTTTGCGGGATTGGCGAAATGGAAGCCGCGCTCGACTTAAGATCGAATGTCTTCGGATGTGCAGGTTCAAGTCCTGCATCCCGCACCACGAGCTTATAACTATGAGCTCGAAGTGGCGACTTACAAAGTCGTCCGAGGAGAGTTATGCCTTGAAGAGTTATACCCGGATGGTGGAATGGGAGACACGCAGCGTCGAGGTCGCTGAGCTCACTTGAGCGTGAGGGTTCGAATCCCTCTTCGGGTACCAGAATTGAGATTGTAGGAGCGTGGCGAAAATGGAAGCCGCACTTGACTTAGAATCAAGCGCCTTCGGGCTTGGGGGTTCGACTCCCCTCGCTCCTACCAAAAGATGTGCCGGCCTGGCGGAATGGGAAGACGCGCTGCATTCAAAACGCAGTGTCCTCGGACGTGGGGGTTCGATGCCCTCGGCCGGCACCAA
>Ga0182013_10002294_pt1 | contig 25129 bp, 18 predicted proteins | sample 612S2MmetaG_FD_120487 | JGI IMG/M metagenome (GOLD analysis project Ga0182013, IMG submission 120487) | Permafrost microbial communities from Stordalen Mire, Sweden - 612S2M metaG | ecosystem: Environmental > Terrestrial > Soil > Wetlands > Permafrost | place: Sweden: Stordalen | collected...
CCTATAACCAGCTCGGGTTCTCTGTACAGAAAACGATGCAAGTTGCCCAAAAGCTCTATGAGGGCATCCCTTTAGAAGACAGCTCAACGCCTGTTGCCTTGATAACTTACATGCGTACCGATTCGCCGCGCATTGCAGAAAGCGCCGTTAAAGAGGCGCGTACCTTGATTAAAGACCAGTTTGGTAGCGACTATTTACCCGGCAAATCACTGGCTTATGCCAAAGCTGGTGGCCAGGATGCTCACGAAGCGGTCAGACCTATTTCTGTGGTACTTTCTCCCGAATATGTTAAAAAATATGCATCCACCGATGAAGCAAAATTATATGCCCTTATCTGGAAACGGTTTGTAGCCTGCCAGATGAAACCCGCCGTCTATGCACAACGCGCTGTGACCATTATGGGTGATAATGGGCTTGTCTTTAAGGTTACCGGTTCGACTTTAATGTTTGATGGGTTTTTGCGTGTATATGCAGAACCTGAAGAGCTCGCGGGCGAAAACGAAGATACACAGGACCCTGAAAAAATTGTCATTCCAAAAAATCTTGCAGAAAAAAGTGCACTTGGGCTTGATAAAATTACCCCAAAGCAGCATTTTACTCAGCCGCCTGCCCGCTATACTGAAGCGTCTTTGGTTAAAGAGCTTGAAAAAGAGGGCATTGGTCGACCAAGTACTTATGCGACCATTATGAAAACCATCCAAGCACGGTCGTATACCTCACTCGATGCAAAGAAAAAATTTATCCCTACTGAACTGGGTATGGCCGTTACCAATATCTTAACGGAAAACTTGCCTAAAATTATGAATACCAAGTTCACTGCCGTAATGGAAGAAGATCTGGATAAAATTGCACAGGGACAGATGAAGCGCAATACGCTCATTTTTGATTTCTATACACCCTTTATGCAAGATCTTGAAAAATTCCGCGGGGAAAAAGGGAAACAGGTAGAAATTACCGATATCACGTGCGCCGAATGCAAAAACCATAAACTAGCTATCCGCTTTGGCAAAGCAGGCTCCTTTGTCGGCTGCCTTGGATACCCTGAATGCAAATTCACGAGCAACTTCGAGCGGGATGAAGCGGGCGTTATTAAGCTGGTTGCCGCACAAGCGCCGAAATTACTCGATGAAGCTTGCCCCCAGTGCAGCAGGCCATTACGGAGCATGGTGGGCAGATTTGGACCATTTATCGCCTGTTCTGGATACCCTGAATGCAAGTATATCCATACCGTCAAAGCTAAGTTCCCCTGCCCATTAGATGGAGGCGAGGTTATCGAGCGGTCATGGAAAGGGAAAAAGTTCTGGGGATGTAAAAATTACCCGAAATGTAAATTTAGCATCTCGGGGGAAATTGAGCAGGTTACCTGCCCGCAGTGCAAAAAGCAGCCTTATCTGCTTAAGCGCTTTAACAAAGATGGCACGGTTACTCTTAGCTGCCCTGATAAAGAATGTGGATACACTAAAACTGAATAACTACAAAAAGGCCCACTTTCCGTGGGCCTTTTAATTTAATTTCGGTGCGGTTTAACGTAAGTGCTCGATCAGCTCTTCAGCTTCTTCAAGATCTTCTTCAGTCTGGCCGATGGCTTCTTTAACATCATCAAGCGTCTCTTCTATCTCTTCAACCATATCTTGAATCTGAGAGATAGCAGTCTTAGCATTATCGATCACCTGTTCAAGCTCATCTAAATGCTCATCAAGTTCTTCTTCTGCTTCTTCTTCGTTGTAAGATGATTCAGAGCTGCATGAACCATTAGAACAATTGTCTTCATCACGTGATGGTCTAATTTTATTGCAGTTACAGGTAGTGCAGTTACATTTACAATCTTTACACATAGTCTCTCCTTAAAATAATTATTTTATTATATTAAAATTTTATTATATTAAATCGTTTAAGATTAAGTACCCATGCGCGACTAAGCGCACAGGCATATTAATACCCTATACTTATAATAATCGTAGCAAATAGTTAAACCAAAACACAAGGGTTTAATAGATAATTATTATTATCTTTGAATATCAAAGGGCAAAACCTTAATCCGCAAAGCTATTTCTGCTGGTCGTAGCGCCAAGTCATTTCCAGCTAGATTAATATCATTCAATTGCGGCAACTGGTTCACAATATCAAAATCGGCAACTATTTTGTTATTTGCCAAACCGAGATAGTTTAAATTCTTTAAAGAGCCCAACGCTGCAGGTATCTGAGTTAGACCTGAATCACTCAAAATTAATACCTCAAGCGTTTTTGGTAGCACATCCCAATTAACATCCACACCTGAAAAAATGTTATGAGAGAGCCGTAACTCTTTTAACCCAGTTAATGCAGCCAATTGTTTCGGTAATTGCGTAAGGCCGCAATTTCTTAAAAATAAGACCTTTAATCCCGTGCATTTTTCTAATAGATCCCATCGCAACCCAGATAAATTTCCCTTGGTTATATATGGTCTTGATAAGTCTAGCTCTTGCAATTGCGGGCCTGCATATCTTGCTAAAGCAGCATTAATTTCTTCTATCGATCGTGTAAAACTGAAATCTAACTTCCGCATGGCCACTTGTGCAAGATCCCTGCCCGCGTTACTTATTCGAGCAACTTGCCCAATATCTTTTTGAGTTAGATATTGTCCCACAGGACCGGCAAAGACTTCAGGGGGCAAACCTTCCAATAATCTCGGGTCTCTTGTGTCGGCGGCGTGAATACAAAATGCGTACACGCTTATGCAGATAACCATTTTTATAATTTTCTTCACTATAATCCCTTTATTTTACCGATTAAGCTAAGACATTTTTGTCTCACTTTAAACTGAATTGGTTGAAAACTTCCGGGTCAGAATAAGAATTTACGCGTTTCATCCACCCTGATAAATATTTAACGCGCGCATAGCTCGGATAAGAATTTTCTATGAGCTTGAGTAGACGTTTAGCCGCGGAAACGGAAAATGCTCTGGCAACATTATCACAGGTCAACCCCGCCGGCATATCAATAAGCACCTGCGCCAAGCCCCATCGATAGCCATGGACCTCTTCTTGTGGGTTAAGACCATCACCCTTGAAATTAAGATAATCGATCAAACCATACATCCCTAACAAAGATGACTTTAAGAGCCTAATATTTTCTACTACCTGCTTTTTCTTTTTGGGTGGAACCGCTTTTAACAATAAAGGTACCCTTTTTTCAAAACGTTCAATCATGAACCGGGTTTGTAAATCTATGGTTGAAGATAAAAGGCCAATAAGCTCAGCTCTTTTTTGAGTGTCTTGCATAAACTCTATGCGCGATTGCCAAGGCGCGCCGGTAGTTTTTGCTTTTTTGAGCCATAAGGGCAGCTTTACATTATTTTTTTCTAAATAACTGCACAGCAGCGGAAATTGTTCAGTGAAAGGTGAAGTAACTCCTTCAGGAAACCAGATGGCATGGCCAATACCAAAAGAGGGGAATGATTCATGCTCACTCCAGAAAGCTAATTGCTCCTTGCGCAAGCTCGTTTCATTATACCAGATAGCGTAGCCTATTTTTTTGATATCCCTCGAATTTAAACAGCAGATATTGAAACTCATACATAGCAAAGCTATACCATATTTTATCTTCACGCTTGCTCCCTTCATGAATAACTCGCCCGCAGCAATTATTTCTATTATGTAATAATAATAACAGGTGAGTCCATGGGGATACAAGAGATATACACAACAACCCAACTTCCTATATCGTGATAGGCAAAACACCACTGGGTTTTAGATCTCCGCGTAAGACATCCACGACAGCATGTTGCGAGGTGACAGTATCCTCATAAGCTACAATAAATGAATTGGCATTTGGAAATAATTCAATGCTATAGGGAGTCCCAAAAAGGATAACGTGTATCTTTTTATCCATTGCACGCAACTGACGCATCAATTCACTGACATTTTCAGAAATGCCAAAATTTTTATTGATAAACTTATTCATCTCACCCAAAGCTATCACTACGCACTCTTTCTTTTGCGCCTGCGCGACGCAAGCGTTAAATTCCTGCGGTGACAATGCTGAAGAACAGCTCAACACGGCCTTTTCATGTTGATTACACAGGCCTATAAATGCATTTTCTGGCAGTTTCCCCATTTGTAAAATACAGCTGGAGTCAAAAGAGCTTTTATTTAAGGATATCTCGCCCTGTTGAGGTATCAAAGTAACCGCAGCGCGGTATGCCCTCCGTTGCAGCTCATAAGCCTCTTTCCGTGTCAAATATTTTTCGATATCTTCAATATTTTCATTGAGCCCTTTTTGTTGTTCAAATGCCCATTTTTTTGAGCTCAAAATTTTAAGCACGCGCCTATTAAGATCATCCTCACTGGCACGGCCTGAGGTAATCTCCCGCTCAATAAGTGATACTGCATTCGGAACATCAAGAGGACACAGTAAGATATCGTTTCCTGCTAAAAAGGCAGCAAGCTCAAGTTCGCCCGGCGCATATTTTTTACGAACGGCATCCATACCCAAACCGTCTGTAATATTAAGGCCTTTATAGCCAAGCTCTTGTTGCAACAATTGTGTCACGATTTTATGTGATAAGCTCGAGGGCGTACCTGTTTCGTCGAGCGCCGGAACATTCAAGTGTGCGTGCATGATCGCATCGATACCATTCCGTGCTAACGCTCTAAAGGGCGCCAATTCAACGGCATCAAGTCGATTACGGTTGTGCTTAATAGTGGGCAATTCCACATGAGAATCTATATTTGTGTCGCCGTGGCCAGGAAAATGCTTAGCGCATGCGAGCACGCCGGCGGCTTGCAGCCCACGTGCAAATAGGCACGCAAGTCGCGCGACGCGGTCAGGATTGTCCCCAAAAGAACGGTCATGTATAACAGGATTTGCTTTATTATTATTTACATCTACAACAGGTGCAAAATTCATGTGCACGCCTATTGCAGCACACTGATTACCAATCTCTTTGGCAACCTCAAACACTATCTCTTCATCCTGAATAGCGCCTAATGTCATATTGCGCGGATAGCGCACGACCTTTTTTGGATCTATGTCCAAACGCATACTTAAGCCCCATTCGGCATCTTGAGTAATCATAAGAGGAACCTTTGAGGCAGCCTGGAATTTTCTGGCGAGCATCATCTGTTTTACCGGATCACTTTTATATAAAAAGATAATGCCACCTACGCCGTATTCTTTGATCATTTTCTCAACATGCTCAGGCTGCATGCTATAGGGACATTGTATAAAAGCGCTGGCCAGTTGCTCGTCGGTTGTTCAAAATTTGAGGATGCGGATATTACAAACAATTGTCCAATTTTTTCACGCAGCGTTAATTGTGCCACACTATCTTCAGGCGATTCTAAGGCATTCAGTGTTAAGACGATACTGACTATTGCTAATAGAGTTCTTTGCATTCTTACTCCTTTTTATTAAGGCTAGATATTTCTCTTATATTTTGGCAACATAAATATAAGTTTTTTTAGTTTCAGAAGGTAATTTTATGAATGTAAAATTTTATCAAAGGCGTATAACAATTATCGCCTATATAGCCCTATCACTCGTGATAATGCATACCTATGCATTATTTGATGGAAAAATATCATCTGCGTTTATTGCAGCGGCAATTATAAAAGACCCAATAATTGAAATGAATAACAGCTACCCGGCTTGTAAAAATTTACCCATTTCACCTGATACTGGAAAATGTCCACGTGCGCACCAAGGCCTTTTTAATGAACTTGTAGACTGCCTCGAACAAGATGAAAGCGGTGATCAGATAAAAATAGCCTGCCCGAGTGTCGCGTATGGTTTCGATCAAGAAACCGGTAAAAAACTTAATACTTTTTGGACCTATAAAAAGCATATACTGCCCGTCAAAGAACTGACTGCTGATATGGAAAAAACAGTGCCTCATCCTGAATATGGGCAAGAACCGACTATCGTTATTCTTTACCCTTGGCAAGAATTTTCAGTCGGCACGCGATTTGTGCATCTGCCCGAGCATGATACTTCAAATTCGTATGCTGTCGCACGTGCAGATTACGCCACAGGCCAAACGGGCGTAGATTTTGTCGCTCATGAACATGCCATGGCCGAAATCAAACAGGATAGCCAATCAACACGCACACTCTTTCTTAAAATCGTCAACGATTTAATCGATAGAGTAAGTTCCTCCGGCCCTGAGCATGTTATTCCGTATGTCTGGGGCGGCAGCAGTTATCTGCAACCTTATAAGCAGCCAGATTTCTATGCAAAAGATGGCACTTGGCACAGATCAGGAAACAATGCTCCCTATACAGGATACGACTGTTCAGAGTTTACCATGCGGATGGCACAAATTGCTGGCATACCATTTCAAGGAAAAACATGCGCAGCTATCCGAAAAATCCAAAGGGAGCTGCAAGAACACGATCAGCTCGAGGAAGGTGATCTTATTTGGGTGCCGGGTCACATCATGATTATAACCGCTATTGAACGCAATGAACTGATTGAAGCTCGTGGATATGGTGACGGCTACGGATGCATTCACCGGATTACCCTCGATAAATGTTTTGACGGCATACAGACGTATGCAGATTTACTTGAACACCATCGTAACAATACACACGTCAAATTTAAAAATAAACAGGGCATAGCATCTGATAGAACGCGCGAAGTGAAGCTGCTAAAACTTATGGATTGATCATCAATTCTGGGCGATATTCAAAATGCATGGTGTCGTAGTGGTACCATTTGCCCCCCCAAATAAATCCATGCTTCTCGAGTATCGCCACTATCTCCCAGGGGATGGTATTGCGGTAAGTTAGTGGTTCATCTTCGCTAATGGGACGATTTTCACTTTTAAGGTCCCATTGCCAATATTGCGATTTGTGTGCATTAATATCGAGTGTCATTCCAAAGCTGTGTGCACTCAAGCGATTGGTGTTTGCGATAGTACGCCAATTGTAAGTGCCGCCAGGGTTTTGCAAAAAGATCACGTATTCTGGATGCACAGATGCAAGATCTTCAAGCTCATCTGAGATGCACTTAATTTTTTCATGAATATTATTTACCGTCGTTACTCTCAACGTACATGCGGAATTTTCAAATATCTTCGGCATCCAGACTATATCCGTTAGATGGCTTTCAACTTCTCGCGGCGAGCTTCCATACATTTTTTTAAAAAATGGTTCATATCTAATTCGTCCCGGATCGTCCTGAGGGGGCTGCACAAGCTCGCCTGATATGTATACTGGTTGGGTTAATTGATCCGCCAATGTAGGATTATTAAGCTTATCATCCAACAATCGTGGAGAGTCTGAATTGCCCAGAGACATGCACATGCCATCAGCCCAAGTGAGAGAGTTTTCATTAACTTCTTTGATATGGGCTGGATAGGCCGCGATAAGCCGGGCAATGCCCTGCGCTAAGTGTTCTTGCCCGCTCAATGTAAAGCAGAATACTAATGTACATACTACTCTCAATTTTTTATCAAAAGCCATAGCAGCTCCCTTTAAGATAATTGCGTACCGTTTGGTACTGCATGCTCAGGGGAAATCAACGTTAATTGTTCTTGGGCATCTTTTGCAAAGAGCATCATGCCCTGGGATTCAAGGCCCATCATCTTGCGCGGTGCAAGGTTAAAAACAAATATCCCCTGCCGTTGCAATAGTTGCTCCGGAGTGAATGATTTACGGATGCCGGATAAAATTTGACGTACTCCAAAGGGACCAAAATTTACCTTAAGGACATACAGCTTGTCAGACTTTTCAAGCGTTTGAACGTCTTCGATAGTGCCTACGCGAAGTTCAACTTTTGCGAAATCATCTATGGTAATAGTAGGTGTAGTTTTTACTTCTTCAATCATGGTTGGTTCTTCTTGTGGTTCAATTTTACTAAATAATATTTCGCCTAAGCTTATAACAAATGTTTTATTCCATGGCTGGCTGAGCAATTCTGCAAATGTATCCCGACCTGCGCGATGGTTCGATACGATTTCTTCGAAATCACTCACCATGAGCGGCGTGCCAAGTTGCTTGAACAGCTGTTCCATCTTGGTGGGCATTAATGGCCAACAGAGATAGCCAATCGCGTAAAGCGCATGGCAGGTTGCAGAAATAGTCTCGGCAAATTTTTCTGGGGAAGTTTTAACCTGTTTCCAGGGCTCTTGAACATGAAAATATTTGTTAACCGCTTGAATATATTCCCATGCTATCGCATAAGCGCGGTTCATATACCCAGCTTCCATCTCTTGCATAAAGCGAACAATAATATTTTTGCCCGTTTCATATAATGCAGTAGATTCTTGGCCCCATTCAGATGGGCTGGATGCTTGCGAAAGATCATTTTTTAGAGCAAGTGTTACCATGCGATTCAGCAAGTTGCCCAAATCATGAGCCAAGTCAGAGTTAATGCGCTGCTCTAGTTCAGGGTAGGTAAATGGTGAATCTTGCGTAATGGCCAAGTGGCGCACTAAGTAATAGCGCACTTGATCAACGCCATAGGTAGCCGCAAGTTCGATCGGGTCGACGGCATTGCCGCGCGATTTTGACATCTTATGCTCACCGATTTTTATCCAACCATGCACCAGTAATTTTTTGGGTTGCGCAAGATTGCTCGCCATTAAAAAGGCTGGCCAAAAGACAGCATGAAACCGCACAATATCTTTACCAAGCACCTGTAAATCTGCAGGCCACCAGAAATTAAATTCTTGCTCACGCGCCGGGTCGCCATAGCCAATTCCGGTGATATAGTTATTCAGAGCATCGGCCCAGACGTAGGTAACGTGATGATCATCACCAGGAAAGGGAATCCCCCAATTGATAGAGGTGCGGGATATTGAAAGATCTTTAAGTCCCGATTGCACAAAAGCAATTACTTCTGCCATCCGCTCAGGGGGCGTGATGAAATTTGGGTTATCTTTATAAAATTGTAATAAACGCTCTTGATACGACGATAGCCTAAAAAAGTATGACTCTTCTGATACGTATTCCGTTACGCGGCCACAAGTTGGGCATAACGGTATTGCGTCCAGGATAGGATTTTGTGGCATATCTTTTTCTGTCACAAACGTTTCACACGGCGTGCAATAAAAGCCCGCATAATGCGATTTATAAATATCGCCCGACGCTATTAAGCGCTTGAGCCAAGCTTGCACTGCGGCAACATGTTCCGGGTCTGTAGTGCGGATAAATCGGGTATACTCTATGTTGTATAATTTCCACGCATCTTTAAACGGCGCAATAAAACTGTCGACAAACTCTTTGGGTTGCTTGCCAACTGCTGCCGCTGATTGCGCAATCTTTTGCCCATGCTCATCAGTCCCGGTAAGAAAGAATACCTTTTTGTTATGTAATTTATGATAACGGGCGGCGACATCTGCTAATAGGGTTGAATAGAGTGACCCGAGATGCGGACGCGCATTCACGTAATAAATGGGTGTGGTAACATAAAATTTTTTTGTAGTTGTGCTATCCATAATAATTCCAGTATAAGACAAAAGAGCCCGGGAAAATCCCCAGGCTCTTTTAGTATACGGTAAAAAATATCAATTAAAAATAGACATCCAAGCCGATATGGAAATCGACCTCTGCAGGAATATTTTTACCCGCAACGGTTGCCGTGAAACCTAAGAAGGTGTTCATGCACTCACCATTGAAGAATGTCTCTGTGCGTATTTTATGCGCAATACGGTGCGTGTCTTTGGTGTATACACATGGGTCGAGTGGTTGGTTTAGACCAGCAAAATCGATTGCAGAATTTTTGCAGAGATACAGCTTATCGTGGCTTTTCACGTATCCCTGGTAACCAAACATAACACCCATGCATTCACAGTATGGGTTGAGGATGTTCATGTTAAGGTCGACGATAGCATATTGCCATGCAGTTTCAGCAGCTACGCATGGTCCGATATTTTTAACAGACGCTCCAACAAATGGCGCTGCGATATTGTTACGCGCTTTAAGTACCCATATGTAATAGGCGTCAAAATTGAAGGCTAAGAAGCGTAATGTTTCAATGCCACCAGCGGCTCCAAGGCCAACTTCAGCGTGTCCGTTGTTACCGGTAGGGAACTTAAGGATTTGAAGGGGATCGCTGACTTTGATACCTGTTGGCGCAGTTGCCCACAGGCGACCTTCAAAGTAACCACAGCCTGCCCAATCGCGTGCTAGATACAATTCCATATTGAGATCACCCATGCCACGTGTATTGCCGTAGCAAGGGTTTAAACCAACCTGAGTAGTGAAGTCGGTTAATGAACTGTTAGCTAAAGAATTAAATGCGTTGGTTAAAGTTGAATAAACTGTCTGTGCTCCACCAATGAGTGCACCAGGAGTCGCTGAACCGACATCTTGCACGTTTGGCACAACCCATAGATGCGATTGATTTACTTGATTTGCTGAAAGCGCCGCATATGAAACATCCTCTGCTACACGACCACGCTGTAAATTACCAAGTCCACTTCCATCACCCGCTAAAACAGGTGTGCCATTTGCAGGCACATCTGCCCAACGGACAGAAGTAGGCACCGAACCATTGGTGCTTTCAATAACAGCTAAAAACGGGGATACGTTTGTTACTGCACCTATAGCAGGAACACCCCCGGATGCATTTTGTTGCGCAATGAGAATATCGGTTACAGGGTAGGTAACTAGGGGAACTTGTTGCCCAACCACGTTAAACCCAACTCGATTTAACACACTTAAAGCATCTAGACGTGCAGCAAAGACATTGTTAGTTTGTGCTGCAGCAGAGTCCACCTTAATAGATTCGACACGCTGCTGATACAAACCTGCCACCGGGTTGGAAGCGTCAGCATTCGTGATAGGGTTGCCGCAAAGTGGCTCGACTTTGATATCACGGAATGGTATACGTACACGAAGACCGGTGTTCCATTGGCTATCGCAACCGAAGCGCGTGCTGATTGTTGTACCAAACCAAACACCCTGTTCACGGTAGTCAACATTAATAGTGACTGGCTCAAGAATAACCAATGGATTAATGGGTGTGCCAGGAGTGATGAATGAATTTGCAAAGGCCTCTTCAAAGGTAAAAGTCGTTTGCCCAAAATAGAGCGCAGCGAGTGACTCTTTACGCCCCGGGCAACAATTACCGGGAACCGTGGTGTCACCACATTTATTATTATACGCATTAGGAGCGGTTCTAAAATAGATACCGGTCCAAAAATGAGTATCCAGGTTAAAATCGTTAAGTTCACGGTCACGATCAAGCGGATAGTGCATATACCCTTCAAATAAGCTTAATGGCGTGCGTGTCTCTTGCCAAGCATGTACGGTACCAGCTCCCGCTAGTACCGTCAATAAATATACTTTGAATTGTTTATTCATATTACTATTCCCTTTATTTTTATTGTTCTGAATTCAATTGAGACAATTCTGCAGCCCCAGTTGAGGTATCGACCATAATGCCAACAGCACCAATTGATAATGAATTTTCTGGGCTAGCATAGGTACCATTAAGCCCCCTGATTGGTCCTGCAGCTATACGGTTAATTACATCCGTACCAGAAACTCCAAGCACATAGCCAACAGTCGTTTCACCCAATCTATTTCTGAAGATCGACGCTGTTTTACCTGCTTGAGTTGTGTATTCACTCATAGCAAGATAATTAAAGAACGCTGAGCCAGTTGCTGCAACAATTGGGGCTAAAAGTGTTTTTGGGTAGTCCAATAGTGCAGATTTAGATGACATGATATCAGCAAAAATGTTTGCATTGGTAAACCCGGCAGTAGTTTGAACTAATGGCTGGACAGCGACAGGGCTTCCAGAAACGAGCACCATATTACCACCACCCAATATATCGGCATTAACCGGATCAAAATTGAATGAATAATTGATGCTACCTGCGTTAGATATCGCCATTAAACCTGCAAGGTTATTGTCACCTGTGTAGATCTGCTGGTTTTTCAAGGTGCCTTCTGGAATACTCAACGTGATATTATTAACATTGAACAATTGACCAACCAACCAAGTGTTAGGTGCACTTTGTGGTTTGTTAACAATACCCACACCAAGGCCCAAGAACCCTTGGCTATTTACATCAAGCAATGCGCCAACGCCGGTAAGCACAAGAGTGAAGTTGATTGGAGTTACGATACCACCTGAAGTAACATCACCAATCTGGAAACCTCCGCCATATTCCGAATCAGAGCCGATCAAGAATTGAGCATCATCAGTGAACGCCCATGATTGATTTGTAGCAGGCACAAGATCATTTGAATTTGATTCGATGCCTACTAATGCACCGCGCGGAATAAAGAAGGTTGAGTTTTCTTTGAATGTTACACGACCAGCACCGGAGAATATCGCACGCATGCCATTAGTTGACGTTACATCAGTTCCTGCAGGAGTATTAACTGAAGTATCAGGCTCACAATAAAGACGTGAATCACCTTCAAAAATTAAATTACCACCACCAAGAACAACTTGTGCACCCGGCTCGAGCACCATATTCACCGCGCCAGAAATTACGAGCGTTTGGAGTGTAGAGGTAAATTGTGTCAGATCAAGAACACCGTCAGATTTGATACGCAGTTCTTTTGGCACTACAGAATCGATCAATAATCTATCGCCCGTTACTGGAGTTAAACCAAAGGCGGTTCCGGTGACAATGTGACAATAGTTATTAATGAGAGTATCAACGTTCAAGCGAACTGTTGCATTGCCATTTGGCATCAGGATCACACCATTGATACCAAGCACAACGCTTGCATCAAGTGAATCAACATTGCGTGCCGCTGTGCCAAGACCAACAAGAGCATTATTTTGCAATGCAAGTACACCTACAGGTGCTGTTGCAGATGCTCTACCGGTCAACAAGACAAACTCACGCACAAGACCGCCATCGATCAGCAAGTGCACTTGATCGCCCAAGCGTGAATTGATAACTTGCATTTGATCAACAGTACCTTGAATAGTTGGTAACCCGTTCAAGTTAGCAGGAATAACAGGATATAACGTTGCAGGGAAGAATGGTGATGTTGTTGGTTCGTAAGGAACAAAGAGTGCTTCACCAAATGTGCTGCAATAATCTTTTAAGAGATTTTGCCAGTCAATAGTGTAATCGGAAAGTTCTTGATTAGCACCAATAATGATCAACTGTGACGGATCATTAAGATTCAATTGCCATTCAGATATGCCAACACGTGGGTCAAAAAAGACTTGGTTGTACCCTAAATCAACGGCACCATTTTGCGACTTGGTAACCATCATGCCAAAGTTTGCACGCAAGCCATCACCAGCCAACCCAACGTTACTTACTAAGCCATTCTTATCGACGAACATACCGCCTTGACCGGTTGTGCCACTTGACTGAGGACTATCCAAATCGCCGCCTTGGCTAGCAAACGAATAGAACTCGCCATTGATAATAAGGCTCGGTATCGAAGTTCCCGGAAATAGTGAATCTTGGGTACCGATAGATATGTTACTTGCGTGGGCTAAAAAGAGCGTATTAACACCAAGCTGCCCGGAAATGTTACCGGTAATATTTGGAGTAATTTTAAAATTATTCACCGAAACGCTTAAGAGCAATTCTACCGCTGGGTTTACCGGAGCGCCCACTGTTGAAGTAGCAACGGTTTGCATGATATCAAGCTGTCCACTGCGGTTAACAATAGTTCTAAAATCTGATGCCCATGAACTTACTTCCGTTCCGAAAATCAAGCTGCGTCCGGTTCCATTATCAATGCAACGACCATTACCAAATGAGGTAAATATAGAGGTATTATTCGGTGCAGAGAATGGGGCATCGTTTACCACTTGTAAACTTAAACCCACTAATGCTGCGTTAGTGTGCAGATCAAAATATGAGTTATAAAATTGAATTGCCGGAGTAACACGTGCTGCATAACAGGGGCATGCAAGATTTGACGAGCAACAGATATTCAAGCGATCGCCACCTTGGTAAGTTGGGGAAGATTGTCCTGCAATATTGTCTTCATAGACCGGGTGAATCTCATCAGTGTGCTGTAAATGCATACCGTTCAATTGCATCTTGTTGTTGATGAAAAAGCATCCACTGCCATATTGTAAGTAATTGCCTTCTGCATCTTGCGCAAACGTGCGTAATGGAAACACCGTATCATCTTGATAAATCAGAACCGAGCCACCCGCTGGAGCTACCTGCCATGAAAGAATCTGCAACGCAGTGCCTATGGTAGATGCTGGATCTGAATTACCGTTAACTATTAATGGTCCTTCAACATCAAGCAATATAGTGCCCGCATCTTTTAAATCAGCAGAAGGGTTAATAGTGAAAGTATCCAACTGACTATTGCCAAGACAGTCTACTGCCGATCTGAAATAGATTGCAGAGTTGCCCAACATATTAATAACTGCGGGGTTGGTATTGTCTTGGTTGCCATCGATGATCAACGCTGCAGGGTTGCGGTCTTTAATAACGCGCGTTAAAAAGCGTTGGCATGGCTCATTTAAAACATCATCAGGGATATTTGCATATATCGTGATATTTGTTACGGTAACCACGTAATCGATGTAGCTTCCTGGAGCAACATTCGTGACCGAGCCAGCACCCAATATGAATCCGCTGCGAATAACATTGGTACTTGTAGGCGCTAGTTCGCAAAATGGATTATTTTCTAAACCATTCCACGTTGTGTTGCCATTGATAATTAAAAGTCCATTAAAACCGCCAGTAAAATTAAGCGCTTCTATGCTCAATACTGGCGCACCAAATCCTGGCCCTTCATTAAACTGAATAGTCGAAAGAGTAACTGGCGAACCGGTAAGACTTGCCGCTTCGTTCACAACAGAACCACCGTTTTGAATGTTCAACACCAAGCGGCCGGTGTTTGCCGGATTAATAGACGCGTCAAATGCAATTGTACCAGTATCAGCTGGAGAATTTCCTAAAAAGCTGATAGCCGATTGTGGACCAACAACTATATTCGCATTTTCATTTGGCAATGGATCTGTCCCTGTTGGGAAACGTTGAAATATAACTTGTGGATCAAAACCGCCTACCATATTATTTAAAAAGATAGCGCCGCCGCCTACGGTAGTAGTTTCGGTAAAGCTGAGTGTCTCACCGCCAGCAACTTCAAACCTCAAAGTGCCAGGGCCACTCATGGTGATCAAGAAATTTAACCCATTAGTACCGCTGAAAATAAGATCGTTTGCCACATGCACAGTAATAACGCTATTAGCGCCAGAAGCATAAAAATACAACTGTTGAGTTGAAGTCACCGTCGCATCTGCAGTTATATTTACAAATGCCTCTGCCCCTGAAGTGTTGCTTATAGTAATAGGGCATGTTAAAAAGTTGTTACCACTAATATCTAAGCTATCTCCAGGGCTTATGGTAACATCACCACACTGGTCACCGCCTGCCCAAACAGTATCTGCATGCAAGCGCGTGCAGAGCAATAGCGCTAAAACCGCGCTATAAAAAATTCTTTTTAGCGACATTTTCTCTATCATGTACTCATCCTTTTTTTAAAAGATATATCCTCTGAACTTCAGGAATTGAGTATCATATAAAGATTTAAATCATGTCAACAAAAAAGATTCTATTAAGATTTGACTCGTGCCCAAGTACGTATCAGATCAATTTGATCCATCTGCTTTTTGAAAAATAATAACTGGGAGAAATCGGTGCTTTTCATGTTCGCCAACTCTCTTTGTTGATCATTGCCCTGCAATAGGGGCAATGCAGAAAGAGTTGAGGGGAAAAAAGAAAATTGTTCACAATGTTCAACAACACTTTCTGGTTGATATAGATAATTGAGCAGTGCGTAGACACTCTCTTCATGCTGTGTCCCGATAGAAATAGCGCAATTTTCAATTGTTACAAAGGTTTTTCCTGGCACTAAAAATTTGATGAAGGGAAATTGCTTTTGTGCTCGCAAAATATATGAGCTAGAAGAGACTATCGCCGCACAATTTTTCGTAGCAAGAAAATAGTCACCGCGAAAATCGACATATGCCTTAACAAATTTTTTCTGCTTATGTAAAAGCTCTTCAACCAGCTTCAGTTTTTCGGTATCCAGCTGATCCGCCTGACCAAAAAGATATACAGAAGTAAGCATCACCATTTCGATAGGGTCATTCACCATAGTAATGGTATACGGGCGTAGTTCCTGCAAAGCACTATTAAATATGAGTTGCCACGGGTCGCGCATTTGATCAGCTGTGAATGCATCTTCATCAATGCCAACACCAAACAATTCCCAAAACAGTGGAATCGAATAATCGTTAGATGGGTCATAGTCATGGCCCAAGAGTACGGGGTTCAAATCATTCAAGAAAGTTAATTTCGATTTATCTATTTTTTTCAATAAGTTCTGTTCGCGTAATAATTTAACGGCATAGTCTGAAGGAATAATAAGATCAAAGCCCTTTCCTCCCGTTTTTTTCAGTTTTACGAGTAACTCTTCATTGGAAGAAAAATAACTCAAATTGATAGTCACCCCGGTCTTTTTTTGGAACTCAGCTAAAACTGCTGGATCCAAAATATCGCTCCAGGCTGCAACGGTGATCGTTTTTCGCCGAGGAAACAATTCAATAAGTTGTGTGCTGTACATCAAACACATAAAAAGAAGTGCCCAGAGGCTACTTACGGCTGCGCGGAAAAAAATTCGCATGAGATTCATTCTTGAGCCTTGGATGAAAAAGTGGTCCAACAAAAAACAAATACCAAAATACTACTTAAAAGCAGAAGCAGTGTTGAGAGCGCGTTCATTGTAGGGGAAATTCCCGTGCGCAACATAGACAAAAGATAGAGCGATAGGGTCTGTACGGATGTTCCGGAACAGAAGTATGAAAGTACAAAATCGTCAAAAGAGATAATAAAAACGAGAAGCCCGGCAGCAATAATAGTCGGGCGAAGCAGCGGAACTATAATAGAAAAAAAGGTCTGGTGCACCGTTGCACCTAAATCTAGGGACGCCTCAACCAAGCGGATATCAAGTTCAGCAAACCTGCCATTAATAAGAGGGACTGCAAAGCCGAGACCCAAAACAGTGTGTGCAACGATCAATGTCATCAACCCAAGAGGCACGCTGCATAAGACAAAAAAAGTAAGAAGCCCTACCCCGAGCACAACTTCAGGCACAATAAGATTTACATAAAAAAGCGAAAAGAACGATTCCACCATTGAAGACTTTCGCCTAAAAAGGCGCATATAGACCAATGCAAGCGATAACGCCAAGCTTAAAAAAGTTGCACAAATAGCGATAATGAAAGAATTCCATAATGCATACCAGACATAGGGGGTACTAAAGAGCTCTTGGTACCACATCAAGGTGAACGATGTCCAGGGCGAGGGAAATGGCATACTATTAAAAGAAAATGTTACCAGAACTGCAAGCGGGATATAGAAAAAGAGGTAGACGAAGGCGACCGCACAGAAAGTGACTATTTTTTTGATACTATTTTTGAACGAAATCATGCACGCACCTTTATAGCCTGAGACAAGAGCCAATAAATAGTTACGCTCGCTATAATCAATACACATGAACATAGTATCGTAAATGCGGCGCCATATGACGCTGTTTCCGCGCTCAACACACAATATGAAACGAGCGATCCAACGCATAAGAATTTATCGCCACCCATAAGTTCAGGAATTGCAAACTCCCCGAACGAGGGTACAAAGACCAAGAAGAACCCCGAAATTATTCCAGGCATCGTTGCCGGAATCAACACATACCAAATAGTTTGCAACCAGCTCGCGCCCAAATCTAAAGAGGCTTCAAAAAGACGTTTATCAAATTTTTCAAACTGGGCATAAAGAGGCAAGATCATGAACGGCATATAATAATAGACCATCATCACCATTACAGAGAACCATGAGTTTAACAAATTAAGGGGCTCGCAGATAATGCCCGCGGAGAGCAATAGCGTATTCAGAAAACCATTTTTTTCTAATACAAAAAACCAGGCATAAATATGTAATAAGAAATTTGTCCAAAAGGGAACAATCAGCAAAAAGAGTCCAGGTATACGCAAGCGACCCGCCTTGAACGCCAAAAAATAGGTTAACGGGTAGGCGATAGAAAGGCACAGCAAACCGTTAGAAAGTGCCATAATCAAGGAACGGACAAGAACCGCGCCAAACACCGGATCAAAAAAGGGGGCAAAATATTCAAAAGGTTTGCCCGTAAACGCAAGTCCAACAATACAAAAAAGCGGAATAACAAAAAAGAGCACCTGCCAGACAAGTGCTGGCACACCCACAATAAAAGGAATTTCTTTTTTTATATAATCAAAAAATTGCATTACCACTCTTTCTTAACGTTCAACGACTACCACATTTTCTTTTTGCCAATAGAGATATAACTCATTATCATAATCGATAACTTGTTGAGGAAAATGCTCTTCATTTTGCTCAAACACTTGCACCAATTGCTGATTCTCTAAACGGATATTATATTGCGTCGACCTTCCGTGATAGACAATCGATTCAACAATCCCCTTAAGCCGATTAGAAAACCCATCAACCTCTTTTTTAGCGATAAAGAATTTCTCCGGGCGAATACTCATAACGATAGATTTTCCCGCAACCATCCATTCTTTTTTACGTGGAATAAAGAGTGAAAAAGTACCCAAATAGGGTATATCTATATACGATTGACCATCTTTTTCTTGGTAGGTGCCTCCAAAGATATTGGTATTTCCCACAAATTGCGCAACAAAAGATGATTGCGGAAACTCATAAATTTCTTTTGGAGTGCCGATCTGTTCGACGGTACCATCGTAGTTCATAATCGCCATCTGGTCAGCCACCGTGAGCGCTTCAGACGGATCATGCGTCACATAGATAAACGTTGTTTTGAGTTTATCTTGAAGCTCAATAAGTTCGATAAGCACCTTTTCTTTTAGGCGAATATCTAGCGCTGCAAGTGGCTCGTCAAGCAACAATACCTCTGGCTCATTGATAATAGCGCGCGCCAGTGCAACACGTTGTTGCTGACCGCCCGATAAATTTTTTATGTGTTTATAAACATGTGCCTCAAGATGCACAGCACGTAAAACTTTTATAACACGCTCATTAATCTCTTCTGGAGCTACACCCTTTACTACAAGACCGTAGGCTACGTTATCAAAGACTGACATATGAGGAAAAAGTGCATAGTTTTGAAAAACAGTGTTAACGCGCCTTTTGTTGATCGGCTTATAAGTGATATCTTCATCGCCCAAATAGATAGACCCACTATTAACCGTCTCAAATCCTGCAATAAGGCGTAAAATGGTCGTCTTTCCACAGCCACTGGGGCCCAACAGGGCAAAAAATTTGCCTTCAGGGATCGTGAGATTAAGATTTTCAAGAATCAGATCATCCTGATAACTTTTAGTGATATTTTTTAATTGAATGCTTCTCATGAACGGTTAGCCTTGCGTCGAGCAAAATACATAGGTACTACAATATCTGATAGTGTACAAGGAATTACTACCGCAACCAATAAAAAGAGAAGTAATATTCCCATCATCTCATGCCAATAGGTAAATCCATAAGAAACCATATAAAAAAGTGCAGCAAGAGAACTGATCAAAATGTGAATAAAATGTGAAGCCAATGAAATAAAGCCCAATGCGCTCTCGCTATGCTCTCTAATCATCCAACCATTTAAGAGGCCCACGAACATAAAAGGGAGCAAGTTTATCAAGTCTGCAAAGTTGGTAAAGCAGATATGCACCGGCATAGCCACGCCCAGCAAGTTACCCGCAAGTGCCGGAAGCGCGACATCTGAAAGCGTACAAAAGATAGCAGGGGCTATAAGAGAGACTAAAATCCCCATCACTACGTTCTTTGAAAAACGGAAGAACATAATAGAAGTACCCGTAACTGCAAATATAAGATGCAAGTAGTGAAACGAATGGAAAAGAATATGGTACGATTGAGAAAGCTCTCGAGTAGAATGGTAGCCCGTTCCCGTTAATAAATGAATCACGCTTAATACAATAAAACCCATTGCCAAAGAAAAGGCGGCATAGGGGAAATGGCACATCAACTCTTGGCGCAATGACCCTACGTGGGCCCCATGGTTATGATTACCATGCGCTTTATCAGGAGCATGTTTGGAATGATCGTGTGAATTGCTCATACGTTTTCCTTTTTTTCTAAAATAATGTTAAAAAAACTTGAACTTTAATTATACGGCAAGATAATCCAAATTGCAAAAAATAACATCTCTAGCTCAGCAATTCTGGCAGAGTTTTAAGTGCTACCTCATCACCCGCTAACGTTCTCCAAAAATGTATCTTATAACCGAGCTCATAATAGTCATTGATTGCGCTCAGCGATTGCAAAAAGAGCGTTTCCAATCCAGCGCCCTGCGCCTCTTCTGGGGAATCGAATCTATTTTAATTTCTTTTTAGCTGAAAGATTGTGATCATTCGCGATAGTTTCTTGAAGCTTTGTCTCTGCTCAACCCATACTCTATAGATTTTTGTGCATACCATAAACGTTCTGGGTTGTTTTTTAATTTTTGAAGCAGGATGACATTATGGAACCAGGGAATTCTAAAAATTGGGATATCTTCAAATTCTCGCGCAGCTGCGCGAATTTCTTCATATGCCTCATAGAATGCCTTCATACGATATATATTAGCTACTGAAAAACCCTCACTTCCAGGAGCCATATCTTGCATATCTTTTGCCAATCTTTCCAGGAAATTAGATCCCCATTCATGCTCTTTTTGTTTATCAACTATTATTTTGCCTATCAACCAATTACGCTTGTTGAGCGATAAATTAATTGCTGCAATTGCTTCAGCTTGAGACTGCTCAATCTGCTTTTTTATCTCCAACAAGACTTGAGCATATTCCTTGACGGGTATAGTCTCACTTTTTTTTGCCATCTTTTATCCTTGTGGAAACGATAACTCTCTTATCAAATTTAACAGTTTTTGATATCAACACTATCATTTTGTCAAAAATAAAAATTGTCCAGCAGGCTGCTGGACTTTCTCGCGCAGCTGCGCGAATTTTATACTATAACGCATACAACACATGGATTCGATACAATTTTTCTACGAAAAATCACTCACCATGCCTGTTACATTAGAATGCATTACCAAGGGTTAGAAACCAGGCATATTTGCCCTGATCATAAAATTGTTGGTTGCCGGGGAACTGTTTCCATTTCCAGCCGATATCAAAACGCAGGGGGCCCACAGGGGTATTCCAACGCAACCCAAAGCCTGACGCCCCCAGGATATCCCCCATCCGTATATCAGTAGCACCTCTTTGGGTGAGAATGCCGATATCGGTAAACAGGGTCCCACCGAGCGATTTATAGAGGGAAAATCGCACCTCAGCATTCATGTTCATCATAGTTTTGCCTCCGGTAGGCACCACAATGAGCTCTTGATTATTATTATGGTAAAAATTTAAGGGGGGTGCTAAATCGGGTTGATACCCACGCAACGAATAGGCGCCTCCTAGATAAAAACGCTCTGGCGGCATGATAGCAGAGAAATTTTGATATAAAATGGTCCCCAAGCGAAGCCTGAGCGCCAGGACAGTGTGGCTCGGTTTATGCAAGGGAATATAATTGCCCTGTTCTAATAAAAATTTTATAAAGGCAGCATCCTTCACCCCACAAGGCAAAAGCGCTTTGCAAGAGAGAACCAAGTACCAACCGGCAAGAGGGTCAAGACGATTATCGATATCACTGGTATAGAATGATGGCTCACAAAAAATATAGGGGATCCGTTTATCGATAAAGCGGGTAGTAAAATTGATTGCTTCAGAAAGTTTTTTTGATATATCGGATGTCTGTATCCAATTAATCCCCGTGGCAACCCCCCATTTTGTTCCGGAGTAGTCCTGCGACAGCTCCCATAAAAAGCCATCTTGAGCATAATGGTACAATATTTCGCGAGATCCCAAAACAACCGGTTGATCGTAACGGTTGCTATACAGTTTAAATTGTTGCCGTATGGGCCATGTGCCCAAAAAAGCAAGCTGGTACGTCAACATGGCATAACGCAAAAACCGGGTGATATCCAGCTGCACGCTCGCAATATCAGCACATTTTCTTGGATTTTTCCATAAAAATGTCCCCCCAAATTTATAGGTGGCTCCGCCCCGCCAAGAAAGATTTGTCCCCACGCCTTGAAAGCCGACTCTCGTTCTGAGTTCAAAAGGGTCACTATCTTGAAGTTGAATAACCACGGTCTTGGCATCCTCTTGAGTCGTGATATCTTCGGGAAATACGGTAACTTGGTCGAACACCCCGAAATTGCGCAGAGCAGTTGCTGTTTCATTAAGCTTTTTCTTATTCCAGACATCACCCTTTTTATAGGCGCATGCACGCTCTATAAGAACATCTGGGACATCACAGGAACCTTTGATATGGGTGTCGCCAAAGCGCACTGCCTCTTTTTTGCCGTCAAACGACCAGCGCAAAACAGATTGCCCGTCCACTGTTAAAAAGTGCGGTGCCACATGAGTATACAAAAATCCATGATCATGCAGCTGCTTTTGCAAGAATTTGCGCATACGTACAATACCATGCATATCAACTATTTTTGGAAGACAAGATTGCGGCCGCTGATTAAAAAAATATCCATATTCTTTACACCACGACTGCTGATACAGCTGTGTGACAAACTCTTGAAAGTCAGTAGCTTCAATTTTATTCATGAAAAGTCTCGAGCCCAAAATCATAGATATGCACAGCCCATAAGTACCGTCCAGATTTTTGTGCATCTTTGTCTCGCACAAAACAGAGTTGCCGTACCCCTGTTTAATACAATACGCGAGCAGCTGCTGTAATGCGCTATTAATTTTCTTTTGATCATAAGGCCTATGCACTACAGACGAAAAAAAATGAGAGCAGTCTTCAAGCTCCTGCAGGCCGTCTAATTGCACGGAAACTATAGTTGCTTTATTGCCCTCTTTAATATCGAATATTAACGTCGATGCATCTTCTCGACAGGTAATCTCAGCATCTAAGTAGCCCTGTTTAGTATAAAAATCGCGTATCTCTTGCACGAGCATCTCATTGGGGATAATCAGCAATGCTTTCCCAAATTCAGAGCAGAGCTGATACAGCCGTTGGGCGTCAAAATCAGAATTGCCTACAAAAATCAGCTGTTTTTTATGCTTCAATGAACATTTAAACGCAATATCCACACAATTTTGCTCATCGTGCCTTGTTTGCTCCATTTCAATGGAGGCAAAAAGATACCCCTTTTTGGCAAAATAGGCCGACATCATGCGGGCTTGCCCATCGAGTAATTCTTGGCAATAGTAGTTATTTTTAAGACGCGATTCAAGGCGCGTTTGAAGTTTTTTTACGAGCTCGTCCAGCGGCTGCCCATCAAGCTCTTGTGTGGATGAACAACAGGTTACTGATCGTATAGTAAATAGATTACCCCGATGTATGTGAAGATTAATAGAAACGGTGTGATTTGCAGAATTGAATTGGCAGGAAGGTTGAATCGTCGCCTGAAGATATCCACTTTTTTTTAGATCATCCGTTAAAACACGCACGCTGTCGTCATGCTCTTCTTGCTTGAAAACCATTCCTTTAGAAAGGCGGTATCTCTTTTTATAAAAATCTTTTCCGGTAAAAATACCTGAAACTGAAATGGTACGAATCTTATAATCAGTATCTGTTGCCTGCAGTTGAACCCAAGATAAAAAAAATAGAAAAGCGATATGCGTAACGTGACGCGCGAGGTTCATACTTGGCTGTCGATATAAGCTAAAATAGTAAGTAAAATGCAGATACTCACCCGCATTTTACATATAATTTTAAAGCATTATACGAAAAACGCCACGGTAATCTTTGTCTTTCAAAAAGGGGTCTATTGCAACCTCTTGTCCGCCGAGAGTGGCAATTACCTCATCTATTTTATCTAAGAAAAGATCAAGGTCCGCAGAAACACCACACGCGATCATCTTGATGGTAGTGGGGGTACTTGCCATAATAAAACCTTCCAATTGACATGAACGCGCCTGCTTTTGTATCTTTTCAAAAAGCTGTTCATCGGAACGCGGCACCACAAAGGTCATTTTAATACATCGACTCATGGCTTTCTCCTTTAAAGATAATTAATCTTTTTTGAAGGTAACAAATAATCGACGGCCTTTGCAATTTTTAGTATAATTGTAAAAAAATATTCACTATCCTAGGGATAAAAATCGTATGAATAGCTCAGTCCGTGTCCGCTTTGCCCCATCCCCAACCGGCTTTATGCACCTTGGCAACGTTAGAACTGCCCTCATCAATTATCTTTTTGCACAACATTATAACGGCACTTTTATTATTAGAATTGAAGATACTGATCAACAAAGAATGTTTGATGAACGCGCACAAGGAATTTTAAAAGATTTACATTGGCTTGGGCTCGACTTTCAAGAAGGTCCTGGTGTGGGGGGTCCACATGCTCCTTACTACCAATCTGAACGGGCTAGCCTCTACCAGGAATACCTTGAACGATGCATTGCGGATCACAAGGTATACCGCTGTTTCTGCACAGCCGAAGAGCTTGAAAAAAAGCGCGAGCGGCAGATAGCACAAAAATTGCCTCCTCGCTACGACCGTACGTGCTTATTGCTCACCGAGGCACAAATACAAAAGAATCTTGCAGACAAAGTGCCCTTTATTTGGCGCTTCAAGCTATCAGACGATTTGGTAACTATTATTGATTTAGCGCGCGGGCCCATTACCTATAATTTGAAACATTTTTCCGATTTTGCCATAACACGTCAAGATGGGAGCTGCACTTTTATTTTTGCTAACTTTGTTGATGATGTGCTCATGCAGATCACTCACGTTATCCGTGGAGAGGACCATTTAAGTAACACGGCAAACCAAGCGGCTCTTTATCAAGGCCTTGGCAAGCAGATGCCTCTTTTTTGGCACTTACCAATTATTGCCAATACTGACGGTAAAAAATTATCTAAACGAGATTTTGGTTTTTCGCTTAACGATCTACGTAATGCTGGCTACCTACCTGAAGCGATCAATAACTATCTTGCACTTCTTGGCGGATCGCTTAAAGAGACTGATGCTCAGGCAACTGAAATCATGTCACTGGGCAATTTAGCAAACGCATTTGATTTTGACCATATCACTTCGACAGGCCAAATTAAGTATGATATTGAAAAACTGCGCTGGATAAACCAGAAATGGATCCAGAAGATATCATTTGAAGAATTTAAAGGGCGCATAGCATCTTTACTTACATTC
>Ga0182013_10002299_pt1 | contig 25103 bp, 22 predicted proteins | sample 612S2MmetaG_FD_120487 | JGI IMG/M metagenome (GOLD analysis project Ga0182013, IMG submission 120487) | Permafrost microbial communities from Stordalen Mire, Sweden - 612S2M metaG | ecosystem: Environmental > Terrestrial > Soil > Wetlands > Permafrost | place: Sweden: Stordalen | collected...
GATCGACTACGCCCCAGCCGAACTCGCGGCGGAAATGGTGCCGCGGCTGCTCAGCGGTCGCGAGCAGTGGTGCCAGGGTTTCTCCGAACCGGGCTCGGGCAGCGACCTCGCGTCACTATCCACCCGGGCGGTCCAGGACGGGGACAATTGGATTGTCAACGGGCAGAAGGTCTGGACCAGCTTTGCGCAGTTCTCGACGCGTTGCATCCTGCTCACCCGCACCGGACCTGGTCACTCACGCCATGAAGGGATTACCGCGTTCTTCGTCGACCTGGACACGCCGGGCATCACCATCCGGCCGCTGCGCACCATGCATGGGGTCGACGAATTCTGCGAGGTGTACTACGACGACGTCGTGATCCCGGCAAGCCGGATGCTCGGCCAACCGGGCGACGGCTGGCGCCTCGCTATGGACCTACTGCCCTACGAGCGCTCCAGCTGCTTCTGGCAGCGGATCGCCTACCTCTACTCGCGCTTCGACGCGCTGATCAGCGAGACGTCCGCGATTTCTGACGTCGGCGAGGCCGACAGCCACGACGAATACGACCTTGGTGCAGCCTATCTCGCGCTACACACGGTGCGCTGCCGATCGCGTGCCACTCAGCACCGCTTGCGCGACGGCGCGCGGCTCGGGCCGGACACCTCTATCGACAAAGTGCTGCTGGCCACCGCGGAGCAACGGCTGTATGACACCGTCCGCGACCTACTTCCAGGGACGATCGAGCTCGACGACACGGCGTGGCGGTCGGAGTACCTGTATTCGCGGGCGGCGACCATTTACGGTGGCACCGCTGAGATTCAGCGCAACATCATCGCCCGCCGGCTCCTCGACCTCGGGAAGGAGTGACGTGGAGTCTCCGAGCGCCGCCACCGACCCCGATTCACTTCAGCTGCTGGCCGGCTCGGTGCGCACCACCATGACCAATCCTTCCCTGGCCGCGGGCGCCGAGCTCGATGCGGCGCTGGCCGACCTCGGCTGGCTCGACATGCTCAACGAGATCCCCGATTTTGCAATATCTTTGGTATTCCGGCTACTCGGCGAGACCGGCGCACACGCTTCCGTGCTCAACGACGTGGTGCTGCGCGCTGCGGGACGCGCACCGGGCGGCACCGCAACGCTTCCGTTCGTGGGCGGGTCGTGGGTGGTGTGGGGGCGCACAGACGGTCCAAGTTCGGCGATCGACGGCGAGCTGCCGATTCATCCTGTGTCAGAAGGGGACCCGGTGCCGCCGGCGGCGCTGGCCGCGGGTCGCAGAGCGTTGGGATGGTGGCTGGTCGGGGCCAGCCGGGCGATGCTTGCACTGGCGCGCCAGCACGCGGTGGACCGCGTTCAATTCGGCCGCCACATCAGCTCGTTTCAAGCGATCCGGCACCGACTGGCGGAGACGCTCGTCGCGATCGAAGGGGCCGAGGCGACCCTGCAGGCGGCTGCGGATGTCACTGACGATCCAGACGGACTGGCCTGCTTACTGGCGAAGGCCGCGGCCGGTCAGGCGGCGCTGACCACCGCACGTCACTGCCAGCAGGTGCTCGGCGGTATCGGCTTCACCGCCGAACACGCGCTGCAGCGCCACGTGAAGCGGGCCTTGGTCCTGGACGGTCTGCTCGGCAGCGCCCGAGAACTGACCCGTGAGGCGGGTGCGGCGTTGCGGGCCAAGGGATCTGCGCCTCGGTTGGTAGACCTGTAACGAGGGCGCAACGCCGATCAGCGGCCAGAGTTATCGGCCGGTCACACCGTCGATGAGTTCGCGGAGGATGTCGGCATGGCCGGCGTGGCGGGCCGTCTCCTCGAGGAGGTGCGCCAGGATCCAGCGCAAGGTGAGGTGGCCGCTGTCGTCGGCAACCACGCTGACTTCGTCCAGCGCGGGGGTAGCGGCGATGACGGCATCGACATCGGCCCAGGTGTTCCGATACGCAGTCAGTGCAGCATCGACGGTGTCGTGCGATGAAGCAGTGCGAGGCGGCGGTTTCTCACCTCCAGCGAATCGATGAATGATCCAGAGCCGCTCCGCGTCAGCCAAGTGGCTGACAAGCCACAACAAAGTGGTTCCACTGGCCACCGGAGATCGACGAGCCGCCGCCTCGTCGACGCCGACGACCTTGCGTATCAGGGATTCCCGCTGATACTGCAACAACGTCATCAACACTTCTCGTTCGTCGCCCGATGATCGGGGTGGCTTTTTGTCTGCCATGCCTTGCATTGTCTGACCCGAGGGCGGCGCACAATTCTCGAGGGCAACTATCGTGCCGCCTAGAATTGGCATACATGAGGCCCCCCGACGTACCGCAAAACCAATTCGGCGTTGCGTCCTTGATCTTGGCTATGGTCGGCCTGGCCACCTGCTGGCTACTGATCGGGACGTTCTTCGGCGTCGCCGCGGTTGTAACCGGGGACATCGCGCGCGGCCGAGTGAAGCGCGGCGAAGCGAACAATCCCCGAACCGCACTCGCCGGCATGGTCTTAGGGGCGGTAGCGATCGTGGCAGGCCTGGTGGCCATTGGCTTCTACGCCTCGCGAAGCGATTAGCGGTTCGCCGGCCAACTGCGGATCAAGCTTTCGACGTTCTCCCGGACGGCGCGTCCTGCTCTTGTCATTGCGCTTCCATACACACGCGCGAGAGAATAGTATTCTCGTAGCAAGAAAGTTACAGTCTCCGAAACATGGTCCGCGAGGGGGTCGAGCACACCGATGTCACGGCGTTCTCCGGTACATTCCAATGATGTTCTCCCCTTGCGGCAATCGTCGGAGCCGCCGGTGACCAGCGCAAGCGAAGAGCCGGCCTGGAAGCAGCGGGCGGTCGAGCGGTCCATCAAAACGGCGAAGTTGCGGGCGGGCCAGCGAGTTCAGCGGTTCCTCGATGCGGCGCAGGCCATCATCATCGAGAAGGGCACCACGGACTTTACCGTCCAGGAAGTCGTGGATCGCTCTCGCCAATCGCTGCGAAGCTTCTACCTGCAGTTCGACGGAAAACACGAGCTCTTGCTGGCGCTCTTCGAAGACGCCTTGAGCCGGTCCGCCGACCAGATCCGCGCGGCCACGGAGAGCCACTCCGATCCGCTCGAGCGCCTGAAGGTCGCCGTCGAGCTGTTGTATGAGTCCTCACGCCCAGACCCGATGGCCAAACGGCCATTGTTCACCGACTTTGCCCCGCGATTGCTGGTCACACACCCGGTCGAGGTCAAGATCGCGCACGCACCATTGCTGGCGTTGCTGGCCGAGCTTATGGAGGCGGCCAGCGAGGCCGGAGAGTTGCGCGATGACGTCAATCCCCGCCGGATGGCCGCCATGACCATGCAGACGGTCATGTTCATAGCCCAGTCCAGCGGGGGCTCCGACGACGCGACCGTTCATCCCATCGGCGCCGACGAGGTATGGGACTTCTGCTCACGGGGATTCGCCGGCTAGCACCATCGCGTGCGGGCCGAAGGGCCGCGTTTCGCCAGAAAACCGCACCGAGCAAATAGCGCGCGCGATTCGCCGGACGAGAATCAGATTCTCTAATATTTAGAACCACAGATAGCCCAAATGGATTCGCCGTTGACACCTGTTGGCGGCTGATGACAGAGTTCAGGATGCGGCACGATTCGCGGCCTCTCCGCTGAGACCGGCCGGACAAAATCAAGTCAGGAATGAGGTATTGAGCCATGACCGGACGCGTTGAGGGCAAAGTCGCTTTCGTCACCGGAGCGGCACGCGGTCAGGGCCGCAGCCACGCGGTGCGGTTGGCGCAAGAAGGCGCCGACATCATCGCCATCGACATCTGTAAGCCGATTCGCGAGGGCGTCGTGGACACCGCGATCCCGGCATCGACACCCGAGGACCTGGCGGAGACCGCCGACCTGGTCAAGGGCCACAACCGCAGAATCGTCACCGCCGAAGTCGACGTGCGTGATTACGACGCACTCAAGGCCGCGGTAGACAGCGGTGTGGAGCAGCTTGGCCGGCTGGACATCATCGTGGCCAATGCGGGCATCGGCAACGGTGGTGACACGCTGGACCAAACCAGCCAAGAAGACTGGACCGAAATGATCGACATCAACCTGTCCGGGGTGTGGAAATCCGTGAAGGCTGGGGTCCCGCACATCCTGGCCGGCGAGCGGGGCGGGTCGATCATCCTGACCAGCTCGGTCGGCGGACTCAAGGCCTACCCCCACACCGGCCACTACGTCGCCGCCAAGCACGGTGTCGTCGGGCTGATGCGGGCATTCGCGGTTGAGCTGGGGCAGAAGATGATTCGCGTCAACTCCGTGCACCCCACGCACGTGAAGACACCAATGCTGCACAACGAGGGCACCTTCAAGATGTTCCGGCCGGATCTGGAAAACCCGGGTCCCGACGACATGGCCCCGATCTGCCAGCTGTTCCACACGCTGCCCATCCCGTGGGTGGAGCCGGCAGATGTCAGCAATGCGGTGCTGTTCTTGGCCTCTGACGAAGCTCGTTACGTCACCGGCGTGACTCTGCCGGTCGACGCGGGCGGCTGCCTGAAATAGGTGTCTTTTCAGCTGGCCCAACGTCGACTTGTCGCTCCATAGGGCTCAACTAACCCGAACAAAGTCGACATTCGGCCTCCAGTTGTTAATGCTGGGAATCTATGGACGGATTCGAAGGACGCGGCACGGTAGTCACTGGCGGTGCGAGTGGAATCGGTCTGGCCGCTGCCAGCGAGTTCGCCCGGCGCGGGGCAAGCGTCGTGCTCGCCGACGTCGATAAGCCTGAACTGGAACGGGCTGTGGCCCGGCTGCAAGCCGACGGGTTTGACGCGCACGGGGTGATTTGCGACGTCCGGCATCTCGACGAGGTGGTGCACCTCGCGGACGAGGCTTTCTGCCTGCTGGGCCATGTCGACGTCGTATTCAGCAACGCCGGCATTGTTGTGGCGGGTCCGATCGCGCAGATGACGCACGACGACTGGCGCTGGGTGATCGACATCGACCTGTGGGGCTCGATTCATGCCGTCGAAGCATTCCTGCCGAGATTGCTCGATCAGGGCACGGGCGGCCACATCGCGTTTACCGCGTCCTTCGCCGGTCTAGTGCCCAATGCGGGCCTCGGGACGTACGGCGTTGCCAAATATGGCGTTGTCGGCCTCGCGGAGACGCTATCCCGGGAGCTCAAAGACAGCGGCATCGGTGTCTCGGTGCTCTGCCCGATGGTCGTCGAAACCAAACTGGTGTCCAATTCAGAACGGATCCGCGCCGCGGATTACGAACTACCCGCAACGCCTGCCGTGACAGGAGAATTCGGTCCGCTTCCCACGCAGGACGACAGCCTTGGGGTCGACGACGTCGCGCGCCTGACGGCCGACGCGATTCTGGCCAACCGCCTGTACGTCCTGCCGCACGAGGCCGCCCGTGCCTCGGTCCGGCGCCGGTTCGAGCGCATTGATCGCACGTTCGACGAGCAGGCCGCCGAGGGCTGGCGCCACTAACGCCGGCGAGCAGACGCAAAAGCCCCAGACACGCCAAGCGTGTCGGAGCTTTTGTGTCTGCTCGCGCAAAGTGGGTCAGGCCCTCGCGGGAGTGCGCCCGATGATTCCGTCGGCCTCCAGGCTCGCGATCTCGGCCTCGGTCAGGCCCAGCCCGGTCAGCAGCTCATGGTTGTGCTGTCCGAGCAGCGGCGCGGGATCCATATGGAGCGGCACGGCGCCGCCGGACACTCTCATCGGCACGGTGCTGAACCTGGCCCTGCCGTTCACCGGGTGGTCCAGCTCTTCGAAAAAGTCCCTAAACGTGAGCTGCTCCAGCTCCGTTTGACGGTGCGGCTGCATCACTTTGGCGACCGGCACACCGGCTTCCCAGAGGGTATCGACGATGTCGTCGGCGGTGCGATCTCGACAATACGCGGCGAGCTGTTCATCGATGAGGTCTTCGTGTGCGCGACGCCCGGCGACCGTCGAAAGCCTCGAATCGATGGCCCAAGATGGTGACCCGAGCCCATCACACAAGCATCGCCATTGGTCGTCGGTTGCTACCGCGACCGCGATCCAGGTGTCGGGGCGCCCGAATTCGTCGATGTCGGCGGCGCGGTAGAGGTTCTGTGGCGCCGCGGTTGGTCCCCGGTTACCCGCGCGGTTCAGCAGTGCCCCGTACGCGGAGTATTCGATGACCTGTTCGGCGGAGATGCTGAGCGCGGCATCCACCATCGCCGCCTCGACTAATACGCCCTGCCCGGTGCGGCGGCGATGCTCCAGTGCCAGCAGTAACCCGTTGAGCGCATGCACGCCGGCGTTTGGGTCGCCGAGGGAATACGGCTCATAGGGAGGGCGGTCCGGATAGCCGGTCAGCCAGCTCAACCCGGATGCCGCCTCGATGGCGTACGCGAACGCGGGGTTGTCGCGCCAAGGCCCGTCGAGTCCGAATCCCGGCATTCGCAGCATTACCACGTCGGGCCGAATCGCCTGGACGGCCGCGAAATCCAGCCCGATCTGGTCCAGTACGCGAGGGGTGAAGTTCTCCACGACCACATCGCAGGTCGCGATGAGCCGGCGCAGAAGCTCGCGGCCGCGGGGACTCTGCAAGTCCAGCGTCAGGCCCTTCTTGTTGGTGTTGAGCGCCGCGAAGATCGGCGACTTCTCCCACCATTGGTCTTCGGTGATCGGTATGCCGGCGATCAGTCGGGTGCCGTCGGGACGACGGGCGGATTCCACGTGAATGACCTCGGCCCCGAGCATGGCCATAAAGTGGGTGCAGCAAGGACCGGCCCAGAATGTCGTCATGTCCAATATCCGGAGTCCGCTGAACGGCAGCGGCTTTGCGTTCCGGGTCGGCTTCGGCCGCGGGGGCATGCTCGCGGCCCGGTAATGCGCGGTGTGCTCACCCAGGCGGGGTGGCGGCTGCGGCGGGAGAAGTTGCGCGGGCCGCATGCGGTACGGGTGGCCGGGCTGGTGAAATCCGTCGCGCGGATTCCGTACAAACGAGCCGCGCTCGCGGAAGTGTTCCAGCGCAACGATGTTCGCGCCATTGGCCACCGGCGCGTTGGGAATCCGGAATGCCGTTGCCAGATCGTGGATCTCGTCGGCCGGAGTACTTCGCGCCCACGCATAGATCTCTTCGGCATGGATGTTGGCCTGCTCGGTGATCGACAGCGCCGATTCCTCGTCGATCCACTCCGAATGGCCAACCATCGCGCACAGGTCGAACCATTGCTGCGCGGTCCCACACCCGAGGTCCACCAGACCGTCCTTGGCCTGGGCCACACCCGGCACTGTGAGACGCCGCGCGTTGCGCCACGGGCGTCCGAGCATCTCGAAATAGCTGACCGGGTAGTAGGTCAGGCAGAGGATCTGCGTTTCCAGCATCGACAGGTCGACGAGTTGTCCCGCGCCACCATTTAGCCCGGTGCACCGCGACGCCAGGGTCGCAGCACTCGCGTAGGCACCCGCCAAGTATTCACCGACCTGCCCGCCGACGAACACCGGCGCTCGTTCCGGCAACCCGCGCCCCAGTCCGACGATCCCGCCGGACCACGCCTGCAGGGTGAATTCGGTTGCCGCCCTGTCGCGCCATGGACCCTCCAGGCCGAAGGGCGTGATCGAGGTGACGGTGAGGTGCGGGAACGCACTGTGGATCGCGGCAGGCCTAAAGCTTTCGTGTTCGGCTAGTTTCGAGCCCGCGGACCACACCACGGCGTCGGCTGTTGCCAGCAGCCTGTGCACCATCTCGATGTCGTCGCCGACCTCCGCATCGGCGACGACGCTGTGTTTCGAACCCGCCAGATAGCCGAACAACGCGCCATCGCTGCCGGGCGGGCTGGCCGCCCCGGACGACGACCACCGGCGCAGCGGATCACCCTGGGGTGGCTCGACTTTGATGACGTCGGCGCCGCCGTCGGCGAGCAGCTTGGTGCAGTATGCACCCGCTATTCCGGTGGACAGGTCGACCACCGTGTAGCCGGACAGCGGCGGCTCGGCCCGCGCTTCCTCCACTCACGCCTTCCAAAATGGGCTCACGGTCAGCACTTCGGGACCGTCAGCGGTGATCAGGACCGCTTCGCGGCCGAACACCGCACCGATCCCCTGCTCCCAGACGTAGCCGGTGACGGCGAGCACCATTCCCGGCTCGAGTCGTTCGCCGGCCGCGGTTTGCGGCAGGTGTGCCGAAATGACCGGCGGGTCAAAGCCCATGCCCAGGCCACGCGCCACCGGCATCGGCGGCGCGGGTTCTCCCGCGGCTTGGTAGGCGGCGATCAATTCGGCGGCGCAGGCGCCCGGTTGGCACGCGTCGACCAGTCGGGACCACAGGCTGTCCCAGCGCCGGTACAAGGCTGAGACATTTGGGGCATTCCGCGCCGCCCCGACGGGCCAGGTGCGCCCGACCTCACCCGCGTAGCCGCCGGCCAGCACCCCGGCGGAAAAGGCCACCAGGTCACCGTCATTAACGCGGCCCTCGCCGTTGGCCCGTCGCCACGGATGTTCAGGGGAAGTCACCCACGCGACATCCTGATTCGTTGGAGTGCTCACCCCGCCCGCGGCGGCGGATTCCAGCAGCACGCCGGCGAGCGTTTGTTCGCGAACGCCGGGCGCCAGCTCGGCCACCGCGACGGCCAGACTCGATTCGGCCACCGCGATCGCCTCTCGCAATGCGGCCACTTCCTCATCGGTTTTGATTCGCCGGGCCGCACGCATCGCGAGTTCCCCGTCGACCAGCTCGGCGTTGGGAAACGCCGTCGGCAGCAACTGGGCGAAACCCGGTGACAGCGCATCGGTTCCGACGCGCCGGGCGGTGGCCGCGCCATCGATGCGCTGCAGCGCCGCGATCGTATTCATCGGATTCCACGAGATGCCGTACAGGTTCTCGTGCGGGATGTCGTCCGGAACGCCCTCATCCCAGGTGCTCAGCAGATGAATGGCACCGGTTGCGCGCACCAGCACACAGCCGGGACCGAACGGCCGCGTCCCGGCGACCCACAGCTGCGGTGCGCCCGTGACGTAACGCACGTTGGCCTGGCGACCCAGGACCAAGATGTCGAGACCGTGCGCGGCCATCTGGTCCAGTGCCCGTCGACGTCGCCCCGACCGCAGCGTGCGATCGTCGGGCAGAACTTCAGTTGCCATAGGGATCATAGGGGTAGTCGGTCAATCGAATCACGCCTTCGTCGGTGATGACCAATACCTCTTCGCTGCGGTAGCCACCGGTACCGTCCTCCCACACCACCGGCTCCAGGACCAGCACCATCCCGGTCTGCAGGACGAAGTTCTCGTCGAACTCCTGGCCGAGATCGGTTCCGATCATCGGCATTTCGGCGGCGTTGACGCCGATGCCATGGCCAAGATAGAAGTGCGGCAGCCAAGGCTTGCTACCGCCGTTGGCCTCGATGGCTGCCCTGCCCAAATCGGCGGCGGTCACTCCGGCACGTGCCACACCCAGGACGGCGGTCATGATCTGGAACCACTTGTCGAACTGCGCCTGCTGGCGCGGCGACGGATCTCGGCCAACGATCCAGGTGCGCCCGAAGTCTGAGCAGTAGCCGCGGTAGGTGATGCTGACGTCTGTCCACAGCACGTCACCCTCGACCAGCTCGCGCTCGGTGCTCAGCAGCGGCAGCGCCAAGTCACCGTGCGTGGTCCACACGCCCTCGGCCTTGCTCGGCGGCATCACCTGCCAGATCGGCTCCAGCATGCTGGCCGTGGCCCCCAACTCGAAGGCCCGGCGCAAGAAGCTTGCCGACAAGTCGGTCTGGCGGATGCCGGGCGCCAGACCCTTCTGGACCTCGACCATCGCCTCGTCGGTGATCCGGATCGCGGTGCGCATGCAGGACAATTCATCCGGGGTCTTGACCGCCTTGGCGGCGCCGACAACCGCGGCCGCGTCGACAGGGGAACTGTTGGGGAATAACAGCTTCGAAGCGCGCGACATGGCGCCGGTGAACTCGTCCACCGCGATCACCGCTCCGGCTGGAATCAGATCGGCCAACACCCGAGCGAAATTGTCTACACCTTCGTCGAATTCAAGATAGACCGGCCCATGCAGATGATCGGCGGGCAGACCTGATTCCAGCGAGGCGCCCTCGCGGAACGGCAGGAACAGATGCGGCCACTCGTCGTCGGCGACCACCACAGCCACCGGTCGCTCGACGTAGGACAGCCCGGCGTCGCCGAGCGGCCAACTGGTGCCGGTGGCGTAGACCACCGCGTTGTTGCCGAGCAGGATCATCGCGTCAACGCCGCGTTCGGCCATTGCCGACCGCAGCCGAGCGCCGGTCTCCCGGCGTAGCCGGCCCAGGTCGGGTGTCTCGGGAATCACCAGGCTGGTGCTGGTACCCGCGTGCGCGAACGTTGTCATCGCGCCACCACTGCGGAAGTCACCGGAGCCCCAGGAATTTCGTGACATTGCCACTGACGATCCGTGCCGCATCGGCCGGCCCGACGGCGTCGACAACGGCCGCCAGCGACTTCTCGGAATAGCCGTAGGTGCTCTCGTTGTGCGGATAGTCGCTGGACCACATCACCTTGTCCACCCCGATCTGATCGATCAACTGCAGCCCCAGCGGGTCGACCATGAACGATGCGCTCATGTGGTTGTCCCAGTAGTAGCGCACATCGTGCTCGAGTGGCCGGTTGAACATGTGCTGATAGGACCCAACCAGATGCTCGGCGTCTTGCAGCGCCCATGGTACCCAGGAGATGCCGCCCTCGAACCAGCCGAGGCGTAGTGCCGGGTGCCGGTCGAGAATTCCGCCAAAGATGTACTTGGCGAACGTTTCCCGGAATCCGTCGATGTTGATCATCATGCCGACGACGACGCTGTTGAACTCAGTCGGGCTCTTCGGCGGGGTTTCCCCGATGTGATGCGTGACCGGAAGACCGGCGGCCTCGATCTCGTCCCAGACGGCGCTCATGCTCGTGCTTGCGTAGTCGATGGGGTTGCCGTCGTCGTCCTTACCCGGGTTCAGCGGCATCAGGAAGGTCTTGAGCCCCAAAGTTTTCAACTCGGCCAGTGTTTTCCGGGTGCCTTGCGGGTCCCACCAGTTGATCAGCCCGGCACCGTAGAAGTGGCCGTTCGAGCGCTCTTGCAGCTCGGCCATGTATTCGTTGTAGATCCGGAATGTGAGTTCGCGAAGTTTCTTGTCCGGGTAGTGAAAAAGCGCCAGGACGGCGTTGGGAAATGCGAGTTCCTTATCGACGCCGTCTTCGCGCAACTCCTCGATGCGTGCCTCGATGTTGGTGCTTGCGGCCCCGGGCAGATCGTCGTACTGCATCAGCACGGCGCTGAAATCGCCCGGCAGGAAGGACTGGCCCTTGCGCCCTACCTGGTAGGCGCCGTCCTCGTGCCAGATCCGCGGAGCCTTGTCCTTGAGGTCATCCGGGAAACGTTCGTAGAAGATGTCTTCGGCAAGGGAAATGTGGTTGTCCGCGGAGAAGACGACGGTGCCTTCCGGCAGGCCCACGTCGCTGTCCGCAGCATGCCCGCGGCGATTTTTCGGTGCTCCATAGCCTCCGGGCGGGTAGAGCGAAACGGTGGTTGTCTTCGTTGACATTGTTAACCCTCCAGTCGGATCGGCATTTTCGACAGTAGTCATCTCGGGCTGATGAATAAACTTCGCTTAGCAGGGCCTACCACTTCACCGGGAGTTCGTAGACGCCGTAGGCGAGGCGGTCGTCCTTGAACGGAACATCCTCGATCGGAACCGCCAGCTCCAGCGTGGGAACGCGACGGAACAGTGTGCTGAAGACGATCTGCATCTCGGCGCGGGCGAGTTGCTGACCGACGCACTGATGTCTGCCGTAACCGAAGGCGACATTGCGGTCGGCACCAGAGCGGTGCAGATACAGCCGATCCGGTTCGGTGAATGCCCGCGCATCCCAGTTGGCCGGAGCCAGATCGATGATGATGCCGTCGCCGGCGCGGATGACCTCCCCTGCGATATGGATGTCTTCGACGGCGACGCGGCGCTGGCCGTTCTGGATGATGCTCAAGTAGCGAAGCAACTCTTCGACCGCATTGGCGAGGATCTTGGGGTCTTCGGCATCGCGGATGACGGCCTTCTGGTCGGGATTTTCCAGCAGGGCGAGCACACCGAGCCCGATCATGTTCGCGGTGGTCTCGTGTCCGGCTATCAGCAACCCGGTACTCAATTGCGCGGCTTCTTTGACGCTGAGCTCACCGGCCTTGACCCGCTCGGCCAGGTCGGATACCGCGTCTTGGGCCGGGTTTTCCATCTTGGCCTCGACCAGTTGCGAAAGGTACTTGAACAGGCTCGTGGCACCTTTGGCGGTGTCCTCGCCCGTGGCATAACGCGCCAGCCCGACGTTGGCGTGGTGCTGAAACATCTCGGCGTCCTCGTAAGGGACCCCGAGCAGCTGGCTGATCACCACTGACGGGACCGGCAGCGCGATCGCGGTGACCACGTCGGCCGGCTGCGGCCCGGCCAGCATCGCGTCGATGCTCTCGTCGGTGACCTGCTGAATGGCCGGGCGCAGGCCTTCCACCCGCTTGAAGGTGAACGGCTTCGAGAGCATCCGCCGGAATCGGGTGTGCTCTTCGCCGTCCGACGTGAAGACCGATCGCGGGCGCTTGTGCACCGTGGACAACATGCCTTCGTTCCAATGCGGAAAGCCGGGCAGCCGGTCGTCGACGCTGACCCGGGCATCGGAGAACAGTTCGCGAACCGCCTCGTGGCCGGTGATGAGCCACGGGGTGCTGCCGTCCCAGATCCGGACCCGCGACAGCGGTTTGATTTCCGCAAGCGCCATGACGTCGGGCGGCGGGGCGAATGGGCAGCCCGGGTTCCTGGCCATCGGATACTCCGGAATCCCGGAGGCCGCCTCGGTCGCGCTGCTCGTAAGTGTGTCCGACATGTCTCTCATTCCTCGATATGGATGGCCTGTGCAGGACATGCCGCAGCCGCCCGGCGTGCACCCTCAGCCTGCTCGGCCGACGGGTTCGCGATGAGCAGGACGACGACGCCGTCCTCATCCCGCTGATCGAACACGTCGGGAGCGTTCATCACGCAGTTCCCCGACGATGCGCAGACATCTTGGTCAACAGTCAGTTTCATCCGCGACTCTTCACTCGTACGGTGTCACGGGCGCCAACCACAGGCCCACGATCGCGTCGATAAGGCCGGATCCGGCAGCCCGCCAGGAGCGTTGGGACATTGATTTACCCGCGGCGAGCGCCCGTTCGCGATCGGCGCAGGTATGCATCAACAGGTTGCGGGCCATGATGTTGCGTTCGTAGCGCACATCGGCCGGCAGGTTGGGCAGGCAGTGGCTGAAGCCTTCGACGACCTGAACCAACGACGGGGAGCTGAGCGCGCCCTTGACCACGACGTTGTAGTACGCGGGATCGGTCATCGCCTGCGCCGCGAAGCGCGCATACCAGCTGGGGTTGCCGAGAGCGGCCAAGTGGTCGGTGAGGGGACGCACCAGGCAGGCCACCCAACCTCGCAGCTCGGCGGATTCGCCCGATGCCACCAGGTCGGCCACCATTTGCTCGCGAAGTTCTTCGACGGGCCCGCGGTGCTTCTCCTCGATGGCGCGCACCAGGTCCGCTTTGGTGCCGAAGTGGTAGCCCACCGCGGCGTTATTACCCTGCCCTGCCGCTTCGCTGACCTGCCTGTTCGACACCGCGAATACGCCGTGCTCGGCATATAACCGCTCGGCCGCCGCCAGAATCGCCTCCTGAGTGGAGCTGGCGCGCTCGGTGCGAATGGCCCTGCCGATTGCGGTCACCAAGCCAGTCAACCGCGTGCATGGGTTTAAGTCAAGCGCTTGATTTAATTCCGGTGCCGCCGCCAACGCGGCGCTGCGGTCGCGGTCGGGCTCAGCCGGAGCCTTCAACGCAGAGCCACATGCTGAGGCGCGCCACGGCGAAGCGAAATGGCAGTGAATTGGATATGGGTTGCTGCTCGATGTACGTACTTCGCGGTGGCAAGTTCGTCGATTTCCACGTCTTGCCATTCGACGCTGCGAAGGTTGGGCTAGGCGGGCCCGGATCTACGCTTCCGGAAGGCCGCCCACGCCCCAGTGCACCACAGCGCCCAGACCACCAATAGCGGCTGGAACAGCAGCCGGATACCCCGGGCGAGGTCGGAGTCGAGCCCGAAAGCACTGGCGTGCGTGACGAATTGGGAGATGTTTCCGGGAAACACCAGAACGAAGAAAGTTGCCACGACCCATCCGACCGGCACTCGCCGCCGGACGAGAAGTACCAGGCTGGCGCCGAGGGCGATTTCCACCACGCCCGAGGCGATGACGACGAAGTCGGTGTTCAACGGCAGCCACGGCGGCACCTGGGCGTAGAAGGCGGTTCGGGCGAAGCTGAGATGACTGATCCCGGCGAATATCAGGAAGAATCCGAGGATTAGACGCGCGATAGTTCGCGGCAGGGAGGACACGGATCCGCCCAGGCCGCCGGTCATGCCTCACGCTTCTTGGACCGGACCACCTTGCCCGCCGACGTCCCGCCGTCCACCGGCAGAACCGTTCCGGTGACGTAGCACGACCGGTCGCCGGCGAAATACAGAGCCGCCTCGGCGACGTCTGCGGTCGTGCCCTCGCGCTTCAGGGGCCGGTCGGCCCGCATCGTCTCGCGGATGGCCGCCTCGTACCGCGCGAGCTCCGCCGGATCAACGTTGACCGCCGAGGTCGCTACGATCTGCGTGGGTATGTTGCCCGGCGCGATGGCATTGACCCGAATCTCGTGGTACGCCAGCTCAATTGCCGCGGACTTGGTGAACTGGATGACCGCCGCCTTTGACGCGCGGTAGGTCATCACACCGCCGCCGGCCTGGATCCCTCCTATCGAGGTCATGTTGATGATGGATCCTCCGCCGTTGGCTGCCATGTGCCGAGCCGCATCCCGGGTACCCACCATCACGCCGAGCACGTTGACCGCCATGATGCGGTGAAAATCGGCGAGGTCGTCGTCCAGCAATCGGTGCATGGCCGCCGAAACACCGGCATTGTTCACCATGACGTGCAGACCGCCGAATTTCTCGATGGCGGTAGCCACCAGCACCCCAACCTGTTCTGGGTCCGAGACGTCCGTTCGCTGGAAGATTGCGCCGGGGCCCGACGCGGCGGCTAGGGCCTGTCCCTTGTCGATGTCAACGTCGGCAATAACGACGCGCGCGCCCTCCGCCGAGAATCGCTCCACTATGCCGCGTCCGATTCCCGCTGCCCCGCCGGTGATGATGGCCACCTTGCCATCCAGTTCGTTGACCACCCGACGAGTTAATCGGCGCCAGCGCCGTTAAGTCAAGCAACTTATTTAAGAACGGCGAGCGGCATCGGCTACGTCCGAGGCGGAAATGCATGGCGAAGTTCGGTATAAGCACAGACCAGGGCATCAAGTGTGAAGCCCCTGTTGAGCCCACTCGGGTTGGGAAGCACCCAGGCCGTTGTCCCGGCGAGTCGATCTGGGTACAAGCCCCAGCCGATATCTGATCGGCCGACCATGGCCGCCAAGGCCCGTTTTCCGAGGAAGGCGATCACACGCGGTGCGCATAGTCGCATCTTCGCCTCGAATTCAGGACGAACATTCCTGAATTCAGCCGGCAAGACCTCATCGGCACGTTTGGTCGGTCGATCAACCACAGCCGTGATGCCGCAGCCATATTCGAGCAGCCGGCGCTCGTCTTTCGGCCGCAGTCGTACACCGGTGAAACCTGCGAGATGCAGGACCGGCCAGAACCGATTATTCGGATTAGAGAAGTTATGGCCGTCGGCGGCAGCAGTGGAGGCAGGATTAATGCCGCAGAAAATCACGTCCAGGTCACGGGCGAGAATGTCCGAATGATATTCGATCGATCTGACCCGCCGCCGCACTCGCGCATCCGTCAACTCGGCTGTTCGGTCGATCGCATCACCCCCCGAACGATAGCGCCGCCACCATCTTCTCGCGCCCGTCAGCGGTTGCGCTCCGCCCGGCACCCAAGCACCGTATAAACCGCAGGGAGTCGCATCGACGAAGACGAGGAGCGATCAATGCCTGTGCTGCCCACCAGCGGGGTCCCTTTCGGCACCGCACCGCTGACCAGACGCGGCTTCATCGCGGCGGGTATTGCCGGCGGTTTCGCGCTGGCCGGGTGCGGCCAATCCAGCACCACAAGCAGTTCGGCCCAAATGGCCGCCGCCATCGCCGCGGCCGAAGCGGCCCGGCCACACAGTGGGCACACCGTGACCGCCAGCCTGACTGCCCAACCGGCGCAGATCGATCTGGGTGGGCCGATCGTCCATACGCTGGCCTATGGCGACACCGTCCCGGGACCGCTGATCCGGGCCAAGGTCGGCGACGAGCTGGTGGTGACCGTCGCCAACCGGCTCGACTCGGCGACATCCTTGCATTGGCACGGCATCGCGCTGCGCAACGACATGGACGGCGCGGCCCCAGCCACCCCGAACATCGTCGCCGGCGAGGACTTCATTTACCGCTTTTCCGCCCCGAATTCGGGGACATACTGGGGTCATCCGCACGTCGGCCTCGAAGGGGACACGGGGCTGTACCTGCCAGTGATCATCGATGATCCGAACGAGAGCGCCTACGACACCGAATGGATTGTCGTCATGGACGATTGGACCGATGGCGTAGGCAAGTCTCCGCAACAGCTCTACGACGCGCTGACCGCCCCCAAATCCAGTGCGCCAAGCGCGTCCGCGACAACTTCGCCGCCACCGACAACCCCGAAGAGAAGAGCAACTTCGCGGCCACCGACAACCCCGAAGACGTCGCCACCTTCGACGACCGGCATGCCAGGTATGCCAGCAGGCACCGTCGGCACCAGCAAGCTGCTCGGCGGTGACGCCGGAGATATCGCCTACCCGTACTATCTGATCAACGGCCGAATTCCGTCGGCTCCCACTACTTTCAACGCGAAGCCGGGCCAGCGAATCAGGATCCGCTTCATCAACACCGGCTCCGACACGGCATTTCGGGTTGCTTTGGCCGGCCATTCGATGACGGTCACCCATACCGATGGCTACCCCGTGGTGCCCACCAAGGTGGACGCTCTGCTGATCGGCATGGCCGAACGCTACGACGTCACCGTGACCGCCGACGACGGCGTCTTCCCGCTGGTCGCACTGGCGGAAGGCAAAAACGCCTTGGCGCGCGCGCTGCTCTCCACCGGAGCCGGCAGCCCACCCGACCCGCGATTTCAGCCGGCCGAACTCAACAAACGGATCGGCACCGTCGACATCTTCACCGCAACAGCACCGGTAAACGTGGGGCCGGCTGAACCCGGCCTCGACCTGCCGGTCGTCTTGGGAGGCGACATGGCGAAATACGAATGGACGATCAACGGCGAGCCGTACAGCAGGACCAATCCCGTGCACGTCCGACTGGGCCAGCGGCCGACCATCACTTTCGACAACACCACGATGATGTATCACCCAATGCACCTGCACGGACACACTTTCCAGATGATCAAGGCCGACGGCAGCCCCGGGGCCCGGAAGGACACCGTTATCGTGCTGCCCAAGCAGAAGAGCAAGGCCGTCCTTATCGCCGACAACCCCGGCCTCTGGCAGCTGCACTGCCATAACACCTATCACCGGGAGGCCGGGATGCAGACCCTGCTGGACTACGTGTTCTGAGCCTCCGCAGCTACTGCGTAAAAGTCCACCAGCAACTCGTTGACCACAGCTGCCTGCTCGATCTGCGGGCAGTGGCCGGCATCGTCGACCACCACCGAACGCGCGCCTTGGATCTGCCCGGCGATCTCCGCGGCCCAGCCGGCCGGAAGCAGTTTGTCTCCTCCGCCTTCGACGACGAGCGTGGGCACTCCAATGCGCTCATAGGCGCGTGCCGTCGACGGGGTGGCGGACGGTTGAAAAGTACCGGAGGCATCGGGGCGTCGGAATCGGGCGGCCGCCACCGCTTCCCATGCCCCCGGCGCAACGCTCGATTCGAAACGGCGCCGCACGTAATCTTCGTCGGCCGGGAAACCGGGGCTGTAGAACAGCGCCTCGACGATGAGCCGCATGGCAGGCAGAGTGGCGTCGTACTGCTGAAGCGCCTCGAAGTACTGATTCTGCTGAATCTGGCCGCCGCCGCAAATGATCGCCAAGCTGCGGACCGGCAGCAGCGGTGTTTCCGACGTGGTGTCAGCCAGCAGATTGATGGCGCCCATCGAGTTGCCGGCGAAGTGCGCTGACTCGATGCCGAGCACTTCACAAAAGCGCGCCACATGCCGAATGCGCATGCCGCGGCCCTCGACGAAATCGATGACCTTCGCCGACTCGCCAAATCCCAGCTGGTCGACTGCCAGCACGCGATGCCGCGCGGCCAAGGCGGCGATGTTACGTTCCCAACCCAATTCGGCGCTGGCGCCGAATTCACCACCGTGCAGCATCACCACCGGGTCGCCTTTGCCGGCTTCCAGATAACTGGTTACCAGGCCGTCGATCAGGACGGTCCTGCGGTGAATCTGCATCGGCTGTCTTCTTTACTTGATCGCGATCGGATTCACCGGCGAACCCACGGCCCCAATGACTCTCAGGGGCGTGGCGACGAGCTGGAACTCGTAGACGCCGTCGGCCGCGCAGTCATCCGCCAGCGCGGCGAGATCCCAATACTCCCCGAACATCATTCCCATGTCACGCAGGCAAAGCAGGTGCAGGGGGAAGGTTATCCCCTCGACGCCGGAAATCAGGTCTTCGACCTGAAGGTTGTCCGCCGCGACAGCGGCGATCTCGTGATCGTGCAGCCACGAGGCGCATCGCCAGTCCAGCCCGGAGTAGCCTTCCGTCTTGCTGCCGGTCATGAGAAACTGCGTCCACCAACCGGTTCGGATCAGCAATATGTCGCCACGCCCGACGTTCACCTTCTGAGCCCGTACCACCTCGTCCAGCTCTTCCGGCGTGATGGGGTTCCCCTCCTCGAGGAAGACGTCGGCGCCGCGGTGCCGAACCAGGTCGAGCAGCACTCCACGCGACGTGATGCCTTTTCCGTCGACTTTGTCGATGCCGCAGTGGTAGGCACCCATGCTGGTCACCGAATCCGCCGGAAAGCCGTTGTAGAGCTGATCTTCGTAATACACGTGCGACAGCGCGTCCCACTGGCTGGCCGCCTGCAGCGGCATGATGATCAGGTCGTCGTTGAAGCGGAAAGGATTGTCAGCTGTCATGTAGCCACTCAGCTGCTTGGCCAATGGGTTACTGGCCCAGCCCGGCCCGTACTTGGCCAACGTGTTCGCGTCGCCACCGTCGACGGTCATGACATGCACCGGGTTATGCCGAAACTCGAAGGCGCCCTGTGGGCCTGACGCGCCGAAGTCCACGCCGAGCGGAAAGACCTTCCCATGCCGGACCAGACTCGCGCCCTGCGCGACCTTGTCCGCGGTGATGAAGTTCAGCGTGCCAAGTTCGTCGGCGTCGCCCCAGCGCCCCCAATTGGAGACTTCGCGAGCGACCCGCCGAAAGTCGGCCATGCCGGCCTGGTTCATCTGGATGGCGCTCCTTCCTGTCCTTCTGACAGCTCACCAGCGATCGCGGCGCCGATGTTACCGCCGTCCACCCATACCACCTGCCCGGAGATATAGCTAGCTGCAGGGCTATTCAGAAAGACCAGCACCGACGCCTGTTCGCCGGGCTCGCTGACGCGGCCCAGCGGCTTGGGGATGTCATCGAGGAACCCCTGACCGTATGCGATCCGCAGCTGATCAAGGATTGCGGTTTCGGTCACCCCCGGCCCGGTGCAGTTGATCCGGATACCGCGCGCACCCAGCGGCGCGGCGTTTCGCATGGTGTACAAGATGATCGCTTCTTTGGACAGCTGGTAGCCGGTGCCCAACGTATGGGGATTGTCGCGACACCAGTCGATGCCGTCTTGCATGGTCGCCGTATTCAGTAGCGGTGCCACATCGCGCACATGCTCCCGGTATCCTGCCGCCGCAAGCGAAGACACGCTCACGATCGCCGAGCCCGCGGGCATCACGGGGACCAGTGCGTCGGTGAAGTGGCGCAGACCGAGAAAGTTGATCGTGAGAACGAGTTCCGGGTCGCCGATCCCGGAGGAGACACCGGCGACGTTGAACAGCGTGTCGACGCGGCCGTCGATGGAGGCCACCACACGGTCGATCGACGCAGGGTCGGCGAGGTCGACTTCACGGAAGTCGCTGAGCCCGAAGGCCGGACGGCGCTTGTCCAGCCCGATGACATCCGCCCCGAGTTCGACGAGCTGGCGCACGACGTGTTCGCCGATGCCCGACGCGCATCCGGTCACCACCGCACGGCGGCCGTCGTAGCGCCACAGCTCTTCGATTGGTCGCAACGCGCTTCCCGCGCTTCCCTAACAGGCCTTCTGCGCCTAGTTTTTCTGCTCATCCTTTGCACGCTGCGCCGCCAGGACACGGCCCTCGTTGATTTCGGCCATGGCTTCGGGAATCTCGCTGGCCGTAAACTTATCGCGCCCGGTAGGCAGGCCGCCGAAGGCGTAGGTTTCATCGAACAGGGGCGCGGTCAGCTTCGGCCGGCGCGCCTCGACCTTCTCGATAACCGGTGCCAGCCGCTTGGCTTTGTCAGCAACTGCCTTTTGGTCACGCTCGATGAACTCGGGCAGCACCTCCTTGCCCATCAGCTCGATAGATTCCATGGTGCCTTCGTGGCTGCGCGGGTTGAGCAGCAAGATGATCTCGTCGACGCCGCTCTCCTCGTAGCCGAGCAGGAACTCGCGCACGGTGGCCGGAGTGCCGATCGCGCCGCGTCCGGGGCCATAGGCCAGCGTCGGGTCCTTTTCGACCTCTTCGAGGTAGCGCTCCCAGACGCCGGTGCGCCCCGGGGTGTGCATGCCGGTGAGGTAGTAGTGCATGATTCCGAACGAGAAGAATCCGCCACCCTGCCCGAGGCGTTGCAGCGCCTGTTCTTCGGTCTTGGCGACCATCATCGACAGGTCCCCGCCGATGGCCAGGATGTTCGGGTTGATCGCCGGGGTGACCGGCACGCCGTTCTCCTCGAATTCCTTGTAGTAGCCGTTGACCCGCTCGGTTAGCGGCCCGGGACCGGTGTAGGCGAAACTCAGTGCCCCGATGCACTTCTGGGCGGCCATCTGCACGCTGGCAGGCCGCGTGCAGGCGACCCAGACCGGCGGATGCGGCTTTTGCAGCGGCTTGGGGATGACGTTACGAGGCGGCATCTGGATTTGCTCACCTTTGAAACCCGTGAACGGCTCCTCGATCATGCATCGGATTGCCACGTCCAGGGACTCCTCCCACTGCGCACGCTTGTCAGCGGGATCGACGTCAAATCCACCGAGTTCACCTACGGAGGAACCTTCCCCAGTGCCGAACTCGACACGCCCATTCGAGAGCAGATCGATGGTAGCGACGCGTTCGGCCACCCGTGCTGGGTGATTGACGGCGGGCAACAGATGCATGATCCCGAAGCCCAACCGAATGTTCTTGGTGCGTTGGCTGGCCGCAGCGAGGAATATCTCCGGTGCCGTGGAGTGGCAGTACTCCTCGAGGAAATGGTGCTCGGTGAGCCAGACGGTGGAGAATCCGGCCTTGTCGGCGGCCTCCACCTCGTCGAGGCAGTCTTGCAGCATGATGTGCTCGTCGTCGGGCACCCAGGGGCGCGGTAGCGCGAATTCGTAGAACAGCGAAATCTTCATTGCTTACCTCCTATGAGAATAAAGGGTCTGGCTGACGGGCTCTGCGCCCGCGTGTCTTGCAGCGTGTTTGGCAGCGACGAAACCGAACGTCATGGCCGGCCCGATAGTGGCGCCCGCACCGGCATAGCTGCGGCCCATCACCGCAGCGGAGGTGTTGCCCACCGCGTACAGGCCCGGCACCACGGTGTCATCCGGCCGCAGCGCACGGGCGTATTCGTCGGTGCGCAAGCCACCCGAGGTGCCGAGGTCGCCGAGGACGATTCGAAACGCGTAGTACGGCGGATCTCCCAGCGGATACAGGTTGGGGTTGGGCAGTGTCGGGTCGCCGTAGTAGTTGTCGTAAACGCTGTCGCCGCGGTTGAAATCGTCGTCGTGGCCCCTGTGCGCCAGCTCGTTGAAACGGCGGGCTGTCTCTCGAAGCTGTGCTGCCGGCACGTCGATCTTGGTCGCCATCTCGTCCCAATTCGTCGCCGCCTTGACGACACCCGATTCCAGCCACGCCGCCGGCACCTTGCGCCCGGTAGCCACCGGCGCGAAGGGAACCTTGGGGATGGGCAGGTGGCCGCCGACGACGTAGCGGTTGAAAGACCGGTGATCGGTGATGAGCCAGCATGGGATGTGGGTGACACCGGACCTCTGCCCGTCGATCATGGCGTGGCCGAAATCCATGTAGGGCGCGGCTTCGTTGATGAACCGCTTGCCATCTCCGTTGACGATGAACTGTGCCGGCATCATCCGCTCGTTGAGCATGAATTGCATCCGGCCGTCGGGCCATTGGATGGCCGGGAACCACCAGGCCTCGTCAAGCAGGTCGGTTGCGGCCCCGACCTTCTCGCCGGCGCGGATGCCGTCGCCCATGGCGGCGGGATTACCGAAGCTCCAATCCTGCTCGACCTCCGGTAGCAATTCCTTGCGCCAGGCCAGGTCGTGATCGAAGCCTCCGGATGCCAGGATGACGCCGTGCCGGGCGGCGATCCGCTGCGCCTTGCCGGCCCTGTCCACCAACACGCCGATCACCGATCCATCTGCGCTAGTGAGTAGTTCGGTCATCGGCGTGTCCAGCCACAGCGGAATGTCGTGCTCCCGCATCGCCAGCCGCAGCCGAGCCACCAGCGACTGTCCGATGGCCGCCATCCGCTCGCCGAACACCCGTGCCCTGACCATGCGCACGATCAACTTGAGTAGGACGCCCTTGCCCGCCCACGACTGCCTGATCCGGTAGAAGGATCGCAGTTCCTTGGGGCCCAACCAGATTCCCTTGGGCGCCAGGGCTAACGGCGCGAGCAGTTTCTGCTCGTCGGCACCCAGCTTGCGCAGATCGATCGGCGGCACGTTGATCGTGCTGCCGAGTTCGGAGCCACCGGGCAATTCCGGGTAGTAGTCGGCATAGCCGGGTTTCCAGACGAACTCAAGCCATCCGGAAAGCCCTTCCAGAAGTTCGAGCGTTTTCGGCGACGACTCGACGTACTGCCGGATTCGCGCATCGCTGACCAGGCCGTCGGTGATCTGGCGCAGGTACTCAACGACACCTTCCGGAGAGGGCACATAGCCCTCCCTGCGCTGCGAGGGTGCTCCGGGAACCCAGATGCCGCCGCCTGATAAGGCGGTGGAACCGCCGAAATGGGAAGACTTCTCTATGACCAACGCGCTCAGCCCGCAAGCCGTTGCCGTCAATGCAGCGGTCATGCCGCCACCGCCGGACCCGACTATGAGCACGTCGACGGCGTGGTCGAAGCCGTCTGAGCCCGGAGCGGTCATTGCGGCAGTCATTTCGGCAGGGCCGTCCTGATGGCGAAGCCGGCGATCAGTTCGGCGACCGGCCGGTAGTAGCGCACGGTGGTGCGGTACGGCCCGGCGGTTGCCAGCGCCGCGAAAGCCGCTATCCACGTCCTGAATTCATGAGCCGAGCCGCCGCCCGCGTGTAGCACGGACGAGTTGGACCATTGATCGAACTCGGCAATCCTTCCGGCGTCGATGATATCCAGTACGCGATGGTCCCACTCCGGATTGAGGGGTTGCAGGTCGCTCTGACCTCCGGCGAAGTTCCTGGCCGCGTCCATCACGGCGGTCTGCCGGGCCTGCCGCTGCTCCGACGTCATCGGCACGCCGTGCACGATGCGCGGCAGCGCCGCCGCGGGAGCCGTTGCCAGTATCGGCACCGGGGGGCTGTGGGACAGCCCGCCGGATCCGATCACCAGCACCCGCTTGTCCAGGGTGGCCAGATAGCCGCCGACCGCGGTGCCCAGCGCGCGGCAACGATGTAACGGTCCCAGCGGCGCCGCGATCGCGTTGATGAAGATCGGGATCACCGGATGCGAGAGGGCGTCTCCGAAGAGCTTTTCCAACGGCTGCACGGTGCCGTGATCTACGTCCATGCTCGCCGATACCGCGACGTCGACACCCGAGTCGAGGACGGCTTCCGCGCAACCCGCGGCGATGCCTTCGGGAACGTTGAGCGGGCCGGCGTGTGTCCTGTAGTCGCCAACTCCGTTGGCACTGGTACCGATGCAGAACGGCGGCATCGACTTGTAGAAGAACCCGTTGTAGTGATCCGGCGAGAAGATGACGACAAGTTCGGGGTCGTAATCCTCGACGAATTCCCGGGCCTGCCCGATCGCGCCATCGATATCGTCAAGCAGGTCTCGCGACGGCCCCGGTAGATTCAGCAGCGGGCTGTGCGACATACAGCACAGAGCCAGTGGCACTTTGGAAATCACCCCCTCCCGGGGTGAGCGCGAGGGCCTCTAACAGCGAGGCGCTCAAGTCAGGCGCGAGCTGGGCGATGCAGGCCGCCGCGATGCACCGGTCAGGGCGCAGGAACAACACCGATTCGTGGTGGTTGTCGAACCACGCTTTCAGACCACCGGTGCGATCGCCCACGATCAGCACGTCGGGATCTTCCGGATTCGAAGCGTCCGTCCAGTGCAGCTGAGTCGACGGCCGCAGTGCGCCAAAGTGCGCGCCCATCGCTTTCCAGTTCGCGAAAGCCTCCTCGCCGAGGATCTTGCGCGGGTTGTTGTTCCAGCAGAGCACCGCGAACCAGGGACCCAACACGTCGTCCAGGAGGACGTTCTGCTGCGTGCGGGTGTCGACGCGGGGCTGAATGAACAGAGTGCCGACCGGCGATTCCGCGCGGCGCGGTTCCGAGTGCACGACCGCCCCGTGCTCGTAGCGCGGCATCGGCTTGAACCGCATCTCCAGCACATACCGCTTGAGTGACGGAACAATTGACGCCGACCGCACCAGTAGGTCTCGCGCGGTGGCGACGCGGCGGTTGGTGGGTGAGATCACCCGGCCCACCATGGTGGACAAGTCGATCATCGCCCGGGCATGCTTGCGCCGCTCCGCGTCGTATGTGTCCAGCAGCGCGTCGCCGGCCCGGCCGCTGATGACCGCGGCGAGCTTCCAGCCCAGATTGGCCGCATCGCGGATGCCGCTGTTATAGCCCTGCCCCTGCCAGACCGGCATCAGGTGCGCGGCGTCACCGGCCAGCAGCAACCTGCCGCTGCGGAAGGCGCCCGCGATCCGCGAGTGATGCGTGTAGATCC
>Ga0182013_10002302_pt1 | contig 25090 bp, 21 predicted proteins | sample 612S2MmetaG_FD_120487 | JGI IMG/M metagenome (GOLD analysis project Ga0182013, IMG submission 120487) | Permafrost microbial communities from Stordalen Mire, Sweden - 612S2M metaG | ecosystem: Environmental > Terrestrial > Soil > Wetlands > Permafrost | place: Sweden: Stordalen | collected...
AATCGTGTTCTGGTCTCGCAGTCGCTCGGCTTCGCCGAAGCCGGACAATATTCGCTCGCCTATGAGATCGGCGTCCGCATTGTCGGCGCGATTGGTTCGGCGCTAGACGTGATTCTGTTCCAGCTCGCCGTGCTTCACGAAAAGACGGCGGGCCCGGAGAGCGCGCGAGCCCAGGTTTCGACCAACATGGGCGTCGTTTTCGCCATCGTCGCGCCGGCGGTGCTCGGCTGCTGGCTTATCCTGCCGAGCTTCGAACATTTGTTCGTCCCAGAGAGCTTTCGCGGCCCCTACGCGCATTATTTCGCGCTGATGGCCCCTGCCCTAGCCGCCTTCGCGCTGATCAACTATGCGATCAACCCCGCCTTTCAGATCGCGCACCGGCTGGCGCCGCTGGTTATCGCCGCTCTGGTGGCGGTGATCGCCAATCTGCTCGCCATCGGGCTGTTGGCGACGACCAGGGACGCCTCGAATTACGCCCTGGCGCAATCGATTTCGAGCCTCGCGGGAATGGCGGCCGTCACGGCGATGCTGTCCTGGCTGGAGCCGATGTGGCCGAGACCACGCGATATTTTCGGCGCGCTGGCCGGCTGCGCGGCGATGCTCTGCGCCGTTCTGCCGCTGCGCGGCATGCCGCCGGGCGCGGCCGCGATGACCGCCCAAATTCTAGTGGGGGGAGCCGTCTACCTCGCGGCGGTGGCGGCCCTGGACATCGCGGGCCTGCGCACCCTCCTGCGGCCCAAGATCGCCGCGCGGCTCAACGGTTGAGACGGCGCGATCTCTCGTCGCGGGCCGCGAAAACCTTCGCGAACCCCGCCTGGCGCGCCGAGTAGCGGCCCTCTCCGATCTCAATTGGATTCAATCTTCGATGGGGGGTTGGCAAACGCCTCCGACCCTTGCTATATGCCCCCACCTTAGATTTTCCCCGATAGCTCAGCTGGTAGAGCACGCGACTGTTAATCGCTAGGTCGTAGGTTCGAGTCCTACTCGGGGAGCCAAGGATTTCAAAGAGTTACAGCAATCGCCGCAAGTGCGTAGACAGATTTTCAGACTGGTGTAGACACTTTGCGAACACCGATGCTCCGCATTCCGGTGAGATTAAGATTCGAAACGAGGTCTCTCGCGTGATCCGGGAGCGCTGCATTTTCGCTGTAGTGGCGCGCCATAGAAGTTGACCGCTGGCCTAAGATGTCCGCAATCGTGCGATCATCAGCGCCAGCTTCTCTCAAGCGCGTGCCAAGTGTGTGGCGGAGGCCGTGACTCGTAAGGCCTGGAGCAATGACGCCCTCGGCTTCTAGCGTCCGCCTGAGCTTTCCCCAACTCGCCGCAAAACCCATTTCGGTCCACGGCTCACCGCGCGAGCTAACGCAGAGAATCCCCGATTCGCTTTTCGGGCGCTGGGCTATCGCATCTGCCAAGATTTGATGAATCGGAACTGCGATCGGAACGCCGCGCTTACTAGTGCGGACGGTGATCGTGCCGTTTCGGACCGACGCCATGGTGATCGTGAGAAAATCACTCTTCCGCAGCCCAGCGCACGCGGCGAGAGCCAGCGGCAATCGGATATGCGGCGGCGCGCGTTCCAGAACGATATGGCACTCTTGCTCGCTCCAAGGGCGATTTCCAGCGCGGTTGTCTCTCGGCTGTCTGATCTTTTTCACGCGCTCGGCAAGGGGGTTTGCGTGAATCCATCCGCGATCTTGGGCGAATCGGAAGACGATTCCGAGAACTGTGACGGCATAATTCGCGAGCCAAACACCGTGTTTGGGTAACAATTTCTTGTCTCGGAGGGCGAAAACGAAACTGCGGTCCATACGCGCGAGCGGCATCTCGTAAAGCGGCTTTAGAACCGTGAACGCCTTATTATATGAGAGCTGAGTTTTTGGCCGCAGCGCCGACCAGTCTGGAGAACGCATATATTCGACTATGACCAGCCCTAGAGAGCCGGGAATTGGAGCTGCGATCTTTGACGCGCGCTCAAGCTCCGCAAGCTCGGCAAAAAACTCAGGCGAGCCGAAGGCGGCGTTAATGCGCTTGGCGCTTTTTCGATAATAGCAATAAACGAGCCCGGTTTTGGGGTGCGTGTATCGCTTAATGCCGCGAATTCTTACCGCCGTCATCATCCCGCTCATCCATCTTCGCGAGCCAATCAGAATCTGTCAACGTATCAGCCCGCGCGAGTCCGTCTATCCATTTATCTAAAAGCTGCAGGTCGTAACGCCTCAGCTTCTTAGATTGATTCAAGGCGATAGGCGTAACCGGGCATACAGTGGAAAACGTCGCGGCGCTCACGCCGCAGTAGGTCGCGGCTTGCTCTTTCGTCAGCAATCGAGGGGAGATTTTGGCGCTCGTTTTCACCCAAGAGTCTATAGCGACGGTTGAGAGGCTTACCGAAGAAATCGACAAAATAGTGAAAATAAATGCGCAGGGCGTCTGAACGCCCGGCGTCATATGTCAGCGTTCGAAACGAGTTGAACTGCCTTCGGCGACGCCCCGTCCCGATGGCAAGGGCTCTGGGGGGGGCCGAGTCTTTTTCAATCCTGCGGCTTAGAGAGGCGCATTATTCGCGCGAGGCTCTATCGGCTAATCGCCAAGCGCGATTGCAAATTCCCTAAACTCTTGATCACCCAGCGAGGCGAGATAGACATGACATTCGTCGTCGCTCATGCGCGTCGGCTGCGGTGATGGCTCGACGTGCCAAGGGCCACCCGTTAGTTCGAGACGGTGAAGCAATTCGAGGCGTTTGCGGGCCGTAAAACGCGTCCAAATCTTTGTTGTAACGAGGGCTGAGCCATTGAGGCGTTCCGCAAACTCGCCGAACGAAGGTTCGCGTCCAAGGCTTCCACGAGCCTCCAAAAGAACGAAGCGACTCTTCACGACATCTGCCGCGCGGCGCTTAATTGAACGTTGCTGTGGCCCCCCGATCGCGAGCCATTCCTTGATGCGAAGGATTTCCTCGGCTTTCTGTTTTTTGCTGATTACCGCTATAGCAGGCTCCGGCGCTGAAGCCGCTAATCCCTCTGTTCGCATCCTCGCTCGATGGTCGCGCTGATTTTTCAGCTTGCGCGCTCGTTCCCGTGTCTCAGCGTCCAGGACCGTGAGCTCTTCGTGTCCGGGCGTTTCTCGTGCGATAAGCAAAAGCTCATCATCAAGCGCCTTTGCTCGTGCGATGCGCTCCTTTCTCCTCCGAAAAAATTCCGGCCTACTAAGTGGCTCGGGTCTCTTCCGTTTCGGCCGCTTAAGCCCCTTCACTCTAGCCAAAATCTCTCTTCTTTCGGACTCACTTAGCGGCATAGCCGACGCTCCGTCGTGAAAGTTCATGAATCATGTCGGAAGATACAACTGACGGTTAAACGACGCGCCGTCAGCGGTGACAAGGGATGCGCCAAGCAGCGGTGACAAAGGGCGTGCCGCTGACTACCCGGATGCTTTTTCGCATCTTTCACAAAAATTGTTAACCGAAATCCGGTGTGAATAAGGGATTGACTGGCACAGCAGTCGTCACCGCAGCTTATAAGTATAGAATATATTAATAAGCTTTCTTTCTATCTCTTAATTCTTATGCGGTTACGGTGACAAACCCTGTGCCGATCAGTCTCAATGAAACATCCGGCTCGCGGAGTTAGCGGGGAAGCAGACCTGCAGGCTATGGCTGATCTCTCACAAGCATCTTCAGCATCTTCGTCACCGAAGCCTCCCTCGATGCTTTTTCAACCAAACAGCCTTTTGTGGTTGCTGCCGGCCCCAGATGCCTCACGCCAGCCTTGGGATGGGTCTAGCGCGACCTTAAGCCTAGTGCGTGCTACCCCATATGGCTCGACACAAACAGGTGCGCCAGAGGTCGGCCTAGGCCCACCTTCAAATTCGAAGCCTTTCTTTGGTGTGGGGCCCTAACTTTCAATCGGGGCGTCCGCGCAGCGCGCGCAAATAATACGGAAACGAAGGCAGCGCAGAAAGCTTCGGTGACACACAGCGTGCCGCGCAAACTAGGGCTTGAAAAAACAGTTAGAACCCCGTTTTTGGCTTTGAAGGGGGACGATGCTTGGGTCAGCAATGAACGGCAACCGCTTGCGCCGTTGCATGTCGCGGGAACCAAGCGTTAGATTTCGACCATTAGGAAGCGCGTGACAATAATCGAATAAAGCGTGACACCTGTCACCTTCAAGCCCGACGATCGTGTCGAATGGAGCGGCTCTTCAAGAGCGCCACGGTGCACGAAGACCATAACGAACGGCGTTAAGGCGGGGATTGATTATCCCACAGGCGCCGCGATTGTGGGTTGGTCCGATCACCAAATGAAGATGATTGCCGTAAGGCGGATTGACTTTAATTCGAGAGAAAACGTCAACCAGGCTGTGCTCACCAACTTGTGACACCCGTTGTGACTATTTCACCCGAATAGTCACACATTTCGACCCCAAAAGTCACAAACTGTCTACTCACCGTGCAGCCACAGTAGCCTAAATAACTCCGAATCTATTGTTCTAGCTCGGAATTCTCCGACGCCGCCATATCTCACGAACACATTTAAGCCGTATTTGTCAGAAAAAATCGAAGTGTCACAAGTCACGAAAATTTAGGAATGAGAGCTAGGATTTTTCTCCTCTAAAACGAAACTTCGTCGATGCCGCGACTAGATCCTCATCCGTTTCCAAACGCATTTCCGATCCGCGACTCTATTCTTTCTTCTCTTTCTTTCTAGGTTATATAAGTTAGTAGTTATTACGCGCGCGAGGAAGAACCAAACTTAGTCACTGACTAAGTTCAACTCAAAAATCGGGCGCGAATCGCCAATCAAACATCACCGGCATCGAAGATCGTCAGAGAAGCGCACACAGCAGCGTTAAAGCAATTGAGAGCGCGCAATCTAGCGCAACGTCAAGGGAGCGCACACAGACTAGCTTAAAATAAATCCTAGAGCACATGTAGCAGCGAATGAAGCACAAGCATTTAAGCAGCGCAGAGAAACAGATCGAAACCAATCAATTCTCACGGCGCCAATGAAAGCCGTATAAGCTACGAACGATCAAGCGCCGGTCAGGGAAAATAGTCCCCACGCGATCGACCAGTGGAGAGATCATCCCAAGGCGCAAGCGGGTTTCTCTATCGAGATGGCAAGGAACCCAGATCCAATTAACCGCCGGCGTTATGGATAGCCTAAAGACCATGAAGGAGCACAGGAGAAGGAAGCCAACGGATTTTGCGTTAGGGAGCGGTATCAGAAGGCACACGAACCCGGTGAGGCGCAAAACTCAAAGGCCGCTAAATCTTGGAAAGCTGCTTGGTGCCGCTTCGTCACGCATACATCCGTCAAAACCGCTGACTCGCCCCTGCCCCAAAACTAAGACCGCATGCTGACCACCATCCCAGGTGGAGCGCTCTTTTTAGCTTGAACTTGGACGCCGGCTCGAATGGGCTGCGATCTCCTTTTCGTATTCTGCGATGGCTTCCATGGGCGGAGTCCTTGCCCCGCATTCGCCGGATGACCTTTGAATTTGCTGTGCAATTTCGCCATTTATGGCATAAGTTTCAGAAGCTTATGCTTCTTGGAACGAGGCAGCGATAACGAACCGTGCGGGTAAAAACAATAATGGCGTTCTCCGGCTTGATTTCGACCGCCGCCTGAGGCGGCAATTTCGCGGCTTGATTGTGACCTCCGACGCCGGCTTGCTCGGCTCTCGAGAACTCGACGACGCGCCGCCAGCGGCGTGCGCCTTCAGCTTCATGCGCTCGGCTACAACCTCGGCAACTTCCTGCGCACGCTGGCTACGCCGGAGCCGATCAAGGACTGGACGCCGACGGCGCTCAAGGAGAAGTTGATCAAGATCGGCGCAAAGGTCGTCAGTTACGCGCGCTACGTCGTCTCCCAGATGGCGGAAGTCGCCATGCCCCGAGACCTCGTCGCAGACATCTCGCGGATGATCACGGAGCAGCGGTCGCCGCCCTTGGCGTCCACCGCATGGAGAGTTCGCGCGTCCTGATTACAGGCAAATTGGCAATTTCCCTTGCCAAAACGTCGACTTCGGCCGGTCATCAGCCATCCTGCGCCGGTCGAGACCGCTACAACTTGTCAAAGGCGCCAAATTCGAGGACGCTTGCAACTAAACTGGAGCCCGTCCGGCGAACTCGGGTAAGGGGTGCTGCGCTTGCGGACATCCCGCAGCAAACGGCGCCTAAATTGCGCGCATCAAAGGCCGCCAGGAACAACGAAATGCACGACGCAGACCACGATCACCCACCCGCTCCCATGAATCAGCCCGGCGGCGCCATCGGCTTCTTCCGCGCCTGGGACACATATTCAAAGGTCGTCGCCGCCAATTACATGTTCCATCGCGAGCTCGGTCAAGGCGTCTCCGACGCCTTGCACCAGCGTTTCGGCGGACGGCCTTTTTCCTTGCTCGATCTCGGCTGCGGCGACGCAGCCTCCCTGGCGCCCCTGCTCGAAGGGCTGTCGCTTATGAGCTACAAGGGCGTCGACCTTTCTCAGCCGGCGCTGGCGCTCGCGACGCAGAACCTCGCGCGTCTCGACTGCCCCGTGACGCTCGTCGAAGCCGACTTCATGAGCGCGCTGGCCGCCGCGGAGCCGCGGGACGCGATCTATTCGAGCTTCGCGCAACATCATCTCACGACGCAAGGCAACGCGAACTTCTTCCGGCTCGCGGCGAAGCGGCTGAACACCGAGGGCTTGCTGATCCTCGTCGACGTGACGCGCGAGGAGGGTGAGAGCCACGAAGCCTATATGCGCAACTATTGCGTCTGGCTACGCGAGACTATGACTGGGCTCGAGAGCGAAGAGCAGGACGCGATCCGCGATCATTTGACGAAAAACGATCGGCCAGAGCCCGCCTCGAGCCTTTGTGCCCTGGCGCAGCACGCGGGACTGCGGGTCCTCCTGGGCCTGGTCCCGCATAAATGGCATCGCCTGATGCTCTTTGCGCCGGCGTGACGATGATGAACGACGCGCCGGACAAGACGCTTGAAGCGGTGACGAGCAAGATCGCCCATCGACTGATTCCCCTGCTCGTCGCCTGCTATTTCGTCGCCTATCTCGACCGGGTGAATCTGGGCTTCGCCTCGACGGCGATGAACCACGACCTTGGATTCTCGCCGCTCGTCTATGGTTGGGGCAGCGGCGTCTTCTTCATCGGCTACGCTTTGCTCGAAGCGCCGAGCAATTACGTGCTGCATCGCGTCGGCGCGCGGTTCTGGATCTCGCGCATCATGGTGAGCTGGGGCGTCGTCTCCGCGGCGATGGCCTTGATCGCCAACGAAGGAACCTTCTACCTCGTGCGCTTTCTGCTCGGCGCAGCCGAGGCGGGCTTCGCGCCGGGACTGGTGCTCTATTTCACCTATTGGATTCCCGCCGCCCAGCGCGCGCGCATTCTGGCGCTGCTGCTTCTTGCCCTTCCCATCTCGAACGTCGTGGGCGCGCCGATTTCCGGATTCGTGCTGACCTATGCCGACGGCGTCTTCGGCCTCAAGGGCTGGCAATGGCTCTTCGTGCTCGAAGGCGCGCCCGCGATTTTGCTGGGGCTTGTGGTGTTGGCGTTCCTCACCGATCGTCCCGAACAGGCGCATTGGCTCTCCGCCGCGGAACGTCAAAAGCTTCTGGAGACGCTCGAAAGGGAAGACGTCGCGCGCCGCGGCGAGGATGACGAGGTAATCTGGACGGCGCTCTGCGATGCGCGAACCTTGGGCCTCGGCGTCGCCTATTTCGGTCTGGTGCTCGCGCTCTATGGGCTGAATTTGTGGCTGCCGCAGATGGTCGCCGATTGGGGCCTGACGCCGATCCAGGCCGGTTTTACGACCGCGATCCCTTTCTTCTGGGGTGCCGTCGCGATGTTCTTTTGGAGCCGCCGTTCGGACCGGCTCGGCAATCCGCTTCGGCACGCGATCCTTGCGGCGGTGGCCGCTGCGATGGGTCTTCTGGCGGCGGCCGTCGCGCCCTCCCCCGCGATATCGATTGCGGCTCTCTCCCTCGCCGCCGCCGGCGTGCTGGCGGCGTTGCCGACCTTTTGGGCTAGCGTCACCATGCAGGCGACGGGAACTCGCGCCGCGCTGACGATCGCTCTGGTCAATTCGATCGGCAACCTCGCGGGCTTCGCCGGCCCCTATCTCGTCGGCTGGATCAAGACCGCAACCGACGCCTATGTCTGGGCGATGGTTGCGCTCGCCCTCGGGCCCCTCGTCTCAATCTTGCTTCTCGCCGCGCTCGGCGAGCGCCGCGTCGCCGACATCGACGGGCCGGCGTTCGCCCCCGACGGCCGAGGTTGACGCGCCGATGCTCTCAGACGACGCGCCCAGCCTATCGTTTTCGCGGCTTCCCGAGCCGCTGCGGGCCTGCTGGACGGCTCATACTCAAGCGCTGCTCGACTCTTTTCGCGCGCGCGTCGGCATAGAGCTAATCGAGCGCGGCGGAAAGGCGGAAGACGAAGCGGAGCGACTGTTCGCCGCGCCTTTCGTCGTCGTTTCGCATGGCGCCGAAACCGATCCGATCCTCAACTACGGCAATGCGGCGGCGTTGGAGCTTTGGGAATTGACCCCGGAGGCTTTGCTTGTGACGCCCTCGCGCCTCACCGCCGAAGCCGAACTGCGCGAAGCCCGCGAGCATGTTTTGGCCGAAACGGCGCGCAAGGGTTTCGTGACCGGCTACACGGGCGTGCGCATCAGCTCCACCGGTCGACGCTTCCGCATCAAGGAGGTGACGGTCTGGAACGTGACCGACGCCGACGCGCGTTTTTTGGGACAAGGCGCCACCTTTGCGCATTGGACGCCGCTTTAGACCACTTTCTTCTCTACACCATCGAACAGCAGACGGAGATGCTCGACGCCATTGAAGCGGAGCGCCAGTATCAATGAAAGCCCTATAAGCCGCCGGCGCCAGAACCGTCGAGCCAAAAAACCGTCCCCACGCGCATTAAAGAAAATATCCGACCCCCATGGCTTAGCCCCTGGGCCGGGTCTGTGGTTCGCCATGGCCCGTTCGCAGCCGCTAAACCCACACCCGGTCCATGCAATCCCTTGCGCATCAGAGACACGACAGACCGTCAGTTCTGACCTGCGAGCCATGGCGCGGGCGCTAAACGGAGTGCATGCGGCCCTCGAAATGTTCGCCGGCCTCGACCTCAGGCGGCTACACGAACGCCGACAACAGGGGCCACTGATCTAAATGCCTCTGAACAATGGACCTTAGGCTGTCCATGGAAGCATCGAAATGGGCCGGCCTCAAATCGCCGCGCACCATCTCATAACGAAGAAACACGCTGTAAGTGGCGAGCACGTCGGTCAGGCAGTAATCCGTCACCTCGGCGAGCTGGCCAGCCTCGACGTAAGCCTCGACCTGGCTGCCGTCGATGCCGCCGATTTTCACCGGAATATTCGCCAACGCCGCCATCTCGGCCAAGCTGGGCTTGGTGGAGCCGCCATAGCCGGACAGCACGTCGCAGAGATCGATATGATCCGAGCCGAAGCGATGCCAGTAGTTGCGGTGACCACCGCCATGGAGTCCAGGCACCGGAACGCCGAGGGCGAAAGCGCGATAGCGCAGCAGCGGTAGGTCGAAGCCGTTGCCGCCGAAGGTCACCAGGATCGGGCCTGTGCCGCGGCTATCCACCGGAAGGCTTTTGACGAAGCCGAGCAGCAATTCCGCCTCGGTTTTTTTCGCCGACCGAACGGCTGCCGATCTGGGTCACTGTCCAAGGGCCGCCGCCATCGTCTCGCTTGGCATAGAGGGCGGCGATGGAGATGATCCGATAGATCGGCGCCTTCAGGAACGCCGTCGCGGGATCCTCGCCAGCACGGGAATAGCGCTCCCCCAACATCCGTCGAATCTCGCCGTCAGCCGTCCCGTCAGGTTGCGCGAGGAGGCGGCGCGCCATCTCGAAGTCGGGAACAGCCTCGATGTCGAAGACAACCGGCGCGGTCATGAATCAATCCGATCCGAAGGGGAGTCTTGCCGCGAATGCCGAGGTCAGCCGCGCGTCGCGAGGATCAACGGCGAAGGGCCTGGGCCGGGCAACTGACGCGGATTGGTGAAACCAGCCTCTGTCAACCAGCCGGCGATCTCGTCGAACGAATAAGTGTTTCCGTGCTCGGTGTTGACCAGCATGTTCACCGCGAAAATCAGCCCGTTCAGCGGCCCTCGGCGATCCGTGTCCACCAGGAATTCAGCGATCGCGATCGTCCCGCCCGGCGCCAGCGCGGCGTGGGTCCGTCGCAGGAGCGCGCGGGAGCGTTCGACTCCTTCGCTGTGAAGGATATGGCCCAGCGTCGCCACTTGATGCGGGCCGCCGAAATCCACTTGCAGCAGATCACCTCCCACCATGGTAAATCGCTCGCCGACCTCGAACCGCTCCGCAACTCGTCGCGTCGGGGCAGCACATCTGGCCAGTCGACCGCACGCACGGTAACGCCAGGCGACGCCTGAGCAAGGGCAATGCCCCAGACGCCGGAGCCCGAGGCGAGATCGAGCACGGAGATTGGTCCAGTCGCCTGGGCAAGGTTTAGCTCATTCGCCAGCATATGCGCTGACGGATAACTCAGGGGAAGTATGTCCTCGACAAATTGGGCAAAGAACGGCGAGCCCTCCGCTATCGAGTTGACCGCCGTCGCCGGCTTGCCGCTGCCGACAATGTCGGAGAGTTGTAACCAGTTCGGCAGCAACTGACTGCTCATATGACGGAATATCCCGCCCGTGAAGCTCGGCTTGTGGCTAACGAGAAAGGCGTCGCTTTCGGGAGTGAGAGCATAGCGCCCTTCGTCGTCGCGGGTCAGTAGGGCGAACCCGACCAAAAGATCAGCAATCGCCGACAAGCCGCGTGTGGAGGCGCCGATCGCCTGCGCCAACTCGGCGATAGACATGGGCTGCTTTGCAAGGACATCGAAAACTCGGTGGTGAATCGCCGCCTCGATCGCGAGCGGCGGCGCGAAGGCCCAGACGAACTGCAGAATGCGCTCGGGCGTCACGGATGGTCCGGTGTTGCTCATTGCTTTTCCTGCTCCTTCGGGCTCGTCGCGGCTCTTTTTGAGATCCATTGACGCTTCTTCGAGTTGCACGATGCTACTGGATCATGTGGCGAGGTCAATGATCGGCGTTGTCAGGCTTTTCGGTGAGGCCTTGCCAGTCACCGATCTCCACATGATGATCTGAACGGACGCCATCAGCGCCGGATCAATTTGGCCGCTGTTCCATCGCAGGGGACAGTCATCGAGACACAGGGAGCACGGCAATGCGCTCATTTGCACGTTGCGTCAGACCTATGGGGCCGGATTCGCTCCAGGGCGGTCCGGCGACGACAAATTGAGCGACGTGCTGCATGCTCTGGACGAGCCGTAGCTCACCTTTCCGAATCAAAGACCTGCAGAAAAGAGCCCACCTTGTCCTGATGCGCCTAACTCGCCTCAGGCCCTGTTAGCCCCGAAACCCCGGCAAATCTTGCGCCTCGCCAAGGCGGGCGAGTTTGGTGGCCAGATCAGCTGCGAGCTCGAATTGGAACTCGATCAGTCGCCGGCTCATGAAGGTGCGGAAATAGTCGCCCCAGATGAATTCCTGGAATGGCGTGTCGAGATTCTCGAACGCCTTGCCGCGCAATTTTCGGGCAAGCGAGCGCCAAACGTTGTCGGTGAGATCGCCGACGTGGAGGGGAATGGCGGCATATGGCCGACGATTGCCGTCGGCATCGATTGGCCAACAGTAACCATTGGACTCCATGGTGCGCCAGAATGGCTTGGTCTCCAGATCAGACCAGTCGGCGAGTTGATCGCCAAGCACCGCCTCATGGATATCTAGCGACCACAGGGCGCGCGCAAGATGGTGGTGGTCGACCATGAAGATTTGTTTGCCCGGACCGATAACATGGGGGAGTGCCTTGCGGTCGAGATAGGCTTCGCGTTTATCGGGCGACAAATTGACGATCTTCGCGGCCCGCATGGTCACTTCCGACATTCCGAGTGTGAGCTGGGTTGGCCTGAGATCGGCTATCGGAATCTTGATTCGCGCCATTTTTTTCTCCTCGTTGACACTGGACGAACCTTACATTCGATCCGGATAACCAGCTCTTCGAGCCGAATTGGACCACGAATTTCACAACAATCCACCGGAGCTTCGTGCTTGAGTTCAGCCCCCTTTATCTCACCGACCGCTTTACCGGCGGGCCGCTGAACTTAGAGCCCGTGTCGTCGAATTCGCTTTCGACTCGCCGCTAAAGCAAAAGACCAAGGCGACCATCAATCCGAGGCTAGCCTATCAATGGCCGGTTGGCGCGCGGAGGCTATGCGGCGACGCTATTGCGCATTACCGTGGGCGTTACTCTCCTTAACAGAGAACCGAAGCGGAGTAGCGCCTGGCCGAAAGGACGCTGCACGACTTAGATCGCTTACGGTTGGAGAAAACAATCGAAGCCCAATAAGCCACCCGTGAGGGAACCGTCGCGCCCGAAAACCGTCCCCACACGGGTTTAAAGCGAATTTCCAACCTCATGGTTCAGGGACCGAGCGCGAAGCGTGAGGTGCCGGGGGCCGTTTGCAGCCCTAAACCCACACCCGGTCCTCACAATTCCATGCATATTAGAGCCACGACAGACCATCCGTTCTGAGTTGCGATCCGTGGCGCCGTCGCAAGCCCGAAACCGCATCGCTTGACATGCTTGGGTTGTTACCACGGACGATTCGGCGGCGCGCGAACTCGCGCTTTTGCACGCTTCGAACCGGCTCATAAGAGGCGCCGGGGATGGACGAAGTCCCAGGGCGGTGGTCTGCGGCCCATGGGGATGGAGCCTGGGTTCCGAATTTTTGCGAGCTTGGCACCTTCCTCCGCGAATGCGCTTTTCATCACTACAGTTCGGGGGCCAGCCGTCCCCACCGGGGAAGGCGCCGCGCCTCTGCCCACGGCGCCGTCCCGTCATGCGAGAAGCCACAACGTGACGCGAGCCAACGCGATCAGATTGGTGCGAGCTTCTTCGCCAAGGTAGCCGTTTCCACTCATTCGCCAATCCGAATCCGCTCAGCCACAAAAAGGCGCGGAAACTCTCCAAATCCATAATAATTCGGCGTATAGTTTTTTCTGCTAACCGGTTTGCATTTGCTCGGCACGTTGGGATCGTTCATGTGGTATGCGCACTCCCTCCCGGACGATAGTAGCAAGTCTCACTGGCAGTTGCTCGCCTCCCACTTGAAGGGGGTCGAAATATTGTCCGCCGAACGGGGAGCGAAATTCGGCGCAACCAAAGCAGCTGCGCTTGCGGGAGTCTTGCATGATCTTGGCAAATACACCTTAGAGTTTCAAAGGCGATTAGAGGGTGGAGAGCGGGTCGACCACGCGACCGCGGGAGCGCGGGAAATCCTCGGGCTGGCGTCGCAAGCCATCGATCGCTGCATCGCAGAGATTATCGCCCACGCGATCGCCGGCCATCACGGGGGCATGCCCGACAGCATCGGCGAGGCATCGCTCGATTGCCGTTTAAAAAAGCAGCTTCCCGCGCTCGATCCGGTTTGGCGCGAGGACATCGCGCCAATCGCTGAGGGGCTGACGCCCGCTGGCTTTTCATGGCGCGATAATGGTCGCGCCCGTCAGTTGGCGTTTCTTGGACGGATGATTTTTTCTTGTCTCGTCGACGCCGACTATCGCGATACGGAAGCATTTTATGCAGCCGCGAAAGGTGGCAAAGTCGATCGCGATTGGCCGCGTTTGAACGACAATATTGACCACTATATCGAACGCTTCGATCATTACATGACGAAGAAGCCTAAGAAGGACACGCGCGTCAATGCCCTGCGCGCGGAAATTCTCTCTCACGCGCGAGCGCGGGCGCAAGCCACGAAAGGGCTGTTCACGCTCACCGTGCCGACGGGTGGCGGCAAGACGCTTGCCTCGCTCGCCTTCGCGCTAGACCACGCGAAGCTGCATGGGCTGGAGCGCATCGTCTATGCCATACCCTTCACCTCGATCATCGATCAGACAGCGGGGATTTTTCGCGAGGTGCTTGGCGACGGCGTTGTGCTCGAGCATCATTCGTCGATCGACGAAGAGCGCATCGAGAATGAGGACCGAAACCACAAACGTGAAGCGGCCGACAAGCTGAAGCTCGCGATGGAGGATTGGGCGGCGCCAGTGGTGGTGACGACCAATGTGCAGCTTTTCGAGAGCCTGCACTCCAACCGCCCTTCGCGCTGCCGCAAGCTACATAATCTGGCCAATTGCGTGATCGTGCTCGACGAGGCGCAAACGATCCCTCTGCCAGTGCTGCGCCCGTGTCTGGACGCGCTCGACGAACTGGCGCGCAACTATGGCGCTTCCATCGTTCTCTGCACCGCGACGCAGCCGGCGGTCGCCGCACCGGATTTTCCGGGCGGACTTGATTTGGGGCCGGAGCGCGAACTAGCGCCGAATCCGGCACGGCTGCATGAAGACTTGAAGCGCGTTCGGATCGATCAACTGGGCGAGAAGACCGACGACGAGTTAATTGCAGCGCTCGGAGAGACTTCGCAAGGGTTGATGATCGTAAACAGCCGCAAGCACGCGCTGGCACTCTATCGTGAGGCGGTCGAGTGCGGGCTCGATGGCGTCATTCATCTCACCACGCGCCAATATGCAGCGCATCGGCGGCGTATTCTGGAACATGTGCGCCAGAGCTTGAAAGACGACGCGCCCTGCCGATTGATCGCGACATCGCTCGTGGAGGCCGGCGTGGATCTGGATTTTCCGCGTGTGTGGCGGGCCGAGGCAGGGCTCGATCAAATCGCCCAGGCGGCGGGCCGCTGCAATCGCGAGGGCCGCCGCCTGCCGGAGGAGAGCGTGGTAGGAGTGTTCCGCAGCGCGGAACACAAGCCGCCGCGCGAGATCGCGCAGCTTGCTGGCGACATGGGCCGCATGATGGGCAAACACGCCGATCTTTTGTCGCCCGACGCGATGCGCGACTATTTCGGCGAGGTCTATTGGCGCAAGGGTGAGGCGTTGGATAGGCACAGGGTCGGGGGATCCTGGCTGCTCTCTCGCAGCGCGCGCGGCCCCTATCCCTCGCCGAGCTTTAATTATCGCACGGTCGCAGAGAAATTCCGCATGATCGAAAGTGGGATGGCGCCGGTAATTGTAGCACGCGAGAACGAACCGCAAGAGGCCCCCGCGCGCGAGGTTCTGGCGGCACTTCGCGGTGGGCTTCCTCCCGGAGCAGCCGCGCGTCGCCTTCAATCTTTCATCGTGCAGGTTCCGCCCAAAGCGCGCGATTTGCTGTTGAGAAATGGGCACGTGCGGTTTGTCGAGGGATTTAGGGATCAGTTCGTTGTGATGGAAAACGGGAGTCTCTATGGAAAAGACACGGGGCTGCTGTGGGAGAACGCGGAGTATCTTGGGATAGAAGGCCCTTCGATCTGATTTTTAGAGTGGGTAAATAACCGTCCTGAAGTGATCGGCCGAATCAGTTAGATTTCTTCTTGACGTCTAAACGCCGAGGGCTTCTCTATGCGATCGCCAGCCTTGAAAGACACCAAATTCTGAAGCGATCTCTTCGGCTATTGTCGCGTGGGGGTCGCTTCAAGGCATGGTGCGCCTTTAGCGGGTAAGGCGGCTCGCTTCCTTGTCGCATCGACTGGCGGGCGGAGCATGGATCGAAACAAGACGCGTTAGTTACCGAAAATTTTGCTGACGAAGAATTGGGGAACGAACGGCCATGCCCTACGGAGTCAAACTACTGGTTTCTGGCGACTACGCCTGCTTCACCCGGCCCGAAATGAAGGTCGAGCGCGTCTCTTATGACGTGATGACGCCTTCCGCCGCGCGCGGGATTCTGGAGGCGATACATTGGAAGCCTGCCATTCGCTGGATCGTCACAGCGATCCATGTGCTAAAGCCGATCCGCTTTCAGTCTATCCGCCGCAACGAAGTGGGCCACAAAACGCCCGTCGCGTCCGTTCGGTCGGCGATGAGATCGGAAAACATCGCCAATCTCGCGCTTGTCGTCGACGAAGACCGCCAGCAGCGCGCCGCCACCGTGCTCGTCGATGTCGCCTATGTGATTGAGGCGCGCTTCGAACTGACGAACAACGCCGGGGCAGAGGACAACGAGGGCAAGCATCTCGACACCTTCAACCGCCGTGCCCGCAAGGGCCAATGCTTTCATCAACCCTGCCTCGGAACGCGCGAGTTTCCCGCGCGCTTTTCGTTGATCGCGGCGGATGCACCGCTACCGGAGACAATCGACGAGACGCGCGATCTCGGTTTTATGCTCTACGACATCGACCACGCGAACGACCGCGCCTCTCTGTTCTTTCGCGCGCGATTGGACAAGGGCGTGCTGTGCGTCCCAGAGCCAAATTCTGCGGAGATTCGCCGATGAGTGCGCTCGCCTCCCTTGTTCGCGCTTATGAGCGCATGGGCAATGACGTCCCGCCCTTCGGTTATTCTGCTGAAAAGATCGGCTTTCTCATTTCGCTGAACGAAGATGGTTCCGTGGCCTGCCCGCCGATTGATCTTCGCGAAGGCGAAGGAAAAAAGAAGACGGTGCCGCTCATGCCTGTGCCCGCATCATTCAAGCGGCCCGGTGTTACGCCCAAATCTTTCTTCCTTTGGGACAATGCCGCATTCGCTCTCGGTGTCTCGGCTTCCGAAGGCAAAGACGGCGCAACGCGTCTTGCTGCGTTTCGAGAGCGCCACCGCCGCGATCTCGCGGACTCCGATGATCCTGGCCTCAGAGCGCTTCTAAACTTCATCAATTGGTGGACGCCCGACGATTTTGTTCGTCTCGGCTGGCCCGAGGAAATGAAGGATCAGAACGTAGTCTTTTCGCTCGAAAGCGACAGGCTGAAAAACATCCGCGTTCACGATCGCCATGCCGCACGGGCGCTTTGGGCGCGACTTGGCTCGGAGGGCGACAAAAGCGAAGCGGCTTGCCTCGTTACGGGTGAGCACGGGCCGATCGCACGCCTGCATCCGGCGATCAAGGGCGTATGGGGCGCGCAATCATCCGGCGCGTCGATTGTCTCCTTCAACCTCGACGCCTTCGCCTCCTATGGCCACGAACAGGGCGAAAATGCCCCAATTTCCGAAGCCGCCGCCTTCGCCTATACGACGGCGCTGAATCGCTTCCTTGAAAAAGGCAGCGCCCACCGCGTGCAGATCGGTGACGCCTCGACCGTATTTTGGGCCGACGCCGCCGACGACGAAGCCGCAGCTTTGGCGGAAGATGTGTTCGGCGGCTTTATCGACGCGCGCGAGATCGCCCGCAACGACGAAAAAGTCGGCGCGGAGAAAGTCCGCGCGATTCTGGAGGCGATTCGACAGGGCAAGCCGCTCACGGAGTTTCGACCCGATCTGCCACCAGGCGTGCGCTTTTACGTGTTGGGCCTGTCGCCCAACGCGGCGCGCCTTTCCGTGCGTTTCTATGTCGAGGATGATTTTGGCAAGATCGCGGAGAACCTCGCCGGGCATGTAGAACGAATGCGTATCGAGCCGCCGCCAAAGAAGGAGGGCCTTTCGGTCTGGCGATTGCTGATCGAAACGGCGGCGCAGCACAAATCGGAGAACATTCCGCCGCAACTTGCGGGCGACTGGCTGCGGGCGATCCTCACTGGTGCCCCCTATCCGCTCACGCTTCTTTCAGCGGTTCTGATGCGTCTGCGCGCCGATCACGACGTGAACGCGTTGCGCGTCTCTATCGTCAAAGCCGTGCTTATCAACAATTTCAAGATGAAAAAGGAGGCTCCGGTGGCGCTCGATCCCAACAACGACGATCCCGGCTATCTGCTTGGCAGACTGTTCGCTGTGCTTGAAAAAACTCAATTGCTGGCGTTGGGCAATGTCAACGCCAGCATCAAGGATCGCTACTATGGCTCCGCGTCGGCGACGCCTCGCAACGTGTTCCCTCTTCTCCTGCGAATGAATGTCCATCACCAAAGCAAAGCGGAGGGCGAATCAAAGGGCCTCGCGGGCTATTTTGCCAAGCAGCTATCTGAAGTCATGGACAAATTGCCTTCCGAGTTTCCGGCGACACTCAATCTCCAGCGCCAGGGCACCTTCGCCCTTGGCTATTTTCATCAAATGAATCGTCGGAAAACGACGGAAAACGACGCAACCGCCGCCGCCGCGCCCAAGGAGTGACTCAAATGACCGCGCTTTCTCATCGCTTCGATTTCGTGTTCCTTTTCGACGTGACGAACGGCAATCCCAACGGCGACCCGGACGCCGGCAATCTGCCGCGTCTCGATCCAGAAACCAATCAAGGCCTCGTCACCGACGTGTGCCTCAAGCGCAAAATCCGAAATTATGCGGAACTCGCCAAGGGCGGCGAGACAGGCTACGCGATCTATGTTCGGGAAGGTGCGATTCTCAACGAACAGCATCGCAAAGCTTATCTGACGCAACGGCCAGACGACAAGAAAGCGGCCACGGACAAGAAACTCAGCCCGCAAAGCGACGACGAAATGAACCGGCTGCGTCAATTCATGTGCGACAATTTCTTTGACGTGCGCACTTTTGGCGCGGTCATGAGCACGGGAATCAATTGCGGACAGGTGCGTGGCCCGGTGCAATTGTCTTTCGCGCGCTCCGTAGAATCCATTGTTCCGTTGGAGATCTCGATCACCCGCATGGCGGCGACGAACGAAGCAGAAAAGAAAAAGAACGAGGACGCTTCCGGCGACGACCAACGCACCGAGAATCGCACCATGGGCCGCAAATATATCGTGCCCTATGGGCTTTATCGCGCGCATGGTTTCGTGTCGGCCAAGCTCTCCGAGCGCACTGGCTTTGGCGACGCCGACATCGCTTTCCTGTGGGATGCGCTGAAAAACATGTTCGAACATGATCGCTCGGCGGCGCGCGGAGAGATGGCGGCGCGCAAACTCGTCGCCTTCGAGCATAGCAGCGCGCTTGGCAACGCGCCGGCGCATGAATTGTTCGAGCGGGTAGTGATTGACCGCGTAAGCGCCGGCGACACCTATCCAATCGGCGACAAGAGGCTCGACAACGCCTCGCCAGCGCGGCGCTTCGGCGACTATCGCGTGACGATCGACCATGAGAATCTGCCGGACGGCGTGACAATCCGCGAACTTTTTTAAGTCTCACGAGGCAGGCGCGGACGATGGACAGCGGCGATTTCGACGAAGCGCCTATCCCCCTCTCAGCACTCCAGCACGCAGTCTACTGCCTGCGGCAGGCCGCGCTGATTCATGTCGAGCGGCTGTGGGAGGAAAACCGTTTTACCGCGGAAGGGCGCGTGCTTCATGCCCGCGTCGATGAGCAGGGCCAACGCTTTTCGCGCGGCGTTCGGCGAGTGAGCGCGTTGCCGCTGTCCTGCCGCCGCCTACAACTCGCCGGTGTCGCCGACCTCGTGGAGTTTCACAAAACGGGGGGCGACGAGACGCCCTATCCCGTCGAATATAAGCGCGGCAAGGCCAAGCTCCACCGCGCCGACGAGGCCCAGCTCTGCGCGCAGGCGCTCTGCCTTGAGGAGATGACCGGCCACGCGGTTCCCGAAGGGGCCTTGTTCTATGCACAGACGCGCCGACGCGTCGTCGTTCCCTTCGACACGGAATTGCGGCGTTTGACGGAAGCGTCGGCGCTCGCGCTAAAAGAGGTGATCGCGAGCGGTCGCACGCCCGCCGCAGTTTACGAACGCCGCAAATGCGACGCCTGCTCGCTGCTTGACTTATGCCGGCCGAAACTTTCCGGCCGCTCCGCGAGGAGCTGGCGGGATCGGCAAGTCCGCATTGCCCTCGACGGCGACGCGGCGGGAGCGGGCGAATGAAAAAACTGCTGAACACGCTTTATGTGACAACGGAAAATGCCAGCCTGCGCAAGGACGGCGAGAACCTCGTCGCGGAAATAGAGGGCGCCGAGCGCGCCCGTGTGCCCCTTCACATGCTGGGATCACTCGTGACCTTCGGCGCGATCTTCCTGTCTCCGCCGCTCATGCAATCTTGCGCGAGTCATGGCGTGGTCATCGTGCTGCTCGATCGCGTGGGGCGATTTCAGGCCCGCATCGAAGGCCCGGTGAGCGGCAATGTGCTGCTGCGCCGCCAGCAATACCGCGCCTCCGAAAGGCCAGACGAAATCGTGCGCGGATTCGTCTGCGGCAAAGTCGCCAATCAGCGGGCGGTTCTGCAACGCGCCTTGCGGGACTATGGCGACGAGTTTGCGCCCGAGGCGAAAAACGCGATCGACGCTGCTGTCACACGTCTTGGCGCCATCCTCCAGCGCGTCGGCTTTGCGGGAGAGGGGGCCGATGTTGTTCGCGGCTCCGAGGGCGAGGCCGCGCAACTCTATTTCGGCGTTTTCAATCATCTCATCCGTGCGCCAGATGCGGAAATCGCCTTTCGCGGGCGCTCACGCCGCCCGCCGCTCGATCCGATGAACGCGCTTCTGTCGTTCCTCTACACGCTTCTGACGCATGACTGCCGGGCCGCCGCAGAGAGTGTCGGACTCGATCCTGCCGTGGGGTTTCTCCACAGAGATCGGCCTGGCCGGCCAAGCTTGGCGCTCGATCTTATGGAGGAGATGCGTCCCGCCCTCGTCGATCGTCTCGCCTTGTCGCTGGTCAATCGGCGTCAAATCCGCTCGAAGGATTTCTCGGTCGCCGACAATGGCGCGGTTTTGCTGACGGACGACGGCCGCAAGACGGTGCTGACGGCTTGGCAGGAGCGCAAGAAGGCGGAACGGAAACACGCGTTTATTGATGAAGTCGCGCCGCTGGGATTGACGCCGTTCCTACAAGCGCAGCTGCTCGCGCGCCATTTGCGGGGCGATCTTGACGCCTATCCGCCGTGGTTCTGGAAGTGAGCCGGGCAAAGCGGAACAAAGCCGATGCTGGTGCTCGTGACCTATGACGTGAACACGACGGGAGCCGGCGGCCCGAAACGGCTGCGGCGCGTGGCGAAAGCCTGCCAGGATTTTGGCCAGCGCGTGCAATATTCCGTTTTTGAAATCGAGGTCGATCCGGCGCAATGGGCGCTGCTGAAGTCGCGCTTAGAGTCGGTCATCGACCAGAAGGTCGATAGCCTGCGCTATTATTATCTCGGCGCCAATTGGCAAAGACGGGTCGAGCATGTCGGGGCAAAGCCGGCGGCCGATCTCAACGGAACGCTGATTGTTTGAAAATGGCCCCGGGATTTTATGGAAGCGGTCGAGCGCGAACCGCAAGCGCGTCCTAAATCCCCGAGAGTTTCGCAATTGGCGCATCACGCTGAATTCACGTCATTTTTTTTGTCGAGGCAGCCAAATCGCGGCTCCGTGGTTCCGGAATCGGGGACTTTCGCGCTGAGACAAGGATTTCGCTCAGTGTGGCAACAAGATAGACCGGGACGGTCGCGCCCCATGCGGGCGCGTGGATCGAAACCTCAGATGTTGATCTGGCCGCCCTCGACGCCCACGTCGCGCCCCATGCGGGCGCGTGGATCGAAACTGGATCAACACGTCGGCATTTGATGGAACTGCCAGTCGCGCCCCATGCGGGCGCGTGGATCGAAACTTGAGTGGTTCTGGCGCTTCCACCTTCGGCGCGAACGTCGCGCCCCATGCGGGCGCGTGGATCGAAACTTCAGCATCCCCTTCACATGCAAGTCTTCGACGGGTCGCGCCCCATGCGGGCGCGTGGATCGAAACACCTCCTACGTCGATCCCGACGTGGTTCGCATCGTGTCGCGCCCCATGCGGGCGCGTGGATCGAAACAGCGCTATCGTCATCGGCCCATGCGACAGGCCGAAGTCGCGCCCCATGCGGGCGCGTGGATCGAAACTATTTCGGAGGCACGAATAATGGGGGAATATCCGGTCGCGCCCCATGCGGGCGCGTGGATCGAAACGTCCACTACGCAGGCGGTTGGCGTCAATACGATGGTCGCGCCCCATGCGGGCGCGTGGATCGAAACGGCTCATAAAGATTCGTCTCGACGAGTCGTCGGAGTCGCGCCCCATGCGGGCGCGTGGATCGAAACCGGTGATGCGCTTCACAAGCGCGGATTGTGCGCGGGTCGCGCCCCATGCGGGCGCGTGGATCGAAACGTCATGGGGCTTGGCGGCAGGCGTGAGGCCCGCGTCGCGCCCCATGCGGGCGCGTGGATCGAAACATTTCGACGAGCCGATTAACGAGATGCTTTCGCGGTCGCGCCCCATGCGGGCGCGTGGATCGAAACACCGATGGCTTCGTCGACTCCGTGAACGCCTGCTGTCGCGCCCCATGCGGGCGCGTGGATCGAAACACTCCCACGGCGGGCACGCTAACCCTTACGGTTTCCGGTCGCGCCCCATGCGGGCGCGTGGATCGAAACTCCAATCTTCGATGGCTCCGGGTGTGGTGACGAGTCGCGCCCCATGCGGGCGCGTGGATCGAAACTACATGGCGCTCAGCGGTCCTAACAGCGGATCGTCGCGCCCCATGCGGGCGCGTGGATCGAAACTGGACGAGGCGACCCCACACGCCGGGCGCTTGAGGTCGCGCCCCATGCGGGCGCGTGGATCGAAACCTCAACTACTATCGCGCCTGGCGCGTGTTCGGGATGTCGCGCCCCATGCGGGCGCGTGGATCGAAACGGTGCATAGGTCAACGTGCCCGTGCTGTCGTAAAGTCGCGCCCCATGCGGGCGCGTGGATCGAAACGATTACCCCAACGCGACGGCTGCGGGGCTCCTGCGTCGCGCCCCATGCGGGCGCGTGGATCGAAACCCCACGTCGACTCCGTCCGGCGCGGAGATAGCCCAAGCGTCGCGCCCCATGCGGGCGCGTGGATCGAAACGTCCCACGGCTTGGGAACGATCGGCAGCGTGCGCGGTCGCGCCCCATGCGGGCGCGTGGATCGAAACATTATTGCCGTCCTGTTCGAGTGCGGCGGACCTCGTCGCGCCCCATGCGGGCGCGTGGATCGAAACGGCGCGACGGGCGCCAACCCATAGACCAGCGGTCGTCGCGCCCCATGCGGGCGCGTGGATCGAAACGTTTTGGCGTCGCTCATTTTCGTAAATCTCCTTCGTCGCGCCCCATGCGGGCGCGTGGATCGAAACCGATCCCAAACGAGCAAATAGAATTTCTCCGCGCGTCGCGCCCCATGCGGGCGCGTGGATCGAAACGAGATATTGTCGGCGAGCTTCTTGGAGCGATTTTGTCGCGCCCCATGCGGGCGCGTGGATCGAAACAGGCGAAGACGCAAGCCGAAGCGCAAAAGGCGACGTCGCGCCCCATGCGGGCGCGTGGATCGAAACGGCGCATAGGTTAGCTTACCCGTGGGGTCGTAAGTCGCGCCCCATGCGGGCGCGTGGATCGAAACACCACCTCGATCTATGTCGAGGCGTTGCTTCGCGTCGCGCCCCATGCGGGCGCGTGGATCGAAACATTGCCCCAGGAGCGCCAGCCGGGGCGGGACTCGGTCGCGCCCCATGCGGGCGCGTGGATCGAAACGTCGCAAGTGATCTTGTCGCGCGCCGGGCCGGTCGTCGCGCCCCATGCGGGCGCGTGGATCGAAACTTTCTAGACTCTGGTTCTAGCGCGACTGCGCGAAGGTCGCGCCCCATGCGGGCGCGTGGATCGAAACAAGGTCATCGGCAAGGATCGCTCGAACGTCAACCAGTCGCGCCCCATGCGGGCGCGTGGATCGAAACAGTATCGGCCGCACGCGCGCCGCAACTTCAAGGGTCGCGCCCCATGCGGGCGCGTGGATCGAAACACCTCCGTTCCCTCGGCGTCTACAGCGCCGCTATGGTCGCGCCCCATGCGGGCGCGTGGATCGAAACACGGTAAATCGCGAAAGGGTGTTTTTCGGCTCTGTCGCGCCCCATGCGGGCGCGTGGATCGAAACAAGGTCGGCATCCTCTGATGCGCCGCGTGTGATGTCGCGCCCCATGCGGGCGCGTGGATCGAAACATTCAGGCGAACTCGCTCAACGCCTTTTACCTGGTCGCGCCCCATGCGGGCGCGTGGATCGAAACGCGTAATAGCCCAGCGACGTGGCGAGCCCGACGAGGTCGCGCCCCATGCGGGCGCGTGGATCGAAACCTCGCCGCGTGTTTCTGCCGAATGTTCGACGCGAGTCGCGCCCCATGCGGGCGCGTGGATCGAAACGCCTCGTAAAGCCTGCGTTTTTCGGCATGTCGCTGGTCGCGCCCCATGCGGGCGCGTGGATCGAAACCTCTTCCACTGCTCGTTTTCGGTTTTCCACTGGCGTCGCGCCCCATGCGGGCGCGTGGATCGAAACTTCAAAGAGAAATAGCGGTCCGCTTTGGCGTGGCGTCGCGCCCCATGCGGGCGCGTGGATCGAAACGCCTCGACGTCTTGCCGGGTCGGGAGCGACACGTGTCGCGCCCCATGCGGGCGCGTGGATCGAAACATTCGTCCATCGTAGTTCTCCATTTTGCCGCGAGCGTCGCGCCCCATGCGGGCGCGTGGATCGAAACGATCATCAAGAGATATAAAGCGCGCGACATACGGTCGCGCCCCATGCGGGCGCGTGGATCGAAACTTCCCCCCAACGCTAATCTTTTCAATACCATTTCGTCGCGCCCCATGCGGGCGCGTGGATCGAAACTGTGGTGCATGACGTTGGGCTCCTTCGCGGCAACGTCGCGCCCCATGCGGGCGCGTGGATCGAAACTGCTTCGATAACGCACCATTCCCATGCACTGAGCGTCGCGCCCCATGCGGGCGCGTGGATCGAAACGCGGCCACTGACAGCGGGACATTAGCCGGCGTATGTCGCGCCCCATGCGGGCGCGTGGATCGAAACGCGTAATGCCGTCAACGCCAAGGATCATTGCATCGTCGCGCCCCATGCGGGCGCGTGGATCGAAACGACTTGGGGTATCGCTTGCTACGCTGTCAAACGTCGCGCCCCATGCGGGCGCGTGGATCGAAACCACCCGTTCTTGGCCGCATGATCAAGGGCGAAGTCGTCGCGCCCCATGCGGGCGCGTGGATCGAAACTCGGTTCGACGGATCAGCGTTTGCATCATCTCGGGTCGCGCCCCATGCGGGCGCGTGGATCGAAACGTTCCATCCGCGCTGATAATTACGAAGGGCGTTCGTCGCGCCCCATGCGGGCGCGTGGATCGAAACAACGGTGAGGCCCATGAATGCCTCATCCGTGAAAGTCGCGCCCCATGCGGGCGCGTGGATCGAAAC
>Ga0182013_10002304_pt1 | contig 25082 bp, 18 predicted proteins | sample 612S2MmetaG_FD_120487 | JGI IMG/M metagenome (GOLD analysis project Ga0182013, IMG submission 120487) | Permafrost microbial communities from Stordalen Mire, Sweden - 612S2M metaG | ecosystem: Environmental > Terrestrial > Soil > Wetlands > Permafrost | place: Sweden: Stordalen | collected...
GGCCAAGGTGGCGATTGCCCACAAGCTGGCGGTGAGGTTGTATTGGATGTTGCGCTCCGGGGAAGATTATCAGCACGTCAGGGAGCGCGGTTCGCATGCGAGGCAGTCCGAGTGCCCCGTTGGTCGCAGTAGGAGACCGATTGAATGATTGGACGCCTCGACTCTTCCCGCGAGGGGAGAGTTTGAACAGGAAATCATGGGGTAAGTCCGACCCGAATACATGGTTGGTGGAACCTGATGTCCATCGAGAATGATTGGTTCAACACGCGAGCTTGGGTCGTTTAGCAATGAAAGACGGATTTTCCAATATCGAACGAATCTCAGAAAAGAACGTTCTTCGATTCGTTCGTAGTTCAATGGTGCAAGTGGCCGGGACGGCGTCAAGGGTCAAGATGAACGCCAAAGTACGGCGCCCTTGACCCCGTCCCGGCCACCAGAGGCAGACTCTGCGCGCGAATTTAAAAAACGCGCTTGACAGAAGCCGAAGCTGTCATATATGGGGCACAGTCTCATCTTCTCGCTTGTCGGCGAAGCCGCTGAAGGAACTAGAACCCAAGCTCCTTAGCCGAGTTTCCGTCCTCCGGGCCGCGGCCCGCTGCGCTTGAAGCCTCCTGGCTTCGATCCCGAACCGGGCCTTGAACCGCCGGGCCTGGCCTTGAATCCAGGCTTTGATCCGAACGCGGGCCTCGATCCGGAGGCTGGTCTCGACCCGAAGGCAGGTTTTGTCCCGAAGGCCGGTTTTGAGCGGCCGCCACTGGGCGGTCTTCCAGTGCCGCCTGGTCCGGGCCTGGCCCGAAATGCTGGCGTAGAACCTACCGGCCTCGAAGGCCGCGGACCTGTGGGTTCGCCGTTGTCCCATGTCTTGGCTGGCCCTTTGGCCCAGGCCTTATTGCTTTGGGGCTTGTTGTTCCAGCTTTTGCCGGGAGCTTTGTCAAACTGGGGTGTCGGCCGTCCTTCAGAGCTCTGCGCCGGCCTCTCGGAGAAACCGCCTGCCGGCTTATCGAAGCTCCGTCCAGCCGGCTTATCGAAACTCCTGCTTGCCGGCCTGTCGAAGGTCCTCCCTGCCGGTTTGCCAAAGCTCTTGCCGGAGGGACGATCAAAGCCACGCCCTGCGCCACGCCCGGCCGGTTTGTCGAAGGTCTTACCCGCCGGGTTGCCAAAGCGCCTGGGTCCATCCTGGCGAGTGAACGGCGGCCGTTCTCCCGGCTTCTCGAATGGCTTGCGGGGAGAGCCATCAAATGTTGGCGCCTGCTCCCGCTGCTGCGGCCTGAAGCCGGGACCACGGCCTCCCTGAGGCCGATCGAATCCTGGCTTCGCCCCAAATCTCTGTCCTTGCTGGGGTCGTTCGAAACGCTGTCCTGGCCGTTCGCCGTGGGGCTTTCCGAACGGTGGCCTCGCTTCTGTGCGCCGCTCACCTTCGCCGCCGGTTCTCGGCTCACGAGGCTTCCAGGCTGGCTTCTCGGCCCGACCTCTCTCTTCCCTGGGTTGACTCCCTGCTTCCGCAGGCGCCCTGGACGGCAGTGCGCCCCCGCCGCCCGTTTTCGGCGCCCAGGCGCCCGCCGTCCTCGGAGCCCGCTGATCAAATTTGGGCGGTCTCTCGCCTCCGCGCGGCTCGACTGCCCGTCCCGCTTCCTTCGGCAGCAGCTTGCTGGCCTTGATGCGCCGCGCCTTCAGCTTGCCCTCCGCAGCCAGCCGCAGCTTGGCCACTTCCTCAGGTTCCAACTCGCGCAGCTTGCCCGGTTCGAGGTCCAGCACCAACGGCCCGTAGCCCACGCGGCGAATTTTCTCAACGAAATGCCCAATCTGCTCAAACATCTTGCGCAACTCGCGGTTGCGCCCTTCGATCAGAATCACCTCGTACCAGGGATTGTCTCCCTGACGGACTTGGCGCACCTGCGCCGGCGAGGTCTTCACCAGCGCCGATCCCGGTTTGCCGCGCTCAATTTTGACTCCACCGCGCAGCAGGTCCAGCTCTTCTTCGGTCGGCTGCCCGGCCACCTTCACCAGGTAAGTCTTCTCCACGCGCGAGGACGCTTTGGTCAGCTTGTTGGCCAAGTCGCCGTCGTTGGTCACCACCAGCAGGCCCTCGGTCATGTAATCCAGCCGTCCCACCGGGTAAAGCCGCTCGCGCATCTTCTCGAAGAACTGCATCACCGTGGGACGCCGCTCGGGATCGCTCACCGTGGTCACGAAGCCCCGAGGTTTGTTCAGCACATAATAGCGGTGGATCTCGGGGCCTTCGAGCATTTTGCCATCGACGCGAATGTGGTCGCGTGCGGCGTCGGCCTTGGCGCCCAGCTGGGTGACCACGGTACCGTTCACCATCACGCGGCCGGCCTCGATCATGGCCTCGGCGCGGCGGCGGCTGGCGATGCCGGCCTTCGACAGGATCTTCTGCAGCCGCTCCAGTTTGGCCGGTGGACGCGGCTGGGCGGGCTTGCGTGTCTCCGGCGCTCCTGGCTCTTCCTCCTCAGCTTCCGCCTCATCAGCGCCGCCAACTTCTCGGTCAGCGGCTTCGTCGCTCGCAACCGCCGTTTCGAGCAATGGCGTCGATTCTGTCGAGGCCGCCGCTTCGACAGCAGGATGATGGGCTTCGAGCGTTCCTTCCACGGCGTCTTCGCCGACATCGGCCCGGTAGGCCGCCATCTCGGGGTTCGACTCCGGGGCAGCTTCGGCGCTCGCATAAGAAAGCGCCTCGCCATCGCTCACGTCGCCGACCGGGTCCTTTACCGGCTCAGCGACGGGCACCGCAACCTCGAGCGTCTCGCCCGTCTCGTCCTTGATTTTGACCTTGATCTTCTTGCCGGCGGCCGCGCTCTTGCGCGCCTTAGTTCCTGCGGGCTTCGGTTCGGTGTGCTTCGGCTCTTCTGCCCTCGGCTCGGGGGGCCTGGGCTCTGCGGGTTTCGGCTCGGCAACTACCGCTTCCTCGCGCGCCTCAACCGCTGTTGTCTTAGCAGGAGCTTTCTTAGGCTTTGTCGTCGCTGCTTTCGTCCGCGCACCGGGCTTCTTGCTCTTTGCCTGAGCTTGCCGATCCTGCTCCGGCGGAATTTCAGTGATGATCAGTCTGGACGGAGCCTCTCCAGTGCCAGCGGCACCGGCAGATTCAGTTCGTTTTGCCATGGGGAAAACCTCTGTTTGTTACTACTCTGCGCCTCCCGGCGCGGTTGGATGGGTGGATGCGACCTGCTCCGGCGCATCTTCGGTCGAGTCTACGATGCTTTCGTCCGTATTCCCGTTGCCGGTACTCTCCTTGAGTTCCAGGCTCAAATCAGCCGCGATTTCCTCGGCCGTGTCTTCCTGTGCAACCGGCTCCGATTCAGCCAGTTCCGTATCCTCGAGCTCAATGGCCGCCATTTTTTCGAACTCTTCCATGGATGGCAGCTCGGAGACATCCTTCAGCCCGAATCGAAGCAGAAATTCCTTTGTCGTTTTATATAAAATCGGCCGCCCGATCACCTGCTTGCGCCCGGCCGTCGAGATCAGCTTACGCGCCAGGAGCGAGCCGAAGACACCCGACGAATCCACTCCTCGAATCTCGTTCACCTCGGGCGCGGTCACCGGTTGCTTGTAGGCGATCACGGCCAGCGTCTCCAGCGCCGGCAGAGACAGCTTCATGGCCGGCTTGAGGCTCTTGACGAACATTCGCACCGCGTCGTGACACTCGGGCTTGGTGGCCATCCGGTACCCGCCGGCGATCTCGCGAATTTCGACGCCGCGGCTGTCCGAGGCATAGGTCTCAATCAGCTCGTCGAGCAACTGCCGCAAGATGGCCTTTACGTCGCGGTCGCGCTGGCGGGCAAGCTTTTTGGCTTCTGCTTCCGCGTCCACTTGAGCCGCAACCTCGGCAGGCGCGGTATCCGCGGCCGGGCCAGCTTCAGACTCCGCGGCGGGGGTCGTGTCGGCCGTCTCGGCCGTTGCGCCTTCGGCATCCATCGCGGCATCAACCTCGGCGGCTACCGATGCCGAATCCACTCCCGCTTCCGGGCTGGCCTCTGTCACCGGCGCCTGTTCCGCGATCGCAGTGGAGTCGACTCCATCGAGCGCCAGCAGTAGAGTGACCTGGGACTCTTCCGATGCCTGGTCATTTCCCTCACTCGCAGCGGCGCGCGCAGCTTCCTGTTCCGCGTTCCACTCGAGGGCATCGACCGCGAAAAGACCGGCCAGTTGGGCCAGGGTAACCGGCTCTTCGGCGGCGTAAATGACAGCTTCCAGTTTTGCTTTCAGGCTCATTCTTTAAAACGGCACCTCATGTATGTTACCGGATGGGGCGGGCGCCTGCTCGTCACAGCGCGAATGCATCCTCGACAAGCAGGAAGGAGAGTCCTCTGAACGGCGGATACCACGGTCGCAGATCCTTCAAAATCATGGAAAAATGGCGAAGAACAGGGCCTAGAGGCAATGCTGTTCACTTAAGGAGCCTGCACTTAGGAAAGTTGTCGCCGACCCCACCCTAGCCGCAAAGACAAAGACGCGGCGAGGGTGGGGCACCCGGCCCCTGCGAGTCTCCAGAGAATTCGCGCCGGCAGCACGCCGATTTTGCTTGTCATTTTTTGTGTCCGCCGGGCATACTGAAAACCTTCGCGGGTCACCTGTCGCATCTACAACCGACCAGCAATCAGAGATACAGTTTGTATCCGCCGGCTTTCAAGCTCGAGCTCTATTTCCCCGTTCTGCCCCGGTTCGCGCGTCGATCTTAATCTGACTGTCCACAGCGTCGAGGTTTTCCCCATGCCAGTCACTCATTCTGTCTCGTCTGCTCTTGCCTCAACCCGGCCCATTCCATCGAAGCCCCCGGCACTTGTGTCGATGGAATTTCCCGCACAACGAACGCGCCTGATCCTTGGCGTCATGGCAGCACTGCTGTTCAGCGTTAGCCCGGTTTCGGGCCATGCGCAGGGTACGGAATATCGGCCGGACTACAAAAGTATCGTCGTCTTTGGCGATTCGCTCTCCGACGCCGGCAACGACGCAGACCTCACGGAGGCAAAATATGGCGTGCGGATTCCAGGCCCCTACGCCGACTACACAGATGGCCGCTTCACCGACGGCGCCGACACGCTGCCCGCAGCCGAGAAGTATTTCGGCGTGTGGATCGAGCAGTACGCGGCGACGCTTCCTTCCAAGCCCCAGATCAAGGCCTCGCTGGATGGCGGCACGGACTACGCTTACGGCTTCGCTTTCACCAGCGGCGGCACATCGGATTGGACCTTCGGTCCTTCAAATGAGCTTTCGGTCAATGTGAACAACATTGGCCAGCAGATCACCGACTACCTCGCTACGCATCCCAGAATCACGGACAAGACGTTGTTCGTCGTCTGGGGCGGCGCCAACGACGTTTTGAATGCCACCTCGGAAGATGACGTGATCGATGCGGGGATCAATCAGCTCCTGAACATCCAGCGTCTCATCGATGCCGGAGCTACGCGGTTTCTGATTCCCAACCTGCCCCCACTGGGATTGACGCCCCGGCTCAACGGCTCGCCAACCTTGTCCGTTACTGCCACCGAGGGGGCCGAACTCTATAACGAAATTCTTGCCGGAGGCATCGACCTGATGCGGCTCCTCTATGGCTACAAGCATCTCGAAGTGTCCGAGCTCGATGTCTATTCCCTGTTCAACAAGATCGTCGCGGCTCCGGCAGATTATTCGCTGTCGAACGTGACGGCTAGTTCGCAGGGCGCCGCAGTCGACCCGGATACCTATCTGTTCTGGGATAGCTTGCACCCAACAACCCATGGGCACAACATTCTTGCCGTCACGGCTCAGAAGGCCATTGCGCACCCCGAGACGAGATTCGCCGAGGAACCGAGGGCCGATCCGGCAAAGGCAGAGCGATAGAGCGTACCTCATTCGACAAAAAGGCGCCCGGCAGAGCCGGGCGCCTTCAAATGCAGCCTGTTTCCAGGCTGGCGCTCAGTGTGCAACTTGCCGGAAGAGCCAGAATAGCGAACCAGACAGCAGCGCAGCGGCGGGCAGCGTAAACACCCACGCAGCGGCGATATTTCGAATCGTCGAGAGCTGCAGCCCGCTTTTGTTCGCCGCCATGGTTCCGGCCACGCCTGAACTCAGCACATGCGTGGTGGATACCGGCAGTCCAAAGTTATCGGCCGCAAAGATGGTGCACATGGCCACCAGTTCGGCGCAGGCGCCCTGAGCGTAGGTCAGGTGTTCCTTGCCGATCTTCTCGCCGACCGTGACAACGATCCGCTTCCAGCCCACCATGGTGCCCAGTCCTAGGGCAAGCGCTACAGCCACTTTCACCCATGGCGGGATGAACTTAGTCGCCTTGTCCACGGAACCTCTGTATTTGGTCAACACAGCGTTCTCGGCGGGCGTAAAGCCTGGGTTGTGATTCTTCTGCATGAGCCGGATTGCGTCGCTGGCTACATACATATCGTTGCGGACGTTGGTCTGCTGGCCAGGAGGAACCGCCTTGAACTCTTTGTAAAGCGCCACCTCGTGGCTCAAGTCCTCAATCAGTTCGCGCAGCGCCATCATGGTGTCGGGCTGGATCTCCTTGGTGCGGATATAGTCGGTCACCTCGGCGCGAGCATCCTGACCCAGGACACCTGTCTTGTCCACGTGCTCGTCGATGATCTTTCCCGCCTGATCCGACGCAGCGATAAACGACTGCACATCGCCCGTGGTGACAGCGTGGTTGAGCGCGTAGGCCGTGGGGACCGTGCCGATCAGGATCAGCATGATGAGGCCCATACCCTTTTGCCCGTCATTTGAGCCATGCGAAAAGCTCACCCCGGAGCAGGTCAGAATCAGCAGTGCGCGAATGGGCCAGGGCGGAGGGGTGTTGCCCTTGGGCGCTTCATACAGTGCCGGGTATTTGATCAGCGCTTTCGACAGCAGGAACAGCAGCGCCGCGGCACCGAACCCAACCACGGGCGAAATGAGAAGCACCTTGAAGACCTTGGTCGCCTGCTCCCAGTCGACGCCCGACGTACCGCTGCGCGCGTTCATCAACTGGTTGGCCACGCCCACACCGATGATGGATCCCACCATGGTGTGCGAACTCGATGCAGGTAAACCAAACCACCAGGTGCCCAGATTCCACAGGATAGCCGCAATCAGCAGCGAAAAGACCATCGCGAATCCCGCTCCTGAGCTCACTTGCAAAATCAGCTCCACCGGCAGCAAGGTGATCACGGTGAAAGCCACGGTGCCCGACGAAACCAGCACGCCCGCCAGATTGCATAATCCGGACCACACCACCGCGATATTGGGGTCCAGGGAGTGGGTGTAAATGACTGTCGCGACGGCGTTCGCCGTGTCATGAAAGCCGTTGACAAACTCGAATCCGAGCGCAATCAAGAGCGCCACGCCCAGCAGCACATAAGGCCAGACGCTGATTACGGTGACGGTGCCCAGATCTTTGGCGACATTTACGCCGATAAAGCCGAGTCCGCCCACCAGTGCAACGACGACAACAGCACCGCTGATCCAGGCGGAGGACTTCTTCATCTTGCGGTCGAGGAGGGATGATCCTGCAGGTAGGGTTTGGACTGCGGAAGCGGCTTCAGCCATAAGGGGAACTCCAGACGGGAATGCGTCCGGACAGCTCCTCAGCGGAAGCGAGAAGGACCAGACTCAGTAAGGGATAAACGAGTGAGATGAATAGAAGATGAATAGAAGATGAATCGCGCTAAATTACTGAATGGGGAGGGTTCTTTCGACGTTCCGGCAATCGGCTGCGCGTCGCTGATCGGGCGTTCGGTTTGAATTTGGCGATTTCAGCCGCTTAGCTCATAACGTGAAACAGACAATAAAGCAACCCTGAAAGCAGCGCCGCCGCTGGCAGGGTAAACACCCATCCCGCCGCAATATTCCGCACCGTTGAAAGGCGCACACCGCTGCCATTGGCCGCCATTGTGCCGGCCACGCCCGAGCTCAGAATGTGCGTGGTTGAAACCGGCAAACCCCACCGGTCCGCGGCAAAGATCGTCAACATGGCCACCAGCCCCGCGCTTGCGCCTTGTGCATAGGTCAGGTGCTCTTTGCCGATTTTTTCGCCCACCGTGATGACAATTCGCTTCCAGCCCACCATCGTGCCCAGGCCGAGCGCCAGCGCGACAGCCACCTTCACCCAGCCGGGGATGTACTTGGTCGACTTGTCCAGAGTACCCCGATACGTGCCGAGCGCCTTGCTTTCGGCCGGCGTAAATCCGGGATTTCCGCTCTTCGCCATCAGCCTAAGTCCTTCGCTGGCCAGATACATGCTGTTGCGAACGTTGGACTGCTCCTGCGGCGGCACGGAGTTGAAAGCCTTGTAATGTGTCACCTGCAGGGTCAGGTCTTCCACCAGCTCCCTCATGGCTGGGACCGTAGCGGGTACGAGCCGTTTGGTGCGAATGTAATCCGTAATCACGGCGCGCGGATCGGCGACCACGGCGGCATTCGGCCCCGCATAGCGGTCGAGAATCTGTCCCGCCTGTTCCGACGCGGCAATAAAATCCTGCACCCCCGCCGGGCTCACGGCGTGGTTCAGCGCATAGGCAGTGGGCACCGTGCCGATGAGGATGAGCATGATGAGCCCCATGCCCTTTTGCCCGTCGTTCGAACCGTGAAAGAAACTCACTCCCGTGCAGGTCAATATCATCAGCAGCCGAATTGGAAATGGAGGCGGATCGTCGTTCACCGGCGCCTTATAAAGCGCGGGAATCCTGATGAACCGGCGGGAGACGAGAATCAGCAATCCGGCCATCGCGAACCCGATCAGCGGCGAAATCAGCAGCGCCTTCAATACTTTCAGCGCCTGGTCCCAATCCACGCCCGAGGTTCCCGTGTTGCGGCTTACCAGCTGATTCGCGAGGCCCACCCCGATAATGGAACCCACCATGGTGTGCGAACTGGAGGCAGGCAGCCCGAACCACCACGTGCCCAGATTCCATAGGATGGCCGCGATCAGCAGCGCAAACACCATGGCAAATCCAGCCCCGGAGCTTACCTTCAAAATCAGCTCGACCGGCAGCAGGGTGATGACCGCAAAGGCCACCGTACCCGACGAAAGTAAGACTCCCGCCAGGTTGCAGATACCCGACCAGACCACCGCGATGTTCGGCTCGAGCGAGTGGGTGTAGATCACCGTAGCCACGGCGTTCGCCGTGTCGTGAAAGCCGTTTACAAACTCGAAGCCGAGCGCGATCAGCAGGGCCAGCGCAAGCAGCAGATAGGGCCACACACTGGTTACAGTTACGCTGCCCAGATCCCGCGCGACGTGCACCCCGATGTAACTGACGCCCGCCAGCAGCGCTACCAGGAACGCCGCCACGCCACCCCGGCCAGTCGATTTCTTTATTTTGGCGTCCAGCAGGCTTTTGCCCGCCGGCATGACTTGAACTGCCGTCGCAAGGTCGGCCATTAGAACCACATTTCCTTTTGCCGCATCAGCGAAATGCTGCAGAAAACACCCACCTGGCCAGAGAAATCCCCAAACCGATCCGGCGGGCGCAAAAGAGCCACTTCGGAACAGCTTGTGAAATGGAATAGGGATTCTGTCTGGCAGAAGAAAAGCGGGCGGGATAAACTGGCGTCCATAAAACCCCAACAGCCAGGGAAGCTATAGGCTGTTTACCTGGCTTTAACCTGGGATTCATTGCCGGGTAACAATTCGATTCTATACCGGACCACCGTCAACCTGGGAAATCAGAAAGCCGGATGGTGGAAATCAGGGGCTTTCATAACAGATCACAATGCCTCGCGCGGTTAGGGGGTGTGAACCGGGATTTGAGGGGTTTTTCGAATGGCTGCTCTTACAGGGCTGCAGCCTAGCGCTGATCTTTATTGTGTTTGTCGGCACGAACGAACGGCTTGGTGAAAAGACCATTAGAGGTCGAAATCGCATCAACGACGCCTGCGGCGGCTAAAGCCCTCAATCAATTTGAGGCGGGTTGCGGCCCGGCTGAAACCGTGCCGTTGTTACAAAACCTGCAGAGTCGTAGTTTGATCGAGTTCCTCACCAAGTTGCGAAGCCATGCGCTGCTACAAAGACTTGACAAATTGACTCTTCAAACGGGGTACGGACACCAAGTCTACCGCCAGTCGTCCCGTGCGTTGGCCAGTCCCTGGTTCATGACGGCCTCAAATCCAGTGTGCTTCTTAATAAAGATTTCGCTGAACTGCAAATCCTGGCGCAGCAGAATGGCCTGCAGACGCACCAGCTCCAGCAGGGCAAGGAACATGGCGATCAACGCCCGCTCCGACCTCGTATGCGCAAGCAACTTGCGAAGCGACACGGGCTTATCCTCCATGGTCAGGCGGCGCGACAGGAACTGGATCATCTGGCCAACGGTGACGGAGTCCTCTTCCAGTTTGAGAACTGGCCGATTTCGCGCCCGCTCGAGAATCTCGCGAAACACCCGCACCAGGTCCACGGTATCCGCCGCGATCTCAGGCTCCGCGGCCCCATCCTCGCGAAACTCCCTCATTCCGGGATTGGTCCAGGTCGCGGCCTCGAGCATCTGTTTTTGCTGGAGCATCTGCGCGGCGCTTTTGAACCGCTCGTGCTCGAGGAGGCGCTCCACCAGCTCGCGCCGCGGGTCTTCGGCCGCGTCTTCCGGCCCGGCAGCTATGCGCGGCAGCAACATCCTGCTCTTGATGTGGATGAGCAGCGACGCGGTATAAATAAACTCGCCCGCCACGTCGACGTCCGTCGACTTGAGCTGATCCACGTAGGCCAGGAACTGCGCCGTGATCTTTGCAATGGGAATGTCGTAAATATCAATGTCCTGCTTGCGGATCAGGTCGAGCAGCAGGTCGAGGGGGCCATCGTAAATGCGCGCAACATTCACTGAAAAGGGCGACTGCTCGGCATCCTCGCCCCGCGCTTTCAGCGCTGCCGTAACCTTGTCGGCCGTCTTCTGTTCCCGACTCCGTTCGGGGATGGCCGGGGCGAGTTGCGCCGATTCTTCCCCGGGAGCTTTGGGCTCGATTGGCTGAGGGCGGGCCACCGCAGGCAAAACCGTTTCCTGAGCGATCGTCGCTCCCGCGCTCTGCTGCATCGGGCCCGTTTCAGACGCCGCAGCGTCGTTCATCTCGGCAGCTGCCTCTGTCTCGCTCACGTGAGAATCCCCTTCAACGCCAGATCCAATTTCACCCGCCGCGACAGTCTCCGTGCCTGCGACCCCCTGATTCGATTCAATCTGCGACTGAGCTTCACCCGCTGCTTCGGTAGCTTTTGCATCGGTCGTCCCCCGATCCTCCGGCTCTCTCACTGGACTCGCCTCAACCAACGCCTCGACCGCCTCTTCCTCTTCAATCTCATCCGGCGCTGTCGCATCGGCGGTCTCATACTCGCGCTGAGCGGGGGACTCAATCGGGGGCTCCTCGGCAGACGAAGTTACTGGATTCAAACCCTCGTGCACGGATTCGGGAGTCGACGCGGCCCCGGCCTCCGCATCGACCGGAGCGTCCGCGTGAGCTTGCCGGAAAGTTTCCGGCTTAGGGCCGGCCTCGACCTCAGCGGTCTTCGTCACTTCAGCCGCAACATCGTCGTTTTCAGGGGAGCGATCTGTCAATGCTGTTTCTTCTTCCGAAACTTCAATTTTTGCGTCCGCGGCTTCAGCCACCGTTTCAACCTCGGCCTCAGACCCAGTCGCCAGGGCGGCCGCTGTCTTTCCTGCGCGGGAAAGACGCTCGAATCCTTTGCGAAGTCTGTCCAAGGCAAACTCAATCGCCCTTCGCAACCAGGGCAGTATTCCTCTACCATCTGCGTTCTCCGGCGCGGGGTCAATACCCGTCTACTGCGCCGTTTCCGTGGTAAGCGTCAACTGCATCGCACTGTAAACCTGGGCCATGGTCTCGGCCGCCCTTACCTGTGCTCGCGCCGAACCCGCGTCCAGAATTTCCCTCACCTGGGGCTCTGTAAATCCGGCCCTCCGCGCCTGGATCGGCTCCAGCACCTTCACCAGCGCGTCCGCCGCCCAGCTCTTGCATTCAATGCACCCGATGCCCGCCGACCGGCAGCCCTCGTAGACCTTGGCCAGCGTTTCAGGGGTCGAGAAAACCTTGTGCAGATCGCCCACCGGGCACTTGTCCGGATCGCCCGGATCAGTGCGGCGAACTCGCGCTGGGTCGGTGACCATCGTCTTCAGCTTCTTTCGCACCACCGGCTCGGGGTCCGTAATCTGGATCGTATTCCCATAGCTCTTCGACATCTTGCGGCCGTCGGTTCCGGGGAGCTTGGGCGAAGGGGTCAGCAACACCTTCGGCTCCGGAAGCACCTCGCGCTCCTGGAGCGGATAAAACTGGTTGAACCGTCGCGCAATCTCCCGCGTCAGTTCCACATGCGCCTGCTGATCTTGACCTACGGGTACAAAATCGGGCTGGTAGAGCAGAATGTCTGAGGCCATCAGCACCGGATAGCCCAGGAATCCGAAGGTTGTCAGATCCTTGCTGGAAAGGTTCTCCTGCATCTCCTTGTAGCTCGGCACCCGCTCGAGCCAGCCCAGCGGAGTGATCATGCCCAGCAGAAGCGGCAGTTCGTAGTGCTGCTTTACCTTGCTTTGCACAAAGATGGTCGAACGCTCCGGGTCCAGTCCCGCTCCCAGAAAGTCCAGCGCGACTTCAAGCGTGTTAGCAGCGATCTTCGAGGTGTCAGCGTAGTCGGTGGTCAGCGCGTGCAGATCGGCGACAAAAAAATAGGAATCGTACTGGTCCTGCAGCTTCACCCAGTTGGCAAGCGCACCCATGTAGTTGCCCAGGTGCAGCTTGCCGGTGGGGCGCATGCCGCTCAGCACGCGCGGCCGGGAGTTTGAACTGAAGTTTTCAAGCATTGTGCGTGTCGATTCCGTGCGGCTGCCAGAAAAGAAGGCGGCCGGCTTTCAAAAAAAGTCGCCGAAAGGCTCGTTCTATTGTAGCGGGATCAGGACGGGCAATTCTCGCGGGCCGGATGTGCACAACTCGCGCGGTTGCGCTTGTTCACGCGCGCTCGGTCGGAAACGTCCCTACCGCTTCGCCGTCGCCTACATTGTGCCCGGCCAGCACAATCGAGTGGCTCGCAATGCGCGCTCCGGTTCCGATCGTGGTCGGGGTCAATGTCACCTTGTCGGAGTTGTCAGGCGCGTAATTATGCGAGAAGATGCGCGAATACGATCCGACGATCGCGTTTTTCCCGATCGTGATCCCGCCCCGGTCGTTCAGCAGCGTGCCCTGGCGGACCACGGCCCCATCATCAAGCGACAGGTTGTATCCGTAGGTGACTTCCACATTGTGGTAGATTTTTACGCCGGCGCCCATGTGTCCGAGAATGTGCCGCGCCAGCATGCACCGGAATCGGATCCCCAGCCAGTGGTTCAGCCCGATCGGCGAGCGGTCGAACATCTGCCAGAACCACAGCAGCGGTTTGCGGCGCGCATAACGATCCTTGTCGACGTCGGGGAAATACTCCGCCTCCAGAGTGACGTTGGTTGGGTCCAGCGACAGCCCGATGATGTTCATCGGCAGCTCACTGGTCAGCGTCAGGTTCAGCTTTCCCCCGTGCGGGCGGCCCAGGTAAATCTGATAAAGCTGGTCGCGCACAATCTCCGCACGCCGCTCCGGCGAGCTGTGCGCCTGAAACTCGTCGTCAAGAAACTGAAGCCACCGGCGGTAAACTTCTTCGGCCTCGGGTGCGGGACGCGGAACGCTGCTGTTGGTGTCGGCCATACGAATTGGACGATAAACCAAACGGCCCGGTTTCAGCGAGTTTCGCTCAGCGGACCGTCTCGCTTCCGGACTCGGGCCGCAGAACAGAAAACCCCGTACGAGCCTCAGCGCGGACGGGGTCTTCTCACTTGCCCAGAAAGTTATTTGCGGCCGGGAATCCCTGACCTCTTTGCCTGTCGACGCGCCGCGATCGCGTGCATCTCCTTGCCCATGCTCGACGAATTGATGGCTACCTGCATGATCAGGTAGATGATGTTGCTGGTTCCCCAGTAGAGCGCCAGGCCCGATGCGTAGTGCCAGAGCATGAACCCGAAGAAGACCGGCATCATGAACGCCATCATGCGCCGCTGCGCGGGATCCATCCCTGGCGACGGTGTAATGTACTGGGTGAGAAACATGGTCAGAATAATCAGGATCGGCAAAACGTGGGTCGGGTCGGGCTGAGACAGGTCAGGCAGCCAGAGCCAGTGCGCCTGGCGCAGCTCGACCGCGTTTTGCAGCACGCGATAGTAGGCGAAGAACAGGGGCATCTGCAAGAGCATAGGCAGGCAGCCGCCATACATGTTCACGTTCTCGGTCTTGTAGAGCGCCATCATCTCGGTGTTCATCTCGGCGCGCTTGGGGTCGTTCATCTTCAGGTTTGCGTAACGCTTCTTGATCGCGTCTACCTTGGGTTGCAGCCGCATCATCTTCAGCGAAGACCGCGTCATCATGATGCGCGTCGGCAGCAGCACCAAGGTGAACAGCAGGGTGAACAGCAAGATCGCCCAGCCCCAGTTCGGAACCCCATGGTGAACCATGAAGCGCAGCGTGAGGTAAAGCGGCTTGGCGATAATGCCGAGCCAGCTTCCAAACTGGATCAGCGATCCCAGATCCGGCCCATCCGCTCTTCCATCCGGACCCACCGCATGGATAGAGTCCAGCACCTCGGATGCCTTGGGCCCGGTAAACAGCCTCAACTGCGTGTGCCCGGTAGTCGAGCCAACCGCCAGCCCCAGCACGTCGGCCGGCGTCTTCTTGCTGTTCGGATCGGTGGGGTCCACGGGCAGCGTGAACGAGTTGTGCAACGTCACCGCCGTGGTGTGTTCGGGATCGGTTGGCAAAAACGCCGCCGCAAAATACAGATCCATCACCGACGCGTACTGGTAAGGCTGATCGATTGTATTGTTGCCGCTCACTTTGGTTGCGGTCATCACATCCGGCTTGCCGTCAATCGACCAGGCAAAGAAGGATGGCGTGCGTCCCACTCCTCCGCGCATCGACGACTGATGGAACTCTTCCATGTCGCCGAGGCCGGCCGGCCACTCCACCAGCGCTCGCACCGGGGTTCCGTTGCGTTTTACTTCGGCATCGATGTTGATCACGTAGCTGGAATCGAAGTGGATTGTCTTCACCACGTCAATCCCGTTTCCTGCGTAGTGGAAACTGATTCCCGCCGGCGCCAGCACCAATCCACCGGCAGACGGCTGCGTGCCCTCTACCGTGACCTGGTAAAGCGCCTGGTTCAACTCGCTCATTGGAACCGGCGAATCGGGATAGGTAAACAGCGCAAGGGGCAGCCCAAAGCGGTCCGCTGCCTCCGGCTGCACCATGTCCAGCGGCTTTCCCGCAGTATCGACGTAGCGTTTCAGAAGCCAGTGCTTCACCTGCGCGCCGCGATTGGTGAACACGATCTTGTAGAGTTCGTTCTCGACCGTGGTGTCGGTCTCCATCGTTGCCGAGATCTGTGGGTTCGTCGCGGCCGTAGCCGCATGTCCCGTTACGGAGGCGGACGGGGCCGCAACGATGCCTGCCTGCGCCGGGCCTGGAGAAGTCTGCTGGGTTGTCTGCTGCTGCGTCTGTGCGGGCTGCTGCTCGGGCTTCGGCTTGGCGAAGAAGTATTGGTAGCCGAAGAAGATGACGAACACCAGCAGCATGAAGCCCATGGTGAAGCGCATATCGCCGCCGCTGCCGCCGCTGTTGCCGCCTTGAGTCTGAAGATTGGGATTGCGTATTTCGGGCAAAGGTTACTTCCTGTCGGTTCGAAAAACGGCCGCTGAAGCCGCCGCTCTTTCTATGGTAACGGTTGGTGGGGAAATGGTCGTTGAATCGCAGCCGGCGGAACCTGGTCGAGCCCTCCGCGGGTAAAAGGATGGCAGCGCAGCACTCTCCACGCCGCAAGCGCCGTACCGCGCAGCGGACCATGCGTGGCAATCGCCATCTGCGCGTATTCAGAGCAGGAGGGCAGATACTTGCATCCGCCCCCGCTCACCGAGTGAAGCGCGGGCGAAAGCCAGCGGTGATAGAAACTCAGAAGGCCGAGCAACAAGCGCGTCATCATGCTCAAGGCGTCACCGTCAGCGGCTGCGCATCGCGTTTCAAGACCGACCCGCGCGCCGCTTCGGCTCTTGCCTGCTGAAGGATACGCACCACCTCGGCCTCAAGTTTCGTGAATTCCATTGTCAGCACGCTGCGGCGGGGATGAAAGATCAGATCGAAGCCGAGGGGCAGCAGATCGATATGCCGGCGCACGGCCTCTCGCATGCGTCGCTTGATGCGGTTGCGCTCATGCGCCTTGCCCAGCACCTTGCCCACGGTAAGTCCCACTCGCGCTTGCCCGGGCCCCTGGCCATCCGCCTGCGCCTGGGCGGCCAGAAACCAGCCCATCGACGCCGACTGACGTTTGTGGCCGGCCGTGTACGCACGCTGATAATCGGAGTGTTTCCGCAGGCGCGAACTCGCCATGGTCTGGCGTTCGACTCGCTTGGAAGGGAAGTCCATCAGACAAGCTCGATCCGGAAAGGCCGCGACACATTCCGGTTCCGGCTCAGACATTCGAGCAGAAATCTGCTTAGTCGCGGAAGCCCGCGCTCACTGCAACGCGCTTGCGGCCAGCGGCGCGGCGACGGCTCAGCACGGCTGCGCCTGATTTAGTCTTCATGCGCGCTCTGAATCCGTGTGTCTTGACCCGGTGGCGGCGGTTCGGTTGAAATGTGCGCTTAGGCATTCAATTGCGCTCCTGTTTCCTCTATGAAATCTGCCCTTTGACAGCATTTCCGAGTATACCTCAGCCCGCCGCCGGAATCCAGTGCCACTTTGCCTGGGTCCGACCGCTCATCTATTTCTCGAGCGGCAATCCCCACGTGCAGCGCACTGCATCCTAGCCCTGGTAACGGAAAGAAAAGCTCCTTATGTTGCAAGGGCACCATCCATATAGTGCCCAATACTTTTGCAACCACAGTGACTCAGGTAACGTGCCCGCGGCGAGTTTCACCAACCTTAGTGCAACTCGCCGGGATCCCGAAAAGTTGTGTGAATGAGACGTTGCAAACATCGCCAAATGTGCTACCATCGGGACCGTTCAAGAATGTTCTCTAGAGTCCCTCGGGACGACAGTTACCCAGGCCCCCCATCAATCTTTGGGGGCAGACAAGCGGCACACAGCTAATCGGTAAACGGAGTCGGGCGCAGCGATCCATGCATTGCGCGGACAGAGAGCCGTTGCCTGAAATGCCGCCAGTAAACAGCTTGGCGCCCTCACGGGCCGCACAGGCAAGGAATCGTAAGATGGCATTCGCAACTTCGCCGGCTTCGGCACTCAATCCCTGGCTCCAGATCTTAGCGGCCCTGGAAAAGAAAGTAATCAGGCAGTCTTTCGAGACCTGGCTCAAGCCGACCCGTTTCAGCCATTCCGCCGGCCGAACACTCTATGTGCGCGTACCGTCGCCCGAGTTTCAGCACATCGGCGACAAGTACGGCGATCTCATCCAGGAAGCCATCGATCTGCAGTCGCTCGAGTTTGACGACGTCAGCTTTGTCACCGCGGAAGAAGATCCTTCCATTCCTCCACAGCGCAAAGACGGCGGCTTCGGTCCCATACCTTCGCACGCCCCTTCTGCGCCTCCGCCCCCGCCACCCGCGTCGGCCTCGCGCACTCCCGAACAGCGCCAATTCGACTGGTCGACAGCGGCCCAGCTCAACCAGCGCTACACCTTCGAAGCCTTCGTAATCGGCAACGGCAACCAGTTTGCACGCGCCGCCGCCCTGGCCGTCGCCGAGCGACCTTCCCGTGCCTACAATCCCCTGTTCCTCTACGGCGGAGTGGGCATGGGCAAGACGCACCTCATGCACGCCATCGGCCACGAGGTAAAACGTCGTCAGCCCATGGCCAGCATCTGCTATGCCTCGGCTGAGAAATTTACCAACGAGATGATCAACTCCATCCGCAACGATCGCATGACCAGCTTCCGCGACCGTTTCCGCACCGTGGATGTGCTGCTGATCGACGACATCCAGTTCATCTCGCAGAAAGAGCGCACCCAGGAGGAGTTCTTCCACACCTTCAACGCGCTGCACGAAAGCATGAAGCAAGTGGTTATCGCGTCCGATCGTCCGCCCAAGGAACTCACTGAGATCGAAGAGCGCCTGCGCTCGCGCTTTGAGTGGGGCCTGATCGCCGATATTCAGCCGCCCGATCTCGAGACCAAGGTCGCCATTCTGCAAAAGAAGGCGGAGAGTGAACAGGTCCAGCTGCCGGTGGATGTGGCTCTCTTTGTCGCCTCGAACGTCCGCACCAACGTGCGCGAGCTGGAGGGCGCGCTGGTTCGCCTCATTGCCTGGTGCCAGCTCAATCGGATGGAGATCACGCTTGCCGCCACCCAGCAGTGCCTCAAGCAGTTCATCGACATGCAGGTGCGCAAGATCACCATCGAGGCGATTCAGCGCGCCGTAGCCGAGCAGTTCGGCATGAGGGTCAGCGACCTCAAGCAGAAGAACAACTCGCGCAACGTGGTGGTGCCGCGGCAGATCGCGATGTACCTGGCCAAGCAGATGACCGAAGCCAGTTTGCCGGAGATCGGCCGCCAGTTCGGCAACAAGCACCACACCACGGTAATGCACTCGATCGGCAAGATCGATGAGCAGCGCCGGACCGACAAGGATCTGCACCGCACGATCAACAAGCTGCAGGATGTGCTGAACGCCTGAGACTCATACCAATCAGCGAGCCCCAAAACTGAAAGCCCACATCGCCGGTCACGATGTGGGCTTTTCTCTTTCCTGCTTCAGAACTGTGTCAGGCTCAGCACGTTCCTGTCGGGATCGTAAAACCATGCGATGCGCGCCCCTCCCGGCGCAGTCCAGATGGCGCGCGGATCGGTGTCGTTGAACCCAGGCACGCGCATGAACCCCACGCCCATCGCGGCAAGTTCATCGACAGTCGCTTCAATCGACTCCACATCCCAACCCAGAACGGTGAACGGCGCAGGTTTGTGTTCGCCGACCGGCGTCACGCGCAGCATGACTCCGTTTGCGTCGAACACCATCGCGAAAGGCTTTTCATGTTCGATCAGTCGCAGCCCCAAAACGCCCTCGTAGAATGCGCGAGCCTTTTCTGCGTCCGAGACGGGAACAAAAGCGACCAACTTTGCCGCGCCCAGAATCGACTTCTGCGTCATCGCGCGCCTCCCCGGAAGCAGCCCGGCGCTGCCTTCCTATTTTGCATCCGTTCCCGTCATCAGTCCTACGAACAACTTCTGAAACCGGGTCAGATCCACATCCATCTGCGCATGCACGAGGCGCACTTTGGTGGCCGGCTTCAGCTTTTCGGTCCACGTCAGCGTATCGCCATAACTCGGCCCGTGGCTCAAATCGACGTCCATATAGAGCGCCTTCTCGCTCGTAATCAGCGAAGGATCGAGCCAGGCGCAGGCCGCCAGCTCGTCCCACATGTAGTAGCGCTCCTGGTTCCACGCGGCGATATACCTGGCCGAAGGCTTCTGAGACTTCGAAATCTCATCGACCAGCGCTTGCGTGAACATCACCTTGACCGACACGTCGACCGTGGTCACATCGATCCGCGGCCAATCAGCGCGCAGCACAATATGCGCCGCCTCCGGATCAAACCAGAAGTTGAACTCGTGGGTCGGATCGGTGGCAAACTCCGGATCGTCGGTGTGCGGATTCACGCTTCCCCCCATCAGCACAATCCCCCTGGTCAGCGCCGCAAACTCCGGGTCGATGGCAATCGCCAGCGCGATATTGGTCATGGGCCCGGCGGCATAGATCGTCACCTCATGCGGATGCGCGCGCACCTGGCCGACGAGAAAATGCGCCGCGTCCTCGTGGATCGGCTTCGTCTTCGGCATTCCCTCCGGAATCGTGGGAATCTCGTAAGGCCCATGCTCTTTCTGGTTTTCCGGGGTCATCGGGGTCACGCCGCTCCCGGTCTCGACCAGCATGGTCGGGCCCTGTCCCCATGCGCCCAGCCAGCTCACCTTGCCGTCGATCGCCGCTTCCAGGCGCGTCTGGTCCTCGTCGCGCACCAGCGGAAAGACCGCGCCCCTGGCGACCGGCACATCCGCGTGCCCGGTCAGCTCCAGCATGCGCAGCGTGTGCAGCGTCTCCTCGTCGCGCCACGCGTTGCCGGTCACCATGGTGATGCCTAGCACCTTCACGTCCGGCGACTCGAGCAGCGCCAACATCGCCATCTGGTTCGAGCCGCCCGGCCCAGAACCATCCTGGTCGATCAGCACCAGCCTCTGCCCGGCGGCGCACATCGCCGCGCCCGCCCCGCCTACCGCAGCCCAGATCAGCAAGATTCGAACATGTTTATTCATTGAGGGGTATTGTGCCATACGCGGGTTGCGAATCCCACTCGGCGGACGCGGTCGAAAGATCTCGCTTTGCGGACGTGAGATCGCCCCCCAACCACTGACAGTTTTCCGGCTCAAAAATCGAGTCCCGCAACCCGCACCTCCACCATGTGTGCCCGCGGTCACTTCCAACTCCATTGACAGCAGCGGAAAGTAGGGTAAAAATGGCGAGTCCAGGTAATTCGAACCGTCGCTAGGTGTCTACGGAGGAAATGTGAAAAACGCAGGGAAGTTGAAGACTTTTGGAGTGTTGGCGCTTTTGAGCATGGGGATCCTGCTGGCCGGATGCAAGTCCGCGCCTGAGCTCTCGCAGACCCAGGCCCTGGCTTTGATCCAGGCCAGCTTTGATCGGGCTGCGCCGGTCAATACCGACATTGTTGTCAATGACTTGGGCATGCGCGAGGGCATCACCGCCAAGTATTGGGAAGGCGTCAAGAAATATCCCAACGGCTACTGGGCCGACTTTAAGCTCACGGACGCGGGCAAAAAGCTGGTCAAGCTGCCCAGTGGCGGCGATACGATCCAATGGCGCCCCGAGGGGCCTAATGATCCCAAATACGCGGTAGCCATGACCACCGTGACCGCCAATCACATGAAGGCCCGCAACATCGAAGACATCCAGGACATCGGAGCCACGAGAACCGTTGCATTCGTCGCCGACGTGAACCTGAGCGGCCTGCCCGCGCCCATGCAGAGCATCGCTCACAACCCTGGAAACACGCTTGCCGTACGCCGTCACGCCGACTTCACCCTCGACAACGGCGCCTGGAAGCTTCAATCGGTTCAATAAAATCTCGGAAATACGATCGCAAATTGCCTGGGGTGGGGCCGAAACCGTTTGACCCCACCCCTTTTTCTTGTTATGTTAGTAAGGTTCCGCAAGAGCGCACCCGCGTGTGTTTTATAAGCGTGGGAGCGCAGGGGAAATCCGGTCCGGCTCGATTGGGCGGGGTTGGTCCTCAGGCTAGGCGATTTCGGCCGGCCACACAGGTCCCGGAATGTGCTCTCTTCTTGCCGAGGGCGGGGACAAATTTCGCATCGGCGCCCGCGCGTTTCTCCACCTTGGAGGGCTATGCGGGCCGGAACCGGCGAAACGGAGTTGGCTTTTCTCTTGTCATTTAGGGAAAACGCCCGGCCACCGTCTCGGTTCTCGTCTGAAGTTGGAACGAAGGCAGACGCGAAGCAGCAATCGGGGCTTCTGTGTGTTTGTTTGGCTGAAGATGCCAACCAGGACCAGGAGAGCCTGAAGGACCGCGTTTGTGGGTTTTAGGGTTTCAGGTTTAAGCAGGGTAAGGAGCTACGGTTTGCCAACATTTAATCAGCTCGTCCGCAAGGGGCGCACGGCGCCACGGTACAAAACGGCGTCGCCGGCCCTTCAGGCCTCGCCGCAGCGGCGGGGCGTTTGCACCCGCGTGTATACGCAGACTCCCAAGAAGCCGAACTCGGCCCTCCGCAAGGTTGCCCGCGTACGGCTTACCAACGGGATCGAGGTTACGACTTACATCCCCGGCATCGGCCACAACCTGCAGGAGCACTCGATCGTGCTGATCCGCGGCGGCCGTGTCAAGGACCTTCCCGGAGTCCGCTACCACGTGGTCCGCGGAACACTCGATTCGGTCGGCGTGGCCAACCGCTCGCAGAGCCGGTCAAAATACGGCGCCAAGCGCGCCAAGAGCGGCGCGGCGCCAGCCAAGGGCAAGAAGTAGTCAACGGTTCCGGGGCGATGGTTTGAACCCGGACTAGGGAAACTCGAGAGCGCGAAAGCGCAGAGGATTTTTTAAAGATATGCCGAGAAAAGGGCACATTGCAAAGCGGGAAGTCGCGCCGGATCCGGTCTATGGGTCCACGCTGGTCACCAAGTTCGTGAACTCGATGATGTGGGGCGGCAAGAAGTCCACCGCTCAGAGCATCTTCTACCAGTCCATGAGGAACCTCGAGGAAAAAGGCGGCGGCGACGACGCTCTGAAGCTTTTCAAGAAGGCTGTGGAGAATTGTAAGCCCTTGCTCGAGGTGAAGACCCGGCGTGTGGGCGGAGCGAACTACCAGGTTCCGATTGAGGTTCTTCCCGACCGCCGCACCTCGCTGGCGATTCGCTGGCTGATCACCTATGGGCGCAACAGGGGCGAGAAGGGCATGATCGACAAGCTGTCGAATGAGTTGCTCGATGCGGCCAACGGACGCGGCGCGGCGATGAAGAAGAAAGAAGATGTTCACCGCATGGCGGAAGCCAACAAGGCCTTTGCGCATTACCGCTGGTAGAAGGACAGTGCTCAGTGATCAGTGGACAGTGATCATTGGTTGATAGCATTCAAGCAGTTCTGGCTTTTACTGACCACTGAGCACTGACCATTGTTCACTGGTACTTAACCGCGGGCTCCAATGCCCGCAAGGAAAATGACCGTGGCTCGCACCATACCTCTGAATCGTTGCCGGAACATCGGTATCATGGCGCACATCGACGCCGGAAAGACGACAGCGACAGAGCGCATCCTGTTTTACACCGGCATCACGCACCGTATTGGTGAAGTGCATGAAGGCACGGCGACCATGGACTACATGGAGCAGGAGCAGGAGCGCGGCATCACGATCACCTCGGCCGCGACCACCTGCAGCTGGCGCGACGTCCGCATCAATATTATTGATACCCCCGGTCACGTGGACTTTACCGCCGAGGTCGAGCGGAGCCTGCGCGTTCTCGACGGCGCGGTTGCGGTGTTCGATTCCGTCAGCGGCGTGCAGCCTCAGACGGAGACGGTATGGCGGCAGGGCGACAAGTACAAGGTTCCGCGTATCTGCTTCGTCAATAAAATGGATAAGAACGGCGCGGACTTTGAGCATGTTCTCGAATCGATTCGCAAGCGCCTGGGGGCGCGCCCAGTTGCCCTGCAGATTCCCATCGGGGCGGAAGCGGGCTTCAAGGGTGTCGTCGATCTGATCGAGATGAAGGCGGTTCTCTGGCACGACGAGACAATGGGCGCCGAATACTCGACAGAGGAAGTTCCAGCCGAGCTGCTCAAAAAGGCCGAGGCCTTCCGTCTGCAGTTGATTGAAGTCATCGCAGAGACCGACGATGTGCTGCTCGAAAAGTTTCTGGAAGGTGAGACGCCGACGATCGATGAGCTGAAGGCCGGTATCCGGCAGGCCACCATCGACCTGAAGGTTTTCCCGGTCATCTGCGGCAGCGCCTTCAAGAACAAGGGGATTCAGACCCTTCTCGATGCGGTTGTGGATTATCTTCCCAGTCCGCTGGACAAGCCTCCGGTCGAGGGGCCGAATCCTCACCATCTCGACAAGATCGAGATTCGCAAGCCCGACGACAATGAGCCGTTGTCGGCGCTGGCCTTCAAGATCATCAACGATCCATTCGGCAAGCTGTGCTTCGTTCGCGTGTACTCCGGCTCGCTCAAGACCGGCGACACGGTGCTGAATCCGCGCACCGGCAAGACCGATCGCATTGGCCGGCTGGTCAAGATGCATGCCAACAAGCGCGAGGACGTGAGCGAAATTCTGGCCGGCGATATCTGCGCCTGCGTGGGACTCAAGGAACTGAAGACCGGCGACACGCTGTGCGCTCCGCAGCATCCGATTGCGCTTGGCGCCATCGTTTTTCCGGAGACCGTGATCTCGGTAGCCATCGAGCCCAAGACCAAGGCCGACCAGGAGAAGATGGGCATTGCGCTTTCTCGGCTGGCCGATGAGGATCCGACCTTCAAGGTGCGGACCGACGAAGATTCGGGCCAGACCATCATCAGCGGCATGGGCGAGTTGCATCTTGAGATTCTGGTTGACCGCATGAAGCGCGAGTACAAGGTCGAGGCCAATGTTGGCGAACCCAAGGTGGCATTCCGCGAAACCATTCGCAAGAAGGCCGATGCCGAGGGCAAATACATTCGGCAGACCGGCGGCTCGGGTCACTACGGGCATTGCAAGCTGCGCGTCGAACCGAACCAGCCAGGCGCGGGTTACGAATTCATCAGCGAGATCAAGAGCGGTTCGGTGCCCAAGGAATTCATCAAGCCCATCGACCAGGGCGTGCAAGGTGCGCTCGAACTTGGCATCCTGGCCGGCTACCCGATTGTGGATGTGAAGGTGACGCTCTACGACGGCAGCTACCACGAAGTGGACTCGGACGAGATGGCTTTCAAGATTGCCGGCTCGATGGCTTTCAAGGAAGCTGCGCGCAAAGCTTCGCCGGTGCTGCTGGAGCCGGTGATGGCGGTCGAAGTCACCGTTCCGGAAGAGCACATGGGGACCATTATCGGCGATATCAATTCGCGCCGCGGGCGCATCGAGCACGTCGATCGCATAGGCGGCTCGCAGGTCATCAAGGCAATCGTGCCGTTGAAGGAAATGTTTGGCTACGTGAACGAAATTCGTTCGTCCACGCAGGGTCGCGCGTCCTACTCAATGCAGTTCGCGCGCTACGAAGAGGCTCCGCGCATGATCGCCGACGAGATTATCGGCAGGGCGCAAGGGAAGTGAGAAAGACAGTGGACAGCCGACAGTGAACAGTGGACAGCATAAAGCTACGGATGGTTTGATGCCGGGCTCGAGCAAGAAGAACTGATCACTGACCACTGGTCACTGAAAACTGGGTTTTTGGGGCTGGAGCCGGATCGCCGGCGCCCCGGGATGAAACAAGGCAGTAAGAGCTACGAAAGGGATTCAGGACTTGTATGGCGAAGGAAAAATTTGATCGTTCGAAGCCGCACGTCAATGTTGGGACCATCGGTCACATCGATCACGGCAAGACGACGTTGACGGCGGCCATTACCAAGGTGTTGCAGAAGCACAACC
>Ga0182013_10002305_pt1 | contig 25078 bp, 26 predicted proteins | sample 612S2MmetaG_FD_120487 | JGI IMG/M metagenome (GOLD analysis project Ga0182013, IMG submission 120487) | Permafrost microbial communities from Stordalen Mire, Sweden - 612S2M metaG | ecosystem: Environmental > Terrestrial > Soil > Wetlands > Permafrost | place: Sweden: Stordalen | collected...
CTTGCACCGATTCTTGCACCGATTCTTGCACCGATTCTTGCACCGATTCTTGCGCCTCTTCTGGGCGCAGCGCTGGTCGTCGCCGTGGCGACCGATCCGAACCATGACACCGCCGTAACCGGAAGCCTGTCGGCACGGCAAAAAAACGCGGCAATGCAGCCATTGGTCCGCTCGGCAACCGATTGCATCGTGCGGGCGGTGGTGACCGATCCGGGCTACGCCAGCAAAGCCTCCGCCGAGCTCGGCGACCTCATCGTCGCCTCGATGCCGGCCTGTGTCGGGCCGGTGCGCGCCATGATCAACGCTTACGATCGCTATTACGGCGCGGGAACCGGCCAAGCCTTTTTCATGGGGCCGTATCTCGACGTGCTGCCCAAGGCGGTAACCGATGCGGGCAAGAAGGCGTCGGGCGAACGGTAGCACGGCTTGAGCCAACGGCTCCGGCCTATTGTCCGATCCAATGACGGGCTATGACCCGCGCGAGATTGTCGCCGGCTTCGAGAAGCGTCCGCTTTCAAACGTGCCGCGCAACTTCTAACAATCACTCGGCTGCGGGCTGCTTACTTGCCGCGGCCTGGGGTCGCCTGCTGCCGCCTTTCATTATGATGCGCATGAGATCGACGGAGTTTCTGGCGCCGAGCTTGTGCATGATTCGGCCGCGATGGATCTCCACGGTCCGCGGGCTTATTCCGAGAGTCCTGGCGGTCTCCTTGTTGGAATTGGCGGCCGCGATATGGCGAAGCACCTCGCGCTCCCGGCGCGTGAGCTGATAATAGCCGCGGATCGTCGAATCCACGACCGGCGCCGGCTCCTCGCCCCCTCGCAGTTCCTTCCAAGATTCGATGGCATCGATGACGCGTGCGATGATCGACCCCGCGTCGAGCCGCTTTTCCAGACAATCGAAGGCGCCGTGTCTCATGGCGGTGACGACATTGAGACCGTCTTCGTGCCCGGAAAAGATCAAGATCGGCGCTGGATAGTTCCTCGCATCGAGATCCTTGAGTACATCGAGCCCGGACTCGCTCGCCATCGACAGATCGAGCAGAACGCAGGCCGGCTTCTGATCGCGAGCGAGGCGAACGAACGATCTGCCATCCGTAAAGGCCGCGGTGCGAAATCCCGCTTCGCGCAGGATCGCGGCCAGCACTTCACTCTTGTCGTAGTCGTCGTCGACGATAATGACCTCGTCGCTCAGTCTAAGTTGGTTCAATCGACCCATGATGGTGTGTCCTTGCAAGTTGGAATCGCACCGCGTGCGGCGCGGATCACTCCACTCGGGAAATCACGCGGACGCCTTCTCAACCCGCCGACCGACGGCAACGTGGCATCGCACCTCGCGCATATCCTCACGCGAAGCGCCGACACCAACGGCGCATCAACTCAGTCAGCAAAAAATTGCCATGATAATTAACATTACGCTGTTCCCTATTGCACAATCGCAAGGGGATTCTCGTACGTACAAACACGAGGACGGTTGATGTTTTTTGTTCGGATATCGCAGTTGCGGACTCAATCAAAACCTCGGCTGCAGTCCGAGTTTCGAAAATCCGTCGTGGCGCAAAAACTGCGTATTATTAATCTCGCGCGCCAGGAATTACAGGACCGGACAGTAAGTAACAGTTCATAATCCGATGATGCCGTCGTGAATGGCGATCGCAACCGCGTGGGTCCGATTGCCGGCGCCGAGTTTGCGGACAGCGGCCTGGACATGCGCGTCCACGGTTCGTTTTGCTATGTGGAGAATCTCGCCGACCTCCCAGGCGGATTTTCCGTTCGCCACCCAACGGAGAACCTCGATCTCCCGAGCCGTCAAAACAACTTTCGTTGTTGCCCGTCGACGCAAAGACAAGTGTCCCGGATCAAATGATAGTGAAACCGCGTCGGCCTCCACCGCTGAAGCGACGGCGCGCCAATCCTAGGCGGGACTCTTTCGGTCAGCGCACGCCGCGTTGCGACGGCGCGCACTTTTATTTTTTTTATCGCACCTCAACGCGGAATAGACTGCACCGCGACGCCGCTATTCGGATCGATGACTAGGATTCGATCCGGTTCATAGACGTAGCGGTAGATGAACGGCTGGGTCGCCATGACCGAGCCGTCCTGCATGACCGGCATCGCCGCGGCCGCGGGCGCGACCGCTCCGGGCGCCGCCGTGTCGTACAATGGCGGTCCGTAATCCGGGTCTGTCGCGACCGACGCCGGCGCTACGACGTCGTAAAGCGGCTGCGGCGCGGCCCGAACAGTGCGCGCGACGACGGTTGAGGTCGGCACGACCTGTCGCGTGATCGTCCGCGTCGTCACCACCTGACGACGGGCCGTCCGCGCCGGCGCTGGGCGGACCGTGCGCACGGTTTCGGTGGTTTGCACCGTCTCGACCCCTGGATTGACGATCTCACGGGTGATCACCGTTTGCGCATGCGCGGCCGAAGCGCCGGCGGCGAGGACGAGACCAAGCGCGGTCGAGGTAAGATAAAATCTCATGGCATACTCCATCTGGATAAGCCGCTCGGGCGCAGCATTGGCGACACGGCCCGAGCCATCAGCCCAACGCCTGTTGGCCATAGCCGTTCCGGGGTCATGGGCCGTTCCGGAATCATCGCGATGAAGCAGAGTGACAAAGGTTCCGGCGCCATAAAAATGACGCGCTCGGGACGTGGTTCAGACCTTGTCGGAACCGTATCTCCGCGCCAGCGCGCCGCGCAACAGCGCCGCGAGCGGCAACGTGAAAAGGACGAAGGCGGCGACCAGCGTCAAAGCATGCCAGACGCCGAGCGCGTCCCCGGCACGACCAAACAACACTGGCGCGATCGCACCGGAGCCGATCGTGCCGGTATAGAAAATGCTCAGCGCGCGCGTGCGCCAATGCGGCGCCACCAGATCGGGCACCGAGCCGTACAGCACCGACGAGGTGCCGTTGAGCGCGATGCCGATCACCGGCAAGAGCAATAGCGCGGCATCGAGCGGCAGCGGAAACAGCGCGAGAATTCCAGCGGCGGTGAATCCTTCCGTCAGGCACACCGTTCCGATCACGCCGATGCGGGCGCCGATAAAGGCGCAGGCGAGCTTGCCGGCCGCCCCGCCGGCGAAGATCAGCGTCATCGCCAGGCCGACGGTTTGCTCGCTGCCGCCCTTGTCGCGCAACACGAACGGCAGAAACAGCAGAAATCCCATGCGGGTGGCGCTGTCGACGATGCCGATCGCCAAGAGAAGAGAGAACGCGAAAGGCTGCCGGTTGAATTCTGGTTCCGCGCGCGGATCGGCTTGCGACTTGGCGGGCACGCCACGTTCGAAATGCGGAGCGGCGAAAAAGATAATTATGGCCATGACGACGCCGACGCAGCCGAGGCCAGCGAGCGCCGGGCGCCACGCCATCACCAGGAGCATCAGCGACAGCGTCGCCGGCACCGTCATCTTGCCGATGTCGCCCGCGAAATTGTAGGTGCCGAGCGCCTTGAGCGACCGCGGCCCGGCAAACGCGCGCGCCACCAGCGCCGACGCAATCGGATGCTGGGTGCTGGAGCCGATACCGGAGATCAACAGCGCCGCGAGCAGCATGAAAAAGCCGGTGCTCAAGCCTGCGAAGCAATAACCGAGACCGGCAAGCGCGGTGCCGAGTGCCAGTACGGTAGCGGCGCCGAACCGCTCGGCGGCAAGGCCCGCCGGAATCTGCAGACACGCCATGGCGCCGACGAAAACGCTGCGCAGCGCGCCGAGCGCCGCATAGCTTAAGCCGAATTCGGCCTGCCACAGCGGGAGCATAATGTAGATGAGGTCGGTGTAGCCGTCATGCAGCGCATGCGCGGCGCTGGCGACGCTCGCGGCACGGCGCTGGTCGCCCGACATTTCGGGCGCCAATGCGGCGAAGCGCTCCCAGCTCAGTCTGCGCATTTTGTCCTGTGAACGTTGCGTCACGTCCGTAGCCATCCCCCGACGGGCCGTCAATGAAGCATGCTTCCGGAAGTAGCCGCAGGCTTTCGGAGCCGATCAAATGGACGTCGATTGACCGTTGCAATGGCGCGGTGCAGTCTGCCACCCGCGACGGGAATCACGCGCGGACAATTGCGAGGGGGAATCATGTTCGGCCTCGGCGACTTGTTCCAGTGGGAGCGGTTCGTGACGCCCACCGTGATCAAAGTCTTCTATTGGCTCGCCGTGGTCATCGCCATCCTGCTCGGCTTCGCCGGCATGGTCAGTGCGCTGACCACCATGGCGTTTAATCCGTTCGTCGGCATGATATTTCTGATCACCAGCCTGCTCGGCGCCTTCATGGGCGTGATCCTGGCCCGCATCATCGCCGAATTCGTGCTCATCGTGTTCCGGATCAACGAGCATCTCGGCGCGATCAGGAATCAGGGCACGGACATCAGAGGTCAGTAATCGGAAGACCGATCTCGTCTGCGATGTCCGACGGCCGGTGACCGATCGCTATCTTTAGTTCGCGAAGCGGAAGTGCATGACGTCGCCGTCCTGCACGACATAATCCTTGCCTTCGAGCCGCATCTTGCCGGCGTCGCGCGCGCCCGCCTCGCCGGCGCAGGTCACGTAATCGGCATAGGCGATGGTCTCGGCGCGAATGAAGCCGTGCTCGAAATCGGTATGGATGACGCCTGCAGCTTGCGGCGCTTTGGTGCCGCGCGTCACCGTCCAGGCCCGCGATTCCTTCGGCCCGGCGGTAAAGAACGTCACCAGATGAAGAAGCCCGTAGCCGGCGGCGATCAGGCGGTCGAGACCGGCCTCCTTGAGGCCAACGGTGGCAAGATAGTCTTCGCGCTCATCGCGGGAAAGCACGGCGATCTCCGCTTCGATCTTGGCGGAGATCACAATCGCGACCGCGCCTTCTTCCTTGGCGCGGGCTTCGACCTGGCGCGAAAACGCGTTGCCCTCGGCGGCGGAATTCTCGTCGACATTGCAGACGTAGAGCACCGGCAGCGAGGTCAGAAGGCCGAGCAGATGAAAGGCCTTCTCCTCCTCGGGCTTGCGCTCGGTCAGACGCGCCGGCTTACCGTCGCGCAGCAGCACAAGCGCGCGATTGATCAGATCGACCGCCTCTTTGGCTTCCTTGTCGCCGCCCTTGGCTTTCTTGGCGAGGCTATCGACGCGGCGCTCCAAGCTCTCGAGGTCGGACAGCATCAGTTCGGTCTCGACCGTTTCGATGTCGGCGATCGGATCGATGCGGCCTTCGACATGGGTCACGTCGGTGTCCTCGAAGCAGCGCACCACATGGACGATGGCGTCGACCTCGCGGATATTGGCCAAAAACTGATTGCCTAGCCCCTCGCCTTTCGACGCGCCGCGCACCAGGCCGGCGATATCGACGAAAGTGAGCCGCGTCGGCACGATCACTGCCGACTTGGCGAGCGCGGCGAGCGTTTCGAGCCTGCGGTCCGGCACCGCGACCTCGCCGACATTCGGCTCGATGGTGCAGAACGGATAATTCGCCGCCTGCGCCGCCGCGGTCTCGGTCAGCGCATTGAAGAGGGTCGACTTGCCGACATTGGGCAGGCCGACGATGCCGCATTTGAAGCCCATTATTGTTATCGCACACTAGCCGGAGGTGAAGACTTCGAACGGGGAGATCTGAAACGGATCGACGACCTTGAGATCGTCAATGAGACGGCCATGTTGCAAGTCCTCCGACAAAAAATATCCGCAGCCGGCGATGGTCGCCGAAGCAAGAAGCAGGCAATCGAACCACTGATAGCCGGTCGCTTCCTCTATCAACCAGGCCTTGGGGATTGTATGGACGTCAAGCGCGGCGGTGCACCAAACTAGAAACCACTCGCATGCCTGTAACACGTCCCTGCGCGCAACGCTGGGAAACCGACGCCGCGACACATGATAGAATTCGTTGATGCTTTGAGGGCTCAGAACAAGGCTGTTATGGCTGGCGAGAGCGTCTAGCCATTCTCGAGCCCGTATTCTTTTGTCCGGATTGCTCTCGTCCGCCGCGTAAACGAGAACGTTCGTATCGACGAAGCAATTCATCCTCGCGTTCGGCATATATTTCCTCGCGCTTGGGCAGCGGTCCGCCGCTCGAAGGCCAACCAGGCCCGTCGAAAAATTCTCGCAGCTTGGCGAGCTCGGCGCGATGCTCGGCCCCGCAGCGCGACTCGAGCAGGTCGGCGACGAATCGCGACAGGCTCTTGTCCTGCTTGGCGGCCTCGACGCGCGCCCGCCGGGCGAGCCCCTCGGGCAGCGTAATGGTGACGTTCTTCATGACACAGATATCATGTTTTCGTGTTTTTGTGTCAAGTATTGGCCGCTAAACCCTTGGTGATGATGCCAGAACTCAGATTTAATTCTAGCCAGCGGGGTCGCCGCCTTCCGTCTCGCCAAAACCCTTCGCGACCATGGCGAGATGAACCTTGTTGGCAAAGCTCGCATCCTCGCCGCGAACGATCAGGCCGGCATTGTCGGCGAGGATATCGATCAGCGCCTCGACCCAGCCGCGCTCGCTTTTGGCAAAATCGCTCAGCACGTAATGCTGCACCATGTCTTTGTTGCCGGGATGGCCGACGCCGATGCGAACCCGCCGGTAGTCGTTGCCGATATGCTCGGAGATCGAGCGCAAGCCGTTGTGGCCGGCGATGCCGCCGCCGATTTTGACTCTGACTTTGCCGGCCGGCAGGTCGATCTCGTCGTGAAACACCGTGATGCCATCCAGCGGCACCTTGTAGAAATGCGCCGCCTCCGCGACGGCGCGGCCGGATTCATTCATAAAGGTGCCGGGCAACAGTAAAAGCGCACGCACGCCGCCGACCGGCCCCTCGCAGGCTAAGCCCTGAAAGCGCCGGCGCCACGGCCCGATGCCGTGGCGCTTGGCGATCTCTTCAACCGCCATGAAGCCGATATTGTGCCGGTTGCCGACATAGCGCGCTCCCGGATTTCCAAGTCCGACCAGGAGCAGCATCGTCGTCGTCCTATGCGGCTAACCTCACTTCTTGTCGGCACCGGCAGCCGGCGCGGCACCCGCGCCGCCAGCCGCAGCGCCAGGAGCGGCACCCGGAGCTCCTGGAGCGCCGGTCGGGGCGGGACCGGCAGCGACGGCCGCAGCGGCGGCAGCGGCAGCGGCAGCGGCAGCTTCGGCGGCCGCCTTCATTTCTTCCGCATAGCCCGACGGCGGCACGACCGTGACCAACGTGATGTCGCGACCCGCCACCGAGCGGACGCCCTCCGGCAGCGTGATGTCGCTCAAATGCTTGGAGTGATTGATATCGAGCTCGGCGACATCGACCTCGATGCCGGTCGGAATGGCATCGGCCCGGCAGCGCACCTCGATCGAATGGGTCACGATGGAGACCGTGCCGCCGCGCTTGACGCCCGGCGACTGCTCGGCGTTGCGCACATGGATCGGGATATTGACGCGGATCGTCGCACCCTCGCCCAGACGCATGAAGTCGACATGCAGCGGCAGGTCGCGGACGGCGTCGAGCTGAAAATCGCGCGGGATGACGCGGTGCTTTACGCCGTCGACCTCGACGTCGTGAATGGTGGTGAGGAAACGGCCGGCATAAATGCGCTGGCGCAAATCGGCGTAATCGAGCGAGATCGGCAGCGGCTCTTTGCCGTCGCCATAGATGATTCCGGGTACCCGGCCGGCACGACGTTCGGCCCGGGCGGCCCCCTTGCCTGCCCGCGAACGCACTGCCGCCTTGATCAGATTGACGGTCGCCATGATGAGATCCTCGTCTTAAGCCCTGTTGTAAAAGGGAAATTCCGCGCTAGCCTCCAGGGGTGCTGTAGCAGCGCGCGGACGCCGCGCTTATAGCGGCGCTAAATCTTAAAAACAAGGAATGCGAAAGGGCCGAAAGGCCGGCTCAGAACGTGCCGGGGTCGATCTGCCCGCTGGGCCCCCCCGGACCCTGCGACGGGAAGCTATCCCCCATCGCCGTTCCGCCGGCAGACGGATAGCTCGGCGGGGCATTGAACGTGGTGGTTTCTGTGCCGAACTTGGCGACGGCAGCCTCGAGGGCCGCAACCCGGCCTTTAAGCGCGTCGTTCTCCTCGCGCGCCAGGCGCGCCATATCCTTGACCGCCTCGAAATCTTCCCGCTTGACCAGGTCGAGATCGCGCAGCCAGCGTTCAGCCTGGGTACGGAACAGCGTCTCGAATTCGCGCCGCACACCTTGCGCAACACCGGCCGCGTCATTCATTAAGCGCGCGACCTCGTCGAAGAACCGGTTTGTCGTCTGGACCATGATCGCCTCCAAGCCTTGCTGGCGAAAAGCCTTGCTGGCGAAACCTCGCCAATTCCCGCGCCCGGCGCGCTTGCTATAGTCGGACACAATGGCGATGGTGCGACGCGGCCGCAAGGGGGCTAAGCCGCAACGAGAACGCCGCACCGGCTGCGGCGCAATAAAGAACGGCGCGGCCGCGCGCCCAAGGAAAGCCCATCGATGTTCGTTCTGCCGGTCATCCCGTTTCCCGCCATCAACCCGATCCTGATCTCCATCGGACCGCTCGCGGTGCGCTGGTATGCACTGGCCTATATCGTCGGCATCATCGGCGGCTGGTTCTATGCGCGCAGGATTATCGTTTCGGAGCGGTTATGGGGCGGCAAAGCGCCCATCACCTTGCTCGACTTCGATGACTTCGTGATCTGGATCACGCTTGGCATCATCCTCGGCGGCCGCACCGGCTATGTGCTGTTCTACAATCTTGGCCATTTCACCGCCCATCCGATCGAGATTCTGCAACTATGGAACGGCGGCATGTCGTTTCACGGCGGCGTCACCGGCTGCGCCGTCGCCATTGTCCTGTTTGCGCTGCGCCGGCGCATCCCGATGCTGTCGCTGGCCGACGTGACCTGTGCGGTGACGCCGATCGGCCTGTTTCTCGGCCGCATCGCCAACTTCATCAACGGCGAATTGTGGGGCCGGCCGACCGACGTGCCCTGGGCCATGGTGTTTCCCAACGGCGGGCCGATCCCGCGACATCCGAGCCAGCTCTACGAGGCGACGCTGGAGGGACTAGTCCTTCTCATCGTGCTCGGCGTCCTGGTGCAGATGGGAGCGCTCAAACGCTCCGGTCTGGTCAGCGGGGCGTTTTTGCTCGGCTACGGCATCGCGCGCATCAGCTGCGAATTGTTTCGCGAGCCGGATGTCCAGTTGGGCTTTTTGTGGGGCGGCCTGACCATGGGCATGCTGCTGTGCATACCGTTGATGCTGGCCGGCATTGTGCTTCTCAGCATTGCATTGACGCGCGAACCGCAAGCAATAAGACCGACCGAGAAAAATGGCTGACGCGCGTTCGCCGTTGGAGAACGAAATCCGCCGGCTGATCGGCGTGGCCGGGCCAATGCCGCTTGCCGACTACATGCAGCTGTGCCTGACGCATCCGCAATACGGCTATTACATCGATCGCGATCCGTTCGGCGCCGGCGGCGATTTTGTCACCTCGCCCGAGATCAGCCAGATGTTCGGCGAATTGATCGGATTATGGATGGCGTCGGTCTGGCAACAGATGGGCGCGCCGGAAAATGTGCGCATCATCGAGCTCGGTCCCGGACGCGGCACGTTGATGCAGGACGCATTGCGAGCGGCGAAAGTGGTGCAGGCTTTTCGCAGCGCCATCGTCGTGCATCTGGTCGAGATCTCCCCCGCGCTGCAACAGATTCAGCAGCGTCGGCTGGAGCAGCTCGGCGTGCCGGTGCTGTGGCACACGGCGCTCGAAGAAGTGCCGCGCGGCCCGAGCATCGTCGTCGCCAACGAGTTCATCGACGCCCTGCCGATCCATCAGGCGGTCAAAAAACCCGACGGCTGGCACGAGCGGGTCGTCGACATCGCCCCCGATGGCAACCTCTTTATCGGCGAGGCCCGCGAGCCGTTGCCGTTTTTCGAGACCTCGATGCCGCGCGCCTTGCGGGCGGCGCCCCTAGATTCGATCTACGAATGGCGCGCCGACACCATGGCGCTCGAACTGGGACGGCGCATGCGCAGCGACGGCGCGGCCCTGATCATCGACTATGGTCATGCTCACTTCGGCTTGGGCGACACGCTCCAGGCAGTGGCCGGACATGCCTTCACCGACCCGTTGCGCACGCCTGGCATGGCCGATCTCACCGCTCACGTCGATTTCGAAGCGGTGGCGCAATGCGCCGAAAGCATCGGTGCACGCATTCACGGTCCGATCCGCCAGCGCGATCTTTTCCTGCGGCTCGGGATCGAGCATCGGGCGGCGGCGTTGAAGGCTGCCGCGCCGCGCGACAAGGCGGTGGAAATCGAGATCGCGCTGTCGCGGCTGATTGCGGATGGCGCGCGCGGCATGGGCGAATTGTTCAAGGCGATGGCGATCGCGGCACCCGAGCTTGGTCCGTTGCCCGGATTTGAGGAGCCGTGATGAAAATCGAAGCCTCCTCGCTCGCGTTGACCGGCATCCGGCATGCCTTCTTCACCCGCTCGGGAGGCGTTTCCGACGGGTTCTACGACAGTCTCAACGGCGGCATCGGCTCGCGCGATGCCGCCGCGAATGTCAGCGAGAACCGCGCCCGCATGGCGGCAGCGCTCGGCATCGAACCGCGCCGCTTCCTCACCGTCTATCAGATCCATTCGCCCAAAGTTGTCGTCGCCGAAGCGGCGTTCACCGGTGAGACTTGGACCAGCGAAACGCGCCCGCAGGCCGACGCCATCGTCACGCGCATGCGGGCACTTGCCGTCGGCGTGACTACCGCCGATTGCGGACCCGTTCTCTTGGCCGATCCGCAGGCGCAGGTGATCGGCGCCGCGCATGCCGGCTGGCGTGGCGCGCTCTCCGGCGTCATCGAAGCGACGGTCGAGGCGATGGAACGTCTCGGTGCCAGACGGGCCGATATCCGCGCCGCCATCGGGCCCATGATCCGGCAGTCCAATTACGAGGTCGGCCCCGACCTGATCGCTCGGTTTGCCGCTGAAGATCGCGCCAGCAGCCGGTTTTTCTCACCCGCGGCGCGCGAGGGCCACGCTCTGTTCGATCTTGCGGGCTATGTCGCGGCGCGGCTTGCCCGGGCCGGCGTCGGCCAGGTCGAGGATCTGGGCCTGTGTACCTATGCCGATCCGACGCGTTTTTTCAGCTATCGCCGCACCACACACCACGCCGAAGCCGATTACGGCCGGCATGTGAATGCGATCGCATTGATCTAAGCCTGCCAGCGCCGCGATGGCGAGGAAACAGTTGTGGCTGCAGCGGAAAAAGCTTGCGGGGACACGCCCTTGATTCATGTTGCCAGCCCCCCACGCGGCTTGTATCAGGTCCCCGCGGGCGCGCGCAGGAGAGCGAGGAATGGCGGGCAATAACGGAGCGATCAGGCTCGTCGCCGGCAATTCCAACCCCAAGCTTGCCGAAGCCATCGGCGGCTATCTCGGCACCCCGCCGGCCAAAGCCGTGGTGCGGCGCTTCGCCGACATGGAAATCTTCGTCGAAATCCAGGAAAACGTGCGTGGCGCCGACGTCTTCGTGATCCAGTCGACGTCCTATCCCGCCAACGACCATCTGATGGAATTGCTGATCATCACCGACGCGCTGCGGCGCGCCTCGGCGCGGCGCATCACCGCGGTGATCCCCTATTTCGGCTACGCCCGGCAGGACCGCAAAGTGGGGCCGCGCACGCCAATTTCAGCCAAGCTCGTCGCCAACCTCATCACCAATGCCGGCGCCGACCGCGTGCTCACGCTCGACCTTCACGCCGGCCAGATCCAAGGCTTCTTCGACATTCCCACCGACAATCTATTCGCGGCACCTGTGATCATGCGCGACATCAAGGAGCGCTTTGACCTGCGGAAGGTGATCGTCGTTTCGCCCGATGTCGGCGGCGTGGTGCGCGCACGGGGGCTAGCCAAGCGCATCGATGCGCCGCTCGCCATCGTCGACAAGAGGCGGGAGCGGCCGGGCGAATCCGAGGTGGCGAATGTGATCGGCCAAGTCGCAGGCGGCATCTGCATCCTGGTCGATGATATCGTGGATTCCGGCGGCACTTTGGTCAATGCCGCCGACGCGCTGCTCGAAAAGGGCGCGACCGAGGTTTACGCTTACATCACCCACGGCGTGCTGTCGGGCGGCGCGATCGCCCGGGTCGGCAATTCCCGTCTGAAGGAACTGGTGATCACGGATTCGATTCAGCCCACCAAGGCGGTCGCCGAATCGAGGAACGTCCGCGTGCTGTCGATCGCGACGCTGATCGGCGAAGCCATCAGCCGGACCGCCGCCGAGGAATCGGTGTCGAGCCTGTTCGACTAAGGCCGTCTCGCCCGGCGCCGGAGCGACTTACCTCAAGACAGCCTTTGTCCCGAGCGAACTCGTCCCCGAGTCAACTTGTCGCAGTTCGGTCTGTGGACGGCATAATTTCGGCCATTGTGCCGGGGGGCCAAATCACTTCATGAGTGCGGGTATCGGTTGCCGGCAGAAGCTCTTGCACAGACTTTGGCGGAAAGAATCGAGCCGACTATAGTCGGCGTGGCGGCTGATTCGCGGCGTGCAGTCAATCGGGTAACGGGAGTTGTTCCTGCGTCAAATCGCTGCCGTGCCGGCGCGGAATCTTTTCCTGCGTCAAATCGCAGCCGGCCGGCGCCAAGTTCTTCTGAAGTCCGCGTGGCGTGCGCATTTCCACTCTCACCGGCGACACTGTGGAGGCGGCATGTCCCTCATCGAAATCGCGCAAGACCACAATAACCCGCTCGACGTGGTCGAAACCATGGCGGCCGGCAACAACTGGCCGTTCGAGCGCGCGGGCGAAGACGAGATCGGGCTGGTCGTCACCGGTCGCTGGACCAATTACCAGGTCTCGTTCACTTGGATGGGCGATATCGAGGCGCTGCATCTGGCCTGCGCTTTCGACATGAAAGTGCCCGAAGGCCGCCTCGCCGAGGTGCAACAACTCATCGCCCGCATCAACGAGCAATTGTGGATCGGGCATTTCGACGTCTGGATGCAGAACGGCATCGTGATGTTCCGCCATGCGCTGGTTCTTGCCGGCGGGGTCACTGCGTCCGGCCGGCAGTGCGAGGCGGTGCTGGGCACCGCGCTCGATTCCTGCGAACGCTATTTCCCGGCGTTCCAATTCGTCATCTGGGCTGGCAAGTCCGCCCGCGAGGCGATGGACTCCGCCATGTTCGAGACCGCCGGCGAGGCGTGACCGTCCAAAATGGCTTCCCCCGCTAAGTCTTCTCCCGGCAACTCTTCCTTCGGCCAGGCTGCGGATTTGCGTGATTTTTCCGGCCTGCTTGTTCTGGCCGGCGCCGGCAAGATGGGCGGCGCCTTGCTGGAAGGCTGGCTGCGGCTTGGACTTAGGCCCGACCACGTCGTCGTCTTGGAGCCGCAGCTGTCGCCGCAAATCGCAGGCCTCGCCGGCCGCGGCGTGCGGCTCAATCCGGACCCGCAAACGCTCGCCGGTGTCGCCGCCATCGTCATTGCGCTGAAACCGCAAGTCGCGGCCCAAGTGATCCCTGCGCTTGCACCGCTGGTGTCCGATCCGACCGTCGTCATCTCGATTATGGCCGGACGAACGCTGCAATTTCTTGAAGCTGCGCTGGCGCGTCCTGCCGGGCATCCTTGCGCCTTGGTGCGCGCCATGCCGAATACGCCGGCGGCCATCGGCCGCGGCATCACGGTCGCGGTGCCGCGCAACGCCAGCACGGCGCAGCGCGAACTCGCGGACCGCTTGCTTGCCGCCACCGGAACAGTCGAATGGACCGAGGACGAGACGCTGATGGACGCGGTGACCGCGGTCTCGGGGTCGGGCCCGGCTTATGTCTTTCTGCTCGCCGAAGCGCTGGCCCAAGCGGGCGCGGCGGCCGGCCTGCCGCCGGCGCTAGCGGCAAAGCTCGCGCGCGAGACCGTCGCTGGGGCCGGCGAGCTTCTGCACCGGTCGCCGCTCGATGCCATCGTCTTGCGTGAGAACGTGACCTCGCCCGGCGGCACCACCGCCGCAGCGCTTGCGGTGCTGATGGGTCAGAGCGGCCTTGCGCCACTGATGGAAAAGGCCGTGGCCGCGGCCACCAAACGATCACGTGATCTCGCCGGCTGACCGAGACCCTGATCCAATTCAATTGAATCGGATCGGGGTCTGGATTCTTCATTTGAGCATGATCTTACCCGAAAACCGGCTTCCACTTTTCGGGATCATGCTCTAGGCGCGGCCTTGGAACGGTCGCACCGCGGGCCTACATTGAGAGTCACCAGTAAGGAGTGACGGTCATGGTCCGCAGACCCGCCCGCAAATCCGCGCCGAAATCCACCCGCGCCGCCGTCCCCGCCGCTGCTCGCGATGCCGGCCAACCGGCCAATGATCGCGACAAGATCATCGCCGCCTTGCTCGGACTATTGGGCGAAAAGCCGATCGAACAGATCGGCTTTTCGGAAATCGCGGAAAGAGCCGGCGTGTCGCTCGCCCAATTGCGCGGAGAGTTCGGCTCAACGCTCGCGATTGTGGCCGCCTTCCTCAAAGATATCGATCGTGCCGTGCTCGGCGCGGATTTGAGCGACATGGCGGAGGAGCCGCCGCGCGAACGCCTGTTCGATGTGCTGATGCGGCGGCTCGAAGCGCTCGGCACGCAGCGTGAGGCGGTACGTTCGCTCATTCGCTCGGCCAGCCGCAATCCGCCGCTCGCCCTTGCGCTCAACAGATTCTCCGTGCGGTCGCAGCAATGGATGCTGACGGCAGCCGGCATCAAAGCCTCCGGTCCGCGTGGCATGCTGCGCGCCCAGGGGCTGGCGCTCATGTTCAGCTCGGTTTTGCGCACCTGGGTTCGCGACGACGATCCGGGGCTCGCTCGCACCATGGCGGCGCTCGACCGGGCGTTGGCCCGCGGCCAGCGCTTTGCCGGCCTGCTCGACGATTTGTTTGCGGTGCCGTCGCGAATTTGTCGGCTGCGCGGCCGCGGGCGGCGGCGCTGGCGCTCGGAGGATTCCGAGGACTCCGCGATCGCATAGATCAAAGCGGCGACCACCGAAGAAGCATTCAATCGACAAGATTAGAATCTCTATAAAGACCTCTTTTTCTTTGCAACCGCACGGCCGCTCGGATATTGACGGTTGCAGATCGTACGAATTCTTCGGCTGGCTTCTCCTGCACATGATCGTTTGCTCCTGCAATGTCATCAGCGACCACGACGTGCGGGCAACGCTGTCGATTGGGGCGACCGCACCGCGCACCACCGGCGAGGTCTATCAATGCCTGGGGTGCAGCGCGCAGTGCGGCCGCTGCGCGCGCACCATCCGGCGCATCATGAACGAGGCCCTTGCCTGTGAGGCGCCGGCCGAGGAGCAGGCTTGCTGCCGCGACCCCGGGCATTGCACCTATATCGAGCCGTCGCGACGATAACCGGCCTTGCGCCGATGCAACGGCTGTTTCCGATTTCCGCAACAGCGGCTATAGTCAATACGCCCGCAGCCGCGGTGCGCAATCAATGGCAAGCGCAGGAGTACGATCATGAGAGGCGAGCCAGGCGTTCTCGATTACCTCAATAAGGCGCTTCGCCACGAGCTGACTGCGGTCAATCAGTACTGGCTGCATTACCGGCTGCTCGACAATTGGGGCTACAAGGCGCTGGCGAAGCAATGGCGTAAGGAATCGATCGAGGAGATGCAGCACGCCGACAAGCTGGTCGAACGCGTCATCTTCCTTGACGGCTTTCCCAACATGCAGGTGCTCGACCCGCTGCACATCGGACAGAACGTCAAGGAAGTACTCGACTGCGACCTCGCCGCCGAAATCTCGGCACGCACGCTTTACGAGGAAGCCGCGACCCACTGCCATGCGGTAAGGGATTACGTCACGCGCGACCTGTTCGAGAAGCTGATGCACGACGAGGAGGAGCACATCGACTTCCTCGAAACCCAGCTCGATCTCGTCGCCAAGCTCGGCGTCGAGCTCTACGCCCAGCATCACATCGGCGAATTGGACGAAGACTAGACGATCGCGCCGGATAACCGGTTTCTGCTTTTCGGGATCGCTCTAAGCGGCGCCGCCCGGCGTGGCGCCTGCCCCAATCGTTTACAATTGTTAATCAGTCCTGACCGTCCGCGGCGCCGCGGTAGTGTTGTTACGTAGACTTTGCCGCGCCTGCGGCGCGCCATGCGGTTAATGGTCATGGTTAAGGGTTAAGGTTAAGACCCGCTTAAACATTTGCTGCCTAACTTCGCCTCTGAGGCCAATGGCGCTACGCCGCTTCGCGCGCGGCCGCGTCGAGTCAAAGGACGAAGCGATGGTTAGCGTTACGCTCCTGATCCGCGCCGTGGCGGCAGTCATGGTCAGCACCACGGCCTACGCCGCCGATATGCCGCAATATTCGCCGCCGCCACCGCCGCAAATGGCCTATCAGCCCTTGCCTATGCTGGTCGCGCAGCCTGAAGGCGCCTGGTATTTGCGCGGCGACGTCGGCGTCGGCATCACCAGTCAAGTCGACTTTCTCTTCCAGCCAAATCCGCTCAACGGCCCTGTCGACATCGTCTCCCAACATGCCGCGATGGCCGATACAGTTTTCTTCGACGCCGGCGTCGGCTACGAGTTCAACAGTTGGCTGCGCTTCGACGTGACCGCCGAATATCGCGCCAAGAGCGCCGTAAACGCCTTCCTGATGTATAATTGCGGCGGCGGCTGCGTGCTGGGCGATCAATATAATGCCTTCCTGAAATCCGACATCTTTCTCGCCAATGCCTATGTCGATCTCGGCACCTGGAATTGCGTGACGCCATTCATCGGTTTCGGCATCGGCGGCGCTTACAATACTTTCGCCGACCTGACCGATCTCGGCGTCGGCACATCCGGAAACGGCGTCGGCACCAACGCCAGCCAATTGAATTTCGCCTGGGCGCTGCACGCCGGGCTCGCCTATAACGTAACCAAGGATTTCTCTGTGGAACTGGCCTACCGCTACCTGAGCTACGGCTCAGTCAGCGACCAGATCCTCTGTCAGGGCGGCTGCAATCCCGACACCTATAAGCTCCAGAATCTCGCTTCGCAGGACTTCACGCTCGGCGTGCGCTGGAGGTTCCCGATCGAGTCTACGCCGATGATGGTGCAGCAAATCCCGATGATCGCGCAGCCTGCGCCGGCGCCCGTCTATACCCAGCCGGCGCCGGTCTACCAGCCCGCGCCGGTCTATCAGCCGGCCCCGGTCATGGTGCCGCAGCAGCAGCCGATGATGGTGCCGCAGCCGCAATATCCGCTGAGCACACGCGGTTGACCGCAAGCGACGGGAAATACTGAAACACGACAGACGGCGCGGGCGACCGCGCCGTTCTTTTTTTAGGGACGGCGGGGGTCGAACAATTCCGCTTCGCCCAGGGTCAATCCGGCCGCGGCTAACGCTCCATTAAGGTTAATCCCCGATGATCGAGCTCTACCGGACGCTGTAGGCGCCGAGTATGGAGAGGGCGCGGCTGATGCGCTGGGTCATCTGTGCTGTCGTTGCGCTCGCGTTCGCGCCAAGCGCGTTCGCCGACGATCTCGACATCCTAAGAGGCCCGCAGAGCCTGGGCCCCCCCGCTTTCTCGCGGTGGAGCGGCTTCTATTTTGGCGGTCAGGCTGCTTACAGTGGTGGCAACGCCAATTTCCAGGGCACCACGCAAGGGCCATTGGCGTATGCGTTGCGCGATACCCTCGTCGAGGCCGATTTCGGGCCTGCGCAGTGGTCGCTCCTCGGCGATAACGGCACCACAACAGCCTCCTACGGCGCTTTCGTCGGTTACAACACCCAATGGGAGGATCTCGTGCTTGGCGCCGAGATCAACTATTCGACGGCCAATATGTCCTTCGACGCGCCAAGCACGCCGATGACACGTCAGTTGAGCACTGTGGATTCCACGACCCAAGCAGAGACTCTGTACAATCTCACCGCATCCGGCAGCGGGACGCTGCGTCTGATCGACTACGCCTCGTTTCGAGGGAGAGTCGGATGGGTCTTCAGCGACAATTTCCTGCCCTACGGATTCGCCGGCTTTGTCCTCGGCCGCGGCGATTATACCGAGGCGGCCTCGATAATTGGGCCAACGGCAACCACGGTGCCAACAATAGTCCAGACGTCAACGGGAGCCATAACCTATGTTCCGGCGCCCGTGCTGCCCTGCAATCTTGCAGTGCCCGAAAGCTGCGGCATTTTCGCCGCGGCATCCAGCAACTCCGCAAGTGAGACCTTAATGTATGGCTTTAATTTCGGCGGTGGGGTCGATATCGCACTCACGTCTAATGTCTTTCTGCGCGCGGAATTCGAGTACATACATTTTTTGCCGTACAACGGCATTGTGCTCGACATGGCTTCGGGGCGGATTGGCGCGGGCTTGAAGTTCTAACGCATCAGCGAAATTGCCGCTTGACGGCACAGCCGTCACTCCTTAATCCCAGCGCCGGGCTACCCCTCCCCAACGAGGGGCGACTATCTGGAAGGATAGATCATGACGCAAACGACGCCTCCCGTGCGGCCGGCCGTGCCGCATTTTTCCTCCGGCCCATGCGCCAAGCGCCCCGGCTGGACCCCGCAAAACCTGACTGGCGCAGTCCTCGGACGCTCGCATCGCTCGAAAGCGGGCAAGGCCAAGCTCAAGCGCGCCATCGATCTCACCCGCGAAGTCTTGCAGGTGCCTGCCGATTACCGCATCGGTATCGTGCCGGCCTCAGATACCGGCGCGATCGAAATGGCGCTGTGGTCGCTGCTCGGGCCGCAGCCGGTGACGATGCTGGCCTGGGAATCCTTCGGCGAAGGTTGGGTCAGCGACGTCGTCAAAGAGCTCAAACTGAAGAATGTGACGACGCTGAAGGCCGGCTATGGCGAATTGCCCGACCTCGCCAAGGTCGATCCGGCGACCGATATCGTGTTCACCTGGAACGGCACGACGTCGGGCGTGCGGGTGCCGAACGCCGACTGGATTTCAGCCGACCGCACCGGGCTTACGATCTGCGATGCGACCTCGGCCGCGTTCGCGCAAGCGCTCGATTGGACGAAGCTCGACGTCGTCACCTTCTCCTGGCAGAAGGCGCTCGGCGGCGAAGCCGCGCATGGCATGCTCATTCTGTCGCCACGCGCGGTGACGCGGCTGGAAGGTTATTCCCCGCCGTGGCCGCTGCCGAAGATTTTCCGCATGACCAAAGGCGGCAAGCTCAACGAAGGCATTTTCCTCGGCGAGACCATCAACACGCCGTCGATGCTGTGCGTCGAGGACTATCTCGACGCGCTGGACTGGGCCAAATCGATCGGCGGCCTCAACGCGCTCCACGCGCGCGCGAACGCCAATGCCAAGGTAATCGCCGATTGGGTCGAGCGCACGCCATGGATCGCTTTCCTGGCGCATGATCCGGCGCTCCGCTCCAACACATCGGTCTGTTTGAAGGTTGTTGATCCGGCGGTCACAAGGCTCGCCGCCGACGCCCAAGCGGCTTTCGTCAAAGGACTGGCCGCCGCGCTCGACAAGGAAGGCATTGCCTACGATATCGATGCCTATCGCGACGCGCCGCCGGGACTGCGCATCTGGTGCGGCTCGACCGTCGAGAAGAGCGACGTCGAGGCGCTCACGCTGTGGCTCGACTGGGCCTATGGCAAAGCCAAAGACGCACTGGCAAAGGCCGCTTAAATCACAAATCCGACCCGTCATCCTTCGCGGCACGCTTTGCTCGCAGCTCGGGGCGACGGATAACAGAACGGAAAAAATCAATGGCTCCCCGCGTTCTCATCTCCGATGCGCTGTCGCCCGCCGCCGTCCAGATTTTCAAGGATCGCGGCATCGAGGTCGATTTCCAGCCCAATCTCGGCAAGGACAAGGACAAGCTCGCAGCCGCGATCGACGGCTTCGACGGGCTTGCGATACGCTCCGCCACCAAAGTCACCGCCAAACTTCTGGAAAAGGCGGGCGGCCTCAAAGTGATCGGCCGCGCCGGCATCGGCGTCGACAACGTCGATATTCCGGCCGCCACCGCCCGCGGCATCATCGTGATGAATACGCCGTTCGGCAATTCGATCACCACCGCCGAACACGCCATCACGCTGATGCTGTCGCTGGCGCGGCAAATCCCGGAGGCCGACTCCTCGACGCGCGCCGGCAAATGGGAGAAGAACAAGTTTCTCGGCGTGGAGATTTTCTCAAAGACGCTGGGCGTGATCGGCTGCGGCAATATCGGCTCGATCGTTGCCGACCGGGCCATCGGGTTGAAGATGAAAGTGATCGCCTACGATCCGTTCTTGTCGGCTGAGCGCGCGCTCGATCTCGGCGTCGAGAAGGTCGAGCTCGACGAACTGTTGCGCCGCGCCGATTTCATCACGCTGCATACCCCGCTCACCGACAAGACCCGCAACATCATCAACGCCGAAACGCTCGCCGCCACCAAGAAGGGCGTCCGCCTGATCAATTGCGCCCGCGGCGAACTGATCGACGACTTGGCCCTGGTCGAGGCGCTCAAATCGGGCCACGTCGCCGGCGCCGCGCTCGACGTGTTTCGCGAGGAACCGGCGACGCAAAGCCCGCTGTTCGCGTTGCCCAATGTCGTCTGCACGCCGCATCTTGGCGCCGCGACCACCGAAGCGCAGGAGAATGTCGCATTGCAGGTCGCCGAGCAGATGTCGGATTATCTGTTGCGCGGCGCCATTACCAACGCCGTCAACTTTCCCTCGATCAGCGCCGAGGAGGCGCCGAAACTCAAGCCCTTCATCGCGCTCGCCGAAAAGCTCGGCTCGTTCGCCGGCCAGCTCACCGAGACCGGCATCAGCAAGGTGCAGATTTCCTACGAGGGCGTTGTCGCGCAAATGAACACTAAGGCGCTGACGTCGGCCGCGGTCGCAGGCCTGTTGCGGCCGATGCTGCAAGACGTCAACGTCGTCTCCGCTCCGATCGTGGCCAAGGAGCGCGGCATCGTCGTCGAAGAAACCCGGCGCGACGCCGAGGGCGATTACGACAGCCTGATCACGGTCACGGTGACCTCCGATCGCCAGACCAGGCACGTGTCGGGCACGGTCTATGCCGACGGCCGCCCGCGCATCGTCGATATCAAAGGCATCCGCATCGACGCCGAATTCGCCCCCTCGATGCTCTACGTGACCAACCAGGACAAACCGGGCTTCGTCGGCCGCTTCGCCACGCTGTTGGCTGGCGCCAATATCAACATCGCCACCTTCCATCTCGGCCGCGAATCCGCCGGCGGCAATGCCATCGCGCTGGTCGAGATCGACGGCAGGGTGCCGCCCGACCTGCTCGCCACGGTGCAGCAGATCCCCAACGTGCAGCAGGTCAAGGTGCTGCGGTTTTGAGAAACGATCACGGGCCCCGAATTATGGAGCAACCTGTAAGTGCTGCGTAGTCATTCCGTGTCCGCTATGAGGGCTATTGCGGCCGCGCCTCCCGTGAAATGGCGCGGCAGCTTCTAACCCATCTCGGACGCCGAGTGTGCGTCGCAGCAGTAGAGACATTGATGATTTTTGTGCGGGCGGCGCGAAGCGAGTATGGGCCCAACTCAGCCAGTCGGCGCGACATCGATTTTCACATCGGCTTCTGAAACTTGAGCACGAAATTGTCGACCGGCTTGGTCGGTTGGTAGCTCGGGAAGTCATGCGTGTCATCTGTGTTTCGCCAGAAGTTGCCTTCGGCGACGACGCGGAACCCGGCCGTTTCAACTTCCTGGCGCAACGTACTCTCCTCGATGCGATGCAGCGTCTTGCCGACCGACGTTCCTTGGCCCGGCAGCGCGGAATGATCGGCGATCACCAAAAAGCCGCCGGGCTTCAGCGCCATAAACAGCTTGCGGTCCATCGCGGCGCGATCGACGTTCATGTACGTGGTGTCGTGGTAGTAGAAGAGAAACGTTATGAGGTCGAGATCGTGCACGTCCGGCGGCACTGGGTCGTCGAAGGGCCGCATGTCGGTCACGACGTCTTTCATTGCGGGGGTCTTTAGTCGTATGTCGAACGCAGTCTTGACTTGCTCGCTGAGATCGGCCGGGTTCTGCCCATATACAATGCCGCCCGGCGCCACAGCACGCGCAATCAACTCGGTGCTGTAACCGCCGCCGGCGCCCATATCGAGGATCTTCATGCCGGGGCGCACGCCGGCAAAGTCCAGAAACGGCGCTGGATCGCGGCGCTTGTCGGCCTGCCGATCGGCATCGCTGCGGTCCGGTGCCGCCAGGAGCGCTGCATAGTCAGGCGCCGGTTGCGCCCCAGCTCCGGCACCGGCGATGAGTAAGGCAAAAACGCCGAACGCAATTGTTGCGAATACTCTGCGCGCGCATTCTGCGATCATTGGCTTCTCCCGGCAAAACGCTCGAAGCTCATAGTACTAATTGCGACCGGCGCTGTCATTCTAGCCGGTTTGTGGCTGCCCGGGATGTCCGTTCCTGCGCCACAACGGCCATCGCCTGTGCAGCGGAAAGTGACCCGCTGCGATCACCGCCGGTGTTTTGCAGCACTCGTGAGACGATGCCTAGTCTACTCGATAACTTTGTCGGCGCGCACGAGAAACGTTTCCGGGATCGTGAGTCCGAGCGCCTTCGCGGTGGTGAGGTTGACGACCAAATCGAACCTGGTTGGCTGCTCAACCGGGATGTCGGCCGGTTTGGTGCCGCGTAGAATTTGATCGACGAACTCGGCAGTGCGCCGGTACAGGTCCGGAAAATTCGGTCCGTAGGACATCAGCCCTCCTGATTCCACGAACCCCTGAAAGCTGTAAATTGTCGGCAGCCGAGCCTCCAACGCCAAGGTGTTGACGCGAATCCGGTTAGTACTCACCAGCGGATCAGTGACAACATACAGCGCATCCGCCCAACTCTTGAGCGCCTCAAATGCGGACGTGATATCCTCAGCGCGCCGGATTTCATATGCGGTAGTGTCGAACCCGAGCCTGCGTGCTCCTGCCTGCACCTCGGGTAGCTCCAATCTGACGTTTGGGCTATCAGGATTGGCCAAGATCGCCAGCCGATGAAGACCGGGAACGATCTCATGTATGAGGTCGATCCGTTTGCCGGCAGAATCGGTCTGCTGGATCGACAGGCCGGTGACATTGCCGCCCGGTCGCGCAAGGGTTGCAACCAAACCCGCGCCGACCGGGTCGCCTGACACCGCAAAGACGATCGGGATGACCGAAGTCGCCTTCTTCATTGCGATGGCGTCGTTGGTCGCTGTCGTGACGATGATGTCGACCCTGAGCCGGACGAACTCGGCCGCGATCTCGGAGACACGCTCCGGTCGTCCTTCCGCCCAGCGATGCTCGATCGTGATGGTGCGCCCCTCGACCCAACCAAGAACACGTAACCGTTCCAAGAAAACTTCGGTATTCGGCCCCGGGTTCTCGGGACTGCTCGGACCTAGGTAGCCGACGATGGGCAGCTTGGCCGGTTGTTGCGCACGCGCCGCGAGCGGCCAAGCGATCGCAGTGCCACCGAGCGCGGTTATGAACTGCCGCCTTCCGATTGCCATCCGCCCCATCCCCACTGGGATCACGCCGCCGCGAACTGACGCAGAATATCACGCCTCAACAGGCCAGTCTGTCACGTCCTTCGCGGCGGTCCTCGCTGTGTTTGCTGCGGGTGCGTGCGGCAGAAAGTGGCCCAAACCGGCGCTTACCGCCGCGCAGCGTTCAGGTCGCTATCGGGGTAATAGCGGACGCGACCGACGCGCGTCCAAACCGCCGCTTTTGACTCGGAAGGGACTCAACACCGCGTGGGTTAGGTGCGAAAAGCAATTTACACCCAGTCGATCCGACAGAAGCAGTTACTCCATGGAAGCAGGGCGGATACTATCGCTGGATCGCGTTGATGGGATTTGGAAGTTTTCAGCCCCTCAGTCGATTTCGAATGAAATCCACCAAGTTATCTAACGTTTCGGCTGTGCCCTCATTTACACCCATGGCGAGAAAGGTCTCCAAGTGCTCAGGCGTGGGGCATTTGATCGTGACGATCATTTCGGTACGACCACCTTCCTCCCGAAGATCGACCGTCCCGAGCGCTCCCATGGCCTCAAACGCGAGACTGACCGGCCTTTCAATCTTATGGTATGTGCCAGTGAATGGAGGGACGTTTTCCGATGCGCTGACGAATGTAAATTTTCCGCCAATACGCAAATCGATTTCGCATCGAGCGAGAGGCGCGCCGGCGGCATCCCACCAAATCGCCACCTGATTGGGGTCAGTCCACGCGCTGAATATCATGTCGCGCGGAGCATCAAAGCTTCGCTTGAGAATGATCGCATTTTCACGCCGATCGATAGCTGCGCGCGTCTCCACGGAATGTTGAATGGTCGGAACCATTGTCACTTTTCCTTCGATTTGAGGCTATCAAGATGCGCGGCCAGATTGTCAAAACGGCCGCTCCACTGCTGGCGGAATGGCTCAAGCCATTTCTCAACATTTCGGAATGTGTCGGGGATAAGCTTTCTTGGCCTGCGCTGCGCATCCTTGCCGCGCTCGATGAGTCGAGCCTCTTCCAGTACTTTGAGATGTCGGGAGATCGTCGGCTGCGTCAGATGGAAGGGTTTCATTAATTCAGTGACGGTCGCCTCCCCTTGCCTTAGGCGAGCAAGAATTGCCCGCCTCGTCGGATCAGCAAGTGCCGCGAAGGTACGATCCAGTATGTGAAGGTCGCTTTTCATACTCATAACGCTATATAGCCATATAACTATATATTGGTCAAGCGCTTCAATGCAAAAGAGCGAGTGTAGGCTACTTTCGTAGTGTAAGTCGGCCATCGGCCCATCTCGGCCGTGCCGTTCGTGTGACGGCGAGTCCGTTATCGGGGGAACTGCGGTCGCGGCCCGGTGCGGACGCCAAAGGCGGAAGATGCACGTGAACCCTGCTCCAGCCCCGCGCTTCCAGCCGGTGCATCATTCTCGATTTCTGCCCCAGGGAACGCCGCCAAGGAAGGTCGGCAATATTTCGTCCGGACGGTGACGATGCCCTTGACAATGGTCCTCGTTACAGTTACGTAGCGCCCATCTCGCCCATCGAGGGGCGTCGACCGGTGACAGCCGAGCGATGGGGCGGGTGCGGTTCCTGCGGGCGGGGCTTGTAACCCCGCTCCCGGGCGGTCCGGGCATCGCTTCGGCCGGCATTATGACCGGTCCGCGAGGTGCATCGCTGGACTGGGACAGGGTTTGGCGGGTAACGCCCGTTGGACCTAAGTCCCAGGAAACACGGC
>Ga0182013_10002308_pt1 | contig 25040 bp, 25 predicted proteins | sample 612S2MmetaG_FD_120487 | JGI IMG/M metagenome (GOLD analysis project Ga0182013, IMG submission 120487) | Permafrost microbial communities from Stordalen Mire, Sweden - 612S2M metaG | ecosystem: Environmental > Terrestrial > Soil > Wetlands > Permafrost | place: Sweden: Stordalen | collected...
AGATCGTGCCGGAGATTGCCCCGCGGGACGATGAGATCGTTGTCACCAAGACCACCGACAGCGCCCTGACGGGCACCAATCTGAGGCTGCTCCTCAACAATTTGGGCATTTCGCACGTGATATGTTGCGGCATCTTTACCGACCAGTGTGTGTCTTCCACAGTCCGTAGTCTTGCCGACGAGAGCTTTGCCGTTATGGTGATCGAGGACGCTTGCGCCGCCGGATCGGCTGAATTGCATCGTTACGAACTCGAAATCATTAACATGATTTATTGCCATGTAATGAACGGAGACGAATTGCTTGGCTACCTTAGGTAAGGGCCGGTGCTGCCGCGCGCCCGGTCCTGGTACGGCAGGACACCCACTATGCCCAAGTTTGGGGCGATCGTGAAACGCCGGCGAGGCGATGTACATATGTAATTTTCCGATACTACCTACGCGTCTTGGCTTGCTGTTAGTTTGCGTCACGCGCGACGTTTCCCCGCAAAGCGTAGTCGACAGGAGCCGCCATCGCGTGCCCGCTCGATGGCCTTCGCAACATTCAAGCGGAACGGCATTCTTACTGATTGGCACGATGCTTGCTCTATCGCTTCTTAATCGAAAAACGGGGATCCAATCATGACGAAATCGATCGAGCTTGCGTTGATATTAGGCTCGCCTTCTCAAGCGACTCTCACGCCGGCAAGTTGCCAAATGCGCCATCGAGCCAAGTGGAGTTCAATAGTGTGCGCGAGCGTGCTTACGGCGATCGGCTTTGCCGAGTGCGCCGTGGCGGCGGAAGGCGCAAACGATGACACGGGATTGGCGGAGATCGTGGTGACCGCTGAAAAGCGTAGTTCAACCATTCAGGACACGCCGATCAGCCTCTCGGCGATGAGCGGCGACCAGCTGGCCGCGGCCGGCATCACCACCATCGAGACGCTGGCGCACGACGTGCCCGGCCTCTCCATGCGCTCGGCGGGACCCGGGCTCACCGAATACGAGGCGCGCGGCCTGGCGTCGAACGGCGGCGCCGCCCCGACGGTTGGTTTCTACCTCGACGAAGTCCCGCTGTCGCCGCCTGCCTTGTCGCAATCCGGCAAGGTCGTGATCGACCCGAATCTTTACGACGTCGAACGCGTCGAGGTTCTGCGCGGCCCGCAAGGGACTCTATACGGCTCCGGATCGATGGGTGGAACGATCAAAGTCATCACTAACAAACCCAAGTTAGACACTTTCGAGGGTTCGCTTCAGGGCACGTTGTCGGACACCCAGGGCGGCGGTGGCAATTACGGCGGGAATCTCATGCTGAACCTGCCGATCGGCAAGACGCTGGCACTGCGCGTCGTCGCCAGCGACTTGTACCGCAGCGGCTGGATCGATCTCGTGACCTTGAACCCGTTTCCGATCAATTTGGCCACGTCGGCTTACGGTAGCTTGACCAATGCGCCGGTGCAAAGTGTCATCCGCAAGGCTAATGACGAGAGACTCTCGAGCGGGCGCGCGGCACTCCTGTTCCAGCCGAGCGACGATCTGTCCGCGATCGCGACCGTGGTCACTCAGCACATGGCGCTCGGCGGCTACGACCTGCTCGACGGCACGCCGACCAGCGCCTCCCCCGGGCCGATCTATGATGCGCACTACGAAGCGTTTCCGTTCCGGGAAAGTGTCCACGACGATATCCACATTTACGGCCTCACCGTGAACGCGAATCTGAGCTTCGCCGACCTGACGAGTGCAACTTCGTATTTCGACCGGCTCGGTTGGCAAACCCAAGACGCCTCGGTCTCCCTATATTGGTCGAACCACGGCAGTACACCGCTGGTCGCGCTGCCCTACTCGGAAGTGGATCCATCGCGTCAGTTCACCCAGGAATTCCGGCTGACCTCGCACGACATCGGTGCGCTGCACTGGGTGGGCGGCGTCTTTTACAGCAGCCTGCATTCCGTTTGGCAGGAGGAGAGCAGCAACCTGGCCGTTGCATCGCCGGCAACTCCGGACGGCTCGTACTTCACCTCCTACAATCCGTACATGGTGAAGCAGACTGCGGTGTTCGCCGATGGCTCCTACAAGCTTGACGATCACTGGAAGCTCGCCGCGGGGGTGCGCTGGTACACATACAAGAGCCAGCAGGACGAGTTCTCCTGGGGCATCGATGCGCCGTACGCATCGCCCGCCGTGGCGCCCACCTTGGTGACGAAAGCTTCAGACCGGGGCTTCAACCCGAGGATCAATCTGTCGTACCAGCCAAGCAATGACTTGAACTTGTATGCGACGGTTTCCAAAGGTTTCCGTCCCGGCGGCGCCAACCAGATCCTGGATTCGGCACCCCCGATCAGCTGCCAGGCGGGCAGCCTGTCGTTCGGGCCGGATAGCGCGTGGAATTATGAGGTCGGTGAGAAGGCTAAGGCCTTCGACAACTGGTTGACCATCAACAGCGACGTGTACTACATCAAATGGACCGGCGTGCAGCAGGTGATCACGCTGCCCTGCGGCTATCAGTACTACAACAACGCCGGCGACGGGCGCGCGTTCGGCCCCGAACTCGAGATCAATGCAAAACTGTCTGAGGCCTGGTCGGTCTCGTTCAGCGGCGCCTGGACGGACTCAAAATTGACGAATCCGAACGCGTCGTACACAAGCTACCTGACGAGCGTTGCGCTCAACCCGGACGGCGTCACTCGCCCGTGCGCAAGCACAGTCAATTGCACCGTGCCCATCATGAACGTAGTCAAGGACACGGCCAGCCTGACTCTCACGTATTCGACCGAAGTGATGAGCGACTACCGGCTCACGACGAGCGTGGCCGATGCCTACACGGGTACGTCGCACGACGTGGCCTATTACTTCGACTACGATCTGCCCTCATACAGCATCGCGAACGCGCGGGTGAACCTCGCTCACGGCAATTGGTCGGCCAACCTGTTCGTCGACAACCTGACCAACAAGGTCGCGTTGATGTCGGCAAACAACACCAGCTTCCAATTCAACATCCCGCAATTGGTTCGCTATTCGACCAACCAGCCGCGCACCTTCGGAACTCAGATCAACTATAAATTCTGACCGACGCAGGCGCGGCCGGCCTGGAGAAACGATGGACATTGGCACGCGTGCCGGCGGCGGAAATCCACCGCCGGCCCACGCCGGTCATGAGGTGCAATCGCTGCGGCGAACGCTGTCCTATACCGACTTGCTCATTTACGGGCTGGCGTACGTGGCGCCTTTTGCGTTGTTTCAGTCTTTGGGGTTCGTTTGGCAGGTATCCAACGGCCTCATCGTCCTCGCGTATGTTCTGGCCGCGGTGTGCATGTACTTTACGGCCAAAAGCTATGCATTGATGACCGAGACCGTGCCAAGCGCCGGATCGGTGTATGGCTTCGCGCGTCATGCTCTTGGTCCGTTCCCCGGATTCATTGCCGGCTGGATGATATTACTCGACTACTTGCTGATACCGGCTTACGTCTACGTCTTCATGGCTGTGGCGTTAGGCACATTGATACCCCAAGTGGACCGCGGCATTTGGATCGTACTGCTTGGCGCAGCGACCCTCGGCATCAATTGGTTCGGGGTGAAGGTGACCTCCAGAGCCAATCTGATCTCCGTCGCCGTGCAGGTCGCGATCCTGGCCGTGTTAATGTTTTTTTTCCTCATCGCGCTTTACCACGGCAAGGGCAACGGCGCGCTCACGCTGCGGCCACTCTACGCGCCGGAGCTATTTCACATGAGTAGCATCTTTGCGGCGACCTCGATTTGTGTGATGTCCTTTCTCGGGTTCGACGCGATTTCCACGCTATCGGAAGAAGTAAAAAGTGACGACAGGCGAGTCGTCGGCCGCGCAATCGTCGGCGTGCTATTCCTGTCGGCCGCCTTGTTTGCCGTAGTGGCGTGGATAACCGGCGATCTCATGGGCGGATTTGCAATCAAGGACCCGGCGGCAGCGATCTACGAGCTGGCTGCATGGGCAATTGGGCCGTGGGCATCCCTGCTGACTGCGTGGGCCATGGCCACCGTTGTCGGACTTACGAACGCGTTGCCGATGCAAGTCGGTGTGGCTCGGGTATTGTACGCGATGGGACGCGACCGCCAGCTTCCGGCGGTCCTGGCTAAGATTCACCCGACACGCGGCACTCCCTACGTAGGGATGCTCGTCGCGACCGCGATCTCCATCGCTGTCGCGCTGGTTATGCGATACCAAATGGATGAACTCGTATCGATCGTCAACTTCGGGGCACTTTCTGGGTTCATGCTTCTTCATGTGTCGGTCATCGTCCTATTCTGGTTCAAGGCACGCTCGGGACGATGGATCGTTCACCTAGTAGTTCCAGTGTCTGGAATCATCGTTGTGTTGGCCGTGTTGTCGGGCATGAGTTCACTTGCCATGAAGCTTGGGGTCGTGTGGCTCGCCGTTGGCCTCGTGTACGGAACGATTTTAACGAGGCGGCGGCGCACCGAGTTGGCAATCTAGATTCGCGAGGGGCGAATCTAGATCGTGGCCGCCGCTTGTCATGCAGGAGCCTTGGATGTCGAGTGCGAAACCACGAGCCCGCGATCTCGGCTTGCCGTTGCCGGGTCAGCCGGGACCCAATAACGCGATAACCGACGTGCCCGGAGTCGAGGTCGGATTCTCAACCATCAAGTCGCTGGCGGCACACGCGAACGACAGGCAGATCTATACGGGCGTAACGGCCGTGCTGCCACGCGGCCGTAGCAAGCTGCCGACGGCCGTTTGGGCGGGGCAGCACGACTTGAACGGCAACGGCGAAATGACCGGGACCCATTGGATCGCTGACGCCGGCTATTTCGTCGGCCCCATCTGTCTCACTAATTCGCATTCCGTCGGCATCGTTCACCACGCCGCGGTGGGCTGGATGATCGACCAGTACGCTGAGCACTTTCAGAAATACGATGCCTGGGCGATGCCCGTAGTCGCCGAGACATATGACGCCATGGTGAACGACATCTGCGGCCGCCACGTCACGGAAAGACATGCCCTGGAAGCGCTCGACAGCGCACGTGGGGGACGCGTGTCAGAAGGCAATGTCGGCGGAGGCGCCGGAACAGCGACATATGAATTCAAGGGAGGAACCGGGACGAGCTCCCGACGCTGTCCGATCAATGGTTTCGATTTCACGATCGGCGTACTTGTACAGTCGAATTTCGGCGTGCGCCAGGACTTTACGGTGTGCGGCGTCCCTGTCGGACGCCACCTCACCGCGGGAGTAGTCAGGGCTGGGACCGGTGGGCGCGAGCTGGGATCCATCATTGTTCTTATCGCGACGGACATCCCGCTGTCATCTTCTCAACTTCGGCGTCTTGCGAAACGCGGTGCGATCGGGCTCGGGCGCACGGGCACCAGCGGCGGCCACTATTCTGGGGACCTCATTCTCGCGTTCTCGGTGGCGAATGAGGTCTACTTTCCTGCGATCGGTGAGGAACAACCTCACAGCTACCACGCTGAGTGGCTGAATGACGCACACCTTGATGCGGTCTACCGGCCAACCGTCGAGGCCATCGAGGAAGCGATCCTGAATGCGATGGTAGCGGCGGAATCCGTGCCTACAGTCAAACCGCCCGGAAAGGTGCTCAAGGCAATCGATCACGCCGAGCTAGCCGCCGTCATGCGCCAATACGGCCGCTAGGGACGCCGCGAGCACAGGGCTCCCCCTAATTCTCCAGCGCGGCGTACGATTCGGGCAGAATCTGGCCGCCATCGACAACCAAACTCTGGCCCGTGATGTAGGCAGCTTCGGCGCTCGCGAAAAACAGCGCCGCATTGGCTACGTCGGTGACGGAGCCCAAGCGGCGCATCGGCACCGACGCTGTCATTTTGCGAATGCAATCATCGCCCAGCTCGGCCAAACCGTCGGTGGCTATGCTGCCGGGCAATATCGCGTTGACGGTGATGCCGTACGGTGCGAGCTCGATGGCCGCCGTTCGCATGAAACCCAGTTGCCCCGCCTTGCTGGCGCCGTAGTGCGACCAGCCCGGAGAGCCCGTCACGGGTCCCGTGATGGACGAAGTCAATATGATACGGCCGAATCGTTTTGCTTTCATTGCCGGCAGGCAGGCCGAAACCGATAGAAAGGTGCCTTTGAGATTGGTGCCGATGACCACGTCGAAGTCCGCCTCGGTCATTGCGCCGAGTGTCGCGGTGGGAAAAATGCCGGCATTGGCACAGAGGATATCAATGGAGCCAAACGATTCGACGGCAGTTCGGGCCATAGCCTCCATATCCCCTTGCCGCGTCACGTCGGCAGCGAAAGCTTGGGCGGTGCCGCCCGCAGCGACGATCTCTTCGGCGACTGCCGCAGCACCTTCGAGCTTGCGCGATACCACCAGCAGCTTGCAGCCCTCCAAGCCGAACCGCAGGGCAATGCCGCGGCCGATACCTTTCCCGGCGCCGGTGACGATGACGCTGTGGCGATTGATCGAAGTAAACATGCCTTGCTCCTCCGGCGCACCGCCTAGATCGGCTGCGCTGATAATATCGAAGACATTTTAAGCCGATCAGTGAGATGCGCTTTGACCGTCGGCCACTCGCAATCGAGTATGCTGTATACGCAGGTGTCGCGCAGATTGCCGTTGCGCGCGAGCACGTTTCACTCCTGCCGCTTGATGAGCAGCGGCTCTCGGGGTTGTGCGATCGTGGGCAGCGCATCGGCCCAGTAGCGGATGCGTTCGAAATACAGGCCATTGCGCTGCAGTTTGCGGTGGATCACGGGAAGAAATCCAATCACCAACCGCTCAGGATCGGCCGGCAGGGCACGGATGGCTCCCGCCGCGATGCTCTTGGCGCAGGCCGCAGCCGGGGTCGTTCCCAACATGCGATGCACGCCATGGTGATAGGCCCCCGCGATTTCAAGGGCGAGCCATTCGGTGAATTCACCGAGGGTGAGTTTCGCTTCGTTCTCCGAATGGTAACCCGCGCGCTTTGATGGTGAGGCATCCGTGCTCCGGCCTGTACGGCTGAGCGGGACAGAAAACCGACATAAGGATTGAGTGTGCGGCGGTCACGAGGCCTGTTTCAGGTCCTGGGTTTGATTGTCCCGACATCGATAGATGGTGGCCGGATGCACATTGAAAGTACGAGCGACCTCGCTGATGGAGCGGCCTTGCTTCAGCAGTTCCTGGGCCAGCTGCTGTTGGTCTGGGCGCATCTTGCGCGGTCTGCCAAATAGCACGCCGCGCTTGCGTGCGTCGCGTAGACCGTCCTCGGTGCGCTGCTTGATGAGTGCGCGCTCGAACTCAGCGATTCCGGCAAACACCGTCAAGACCATGCGCCCTGAGGGGCTGATGGTGTCCGCCCAGGGTTCATCCAAGGACTGTAGGCCCGCTCCTTTCTCTTGAAGTCGTTCGGCAATGATCAGCAGCTCGGTCGTGGAGCGCGCGAGCCGATCGAGTCGGGTGACGACCAGCACGTCGCCCTTGCGCACTTCGCCGAGTAATTTCTCAAGCTCGGGCCGCTTGCGCACGACGCCGGAGATTTTCTCCTCGAAGACCTTCTCGCAGCCAGCTGTCTTCAAGCGCGGACGCTGCAATTGCAGGGTTTGATCCTCCGTGGAGACACGCGCGTAGCCGAGTTTCATGCGGCGACTCCGAGAGTGTTGCAAAAGCACTCGCGAAAGTCTTTAATTACGCATAGAGTTTTTGCGAAACCTAAGGCATTGATTCTTCTCGCCACGATACGGACTTTCAAAAGTGTAGGGTTTTGCGAAACATGGCCATCTGAATTTTGAGCGATGAGCAGCGCGGACGCTATGCCCGCTTCACGGGCACGCCGACGCCTGACACCTTGGCGCGCTATATTCATCTCGATACCTCCGACTTGGATTTCATTCAAGGGTTGCGGGGTGAGCACAACCGCCTGGGCTTTGCGGTGATGCTCGGGACAGCCCGTTGCCTCGGCACGTTTCTCGACCAAGAGGCCGACATTCCGGGTCGCGTGCTGCACACCCTGTCGCGGCAGCTGGATCTGCCATCTGCGCTCACGCTCGGTGGCTATTTTGCCTCCCGTCAACGTGAGCGCCATTTGCAACTGATTCGTCAGCGTTACGGCTTCAGCGAATTCCTGGACGAAGGCGGCATGTATTTTCGTCTGGCACGCTGGCTCTACGCCCGCTGCTGGAGTGGAGAAGATCGCGCCGTGCTGTTGTTCGAGCAAGCGGTTGAATGGCTTCTCGCTCACAAAGTGCTGCTGCCCGGTGTGACGGTGCTTGAGCGGTTTGTCGGCCGCGTGCGTGATCGAGCGCAGCGGCGTCTGTGGCACAAGTTGATCGAGGGTCTCTCGGCGGAGCAACGCCGCCGGATCGATGCGATGTTCACCGACAACGATCCAGCCACTTTCAGCGCGCTCGAGGCGTTGCGCACCGTGCCGACCCGGCGCTCGCCGACAGAATTCGCGCGTCACCTGGATCGACTCGATACGATCCGTGCATTTGATTTGCGTCCTGTGGCGCCGCGCGGTGTGCCGCCGATGGTGATCGAGCGCCTGGCGCGCGTCGCGCGCCAGGGCAAGCCCTCGGCGATCGTGGCGCTGCAGGAGCCGCGGCGCACGGCGACCATCGCGGCGCTCTTCTACACGCTCGAAGCGTGCGCCCAGGATGACGCGGCGGAATTGGCCGAGGCCTTGGTAGTCGACCTCAACAACGATGCGGAGGCCTCGGCGAGAGATGAGCGATCGAGAAATCAGCGCGAGCTCGACGCGGCAGCCATTTTGCTGCGCGAATTGACGCGCATGGTGCTCGAGGATGATGGGCTGCCACTCGACCGCTGGCGCGAGGTGCTCTTTGAACGCATCCCGCGGGAAGAGTTGGATGAGGCGGCCCAAAAGATCGATGCGATGGCGATGCCGGGAGATGCAAAACCCTATCGCCGGTTGCGCAAACGCTGGCGCCGCGCCAAAGGCCTGTTCTTCCAGATCGCGACCCGCGTCCAAACCGCCGCCGCTCCGAATGGCGAACCGGTCCGCGAGGCCGTCGAGTACCTGAAGGGCGTGCCGAATTGGACACACGCACCGATGCACGATGCGCCCACCGCCGCGATCCCCAAAGCCTGGCGAGCCTACGTCCTCGATGAGAGCGAGCGGGTCGTGGACCCCAAGGCCTACGTCTTCTCGATCATCGATGCGTGGCGCGCGGCGATCAAACGTCGCGATGTCTTCACCGAACCCGGAGCGCGTTGCGGAGACCCCCGGCGGGGACTGCTGGAGGGGGCCGCGTGGACCTCCTCGCAGCCGCTGATCTGTCGGACGCTCAATCGCTTCCTCGATGCGGACCTTGAGATCGGGGGTCTCACGCGGCTCCTCGATACCGCCTACCGCGAGGTCAATTCGCGCATCGACACGAACCCGGATCTGCGCATCGAGAAGGTCGATGGCAAGTCGCAAATCATCGTCACACCGCTCGATAAACTGGAAGAACCCGACAGCTTGAAAGCCCTGCGCGCGGAAGTTGCACGGCGCATGCCCCGCGTGGATTTGCTGGATGTGGTACTCGAAATCATTGGGCGTACCGGGCTTGCGAACGCCTTTACGCACTTGAGTGAACGGCAAGCACGGGTGGAGGATTTTTCCATCAGTCTGGGCGCCGCCCTGGTGGCGGCCGGCTGTAACATCGGATTTGCGCCGATGATTCAAGAGTCGATCCCGGCGCTGCGCCGTGAACGCTTGTCGTGGGTGAGGCAGAACTTCATTCGCGCCGACGCCTTGAACGCGGGCGGTTCGATTCTCGTCGCGGCCCATAACGCGTTGCCCTTGGTCGCCCACTGGGGCGCGGGCGATGTGGCCTCGGTCGATGGCATGCGGTTCATCGCTCCAGCCTCCGCCATCCATGCAGGCCCGAATCCCAAATACTATGATCAGGGGCGCGGCGTGACTTGGAACAACATGCTCTCGAATCAGTTCAGCGGCCTCAATGCCCTGGTGGTTCCCGGCACGTTGCGCGACAGCCTGGTGCTGCTCGCACTCTTGCTCGAGCAGGAGACCGAGCTTGAACCCCTCGAAATTATGACCGATACGGCGTCCTATTCGGATGCGGTCTTTGCCCTCTTCTGGCTGCTCGGCTATCAGTTCAGTCCACGGCTGGCCGACATCGGCGGTGCACGCCTGTGGCGCATTGATCGCAAGGCCGATTACGGTCAGTTCAACGCGCTCACCACCGGCTCCATCAACGTCGGGTTGATCCGGGAGAGTTGGCCCGACCTGATTCGCCTCGCCGGATCGTTGAAGCTCGGGCACCTGAAAGCCGCCGGCGTCATGCGCACCCTGCAGGTGAAGGAAAATCCGACCACCCTCGCGCGGGCCTTGTCCGAACTCGGGCGCATCATCAAGTCGCTGCACGTCTTGCGCTACGTGGACGATGCGGCATTCCGACGTCGCATCCTCACGCAATTGAATCGACAGGAATTGCGCCACCGCTTGGGCCGGCGCATCTTCTTGGGTGAACGCGGCGAAATCCGCAGCTCTTTGCGCCAGGGCCAAGAGGAAGACCTCGGAGCGATGGGCTTGCTGCTCAACGTCGTCGTTCACTGGAATGCGATCTACATGCAGGAAGTGATAACCCAGCTCAAGGCCGAGGGCTGGTTGATTGAGGACACCGATCTTGCGCGACTCTCGCCGCTCATTTGGCGGCATATCAACTTCCTCGGACGGTATAACTTCGCCGTGCCGGAGGTGGTGGCCAACGGGGGCTTGCGGCCGCTTTGTACTCCGGGTTCCGAATGGGATTTCTAAGCGTATTCTCCCAATGCGTTTAGGCCGCAGGAATCTCGATCTCAACATAGCTGCCACTCACCGCTGCGCCCACTGCTTCAACAACGCGCTGCACATGGGGCCGCAGCTGCGGCCATTGTTGAATCCCGAGAACCACGATGGCGATTTTTCGGTCCGTAAGATTCTGCTGGTAGCGCAAATTCTTGTCGGTAGTCAGCAAGACATCGAAGCCGGCCTGTTCGGCAGCCGTTAATAGCTCGCCGTTCTTGAGCGTGCCCCAGCCTTGGGCGAAGGCGGTGCTGACCACATGTTGATCGAGATAGGCGCGGATCGGTACAGGCGTTGCTTGATCGAAAAGAACCCGCATCTAGGCCGCATATTCCGGTAGTCGATCGAGACTGCGAACGGCAAATTCAATGACTGCCTTGACCTGTTCCCGGTCGAGTCCGTCAAACCATTGCAGGAGATCATCAATGTTCGCGCCGGCCTCGAGGTTTTCAAAAATAGCCGATACCGGCATCCGCGTGCCCTTCAGGACCCACGCTCCGCTGACTTTGCCGGGAACACTTTCGACCACCGGGCATTGCGACCAATCCAGAGTAGCCATAGCAGAACACCGCCTCTCGTGGCTTGCGGGAAATACTGGCTTTATCTTACTTCCGAATAGGGGTTTTGCAAAGCCTTATGTCGGTTTTCTGGCCCGCTCAGCCGTACAGTCCGGTTCCTCCCCCTGCTGATTTGCCGTCAGAGATTGAAGATTACATCGAAAACATACCGGCGGCGCGCAGCTCGGCCTTCCGGCCGACGATCACGGCTTTTTCTTCGCCGCGGACCGTCCGCGCCGGTTGTCTCGGCCGGTCGAACTCTCGAGCGTGACTTCGTTTTGAGTCCTGATTTGCTCCAATTCGTGGACGCGAGCGCGGCCGGCGCGCGGCTCATTGGCGACGATATGAGCGGCCAGAGCTTCGATTTGCGCCACGGCGGGCGCCAGCGAGTCATAGGGTGAGCCGACCTCCGTTCGGCCGACGATGACCACCTTGGCTTTGGCGGCGATCGGCGAACGATAGGGATCGGTAAAGAGAATGAGCGAGACGCCGCGGTCGGCAGCCTGCTCGGCAAAGCGAATGACATCCCTCTGATAGCGGCGGTAGTCGAATACGATGAGGGTGTCGCGCTCATTGAGATCGAGGAGAGTATCGAAGCTCTCCGCCGAGAGCGCACCGAGAGATACCACGTTCGATCTGAACTGCGTGAGATAGGAAGCGAGCATGCCGGAAACGAATCGGCTGAAGCGTCCGCCCAGCACGAGCACATGGCCCTTGGCGCCCATGATGGTGTCGACGGCCCGATCGTAGAGCTGGGGTAAGGCCGTACCGGCGGCCGCTTCGACTGCGTCCGCCACGGAATGCATATAAGCTTCTGCCACGCCGCGGCCTTTTGCGGCCGGTCGCTTCGCTTCCATCATCATCAACGGCGAGCGCAATCCGGCCTCGACCTCCTCCAGCAGTTTGGTTTGAAAGGCGGCGAATCCGTCGAATCCAATCTTTGCCACCAGACGGATGACCGTCGGATCGCTCACGCCCGCGCGTTTGGCAAGCGCCGTGGCCGTTCCAAGGCCGGAGATCGGGTACTCGTCGAGCAGTACTTGGGCGATCTTGGCTTCCGAGCGAGTGAGACCGAAATCCTTACGCGTCAGCGTGTCTCGAATACGCATGCTTCGTTTCCCTGTTCCTTCATTCCATTCGTTGCGTGGCCGTCAATATAGACCAAATTTCAGTCGAACTTAAACATCACGACCATGCGGGGCGGACAACATCCGGGCCGAGCGGCGCGGATGTTCGTCAGGGGATTTCCATCACCGTGTATATTCCTACACAAAATATCGTTTATTGCATTTATGAAGACATATTGACATTCACCGGGATTTGTTCTTTCATCGTATCGATACCGGCCTCCAAATATCTCAAAATGAGAAAAGGGAAAAAAGGGATGAAGATGCGAACAATGGCGTTCGGGGAGATGTCAGGCTCTTGTGCGGACCTTCGGCACCCAGACCACTTATAAATTTTGACGGTGGACACCAAGACATTGACCGCTTCCGGGGCGCATGCCGATGGTGACATGCCACCGGGCCGTCACGGCGTGCAATCGCTGCGGCGAACGCTGTCTTACTACGACCTGGTCATTTACGGGCTCGCGTACGTGGCGCCCTTTGGCCTGTTTCAGTCGCTGGGGTTCGTGTGGCAGGCGTCCAACGGCCTCATCGTCCTCGCCTACATACTTGCCGCGGTCTGCATGTACTTTACGGCGAAGAGCTATGCGGTGATGACCGAGGCCGTGCCAAGCGCCGGATCGGTCTACGGATTTGCGCGTCACGCTCTCGGTCCGTTCACCGGCTTCATCGCCGGCTGGATGATCCTGCTCGACTACCTGCTGATACCGGCCTACGTCTACGTTGTGATGGCTGTGGCTCTGGGCACGCTGATACCCGAGGTAGACCGCGCCATGTGGATTCTCGTGCTGGGCGGGGCGACCCTCGGCATCAATTGGTTCGGCGTGAGGGTGACCTCGAGAGTCAATCTTTTCTCCGTCGTCGTGCAGGTCGCGGTCTTGGCTCTGCTGCTGGTGCTGTGTCTCGTCGCGCTTTACCACGGCAAGGGCAATGGGGGTCTCACGCTGCGGCCGCTCTATGCGCCGGAGTTGCTGCACGCCAGCAGCATCTTTGCGGCGACGTCGATTTGCGTGATGTCATTTCTCGGGTTCGACGCGATCTCCACGCTCGCGGAGGAGGTCAAGAGCGACGATAAGCGAATCGTGGGCCGCGCGATCGTCGCCGTTCTGATCATCGCAGCCATCATGCTTGCGGTGACAGCGTGGGTGCTCGGCGATCTCATGAGCGGATTCGCCATCAAGGACCCGGCAGCGGCGGTTTATGAACTGACCGATTGGGCGATCGGCCATTGGGCCTCCCTACTGACCGCCTGGGTCATGGCCACCGTCGTCGGACTCACCAATGCCTTGCCGATGCAGATCGGTGTCGCGCGCGTCATGTACGCAATGGGCCGCGACCATCAGCTGCCGGTTGTGCTCGCCAAAATTCATCCCAAGCACGGAACCCCCTATGTGGGGATGCTCGTTACCACCGTGATCTCGATCGCTGTCGCGTTGGCGATGCGATTCCAATTGGATGAGCTCGTAAGCATCGTGAACTTCGGGGCGCTCTCCGGTTTCTTACTTCTGCACGTGTCGGTCATCGTCAAGTTCTGGATCAAGGAGCGCTCCGGACAATGGATTGCTCATCGGGTAGTTCCGATCGCTGGGATCGTCGTCGTGCTGGCCGTCTTATCGGGCATGAGTCCACTGGCCATGGCGCTCGGACTGGCGTGGCTGGCCGTCGGTCTCGGGTACGGAGCAGTCTTGACCAAGCGCCGACGTACCGAGCTGAGAATATAATCAATATGATTTGGGTGCGGCGCGAGTCCCGTCAGACCGCTGCCGCATCGAAGGGGGTTTTTGATGCAACGCGAACCGATCGTATTCGTCGGCACCAGCGATCTGTCCGGACATTTTCGCGGCAAGAGCTTTCCGGCGGCCGATCTGCCGGCACGGCTGCAGCGCGGCGTCGGTCTTGCGCCGACGAATATTTTCATATCGGCCTTCGGCCCGATTCAGGTGACGACCTTCGGCACCCAGGGCGAAGTCTTCATGATTCCCGATCCCGACACGCGAGTTTTCGTGCCGTTCGACGGCAGCGCGGCGGAATATTTCTTCATCGGAGACATCCAAACCATGGAGGGCGAACCATGGGCATTCTGTCCGCGCCACATTCTGCGCCGCGCCCTCGATCGGCTGAAGAGCGAGACTGGACTTCAGCTGCTCGCGACCTTCGAGCAGGAGTTCATCTATAGCGGCGTAGCCGGGCATCCGATGCAACCCTATGAGCTCGATGCCTACCGGCGCCAGGGAGTGTTCGGTGAAGCGCTGCTGGCGGCGATGCGGCAAGTGGGGGTGATTCCGGACTCTTTCCTGTCCGAGTTCGGGCCACGGCAATTCGAAGTCACTACGGCGCCCGCCCTCGGGCTGCGGGCGGCCGACGACGCCGTGATCACGCGCGAACTCGCCCAGGCGGTCGCTTTTCGCTTGGGACATCGTGTCAGCTTCACCCCGGTCCCCGATCCGACCGGCACCAGCAGCGGCACCCACATTCACTGGAGCTTTCTGGATCGGGACGATCAGCCGGTACTCTATGATGAGCACGGCCCCTGGCAATTGTCCTCGTTGGGCAGCCAGTTCATCGCCGGCATTCAATACCACCTACCCGCACTGTGCGCAGTGACGGCGCCGTCGGTGTGCTCTTACTATCGTCTGCGCCCGAATCGCTGGGCCCCGGTGCAGGCGGATGTCGGCGCCGTGGACCGCGGCACGGCATTGCGGATCTGTGCGGTGACCGGCAGCGATCCCGACCGCCGCGCGCGCCAATTCAACGTCGAATTTCGCGTCGCCGACGCCACCGCCAGCCCCTATCTGGCGCTCGCCATGCTGGTCCAGGCGGGACTCGACGGCATTCGCCATCACCGGGAAATCGAGGTGAAAAAGCCACCGCCGTTGCCTGGCACCTTAAGCGAAGCGTTGACGCTGCTGGAGGCCAGCGAGACGGCGGCGGAATGGTTCGGAGCGGATGTTCTCTCAGCCTACTTGCTGTTCAAGCGGGCGGAGATCAAAGGCCTGGAAAATTTTGATGAAAGCGAGATCTGTCGTCGTTATGCCGAAGTCTATTGATCATTCCTCGACGAGCCCGGGCATCGCCGGTTTTAGGCTGCTCGCTGCGGACGAACCGCCGCCCTTCATCGAAGTCGGACGGCAGGGGCGATCGAATTTCGTCATCGTGGTCGACCATGCCAGCCCGCGCCTTCCTCGGCGCTTGGGCGACCTGGGCCTGCCGCCGTCGGAGTTGCAGAGGCATATCACCTGGGATATCGGCAGCTTGAGCGTAGCCCGGCAGGTTGCCGCGGCGCTCGATGCGCCGCTGGTGGCGCAAAATTATTCGCGATTGGTCATCGACTGCAATCGCGACCCCAAGGTGCCCTCATCGATTCCGACGGTCGGTGAATCGATCGAGATCCCCGGCAATATCGGCCTGAGCCAAGTTGAGGTGGCCGCCCGCCGGGTCGAGATTTTCGATCCCTATCACAATCATGTGCGCGCGCTGCTGGATGAAAGGCTGGCTGCGGGACGTCCCACGATTCTGGTGGCTCAGCACAGCATGACGAATATCTTCAAAGGCGTGCGGCGAGAGATGCACGCGGCGGTGATGTATAACCGCGACCGCCGTTTCGCCGGCCTGGTGCTCGACATGCTGCGCCGTGAAACCGATCTGCTCATCGCCGACAACGAACCCTATTCTGTCAGCGACGAGACCGACTACACCATTCCGCGTCATGCGGAAGCTCGTGGTCTGCCGCATGTCGAAATTGAAATACGCCAGGATCTGGTGGCCGACGACGCCGGACAGGCGGACTGGGCGCGGCGTATCACCGGCGCGCTGCAAGATGCCGAACAGGCCTTTTTAGGAGCATTCTCATGACTCATCCGCTCAGCCGTGAAATCGACATAGTGCCGGCCCACACCACGCTCTTGTTCGTCGATGTGCAGAACTACAATTGCACCTGGGACGGCGGCGAATATGCCCAGCTCGACCCGGCCGAGAAGGAACGGCAGTTTGGTTATTTCTTCCGCACGCTGAAGGACAGCGCCTTGCCCAATATGGTCCTGCTGCAGCAGGCCTGCCGGCGCGCCGGCATCGAAGTGACCTACACTATCGTCGAGAGCCTGACCGCCGCCGGACGCGACCGCTCGCTGGATTACAAGATCACGGGATTCAATGTCCCGAAGGGGTCGGGGGATGCCAAGGTGGTGAGTGAATTGGCGCCTACCTCGGATGAAATCCTGTTTCCCAAGACTTCGTCATCGGTGTTTATCTCGACCAATATCGATTATGTGCTGCGTAACCTCGGCACCCAATATTTGATCATCGCCGGATGCCTGACTGACCAATGCGTTGATTCGGCTGTGCGCGACGCCTGCGACCTCGGTTACCTGGTGACGGTGCCCACCGATGCCTGCGTGACCTTGTCCGCGGACCGGCACGACTGGTCCTTGCGCAACAATCGCGGCTATTGCCGCCAACGCACCACACGGGAACTGCTGGATGAGATTGCGCGCCTGACCGCCTGCCGATGACGCCACCGATGACCCCACCGATGACGCGGTCTGCAACCTTGCGAGAGCGCGACGCACGGGTCATTGCCAATATCGCGCGGCTGCGCTTCTCTCCGCTCTGCTTGATCGGCGGCCGCGGCAATCGTTTGATCGAGGAGGGCGGCCGACAATTGCTCGATCTTTCGGCATCCTTCGGGCCGGCCATTCTGGGCTACAGCCATCCGGCAATCGGCAAAGCAGTGACTGCTGCCTGCGCCAATATGGCGGGCGCAAGCTTGCTGGCCTATCCGAATGAGAACGCAGTCGCACTGGCCGAAGATTTGCTGCGGCTCATCCCAGGGCGCGGCGAGCGGCGCGTCTGGTTCGGCCATTCCGGCTCGGACGCCAACGATTGCGCCATGCGAGTGGTGCAGGCGGCGAGCGGCCGATCGCGGTTCATTTCATTCATCGGGTCCTATCACGGCAATCTCTCGGGCTCGATGAGTATCAGCGGCCACACCGCGATGACCCACAGCTTGCCGCGCGCCGGATTGTTGTTGCTGCCCTATCCGGACCCGTATCGTCCCCAATTCAGCGCGGATGAGGTTCTCAAGCTCCTGGACTATCAGTTTTCCACCACCTGTCCACCCGAGCAGGTCGCGGCAATATTCATCGAGCCACTGATGTGCGACGGCGGCCTCATCGTCCCGCCGCCCGGCTTTCTGGCGGCGGTCCAGGAGCGCTGTCGACGTCATGGCATTCAGATCATAGTCGACGAAGTCAAAGTGGGTCTCGCCAGGAGCGGCAAGCTGCATTGTTTCGAGCACGAAGGGCTGGAGCCCGATCTCGTGGTCCTCGGCAAGGGGCTGGGCGGCGGTCTGCCGCTATCGGCGGTGATCGGGCCGCGGCACATCATGGACCACGCACCGGCCTTTGCATTGCAGACGACCGCGGGAAACCCCGTCGCCACGGCAGCCGGCCGCGCCGTGCTGCAGGCCATCGCCGACGAGAATCTGATCGAGCGCGCGGGCCGGATCGGCGAACAATTGTCGAGCGGCTTGCGTGGATTGAGCGCCCGTCACCCGATGATCGGCGACGTGCGGGGGCGCGGTCTCGCCGTGGGGGTGGACTTGGTCAGCGATCGGGCATCGCGCGAGCCGGTGCCCGTTACCACCACGGCGAAAGTGATTTATCGTGCCTATCAGCTGGGCGCAGTATTCTTTTATGTCGGACTACGCGGCAATGTGCTGGAATTCACCCCACCGCTGACATTGAGCGAGGCCGAGGTCGAGGAAGGCGTCGCCATTATCGACGAAGCCATGACCGACGTGAGCAATGGTCGGGTGTCTGACGCGGACGTAGCCCCGTTCATCATGTGGTGAGACAGAGAGTGTAAAAAAATGCCAATAGATCATCCAAGTAAAGCCACCCTCGCCGTTTGGGCGGGCGAGACCGAACATGAGCCGTACGAACGTGCCACTCAGGTACCGGTGGTGCACAGCATCTCCTACGGCTACAAAGACATCGATACCTGGCACGCCGTCGCCCTCGGACGCGAGCCGGGGCACATCTATTCGCGCAACACCAATCCGACGGTGCGGGCTTTTGAGGACAAAGTAGCGGCACTGGAAGGCGCCGAGGCCGCAACCAGCTTCTCCTCAGGGATGGCCGCCATCAGCGCATCCCTATTCGCGCTGCTTCGTCCGGGTGACCGCGTCGTGTCGATCAAGGACAGCTATGGCGGAACCAACAAGCTGTTCACGGAGTTTTTGCCGCCCTTTGGTATCGACGTGCGCCTTTGCGACACATCGGACTTCGCCCAGATCGAAGCAGTCGTGGCGCAAGGGTGCAAGGTTCTCTATCTGGAATCACCCACCAATCCAACGATCAAGATCATCGACATCGAGCGTCTCGCCCGCGCGGCGCACGCGGTCGGCGCAATTGTGGTCGTGGACAACACTTTTGCGACGCCCATCAACCAGAGCCCGCTGCGGCTTGGCGCAGGTCTGGTTCTGCACAGCGCATCGAAGTTTCTCGGCGGCCATGCCGACGCGCTGGGCGGCGCAGCTTGCGGCAGCAAGGATCTCATCAAGGCGCTTTACCACTATCGTGAGATCAACGGCGCTGCGCTCTCACCGGCGGATGCTTACAACCTCATGCGGGGCATGAAGACGCTGAGCTTGCGAGTCGAACGGCAGAACCAGAGTGCATTGGCCATCGCCCGCTGGCTGCAGAGCCAGCCGGTCGTGCAGCAGGTCAATTATCCAGGTCTGGAAACCCACATGCATCATGAAGTCGCGCGGCGCCAAATGCGGGGCTTCGGAGGCATGCTCAGTTTTAGCGTCGCCGGCGGCCTCGATGCGATTAAGACGTTCCTGCCGCATTTGAAATTTGCCCACCTCGCGGCAAACCTGGGCTGTGTCGAGACGGTAGTGGGGCCTCCGCTGGTCACCAGCCACGTGGAGTGCACCGCAGAGGAGCGCGCCGCTGCCGGTATCCCCGAGGGGCTCGTCCGCTACTCCACCGGCATTGAGGATGTAGAGGACTTGATCGCGGACCTTGGTCAGGCCCTGGCCCGCATCACTTGAATTCGATTGTGGCTTAGGCGGGTTGTGGACCGCCCTTGCGAACCGATGGCCCAACTACGGGGCTTCGTGCTCAGCTTTCTTGTGCGCGCATTAGCCGGTTCCAGCGTACTCGTTCGGTGCGCCTTCGAATCATTCGGCGGATCGCAGCGAAGCTGCATCAGAGCGCTGCAAAATATCCCACTACTACCCATTGCCCCTCACATCGCGTGTAGTATTTTCATGAAGAGGTAGAACCGACGAAATGAGCCTTACGCCGTGGTTGGTTGGATCGTAGGCGATGCGGCTCTTTGATCTTGATGAAGGGAGTTGGGATGACACTTGCGTTCATGAGATTCGTGGCGGGTTCGATGGCCACCATGGTACTTTGCACGGCATTCGGCGCGGAGCAGGACGACCTCGATGCCGGGGCCAAGATGCAGCTCGCCGAGTCTCACACCACCGCGAAACTCTCGCCCACCCATGCGCGACGCCTTTTCGTACTCGATACGGCATTCCCGGCGGCCGAAGCAGCCAGAACCTATGTTCTGAACGGCAGCACCGGCGCAATCGAGGGCATGTTCAATCAGGCCTACTGGCCGAACTTCGCCGTCTCTCCCGACGGCAAGGAATTGTACGCCGTCGATTCCTACTGGGAGAAGCACACGCGCGGCAAGCGCAGCGACTACATCGTCGTGCGCGATGCACAGACGCTTGAGGTCAAAGAGGACATCCCGCTGCCTGCCGGCAGGCTGCTGGTGGTATCGAAGAAGTACAATTTCGACGTCACTCCGGACGGACATTATGGATTGACCTACAACCTGGCTCCGTCCACGGCGGTGACTGTCACCGATCTTCCTGCGCGAAAGACCGTGGGCTTCATCACCATTCCGGGCTGCGGACTCATTTTCGCGCAGGCGCCGAATCGCTTCTCCACACTGTGCGCCGACGGCGCGGTGGCGACCGTGACTTTCGACGCATCGGCCCATGCAACCACGCAGCACACCCCGCATGTATTCGATGCAAAGAATGACCCCGCCTTCGAGCATTCCGCCTGGGACAAGAAGGGGCAGATGCTGTACCTGGTCACTTATGGGGGGGATGTCATTCCAGTCAACTTGGCCGCGGAACAGGCTGTCGCGGGTACGAAGTGGTCGCTCACCAATGACGATGAGCGAGCGGCCGGCTGGCGCCCGGGTGGCTGGCAGGTCAGCCACTTTCACACCTCCAACCGGCAGATCTATGTGCTGATGCACCAGGGAAAGGCGTGGACTCACAAGAATTCCGGCACCGAAGTGTGGCAGGTCGATGCCACGAACGGCCGGCGCCTGCAGCGGATCAAATTGCGGGAGCCGGCCCAGTCGGTTGCCGTATCCCCCGACGACGATCCGCTGGTCTATGTGATCACGGACAGCCAGCGCATCGACGCGTACCGGGTGGCGACGGGGAAGCTCCTGTACAGCACGAAGCCCATTGGCTTCACGCCGCAATTGCTCACGGTGTGGGGTGACTAGGCTCATGGACCCTCTGTTCATACTGACCCTTTCTTTCTCGCTCTCCGCCTTGCTCGCTGGATCGGCTGTTCACCAATTGACGGCCTGGGGCGAATGGCAGGGAGTCGTGCAGAACTATCGTCTACTGCCCTTGGGCTGGGTCGCGGCCGCCGCGGCGCTCCTGCCGGCGACCGAGATTCTGATCGCCGTTGCACTGTTGCTGCCGCCAGGGCGATGGCTGGGCGCCTGCGTGGCGGCTGCGCTCTTCTGCCTGTACGCCGCTGCGATGGGGATCAACATCTCCCGCGGCCGCACGGCCATCGACTGCGGCTGCTTCGGATCCCGATTGCGCCACGGCATCTCGGCATGGATGGTGGTTCGCAACCTTCTGCTGGCCTCGTTCGCGCTGCTGCTGTGCTTGCCGGCGAGCCCACGTTCCGTGTCGGCGGCTGACGTTCTCTTTTCAGTGATCCTCGTCGTTACCCTCGGGTTCCTGTACCCCGTTCTCGGTGTCGTATTACAGAGAGCCCCCCCTCGATACGAAGAGAACTATCGGCGCACCGCCTCTCAGACTGGAAAATAGGCCGAATCATGATTCAAGCGCTTCCATACATCGTCGTGCTGCAAGTATTCCTCACACTGGCGCTCGCCATCCTGCTGTTCGGGCTGGCGCGGCAAGTGGGGATACTGCATGAGCGCGTCGCGCCCATGGGCGCCATGACCAGCGATCAGGGTCCGGCTGCCGGGGCGATGGCGCCCAAGCTCTCGGTGACAACGCTATCCGGCAATCCGCTCACGATTGGAGGGGAGTCGGAACGCGGACAAAGCCGGCTATTGCTGTTCGTGTCGCCCACCTGTCCCGTGTGCAAGAAGCTCCTGCCCATCGCGCGATCCTTCTCCGACGCTGAGCGGCTGGAAATCATTTTGATCGGGGACGGAGAGGTCGCCGATCAGGCGGCCATGATCAAGCAATTCAGTCTCGAGAAATTCGCCTATGTGAATTCCCCACAAGTGGGCATAGCCTTTCACGTCGGCAAGCTTCCGTATGCGATTCTGATCGACGCGGAGGGTGTCATCCGTGCCAAGGGGTTGGTGAACAACCGCGAACATCTCGAGAGCCTCATCGTCGCCGAGGAGACGGGATTCGGGACCATTCAATCCTATCTCGCGGCCAAGGCGCGCAGCGCCTCGGCCGCGCAAAAGACTCACGAACCTGAGACCACCTCGCTATGAAGCCGATCTCCACGCAGCGCTTTGATCGCATGATCGAGCGCGTCAGCCGCAGCGCCGCGCAACTCGTGTCGCGTCGCAGCTTTCTGTCCCGATGCGGATCCTGGCTGGTCGCCGGTGCGGCCCTGCCGCTTCTGCCGGTATCGCGCCAGGCTCAGGCAGCCGATCATCCGGCGAAGACCGTCGGCAAGTTTGCCTCGGATTTCGCGAATCAAGCACAGACCACCGATCCCACCCAGTGCAATTACTGGCGGTACTGTTCCAGCGACGGATATCTCTGCGCCTGCTGCGGCGGCGGCCCGAGCACCTGTCCTCCGGGCACTTCACCCTCGCCGACATCCTGGGTGGGGTCCTGCATCAATCCGGAAGACGGCAAGACCTACCTGATTGCCTATCGCGATTGCTGCGGCCAGGATTCCTGCGGACGATGCGCCTGCCTCGGTCAGGAAGGCGACATGCCTTCCTACCGACCTCAGGTCAACAATGACATCGTTTGGTGCTTCGGTGCCTCCAGCATGGTGTATCACTGCTCGAGCGCCGGCCTAGTGGGCTTGGTCGAATGAGGCAGAGACGTCCGCCGCTGCGCCGGATCGGTCAATTGGCGGCCTGCTGCTGCGCCGCCACGCTGTGCATGAGCTTGAGCACTCGCGGTCCTGCGGAGGAGGCGAGCGCATCCAATGTGCCCGATGCGGTCACGCGCCAAAGCGGATTGCGCCTGAGGCCCATGGCGCACGCGGCGCGCACCTACGCCGAGAACTGCCAGGGTTGCCACGGTTCGGAGGGAGTCTCGGTCACGGAGATTCCCACCCTGGTCGGAAGAATCGGCTATTTCGCACGGAGTCCCGCCGGACGCCGCTACCTGATCCAGGTTCCCAATGTCGCGCTCAATACCAACTCCGACGAAGATATCGCCGAGCTCATGAACTGGGTGCTGAACACCTACAGCCGCGCCCAATTGCCCGTTCACTTCGAGCCGTATTCGGCCGCCGAAGTGGCGTCGCTGCGCAAACAGAGAATCGATCCGGCCGCCGAGAGGCGCCGAGTGGTCGACGAGTTATTGGCGGCGGGACAGATCCCCTCGCGCGATGTGCTCGCTGGCGCGCCCAATCCACTTTATTGATGGCGGTAACGAACTCAACATGACCCAGGCGTTCACTCAGGCAACTTGCATGCTCTCCTCCATGTTGCTGCTCGCGGTTGCGGGCAATGCCCTTGCACAGGAACCGGCCATTGCTCTATCCGCTGGTCGGGACAAGTTCGTCCAATGCGCCTCATGCCATGGTTCCGATGGCCGCTCCACCGTCATGCCGCAGTATCCAAAGATAGGCGGCCAGAGCGCCGCCTACGTCGTGAACGCGCTGAAGGCCTATCGCGATGGCCGGCGCCAGGGAACTTTCGCCTCCGTCATGGCGGAGGTGGCCAAGCCCTTGACGGACGCCGATATAGCCAATCTCGCGGCCTACATCGAATCGCTTTGATTACCGGATACCAGACACAGTGAAGGAGTAACAGCATGTGCAAGATTTATCTGGCCAGGGATCCCATTCAATACGAGTGCCGCAGCCGTACGCTGCGCGTTCATGGGGTCGTCACCACGATTCGGCTGGAAAATGAATTCTGGCGCGTACTGCAGAAAATCGCCGAATCCGAATCGAAGACCACCAATGCGCTCATTACCCAGTTCTACGACGAGGCCGTGATGAGTACGCCGGAAGAAGCACCGAGCAATTTCGCTTCGGTGCTCCGGGTGACCTGTTGCCGCTATCTGGAGCTGAGGGGGGCGGCGCCCGCAGAGGTAGACTCCAATTCGTGTGAGGATAATCCACACATGAAAGTCGTTCGCATCAAGTAGAAGAATCGTCTCAGCGCTGCGCCGGTACGCGAAGCCACATCGCGCCCCGGCCCGGTTACTCCCGCTTCTCAGTTATACGAGGGTCAGAGCGCTCATGCCTAAATTCATCCATACCATGATTCGTGTCGAGAATCTGGCGCGATCCGCGGCGTTTTATGGACAGGTCTTCGGTCTCGCCGAATCGCATCGGCTCGAGTTCCCGACATTCACGTTGCTGTACCTGCGGGAACCTGAAAGCGGTGCCGAAATCGAGTTGACCTTGAACCACGGGAGAACGGAGCGCTACACCCATGGATCGGGCTTCGGGCATTTGGCGTTCTGTGTCGACGATCTCGAAGCACATCGAAAACTGGTGCAGGGACTGGGTTATGAGTCCACGGACATCAAGGAATTGCCGGGCCCGGCTGCCCGCGCACGGTTTTATTTCACCACCGATCCGGATGGCTACAAGATCGAAGTGCTGCAGCGGGCAGGTCACTATGTGTGATTCACGGTATATGGATCGCCGCGGCGTCGCTGCCGCAGTCGAGGTACTGATTATTTCAAACATGAGCGGAGAGGGGACAATGGAAGAATTCACTGAATCCCGGCAGCCCCTGGCACGGGAAGAGAATGTTGGGTGCCGGCCAAGCGATCGAAGTGTGGGTCGGTGGCGGGTCGCGCTGTTCACGATGCTCGCAGGACTCTCAGGCCATGGCTTGACTCTGGCCGCGGACACGGGCGCCACGGAGTCCGCTGTCACGGATGAGGTCGGACTTGCCGATATCGTGGTGACCGCCCAAAAGTACAAATCCACCATCCTGGATACGTCCATCAGCATGTCGGCTTTGAGCGGCGACCAGATGATCGCGGCCGGTATCAGGAGGGCAAGACACGAAACGGAAATTTATGCCCCTTAAGCAGCCATGGCGAGGTCGCCTAAGCGGGTCCGCAGCGGCCTGAACCGGTCGGGATTCATTGATTCTTCGGCCTCCCATTGGTAATCGTCGGTCAGATTGATGTGCTCCCAGCCGAGCG
>Ga0182013_10002310_pt1 | contig 25034 bp, 24 predicted proteins | sample 612S2MmetaG_FD_120487 | JGI IMG/M metagenome (GOLD analysis project Ga0182013, IMG submission 120487) | Permafrost microbial communities from Stordalen Mire, Sweden - 612S2M metaG | ecosystem: Environmental > Terrestrial > Soil > Wetlands > Permafrost | place: Sweden: Stordalen | collected...
GAAGGTGGGGTGAACACGTAGCCCGTAGGGCGGCTTAGGCGCAGCCGTAACCCGCCATCCTCGGCAAAGACATAAAATCGAATTGGCGGATTACGCCTTCAGCTAATCCGCCCTGCGGGCTAGTGGAGAGTGGAAGCACCAGAGGATCCGACGTTTTCGCCAGCCGCCTCTTTGGCAGCATTGAGAAGTTGCTGGGCGAGCATGTCGCCCAAAAGTCCCTCAAGAGCAGACACATCGACCTTCTGCATGGTCCATGCTTTATCGGCCTCTTCAAGCGCCTTGTAATAGGGGTCTTTGTTGGAGGCGATTTGCTCCGGGATCGTTGGCGTGCCGGGCAACAAGCTGTCGAGCTTGATGCTTAGAACGACGTAGGATATTGCCCTGGCCGTGCGGCCATTCCCATCTGCAAACGGATGAATCCAATTCATCTTCCAAAGAACATAAGCAGCAAGGTGGACTGCGCTCTTTTCCCAATTGTCATTGATGTATTCGCATAATGCTTGCACTTCGTCAGCAACAAATGCAGGCTCAGGCGGCTGATGAAGGCTTCCGTGAATCTTCACGGGCGTATTTCGAAACGTACCAGCCAGCCGGTGCAAGCCGTCAAGGGCCGCTTGATGCAACTGCATGATTGGACCGGCACGCAGTTTGAAAGGCCGCTCCGAGTCCTTTACGTGAGAGCGAATGATATCGAGCGCCAGTGTAAATTGTCTGAGGCCGTTTTCAGCCTCCCGACGCGCAATCTCAATCGGATCGCTCAGTAGCGCAGCGTCTTCTGCTTCGCTATGGCGATCGGCGGCCACGTCACTTGTCGCGCGTCTCAATTTTGCGATCGGCCTCGGCAACCATCTCGCGAGTGATTCGGTCGTTCTCAATGTGGGTGTTGCCGTAGGCAAAGCTCTGACGCTGCTCGCGCAGTTGCGCCGTCGTCATGGTGATCTTGCGGGCACGGATGACCAATTCTTCTAGATTCTTCGTCACAGCTCATCTCCCCACTGAGAATCTACCGGGTAGCAAACGCACATCGTGCTGTAAAGTTTCTTAATACGGCATGAATGCCGCTCCCCATGCCGTCACTTCACAACGCCTTATTACCCTCCTTCACGACCGACGCGTGATCCACATAAACCTGCGCGCCCATGTCCAAAAACTTCTTCGACATATCAGCCATCCCCTGCTTCGCGTACTCTTTCGTCCCTGTCGCGCCTGCGGCGCTCCCCGCCTCTTGGGGATAAAGCGCAGCCTTCTCATTGTCGGAGAGCCCAGCGGCGTAATCGCGCACATCCGCCGTGATCTTCATCGAACAGAACTTCGGCCCGCACATGGAGCAGAAATGCGCCACTTTGTGCGCGTCCTTGGGCAGCGTCTCGTCGTGGTATTTGAGCGCGGTGTCGGGATCGAGGCTCAGGTGGAACTGGTCGATCCAGCGGAAGTCGAAGCGGGCGCGTGAGAGGGCATCGTCTCTTAGCTGCGCCGCAGGATGGCCCTTGGCGAGGTCGGCGGCGTGGGCCGCGATCTTGTAAGCGATGACGCCGTCTTTCACGTCGTTGCGGTCGGGGAGGCCGAGATGCTCCTTGGGCGTGACGTAGCAGAGCATGGCGGTGCCGAACCAGCCGATCATGGCGGCGCCGATGGCCGACGTGATGTGGTCGTAGCCCGGCGCGATGTCGGTGACCAAGGGGCCGAGCGTATAGAACGGCGCCTCGCCGCATTCTTTGAGCTGCTTGTCGACATTGATCTTGATCTTGTGCAGCGGCACGTGGCCGGGGCCTTCGATCATCACCTGGCAGCCCTTGTTCCAGGCGACTTTGGTCAGTTCGCCGAGCGTTTCCAGTTCGGCGAATTGGGCGCGGTCGTTGGCGTCGCGGATCGAGCCGGGGCGCAGGCCGTCGCCCAAGGAAAACGACACGTCGTATTTGCGCATCAGGTCGCAAATCTCGTCGAAGCGCTCGTAGAGGAAGCTTTCCTTGTGATGCGCCAGGCACCACTTCGCCATGATCGAGCCGCCGCGCGAGACGATGCCGGTGACGCGGTTGGCGGTGAGGTGGATATAGGCAAGCCTTACGCCGGCGTGGATGGTGAAATAATCGACGCCCTGCTCGCACTGCTCGATCAGCGTGTCCTTGTAGCATTCCCAGTCGAGTTTTACGGGATCGCCGTCGACTTTCTCCAGCGCCTGATAGATCGGCACTGTTCCAATAGGCACCGGCGAATTGCGCAAAATCCATTCGCGGGTGTTGTGGATGTTGCGGCCGGTGGAGAGGTCCATCACGGTATCGGCGCCCCAGCGGATCGCCCACACCATCTTTTCCACTTCCTCCTCGACCGACGAGGTGACGGCGGAGTTGCCGATATTGGCATTTATTTTCGTGAGAAAGTTCCTGCCGATGATCATCGGCTCAAGCTCGGCGTGATTGATGTTCGACGGGATGATGGCGCGCCCTCGGGCCACCTCATCGCGCACGAATTCCGGCGTGACGAAAAGCGGCACCGAAGCGCCAAAACTTTCGCCGTCGTCATGGCGCTCCTGCGCGACATCGAGCATTTTTTTGTGGCCGAGATTTTCGCGCTCGGCGATGTAGATCATTTCCTTGGTGATGACGCCCGCGCGCGCCCATTCGAGCTGGGTGATCGGGGCGTCGCCGACGCCGCACAGCGGCTTTGGCGTATTGGGGAAATTGCGCGCCAGATGCTTGCCGGTGACATTGCCGTTGTCGACCGGCTGGATCGGCCGGCCGTCATACTCCTCGACGCCGCCGCGAGCCTTGACCCATTCGATGCGGGCGCGCTTGAGCCCCTGCTCGACGTCGATCGCCGCGTCGTTGTCGGTATAGATGCCGGACGGATCGTAGACCCGCACCGGTTCCTCGCCGGACCCTTCCGTGAGCGGAATCTCGCGCAGCGGCACGCGCAGCTCCGGCGCCGCTTCGGGCGCCGAATAAACCTTGCGGGAGCCGGCAATCGAGCCGGTGGTCACCGTTGGCGTGGTGAGATCGGATTCGGCGAGTGGCTTATTCATCGGGGGCGCTCCAATATTGCTTTGGGCACGACCTTATCCGAAGACCGAAATGCCGGTTTTCGGGATCATGCCCTCGAGCGATCCGACATGACGCGCGCGGGGCGGGATTTCGCGAGCAGTTTCCGTCCCTTCGCCGGCATGACCCGGATCAGGTTCAAAGGGTCACCGCGGTTGCGGTCTCTCAGCTCCTTACGGAACTCCCCTCGGAACGGCCTTAATCTAAGCTCTCGCGGCTTTGTGTCAACGCGGTGAAATACCTTTAGCCACGACGCACGGACCGTCGTCCTGAGGTGCGTGCCAAAGGCGCGCCTCGAAGGATGCGGCCGAGGCGCCCGGGCCGTACATCCTTCGAGGGCCGCTTCGCGGCCACCTCAGGACGACGGATTAGAAGTATCAATAATCCTTCAAGAGCCGCTGGATGTAGTCGAGCTCGTCCTGCGGACGGCCCATGTCGCCGAAGCGCTTGCGCAGTTCCTCGATGATGCGGCGCGCGCGCTGCACGTCGATCTCGCCCGGCACCTTGACCGTGGTGTCGTCGCCGTATTCGCGGCCGCGCAACGGCCGGCCGAGCGGATCGGTGTCCTGCTCGGCACGCGGCTGGCCGAGCCGGCCGCCGCGGCCCTGGCCGGGCCCCTGCCCCATCTGCTGCTGCATCGATTGCGCCATGCCCTGCGCGCCCTTGCGCAAGTCGTCGAGCGCGCGGCCTTGGGAATCGACCGCGCCGTCGGCATTGCCCTGGCCGAGATCGCCCGCAGCCTCGCCCATGGCGTCGCCGGCCTCGCCGAGCTGATCCATTTGGTCCTGGCCTTGACCCTGACTCTGGCCCTGCTGACCTTGGCCCTGACCCTGCTGACTGTCCCGGTTCTGGCCGAAGCCGCGGTTCTTCAAGTCGTCGAGCAATTTGTTGAGCCGATCGCGCAGCGCCTGCTGGTTTTGCCGCAATTCGCCGAGCGAACCGCCGGGCTGTTGCGGCTGGCCGGGCCGGCCGCGCTGGCCGGGTTGCACGTCCTGCTGCCGCTGATCCTGGCCCTGCTTGAAGGTGCGATCGCGCAAATTCTGCTGCTGGCGGATCATGTCGCCGAGCTCGTCGAGCGCCTGCATCATGTCGTCGTTGTCGTCGCCATTGGCGTCGGGCGAGGCCATCTGCAGATTTTCCATCATCTGCGTCAGTTGTTGCAGGAGCTGCCGCGCGGCATCCTTGGCGCCGCTCTTGGCAAGGTTCTCCAGCCGGTCGAGCATGTGCTGCAGATCGTGCTGACTGAGCACATGGGCATTGGGACCGAGCGGGCGCGACAGCTGCTGGCTGTTCTTCAATTGCTCGGCCATGGCCTGCACGAAGCGATCCATCGCCGCGCGCAGCTGATCCATCAGCTGTTTGATCTCGTCGTCAGAGGCGCCGCGGTCGAGCGCCTGCTGCAGCGCATTCTCGGCGTTGCGCAGCGCATCCTGGGCGCCGGAGACGTTGCCGTCCTCCAGCCCCACCGCCATCTGCCACAGCCGCGTCACCACATCGCGCAGATCGTCGTCGCTTTTGGCGCGCACCAGCGACCAGAAGATCGAGCGCAGGCCGAGATAGACGCCGGCTTCCGGCGTGAATTTCTCCGGCGCGATGGCGAGCGCGTCGAGCGCGGTGATGACGAGCGGGCGGGTGTTGGCGTCGAGCGCCAGATTGCGCCGCTGTTCGATCAGCGCCCGCGCCAAAGGCTTGGTGAAAACGCGCTGCGGCAGGCGAAACGAAAACGGCTCGCTTTTGCCGACATTGCCGCCCTCGTCATGGGCGATGAGCGTCATGGTCACTTCGGCGCCGGCCCAGGGGTGGTCGGTGAGGTTCTTGATGGTCTGGCCGACGCCGTTCTTGGTGCGTGCCTGCGGCAGCACCAGCGCCAATTCGGGCGGGCCGTAGAGCGGATGCGGGCTTGCGGCGGACACCGGGCCGTTAGCCTTGCGCATATCCTTGCGCACGAAGGTCGCCTCGGCCTTGGTCACCCCGTAATCGTCTTCGAGCCGGTACGACAGAAGCAGCGAGCCGCGGTTCTGCTGCTCGGGATCTTTGGCCAGCGCGATGGTCGGCGGCTTGTCGGGGATGGCGTTGAATGGCCAGACCAGATCATCGCCGGCGCCGCGCAGCGTCGCCGTGCCGGTCGCTGCGATGGTGAAGCGGTGCTCCTCGGTGCCCGCCGGCGCGTGCACGTCATCCTTGGATGGCGTCACGCCGCCCGAGCCGGAAATTTCGAGATTGCGCCTGCCGGTCGAGCGCACGATCAGCGTCGAATTGACCGGCACGCTGATTGGCCCTTCCGCCTGCACCGTCGCCGCCACCTCGCCGGGATGAATCCCGGGCAGCATAATCGGCGCCCGGCCGGTATAAGCCGGTGGCGTCACCCAGGCGTCGACGCGGAAATCAGCAGGCAGCGCCACGCCCTGCCAGTCGAACGCCGCAGCGACCCGCTTCCAGCGCTCGCCGCCGGCGGCAAAGAACGTCGCGATGCAGGCGATCAGCACCAGCGCGCGCAGCGCATAGGGGTCGCGCCGGGCGACGCGCGGCGAAGGGAGACCGGGTTTGAGCGCGCGCGCCGCCTCGAGCGCGCGTTCAACATGGGCGTTCCACAGCGCCAGCGAAAAGGGATCCTTCGACGTCACCGCGAGCTGATCGCCGATCGCGGTCGCCGGGCGATGGGCGAGCCCGCTGCCGCGATCGAGCCGGCGTAAGCCCTCGCGCATGGCTGGGATGCGCAAAAACACAAACGGCACGGCGGCGGCGACCACAAGCACCGCGAAAGCGATCAGGACGACCGTGCGGCCGAGCGGCGGCAGGTACAGCCAAAGCCCAAGCCAAGACAGGCTGAGGAACAGTCCAATGGTGGTTGCCAGCGCCGCCAGCCCCGGCCACAGCTGCTCCCAGAAAATGGTCCAGCGCGCCCGCCGCACCGCCGCCGCGACGAGCGTGCGCGCCGCAACATCGGCGGGGCGCTGCTCGGGGGTGGTCGCAGACACAGGCAGTTCCGTCACTGCAGTTCCATCATTTCGGGCCTGGAAAGCATGTGCATGACAACACGATAACATGAGGGCCGGTTCATGGCACTTTTCCCGGCATTCGGCACAACGCGTAGCATAATGAAAGCAAGATCAGCGCCACACTGCGACACTGTCCCATCGATCAATGGCGCCGCAACACGGCCGCAAGTCAGAGTCGGCCGGAGCGCATTTTCCTTTGTTGACAAGCACTTCGGGCGAGAACCCCACTGCCTGCGAGCGGCGGCGTGGCGGCGCCGGCCGCACGAACCCTGGTCGTCGCACCGCAGAACATTCGCGGGCCCGCGACGCGACCTCGGATGTCCAGGGGTCGTTAGATTCGCAACCTAGCCATGGCGAATCAACTGACCTCCCGGTCAATGCTCCGGCGCAATCATGGCGCTCCGAACCGGTGCGACGAAAACGATTGTCAACGTTTTCCAGGGATGAGATGACGGAGCCGCGCAATCCGGATTGGCCGGGAAAAATGATTGGCGTCGGCTAGGCAGCGCAGCGGCCCAGCACTCAATTCGCCAACACGAGAGAAACGCCGTCATGAATCTTGGTTTCGCCGGATTGGGCGCCATGGGGCAACTCATCGTGCCGCGCCTGATCGCTGCCGGACACACCGTGACCGGCTGGAACAGGTCGAAAGACAAGGCTGAGCCCCTGATCGCCGCCGGAATGCGCTTTGCCGCAACGCCGCGCGCGGTCGCGGAAGCCTCCGAGATCGTGTTCTCCATCGTCACCGATGCCAAGGCGGTGCGCGCCGTGGCGCTCGGTGACGACGGCATCATCAAAGGCCTCCGCCAAGGCGGTATTTTCATCGACATGAGCACGATCGAGCCGGACGAGAGCCGCGCCATCGCAGCCGCCTTCGCCAAGGCGGGCTCGGTCATGCTCGACGGGCCGCTTTCCGGCTCGCCGGTCACCGTCAAGCAAGGCAACGCGTCGATCATGATCGGCGGCGATGAAGAGGCCTTCGAACGCGCCAAGCCGGTCTTGCTGGCGATCGGCCCGAAGGTCACGAGGATCGGCGGCAACGGGCTTGCCTGTCAGATGAAGATCGCCGTCAACCTGCTCCTGATGGTGGAGGTGATCTGCTTCGGCGAGGCGGTTGCGCTCGCCGAAAAAGGCGGCGTCGAACGGGCCGTCGCGCTCGATGCCATCCTCAAGAGCGTCGCCGCATCGCCGGTGCTCGGGTATCGCGGCCCGTTCATTCTCGATGGCGCCATGCCGAAAGTGCCGCTCGCCGACGTCACCTTGCAGCAGAAGGACATGATGCTGGCGCTCAATCTCGGCCGGCAGCTCGGCAGCCCGGTGCCGCTCGCCGCCGCCGCCAATGAAATGATGAATGCCTGCCGCGGCCTCGGCATCGACGGCAACGACTTTGTCGTGGCCCACCAGGTTTATCGGCGTCTGGGAGGTCAAGAATGAGTTCGCAAGCTGAGAAAATCGGAGCCGCGCTGGCAAAAGCGGCGAAAGGAACCATGGCGAAAATGCGCGATGGCGGATCTCCGCCTGGCGAAGCTGCGCCCAAAATGTACCGCACCAATTTGCGCGACGTTCCCAAAGTCGAGGGGCTCAAGCGCGACGATGGCTGGGTCGACATGCAGGTGCAATTCCTGATCGACAAGAAGTCGGCCGGCGCCGACCATGTCGTCGGCTGGACCGTGCTCAAGCCGGGCGCCCGCCACGAGAACCATCGGCATCACAACTGCGACGAGTTCTTCATCGTGCTCAAGGGGCATGGCCATATCTATACCGAGGCCGGCGAGGTGCCGTCCGGGGAAGGCGACGTCGTCTATTCGCCGCGCGGCTGCTGGCACGGCTTCAACAACACCTCAAACGAGGATGTCGTTCTGGTCTGGGGCTGGATGGATGCTGGCTCGATCGAAGCTTCCGGCTACGAAGTGCATCCAGAGAGCCACAAATGAAACTCTGGGATGATGCGCGCGTCGCGCAGGGTCTGAAGACGCAATTGGCGGCGCGCCAACGGCGCATCACCGCGGGCGAAAAGCCGCTCGGCTGGAAGCTCGGCTTCGGCGCCCCTGGGTCGCTCGAGAAACTCAAAATTTCCGCGCCGGTCACCGGTTATTTGATGCAAAGCGGGCTGCTGCCGTCCGGCGCGCAGGTGAACGTGAAAGCCTGGACGCAGCCGGTGGCCGAGCCGGAGATCGCGGTGCGGCTTAAAGCCGATCTCGCGCCCGGCTCAAACGCGGACACGGCGCGCGCCGCGGTCGCTTCGCTGACGCCGGCGATCGAGCTCGCCGATCTCGACCCGGCGCCGACGCCGGAAAATCTGCAGGCGATCCTTGCGGAAAATTTTTATCAGCGTCACGTCGTGCTGTCGGATCACAGCCGAGCCGGAGCCGACGCGGAGGGCCTGTCGAGCCACATATTCCGCCGCGGCAAGCTCGCGGCAGAGACCGCCGATCCGCAAGCGCTGACCGGAAAGCTGCCCGATCTGCTGGTGCATCTCGCCGATATGCTCGACGCTTTCGGCGCGGCGCTGAAATCAGGCGACCTGGTGATTTGTGGCTCGACCCTGCCGCCGCCGCTGATCGAGCCGGACGAGGTGGACTTCGACTATGCGCTCAAGCCGATCGGCACGGTTTCGGTACGTTTCGCGCGCTGATCACAGCCAAGGCGGCAGCCGATCCAACGCAATCAACTCTTCGGCCGTGACGCGCGGCCGGATCAGTGCCCATTCGTCCTTGCGCACGAGCACTTCGGGGATCAGCGGGCGGCTGTTATAGGTGCCGGATTGGGTGGCGCCATAGGCGCCGGCCGTCATTACCGCCAGAAGGTCGCCCGCCTGCGGCGCGACCATGGAGCGATCGAGCGCAAGGAAGTCGCCGGATTCGCAGACCGGCCCGACCACGTCGGCGATAATTCGAGAGGCACCGACTTGCGCTTCGCGAACAGCGCGAATGTCGTGGTGCGCGTCGTAGAGCGTCGGGCGGATAAGGTCGTTCATGCCGGCATCGACGATGACGAAGGTCTTAGCCTCGCCGTGTTTCAAATAAAGCACGCGCGTTACCAGAATTCCGGCATTGCCGACGATGAGCCGGCCAGGCTCGAAGATAAGCTTGCAGCTAAGCTTTTGCGTCGCGCCCTTGACGATCGCCGCATAGGCGTCGGGATCGGGCGGTGGCTCGTTATCCTCGCGATAGGGAATGCCCAAGCCGCCGCCGAGATCGACGTGGCTGATGGTGTGGCCGTCGGCGCGCAGCAGGGTGACGAAGTCGGCGAGCAGCGCAAAGGCGTCGCCGAACGGATCGAGCTCGATGATCTGGCTGCCGATATGCATGTCGACGCCGATAATGCGCAGGCTTTTGAGCTCGGCGGCGCGCGCATAGACGTCGCGGGCGCGGCTGATCGGAATGCCGAATTTGTTCTCCGCCTTGCCGGTCGCGATCTTGGCATGGGTTTTCGGATCGACGTCCGGATTGACGCGGATCGAAATGTCGGCGCGGCGGCCTTTGGCGGCGGCAATCGAAGCCAAGAGCGCCAGCTCCGGCTCGGATTCCACATTGACGCAGAGAATGCCCTCATCGACCGCGAGCGCCAGCTCGCGCGCGGTCTTGCCGACGCCGGAGAACATGATCTTCTCGGGCGGAATCCCCGCCGCGCGGGCGCGCAACAGCTCGCCCTCGGACACCACATCGGCGCCGGCGCCGAGCCGGGCCAGCGTCGCGATCACCGCCTGATTGGAATTCGCCTTCATGGCGTAGCAGACGAGCGCATCAACATCGGCGAAGGCGCCGGCGAACACTTTATAGTGCCGCTCAATGGTGGCACTGGAATAGCAATAGAACGGCGTGCCGACGGCGTCCGCGAGCGTGACGAGATTGACCGCTTCGGCATGAAGCACGCCGTCGCGATAGGCGAAGTGATGCATGGGAAGAGTCTTTAGCGCGAGATTTTAGAAATCGCTATTGCAGCAGCGGATCGAGAATGAATGGCCTTTTCGGACCCGTAGACGCCACCGGATTGCCTTGCGAATCGAAGCCGGTTCTCATGGCATTTTCCTGCTCCCGGCCGGGAGCGGGAGCCGCCGAACTCGATTGCGCGCTCGGCGCCGCTATCGCCGGACCCGGCGGCAATTCGAGCGGTCCGGCCCGCCCGCAGGCCGACAGGCTCAGCGCGGCCATGAATGTCGCAGCGAGCGCGAGACGACGACCATATCCGCTCGTCCCCGCGTAGGCGGGGACCCAGCGCCGGATTCCCGCTGTCGCGGGAATCCGCGGAATTTCTAATCGGACCCCGGCCAAAACACGCTCCACAAAGGCTTTTTCGCGGACACCTTAACACACCGCAGCGCCACGGCGACATTGTGTCGGTAACGTCTTGCCAGCGGGTTTACGTCTTCTTTTTCAGCCGTTTGAGCCAGGCTTTGGCCTGCGTCCTGACGTTGTTCGGCGCCGTACCGCCGTACGCTGCGCGGCTTTTCACCGAATTGCCGACCGACAGCACCGAAAACACCGCTTTGGTGATGCGTGGCTCAACCGCCTGCATGGCTTCGATTGGCAGCTTGTCGAGCGCCAAGCCGGCCTCTGCCGCCGCGGCGACGATCCTCCCGGTGACATGATGGGCCTGGCGGAACGGCAGCTTGAGCGTGCGAACGAGCCAGTCGGCGAGATCGGTCGCGGTGGAATAGCCTTCGCCTGCCGCCGCTTTCATCCGCGCCACGTCCGGCTCGATATCCCCGACCATGCCGGTCATGGCCTTGAGCGACAAGGCGAGCGCGCCGATCGCGTCGATGGCGCCTTCCTTGTCCTCCTGCAGGTCCTTTTGATAGGCCAGCGGCAAGCCCTTGATCACCACCAAGAGCCCGGTCAGCGCGCCGACGATGCGGCCGGTTTTGGCGCGAACCAGTTCGGCGGCGTCCGGATTGCGCTTCTGCGGCATCATCGAGGAGCCGGTGGTGAATTTGTCCGATAACCGGACCAGACCCGTAAGCGGCGACGACCAGATCACGATCTCCTCGGCGAAGCGCGACAGATGCACCGCCGTGATCGCGCAAGCCGACAGCGTCTCCAGGACGAAATCGCGGTCGGCAACGGCGTCGAGCGAATTCGCCATCGGCCGCGCGAAACCAAGCGCCTTGGCCGTCATGCCGCGGTCGATCGGAAAAGAGGTCCCGGCGAGCGCGCCGGAGCCGAGCGGGCTTTCGTTAAGCCGCGCCCGCGCATCGGCGAAGCGGCCGCGGTCGCGTGCCGCCATCTCGACATAGGCCAACAAATGATGGCCGAAGGTCACCGGTTGCGCGGGTTGCAGATGGGTGAAACCCGGCATCACCGTGGCCGCATTCTCGAGCGCCTTCTCGGCCAACGCGCGCTGATAAGCGGCAAGCGCCGCGTCGATCTCGTCGATCGCATCGCGCACCCAGAGCCGGAAATCGGTCGCGACCTGATCGTTGCGCGAACGCGCGGTATGCAGCCGGCCGGCCGCCGGCCCGACCAGCGCGGCGAGCCTGCTCTCCACGTTCATATGGATATCTTCGAGCGCGCGCTTGAAAGAGAACTTACCGGCCTCGATCTCTGACAGGATCGTGTCTAGACCGTGAGCAATCTTCTTTCCATCTTGCGCCGTGATGATGCCTTTTTTGGCGAGCATCGCCGCATGCGCCTTGCTGGCGGCGATGTCCTGCCGGTAGAGGTGACGGTCGAAGTGGATCGAGGCGTTGATATCCTCCATGATCGGGTCGGGTCCCGAACCGAAGCGTCCGCCCCACATCTTGTTGCTCATGACAGTATTCTCGTGAAGGCTGCGCTGATGTTCTTTCGCAATTGCGAGCTAAGTTTCCTTAAATGAACCGGCAATCCGTCTCGTCGCTCAACAAAATTGGCCGCATGCGCCTTGTTTCGGTGGCGGCGGCTGCCGCGGTCCTGCTCGTCCTGGCCGGGGTATACGGGATTGGGCGGCTCCGAAGCAATCCGGCCGATGCCGCCTGCCGGCCGGCGGTTGATACCGCGAGCCGAATCGCGCCGCTGGTCCACGGTGAAGTCGCGGCCCTTGCCATGGCGCAAAGGCCGTTCCGTGTGCCCGAACTCGCCTTCAAGGACGCCCAAGGCCGCGACAAGACGCTGGCCGACTGGCGCGGCCGCGCCGTCCTCCTCAATCTCTGGGCGACCTGGTGCGTACCGTGCCGCCGCGAAATGCCGGCGCTCGATGCGCTTGAGGACAAACTCGGAGGTGCGAATTTCGAGGTGGTCGCCGTCAATATCGACACCCGCAATCCGGACAAGCCGCTCGCCTTCCTCAAAGAGGCCGGGGTGAGCCACCTCGCTTATTATACCGATCAAAGCGCGCGGGTGTTCGAGGACCTGAAAACCGCGGGCCTTGCCTTCGGCATGCCGACGACCGTCATCATCGACCGCTCAGGCTGCGAGATCGGCGCCATGGCCGGCCCCGCCGAATGGGCGAGCGGCGACGGCGTCAAGCTCGTGGGCGCGGCGATCGGCGGCTCGAATTGACCGCAGCAAAGTCTTTCGTCATTCCGGGGCCGCGCGAAGCGAGGAGCCCGGAATCCATAACCACCGTCAGCGATTATGGATTCCGGACTTGCCACTTCGCGGCAATCCGGAATGACAGTGCACCATGACACGTTCCCGCCGCCGCGATCTCCTCATCATTCTCATTCTCGGCGCGCTCTCCACCGTGAGCCCGTTTTCCATCGACATGTATCTGCCGGCGTTTCCGCAGATCGCGCGCGATCTCGGCACCACGCCTGCGGAGATTTCGCTCTCGGTATCGGGTTATTTCGTCGGATTGGCCGTCGGGCAACTTTTCTACGGCCCGCTGCTCGATCGCTTCGGCCGCAAAAAGCCGCTGTACGGAGGTTTAAGCCTGTTCGTCGTGGCCTCGCTCGGCTGCCTGACGGCGCGCTCGCCCGGTCTGTTCATCGCCTTCCGCCTGCTGCAGGCCATGGGCGGCTGCGTGGCGCAGGTCGGCGCCGTCACCATGGTGCGGGATTTTTTCCCGGTCGAGGAAAGCGCCAAAATTCTCTCGTTGTTGTTTTTGGTGCTCAGCGTCTCGCCGCTGTTCGCGCCATCGATCGGGGGTTTTGTCGCCACAACGGCGGGCTGGCCGTGGATTTTTGTCATTCTCGCCGGCTTCGCCGTGATCGTGATGGCGCTGATCGCGGTGTTGCTTCCCGAAGGCCGCCAGCCGGACCCGGATATTTCACTACGCCCCAGCGCCATTATGCGCGGATTTGTGAACGTCATCGCCCATCCGCAATTTTATACCTATGCGATCGGCGGCGCGTTCTCGTTTTCCGGGCTGTTCGTCTACGTGACCGGCTCGCCGATCATTTTTATCGACACCTTTCATGTCGATCCGTGGATCTATGGGCTGATTTTTGCGGCCCTGGGCTGCAGCTTCATCGGCGGCAGCCAATTGAACCATTGGCTGTCGCGGCGGTACCACAGCCGGCAGATTTTCCGCGCCGCGCTGATCTGCCAGAATATCGTCGTGTTCGCCATATTCGCGGGCACGGCGTTCGGCTGGTACGGCCTGGTGGCGAATATTTTCTTGCTGATGGTCTATTTGCCGTTCTGCGGCGTCGCGTTTCCCAATGCCGCGGCCATCGCGCTCGCGCCATTCACCAAGAACGTCGGCAGCGCGGCGGCCTTGCTCGGTTTCATGCAAATGGGAATCGGCGCTTTCGCCTCCACTGGGGTAGGCTTTTTGCATTCGTCGGATAGTCTGCCGATCTTCGCCGTGATGAGCGCCACCGCCGTCATCGGTCTCGGTATCCTGCTCGTCAATCAAAACCGAGTGCGGAACGCGTAGCTTCCGGCATCAGCGAACCAGCAGCTGAAATCCCGCGATGACGATTTCAACGGCGATCAGCACGACGATGATCAGCTCGAGCCGCAGCGAGCGCTCGGTGTCGATGATGTCGGCGAACGCCTTGGCGGAATCGGAGATCACGGTGAGCTTGCGGGTCAAGACGTCGGCGCGCTCCTTCAATTCGTATTCGTCTTCGAGCCGCGCGTAGAGGCGCTCCAGATCGGGCCGCTCCCACAGCACATCGGGCTTTTCCGCCACCGCGACGAGACCGGAGACGCGGTGCTGCACGAGGAGCGCGTTGCCGATGTGCTTGAGGATCGCGCGACGGCCGCCGGGGGTGCGGCCACGGTCCGCGAGCTCCTGGGCGATCGGTTGAATCACGTCGAAAACGGTCGCCACGTTCTTTTCGTCGTGCGCCAGCACCACGCTGGTGGCGAGCGCATCCGCGATCAAGAGTGTGTGTTCGATGGTCAGTGCCTTCACCACAATAGCGCCCGGCGCGATCTGGTCGTCCTTGTCCGGGGCGATCTCGATTTGAACGGATTCTTCCTCGCGCGGCTGGATCGGGCCTTTGATGCGACCGTTCAAGCGGCGGATGACTTCGTCCTCTTCGAGCGGCGACATACCGACCATGACCGCCACGCCATAGCGGAATAACGCAACAATCCCTTTCGCGCCGGCGCGGAACGCCAACGGCAAGGTCGACAATACGTCGTTGCGCTCCAAACCCGCGGTATCGATGCGGTCGCCAAGCAGGAGCGCCCTGACGGTAATGCGACGCTCGTGCGTAACCGGAAAATCGTTCATAAAAATCTCGTGTTTGACGTAACTTAAGTGGCGTCGCGGCAACTTTGAAGGCGAGCGGTCGGATAAAGCCGGCGCGACCATGCCTCAATACAGAGCCCGTTGACAGCACCACCGGCGGCTCTATACTTATCCAGATGGTTAAGCATTCCAGCTCTGCCCTCGATCGCACTTTCTCAGCGCTTGCCGATCCGACGCGGCGCGCGCTGGTGATGCGGCTCGCCGACGAACCCGGCCTGTCGGTGAGCGAACTTGCCGCGCCGTTTTCGGTGTCGCTGCCGGCCATCATGAAGCATCTCGACGTGTTGTCCGACGCCGGCCTCGTGGCGCGCAACAAAACCGGACGCACCGTCGCCTGCCGGCTCGACGCCGAACCGATGCGGGACGCGTTCGAGTGGCTCAACGCTTACGAAAAATTCTGGTCGGGGCGGTTGTCGAGCCTTGCCGCGTTTTTGGAGGAAGAAGAATCTCTTTTACAGAAGGAAAGATCATGGTCACCCAGACAGCCACCAAGCCCAGCCTCACCCTCAAGCGCCGGTTCAAAGCGCCGCCGGACAAAGTCTTCGCGGCGTGGATCGATCCGGAAAAAGTAAAGCGCTGGATGGGCCCTGGCGAGATCAAGGCGTTGCATGCCGAATGCGACGCACGGGTCGGCGGCCGCTATCGCTGGGTGATGCAAACGCCGAGCGGCGAGGAACACGATGTCAGCGGCGTCCTTCGCGAAATCGTTCCGAACGAGAAGCTGGTGTTCACCTGGGCCTGGAAGTCCACGCCGGAGCGCGAATCGCTGGTGACGGTCCTGCTCAAGCCCGACGGCGACGGTACTTTGCTTACGCTGACGCACGAGCAATTCTTCGACGAAGACGCGCGTGACCGGCATCAGGGCGGCTGGAATGGCGCGCTCGACAAGATGGACAAATTGTTCGCGTAAAATGCGAGGAGCAAATTATGGCCGCATCTCACGGTAAATTTTACTGGAACGAGTTGATGGCGCGCGACGTTGCCGGCGCCAAAAAGTTCTACAGCGAAACGCTGGGCTGGAGCTTCGACGCCATGCCGATGCCCGGCGGCGGCACGTATTGGGTGGCGAACATAGGGGAGGAACCCGTGGGGGGCATTTTCGACATCAGCGGCCCGGAATTTAACGGCATGCCCGAGGGCTGGATGCCCTACATCGCCGTCGACGACGTCGATGCTCGCACGAAAACGGCCGTCAAAGCGGGCGCCACAATCGTCAAGCCGGCGTTCGACGTGCCCGGCGTCGGCCGCATCGTGATCTTAAGGGAACCCGGCGGCGCCGGCATCGGCTGGATGACGCCGGCATAGGAGAAAACTCATGCGCCCCCATAAAATCGTCTCCCATGACGCATGGCTCGCCGCCCGTAAAGCGCACCTCGATGAGGAAAAGGCCTTTACGCGGGCGCGCGACGCGCTGAGCCGCAAGCGCCGCGCGCTGCCGTGGGAGAAAGTCGAAAAGAATTACGTATTCGACGCAGCAAATGGCAAACAAACGCTCGCCGACCTGTTCGGCGGCAAAAGCCAGCTGATTGTCTATCACTTCATGCTCGGCCCCGGCTGGGAAGCGGGCTGCCCGAGTTGCTCGCTGCTCGCCGATCATTTCGATGGCGCCGTCGTCCATCTTGCCCAACGCGACGTCGCCTTCGTCGGCGTGTCGCGCGCGCCGCTCGCGGAGATCGAAAAATTCCAGCGCCGCATGGGCTGGCAGTTCAAATGGGTGTCGTCGAACGGCTGCGACTTCAACTACGACTATCAGGTCTCGGCGACGCCGGAAGAGAAAGCAACCGGCAGGGCATTCTACAACTATGAAATTACCGAATTCCCCAGCGAAGAGCGTCCCGGCGCCAGCGTGTTCTACAAGAACGACACCGGCGATATCTTCCACACCTATTCGAGCTACGGACGCGGTCTCGATATTTTGATTGGCGCCTACAATTTCCTCGACCTCGCACCCAAGGGGCGCGACGAGGCGGACCTGGCGTGGTCGATGGCTTGGGTGCGCCACCACGACCGCTATGACGGCGCCGTCGTCGATGCGGCGGCGAATTATGTGGAGCCGAAAACGTCAACGTCCTGTTGCGATTGATACTGCGCGTGACTCAAGCAACATTTCAACACCAAACCTGGGGAGTGCCATCAAATGTCTACCGAACTCAAGTACCTAGCTTTGACGGCCATGCTGACGGCGTCGCTGTGGATTCCCTACGTCGTCTCGCAGGTGATGACCAACGGCTTTCTGCAGCCGCCGAATTACATCGATCCGGCGCAGCGACCGGTGCCGCTGTGGGGCCAGCGCGCGGATCGCGTTTATCTCAATGCGGTCGAGACCTTCGCGCCCTTTGCGGCCCTGGTGATCTTGGTTCAGCTGACCGGCAAGGCCGATGCCATGACAGCGTTCTGGGCGCAGTCGTTTTTCTGGTTGCGGGTGGCGCATGCTGTCGTTTACTGGGCCGGCTGGCCGTACATCCGCACCGTCATCTTCACGCTCGGTTACGTCGCCGTCATCGGCCTGTTTGTCGAACTGATGAAGTAATCATACGTATCCCGAATTGAGCGCGCCGTCGGTCGTGCGGTGAAGGCCGCGGACGGCGCTCCATCCTGTGACACGCCGGCGACAATCAAATTGGTCGTCCAGTGAAGCGGCAGCGCATTACAAATCTAAGCGTCTAATATCTGTGCATCGTTGCGAGCGCTTCTCAAACTTTGGCAAGGCGCAGATTGCGTGCCCATAGAATCGGCAAATTCGAAACGACAATGCATCTGATTTGGTCCAATCGACGCATCAATGGGCACTATCGTGCTGTCAAACAATTGGCACAAAAGCTGCTTACGTTAGATTGTTCCTGGCAATCGAACATCCGGAATGCGCGCGGTTCGAGTTGATGGTGAATTTTTGGGTTCGCATCTGAACCTACTCACTATCGGACCTACTCATGAGTGCCCTTTATCTGTTCGAGCCACGCCGATATGGCACGCGACGAATATCGTTCGGACCCAGTCGTCATAAAGAGCGGTGCACGGCGACGTGCCGCACTCGCAGGGTGGAGATGCCGTTAGGATTAAAGCGCCGGCGTCCACCGTGTCGGCACAAATAATGAGGTCCATATGCCTATGCGAGGTGAACTTTCACTCCCCCTGGTATCGTTGCGCAATCACGCATCACCGGCCGAGGCTGCATGGTTGCGCTTGGCCGCGACGTTCGGTGATCCCGATCTGCGTCTAATTCTCGGCTTCACCGCGATCGGATTATTTTTGACTGGCTGTCTAATCTATAGCTTCCCGGATATTGGCGGGATGGCCGAAACTCTCATACAAACCCCTGGATGAAGCGAGGCATGGACGAGACAGACCAGCGCGGGTCAATTCCTGTCGCCTGCCATCCGTCGTCCGTCTAACGCGTCGGCACCGGCTTGTCGCCGCGGTAATCGTAGAAACCGCGTTGCGTCTTGCGGCCGAGCCAGCCGGCCTCGACGTATTTCACCAAGAGCGGACACGGCCGGTACTTCGAATCGGCCAATCCCTCGTGCAGCACCTGCATGACCGAGAGGCAGATATCGAGGCCGATGAAGTCGGCCAGTTCGAGCGGCCCCATCGGATGATGGGCTCCGAGCCGCATCGCGTTGTCGATGCCCTCGACATTGCCGACGCCTTCGTAGAGCGTGTAGATCGCCTCGTTGATCATCGGCAGCAGGATACGATTGACGATGAAGGCCGGGAAATCCTCCGACACCGAAATCTGCTTGCCGAGCTTGGCGACGAATTGCTTGGTCGCCTCGAAGGTCGGGTTGTCGGTGGCGATGCCGCGGATCACTTCTACCAGTTCCATCAGCGGCACCGGATTCATGAAATGAATGCCGATGAAGCGCTCCGGCCGGTCGGTCGAAGCGGCGAGCCGGGTGATCGAGATTGACGATGTATTAGTGCCGACGATGGTTTCCGGCTTCAGCGACGGACACAACGCCGCGAATATTTTTCTCTTGGTCTCTTCCTGTTCGGTCGCCGCTTCGATCACGAGATCGCAGTCGCCGAGATCGCCGAGCGTCTTGGCGGGCGAAATGCGCTTGATCGCCGCCTGCCGCTCCTCGTCGCTGATGCGCTGGCGGCTGACCTGACGTGCCAGGTTACCGTTGATGGTGGCGATCCCTTCGCTGATGCGATCGATGGCAATGTCGTTGAGCAGGACGTGATAGCCGGATAGCGCGCAGACATGGGCGATGCCGTTGCCCATCTGGCCGGCGCCGATGACGCCGATCTTATGAAAGGAATGAGCCATCCTGTTCGCCTGTTCGCTGCGCGCCGCGGGCCGTTCCTTGACCTCGACCATGTCGATTCACCTTACTACGACGATCTCGTCCTACACGCCAGATTCGCCGCACGCCAGTTTCGCCTCATCCCGGCCTGAATCAGTGCTTCACCTTATCGAGCTCCGTCGCCAGCTCCGGCAAGGCTTGGTAGAGATCCGCCACCAGTCCATAATCCGCGACCTGGAAGATCGGGGCTTCCTCGTCCTTGTTGATCGCGACGATGACTTTCGAATCTTTCATGCCGGCGAGATGCTGTATGGCGCCGGAGATGCCGACCGCGATATAGAGATCAGGCGCCACGACCTTTCCGGTCTGGCCGACCTGCCAGTCATTCGGCGCATAGCCGGCGTCGACCGCCGCGCGCGAGGCGCCGATCGCGGCGCCGAGCTTGTCGGCCACCGGCTCTATATATTTGGTGAAGTTGTCGCGGTTCTGCATCGCCCGGCCGCCGGAAATGATAATCTTGGCCGAGGTCAGCTCCGGCCGTTCGGACTTCGACAGTTCCTCGCCGACAAAGCCGGAGAGGCCGGGATCGGCCGCGGCGGCGACCGGTTCGATTGGCGCCGGGCCGCCGGCGCCGGTGGCCTGAAACGCCGCCGTTCGAACCGTGATGACGCGTTTGGTCTCGGTTGAGCGCACGGTCTGGATGGCGTTGCCTGCGTAAACCGGCCGCTCGAACGTATCCGGCGCCACCACTTTGATGATTTCGGAGATCTGCATGACGTCGAGGAGGGCAGCGACACGCGGCATGATGTTCTTACCGGACGTGGTCGCCGGCGCCATGATCGTTTCGTAAGGCCCGGCCAGCGCGACGATCAGCGCCGCGACAGGCTCGGCCAGCATGTGGTCGTAAGCGGGCGCGTCGGCGAGCAAGACCTTGGCGACGCCGTCAAGCTTCCCCGCGGCCTCCGCGGCCGGCTTGCAGCCATGACCGGCGACCAAAATGTGCACCTCGGCGCCGAGCTCTTTGGCGGCGGTTAGGGCCTTGCTGGTCGCGTCTTTCAGCGCGGCATTGTCGTGCTCGGCGAGAAGGAGGGTCGCCATCAGATCGCTCCGGCCTCGTTCTTGAGCTTGTCGACAAGCTCGGCGACGGTCTTGACCTTGATGCCGGCCTTGCGCACCGGCGGCTCGGCAGTCTTGATCACTTCGAGGCGCGGTCTGATGTCGACGCCGTAATCGGCGGCGGTCTTATCCGCGATCGGCTTTTTCTTCGCCTTCATGATGTTGGGCAGTGAGGCATAGCGCGGCTCGTTCAAGCGCAGATCGGTCGTGACGATGGCCGGCATCTTGAGCTTGACCGTTTGGAAGCCGCCGTCGACCTCGCGCGTGACCGAGACCGATTCACCATCGAGCGCCAATTTGGAGGCAAAGGTGCCCTGCGACCAGCCCAACAGCGCCGCCAGCATCTGGCCGGTCTGATTACAATCGTCGTCGATCGCCTGCTTGCCGAGCAGAATGAGACCCGGCTGTTCGGCGTCGGCGATCGCTTTGAGGATTTTCGCCACCGCAAGCGGCTCGACGGTGCCTTCGGCCTTGACCAGGATGCCGCGGTCGGCGCCCATCGCCAGCGCGGTGCGGATGGTCTCGGCGGCTTGCGCCGGCCCGATCGAGGCAACCACGATCTCGGTAGCCTTGCCCGCTTCCCGAAGCCGGATCGCCTCTTCGACGGCGATCTCGTCGAACGGATTCATCGACATTTTCACGTTGCCAAGCTCGACGCCAGAGCCGTCGGGTTTGACCCGGATTTTCACATCCTTGTCGATCGCCCGTTTCACGGGCACGAGGATTTTCATCGTTTGTTCAATGGGTAATCGGTTGCTGGATCGGATATTATTCGTTGCCGCCGGCGGGTGCTGTTAAGGAACCCGGCGATGCTGCGGTGCGGAAACCTAACGGCCGGCGCGCTTGCGGTCAACGCCGCTCAGCGGTTCTGGCCAGGCTCCCAAAGCACGTCGCCTGATCCCTTGCCGTTCGCATAACGGCTTGCGACGAAAAGGAAATCGGACAGGCGATTGACGTATTTCACGACCTCGGCGCCGACGCTTTCGCCGGCTTCGTCGTTGAGCTCGACGATCAGCCGTTCGGCGCGCCGACAGATGGTGCGGGCGAGATGGAGATAGGCGGCCGCCGCGCTGCCACCCGGCAGCACGAACGATCGCAACGGCTTGAGCTCGGCATTGAGCCGGTCGATCTCGGCTTCGAGCCATGCCACCTGGGTCTCTGTCACCGTGAGCCGCGCGCCGCCGGGACCCTTACCACCACCTTTACCGCCGCCATTGCCGCGATCGGGCGTGCACAGATCGGCACCGAGATCGAACAGATCATTCTGAATCCGCGACAGCGCGGTGTCGATGAACGCGTCGTCCACAGTATGCAGCCGCGCCACGCCGATAGCGGCGTTGACCTCGTCGATCGTGCCGTAGGCCGAAATACGGCGATCGTATTTCTTGCGCCGCTCGCCCGTTCCGAGCGCGGTGGTGCCGTCATCCCCGGTGCGGGTATAGATCTTGTTGAGGACGACCATGGATCACATCGGGGTCACTTCGCCATCACCCAGAGTGTGGCCATGATAACGGCGATGGCGATGAATTGCAGCAGCACCCGCAACCGCATCAGCTTTTGCGAGGTGTTGGCAGAGCCGCCCCGCATCATATTGATGAGGCCGAGCAGCAATACGATCGCGACCGCACCGATGGCGATCGGAACCGCGATATGGGACATGAAATCGGACATAGCGGCTACTTGTAGCCTGGGTTGAGCGTAAGCGAAACCCGGGAGCGGCGCCCCGCCGCGAAGTCGTTTCCGGCCTTCGCTTCGGCTCAAGCGGGTTACGAAGTCACCCGCAGAGATGCTTCTCGATGTCGTAGACCGGGTGTTTGGTGAGATCCTTGTCGATCTCCGCCACGATCTTGCTTTTCACGTCGTCATGGAAGCTCTTGCGCAGGTCGGCGAGCGCGCGCGGCGGCGCCACGATGATCAAGGCCCTAACCTTGCGCTCGCGCACGATCTTCTCCAGCGTCGCCGCCACATCGTGAGCGAATTTGTGCTCTTCTAGATCGTGCCAGTCGGTCTGCGAGACGCTTGAGCGGCGCGGGCCGACCGAAGAGTGTGAACTGCCCGGACGGTCGCTGCCCTGTTCGTGGGTCGAGGGGTTTTTTTGATCGACGAAGACCTGTTCAGTCTTGAGATTGACAAATTTCTCGTCGCCTTCGTTGCGCAAAACCAGGGCCTTGTGGCCGTCGCCAACGAAAACATAGGCATCGTGGGGAATTTTCAATTTGGTCATTGTTTAGCTCACAGCTCTTTCGCGGCCGTAACAATGCCCGGCCAGCCGGGCGTCCGCGTTGACCTGTGTCAACGAACCGAACGACACTTTCGTTTCGGGTGTCCTTCCCCGCGAAAACGGAGACGGTCGAGTTCTCTAATTCGACCCGTCCAGCAAACGCCGGGCGATGACATGGGCCTGAATTTCGGCGGCGCCCTCGAAAATGTTGAGAATGCGGGCATCGCAGAGAATGCGCGACACCGGGAATTCGAGGGCAAAGCCGTTGCCGCCGTGGACCTGCACGGCGTTATCGGCCGCGGCCCAGGCGACCCGCGCGGCCAACAGCTTGGCCATGCCGGCTTCGAGATCGCAGCGCCGCCCGGAATCCTTCTGACGCGCGGCATAATAAGTGAGCTGCCGCGCGATCATGATCTCGACCGCCATCATGGCGAGCTTGTCGGAAATGCGCGGGAAATTGGCGATCGGTTCGCCGAACTGCACGCGCGCGGTGGCGTAAGTCAGCGCTTGTTCCATGGCAGCCTGCGCCACGCCGATGGCACGCGCCGCGGTTTGGATGCGGGCGGCTTCGAACGTCGCCATCAGCTGCTTGAAGCCTAGACCCTCGACGCCGCCAAGCAGATTCTCCGCCTTGACGACGAAACCGTCGAACGCGATCTCGTATTCCTTCATGCCGCGATAACCCAGCACCTCGATCTCGGTGCCGGTCATGCCTGCGGCCGGAAACGGACTTTCGTCGGTGCCGCGCGGCTTTTCGGCGAGCAGCATGGAGAGACCCCGATAGCCGGTTTCGGCCGGATTGGTACGCACCAGCAGCGTCATCAGGTCGGCGCGGACCGGGTGCGTGATCCAGGTCTTGTTGCCGTAGACCTTGTAGACGTCGCCCTGACGCACGGCGCGGGTTTTCAGCGAGGCGAGATCGGAGCCGGTATTCGGCTCGGTGAACACCGCAGTCGGCAGCACCTCGCCCGAGGCGATCTTCGGCAGCCATTTGCGTTTCTGTTCCTCGGTGCCGGAGCCGAGGATCAATTCGGCGGCGATCTCCGAACGGGTGCCCAGCGAGCCGACACCGATATAGCCGCGCGACAATTCCTCGGACACGACGCACATCGATTCCTTGCCGAGTCCCATGCCGTCGTAATCTTCGGGGATGGTCAGACTGAAGACGCCGAGTTCCGACATTTGGGCGATAATTTCGAGCGGGATATAATCGTTCTTCAGATGCCATTTCTGCGCATAGGGCACGACCCGATCGTCGGCGAATTTACGCATCTCCTCGCGGATCGAATCGAGCGTGTCTTCGAGCCCGCAGGCGCCGACCGTCGCGTCGTGCTGCTGGCGGATCAGCTCGACGAGGCGCGCGCGGCGCTGAGCGGTATTGCCGGTGGCGATCAGATGCTCGACTGCGGGCGTCATGCGCGCCGCCGCGGCAGCAGGGCTTACGCCCAGATCGGACAACCGCACGATCTCGCCTTGGCTCATTGGAATGCCGCCGAAAATCTGCGCCAGATATTCGCCCGAGCCGATGCGCACCAGAAGCTCTTCGATTTCGCCGAAACTGCCGCTTTCGGAAAGCCGCTGCGCATAGGCCAAGAGCTGGCGGAGTGCCTCGACATAGGTGGACAGCCAGGCCAGCCCGTGGCTGGCGCGTTGTTCGCGATCCATGACGCGCGACACCGTGCGGCCCTCGATCGTAACCCGGTCGGCGACGACGCGGCGAGCATCGGCAAAAAGCGCTTCGATGGCTGCGACTGCATCGCCAAGCGGCGCGATCACTGCAGTGTCAGTGGAAGCTTGGCCGGGGGCGAGTTGAGGGGCGGCAAGCGGCATGGTTGGCTCCGATGAGCTGGAAGATAAGCTGCAAAAGGCGTCCCGGCCTAACCGTAAGCTTACGCGTGCGGTGCACAAAAGCCAATGCGGCCAAAGATCAAGAGCCGTGTAAAACTCGCTTGCCCATCGTTCCGCAGCCGATTCTTGCACAATATTAACCATTTTACGGTGTGCTGAGCCCTGGCTTAACGCGGGGGCGGCATAGTCGAAGGGCCGCCTTGCGGCTTTTCGCTCAAGCCCAGCGTCCGATCGGGTCCTCGATGCTCAACGCGCAAATTTTCTCCCGGCTTTCGGTGCGCGCCCGGATCATTGTGCTTGGCGTCGTTCCGGTGGTCGGATTTTTGGCCATCGGTACGGCCTTTCTCAGCGGCGACGGCGAGGTCGGCTCAGCCTTCGACAGCGTGCGCCGGAACGGCGAAGTGGCCTCCGCGAGCCGCGATCTCAAGACCGGCCTCCTCATCATGCGCGCCGCGACCACCGATTTCGTCGCGCATCCCACCGATGCCGAGGTCCGGGATTTCGATGACGGCCAGGCGCTGGCGATGCAATGCCTGGACCGTCTCGAAGCAACAGTCGCCGTCTCCCAGCAAGACATGATCAGGCCGCTCCGCATCACGGTGCGCGACCTCAAGGCGAGCTTCGACAGTCTCGTCGCCGAGCAAAGGTCGCTCGGCTTCAACGACACGGAGGGCGTGACCGCCGATCTCATCGCGGCAAGCACCGTCGTGCAAAACATCATCCACGACGACCTGACCTGGGTCGCCGATGCCGACCGCGCCCAGATGCTGGTGTCGCTTCTGACCATGAGCGATTACGGCATCGAATATCGGCTCAAGCGCGACACCACGATCGAGGGGCGCTTTTTCAACGAGGCCAAGCATTTTACCGAACTGTTCGAATCCGTCGACGGCGCCCCGGCAATGAAGCAAGCGCTCGATCAAGCGGTTCAGACCTATCGCTC
>Ga0182013_10002311_pt1 | contig 25030 bp, 14 predicted proteins | sample 612S2MmetaG_FD_120487 | JGI IMG/M metagenome (GOLD analysis project Ga0182013, IMG submission 120487) | Permafrost microbial communities from Stordalen Mire, Sweden - 612S2M metaG | ecosystem: Environmental > Terrestrial > Soil > Wetlands > Permafrost | place: Sweden: Stordalen | collected...
ACCGCCGAATTCATGCTCGACGAAGACGGCCAATTCTACTTTCTCGAAATGAACCCGCGGCTGCAAGTCGAGCACCCCGTCACCGAACTCGTCTACGGCATCGATATCGTGCAGCAGCAGTTACGGATCGCGCGCGGCGAACAGCTGCGTTTCACACAGAGCGATCTGGTGCCGCGCGGCTGGGCCATCGAGGCGCGGCTCAACGCCGAAGACCCCGCGCGGGCCTTTCTCCCGTCGACCGGAACGGTTGGGCGGTTCGAGGTTCCCGCGGCACCCGGGGTGCGGGTCGACACCGGCGTCCACGATGGCAGCGAAATCTCGATCTACTACGACTCGATGATCGCCAAGATCATCGTCTGGGGCACCGACCGCGCAGCCGCGATCGCGCGGCTCGAATCGACGCTGCGCGATACGCGGGTGACCGGCCTGAAAACGAACTTGCCGCTGCTGCGCGCCATCGTCGCCGACGAAGCCTATCGCTCGGGCGACACATCGACCCGGTTCCTCGACGACCGCGACGCCTTTTTGACCCTCGACGGCGCCGCCGACGTTCCGCTCGACATCAAGTTTCTCGCCGCCGGCGCGCTCGTCGCCAGCGGTCGCGCGTGGCGCATGGCGGGTGTCGGCGTGCCGATCGATTTGGTCGTCGACGGCACCCCGTTGCGGGCGACGGTCGAACGGCGCGCCCGCGAATGGCTCACCGACGGTGAACTCGGACCGGCCTTCAGCGTCGAGACCCGCGGCAACGACACCGTCGTCGTCGCCGGAGAGCGGACCATCGTCGGCGACGTTCGGCTCGACGCCGAGGGCGGCCGCATCGTGCACAAGGGGCGAACGTATCTGTTCGTCTTCGGCACGCCTCCCGATGCCGATCCGCGCCATCATTCCGCCGGGACGTCGGGTGCGGGCACGGTTGTCTCGCCCATGCCCGGACGCATCGTGAGCGTCGACGTCGCTCCCGGTGACGTCGTCGAAGCGCGCGCGCTGCTCGTCGTGCTCGAAGCGATGAAGATGGAGCATCGCATCGAAGCACCGGTCGCGGGCACGATCGACCGTGTCTACGTGCAGCCCGGCGATTTGGTCGCCAGCGATGCCGTGCTGATGCAGATCGGCGAGTGATCGCGCGTCCAGGACCTGCTTATAACACACCCGCGCTACGACCATCAGGTTTTTCATGCACAGTACCATCCTCCGACTGAAGTGGACAACGCACGGTTTTCTCTCAAAATCGAAGCTCTGGCAGCCACCAATATCGACTCTGCGCTATGCCTCCCACTTCGGCACCGACCAACGCCGGCGCAGCGGGAATGGCTAATTCGCAAGCCGACACAACTCGATTCGGAGCACGCGAGCGAGCGAAACTGGACCCCCTTACAGCGGTCCTGGCGCTGAAGATTCTGAGTCTCTCGGAGGTGCCGTCGATCTTGACTTCAGCGCCGCTCAACCGGACCGTAGTCGACGCGATTTCGAACAGGGCATCGAGCACATGGCGAGCGCCTGGAACCTAGGCGTCGCCTTGAAAAGTCGAGCAATACGACCGGAGATTGAAACATTCGCGAGGGGCCGCTGAGGGAGCCTTCGAGGTATCTTAGACCCTAAGTCTCAGCGTGATCTCCATGACACAATCAGACCGACACAAGGTGCTTCTCGGGTGAAGGGCTTTGAAAACTATGCGTCAAGCGCTAGCTTATTTTTCCGTCTTTGCAAGCGGCTTAAGCGGGACCGGCGCGAAGATGAATTCGGCTGGCACTGAACCCGTACTCTGCAGATTCAGATGCTGCGGGGCGCGCGCGCGAACCGTGTCGCCAGCTTGACTGCCGTGAACGGCGAACGCTCTACACGAGCCGGGAACGGCCCCCACTCCGCATGCGGGTACGCGAGCTGTACGGCCATCTTTGAGGTCGACCGGTCCGGCACCGAACGCGTGATTCTCAACTTCGAATGCGAGATGGACGGCATAGGTCCGACCGCGAGCCTAACAGGCTGCGGAAAAAGCCCCCGTCGCGAATTTAAGCCACTTCGTCCGCCAAAGAGTTCGTGACTTTTCGGTCACAGCGCCAACTCCCACGGTCGCTCCCAGATTGTTCATGCTGCTCGTTTCCGCCCCGTTGCCACTTCCAAAAGAACGCGAGGACTTATCGTGCGTCGTTTTGCGGACCGGCTGCTGGCCGCTATTCTCCTCGGTGTCGTCCTTTTTGCTTTCAGCGGCCTTGGCGGCAGCGCAGCGCAATCACAAAGCGACACCACACGCTTGTCAGCGCGAGACTCCTCCGCTTCATCCGTTTTAGACGAGTCCGCGCTTTTGCAGGCAGCGCCCGCGCAGGCGCAGATGCCGCCCTCCCCTCCGATGCGCTATGTGCCAGGCCTTGCCGAGCCCCTAGTGGCAACGGGGGCGGTGACAGCGCAGGAAAGCACGGAGCTCGATGCGGCGCTTCTAGCGTTTCACGACGCACCGGGGAAGGCCAGCACGAACGCAGATTTCGAGGACTATGCTAAGCCACTGCTTTCTTTTGTGGCTACGCATCCGCAGTCGAACTGGAACGCGGCGTTGTATCTCGACCTCGGGCTGGGCTATTACCAGTCCGGCTATTACAGCCGCACTTTCGATTATTTCACGAAGTCGTGGCAGCTTGGCCGAAACGCCACGAGCATCGAAGGAAAGCGCATGGCGGATCGCGCGATGGCCGAGCTTGCGGAGATGCACGCAAGGCTGGGGCACGCCAATGAGCTGAAAGCCCTCTTTGCCGACGTCGGAAACCGGCCGGTCAGTGGTCCGGCGACATTCATGATGCAGGGTGCACATGACGGGCTGGCGTCGTTCGAGCACAACCCGGAAGTCTCGTATCTATGCGGGCCCGCGGCGCTCAGGAACATCCTGTTGTGGCTCAAGGCCAAGCCCGAGCAAGTGAAGGTCGCCGAGGATGCCCGATCCGGCCAGCACGGGGTCTCGCTGTCCGAGCTTGCGGCCCTAGCTCAAAAGGCTGGCCTCAAGTACCGCCTTATCTACCGTAAGCCCGGGCAACCGGTGCCCGTACCGTCGATCATCAATTGGAGCGTCCATCACTATGCGGCAATCCTGGAGGTGCATGACGGGCGTTACCGGCTGCAAGATCCGACCTTTGGGAGCTCGGGTTCGTTAGTGACCGGCAAAGCCGCGGACGCCGAGGCAAGCGGCTATTTTCTCGTGCCAGAAGCCGTATTTGCGTCGCATACGCAAAGCGGCTGGCGCGTCGTTGCGGCCAAATCTCCCGAGACGAAGTCCGTCTACGGCATGGGCTATACCTTTAACTATTTTCCCGGTACTTGTGCAAGCTGCGCTAATGGGAGCGGCGATTACTCGACGCCGTCCGTTAATGCGGGTCAGAGTTCGTCGTCACCCGCGCAGATGACGCTTGCCAGCGCCAAGATGGCGACAGCGGCCTTGTCTTTAAGCGATACGCCGGTAGGCTATCGTCCACAAAAGGGCGTGCCGTCTCTGGTTACGCTTAACTACAATGCTCGCGACGGCGATCATCCTGCGAATTTTGGCTTTTCCAACGTCAGCCCGCAGTGGACGCACAGTTGGCAAGCATATATTCAAGACGATCCCAATAACGCTGGATCGAGCGTAAAGCGGGTCTTCAGCGGCGGCGGTGGCTACGATTACGACATTTTAGCGCAACTCGCCCAAAACGTCTACACCCCGACAACGGGCGCGTTCGTGCCCGAAATCTACGATAATTCACAACTCAAACGTGTCCCTGCCTCCGGCGCAGTAACGTCTTACGTGCGGAATCTTCCGAACGGGGGCAAGGAGACCTACGCACTGTCAAATGGTGCCACGACTTACCCGCGCATCATGTTTCTGACCGCGGTGGCGGATCCGGCGGGGAATACAACGACGCTGAACTATGACAGCCAATTCCGCCTCACTTCGCTAAAGGACGCGATAGGCCGCATCACGACCTTTACGTTCGGCATCGCCAGTCACCCTTACCTCATCACGAAGATCACCGATCCATTCGGCCGGTCCTCGCAACTCACGTACGATACGAGCGAACGGCTCGCGTCGATCACCGATCCGGTCGGCATCGTCTCCTCGTTCACTTACGGTAACGTGAGCGAGCCGAACTTTATTACGCGGCTGACAACACCCTACGGCACATCGAAGTTCTCCGATACGGTCAATCCCAACGATAGCAACCCTTACGGAACGGTTCGCCTATCGCTCACGATGACCGATCCCCTCAACAACGTTGAGTACCTCACTCTCTACCAGAATCAGGGGCTCACCGGCACTGGGCCGGAAACGGTCGTTCCAGTCGGCATGACCAACGACAATCCGTACTTGATGTGGCGTAACACTTATTACTGGAATGCACACGAGGCCGCGAACGGGAACGTCACGACAGACGCCAACGGCAATCCCACCGCCGAGAAATGGCCGACGGCCGAAATCTATCACTGGTTTCATCAGTGCTGCACCATTAATTACGTCTCCAACCAGCTAGGCAGCGTTAAGAAGCCGCTCGAACAATACCGCCAGTGGTATAATGTCAACCCGATCTACAACACCGGCTACTTCAGCGGTACACTCATAAAGCCCACGGCGATCGGCCGCGTCTTAGATGACGGCACAACCCAGCTGGCGCAGTCAACGTACAACAGCTTTGGCAACTTGCTCACCCATATCGACGGCGTGGGCCGCAGCACTGGGTATACCTATGCCGCGAACAATATCGATCTGTTGACAGTAAAGCAGCTGACGGCCTTGCCCGCGACTTATACGACCGTTGCGACGCTCGGCAATTACAACACGCAACACGAGCCGCAGGCCGTTACGGGGCCGGACGGCAGGACTTGGAAAGCCACCTATAACGCCGCGGGGCAGCAGATTTCGCTCACGGATCCAGACGGCAACGTCACTTCGTTCACTTACGACACGTCGTCGCGGCTTTCGAACATCGTCGACGCCAACAGAAAGACAGCCGAGACGTTCACTTACGATTCGGCGGACCGCATCGCCACGCGCACGGATTCCGAAGGCTATAAGCTCACGTACGCTTATGATAATCTCGACCGGGTGACGAAAATCACCTATCCGGACGGCACTTCGGACGTCAACGACTATGCGTTCCAGAGCGGGCCTTACGCAGGAAAACCGAGCCTGGACCTACGCACGCATACCGACCGGCTGCGCCGGGTCACGACGCTCAGTTACGACGCCGATCGCAGGCTGGTTGCGGTGACAGAACCGCTCTCTGGAACGGCGACGCGCACGACGAGTTACAGCTATTACGAAGACGGCAGCCCCAAAGACATCATCGACGCCAACGGTAACGATACGCACTGGAACATCGATCTGGAATCCCGGCCTATCTCCAAGACCTACGGCTATGGCACGTCTTTGGCCAAAACCGAGACCTATCAATACGAGACCATGACCTCCCGCCGTCACTCCGTCACGGACGCTTTAGGCCAGGTGAAGACCTTCACCTACGACCACAACGACAATATCATTGGCATCGCCTTTACGCATTCAGTCAATCCGACTCCGAACGTCAACCTTTCTTGGGACCCCTTCTTTCCGCGTCTGACTTCAATGACGGACGGAACGGGGACGACGCACTACACCTACACGTCACCCGGCACGAATGGAGCCTTGCAGGTCGCTTCGATCGCGGGTCCGCTAACCAACGACACGACAGGCTTCAGCTACGACGCACTCGGGAGGCTTGCGGGGAGGACGATCCCCGGTGGCGACGAGTCGTTCGGCTACGATGCGATTTCGCGCCTCATCAGCCATACGTCGCCGCTCGGTGCCTTCAGCGAAAAGTACCTCGGCGAAACGGATCAGCCCACCTTAAGAAGCGTGACCAACGCGGCCGTGCATTCGACTCTGCTAAAGGCCCGGGCAACGACGACTGGCCTCACACCTGCGGCGACGATAAAAGGCACGTCCGTGCCGGCCTTGGCCAACACGACCGTGTCGACAGCCTGGGGTTATGACACGAACGCTCACGACCGTCGGCTTATCAGCATTACGAACAGCGGCATCACGCGAAGCTACGCGCTCGGTTATGTGAATGGCGGCGTGACGAACCCGTACGACATCCTGTCCATGGTCGACACTGCCGCGAAAGGCCACCCTTTCTCGAGCACAAGCCACAGCTACACGTACGACCTCAGCGATAGGCTTTTGACGGCGACCTCACCTAGCCTCGGCAACTACGCGTATACTTATGATCGACTCGATAATGCAACGAGAATCACCGGCAGCAGCGGTACAATCAGCGCGTCGTACAACAATCTCAACCAACTTGCGACGTGGGGTGCCGCGACGTACGCCTACGATGCCGACGGCAATACACTCTCGGACGGTGCCCGCACCTACAAATGGGATGCCGAGAACCGTCTAATCGAAGTCGACTACGTCGGCAGCACGAAGAAAAGCACCTTCGCGTACGACGGCCTCGGTCACCGCCGCATTGAAACGGAATCGTCCGGCGGGGTGACGGCAACAACCCACTACCTATGGTGCGGAACGGTCATCTGCCAAACCCGTGACGGCTCCGATACGGTAGTGCGACGTGACCTGGACGAGGGCGAAGCTAACGCTAAGACGGGGCAGAAACTCGTCTACATGCCCGACCAACTAGGCTCTACCCGCGACGTACTCGACGCCGGCACCGGAGCACGCGTTGCTTCCTATGACTATTCGCCTTATGGCACTCTAACGCGAAGCTCCGTAACTACTGCCACCGAGTACCAGTATGCCGGCCTATTCTTCCATCTCGCAAGCGGGAAATATCTCTCCACGTATCGACCGTTTGACGAAGCCACGGGACGCTGGTTAAGTAGAGACCCAATTGGAGAATCAAGCGGGACGAATCTCTACGCATATGTCGAGAATGATCCGACCAACCTAATCGACCCGCTCGGCTGGGGAGATGTTCCCGTTCGTCTGTTGCCCCCACCAAGCCGATTACCGCCGTCTATTGGCCCAGTTGAGTCGTTCCCTGCTCCGGCTGGTATGACAGGCTATCGTTATTATGGCGGAAACACACCTATGCGAGGCAGATTCTTAAGCCCCATTCCGTATAATAATCCTGGATCAGCGATCTCAAATCTTGCACTGCGACCTGAGAACACGGCTGAGAACTCTTGTACGGTGAGCATTCCCGAGGGGACACGAATTCAAATTAGCGAAGTGGCCCCGAACTTCGGTCAGCCTGGCGGTGGTCAGCAGATAGAACTTCTTGAGAACATCCCACCAAATTCGTTCCAACCTACTGGACCAACCGCCGGTCTTCCAGCTAATCCGTTGGCACCTTTTCTTCCCGCGGGTCCTTGGGGAACTTTCCTGTATGTCTTTCTATACAGTTCGCCCGCCTATTAGGCCCCTGGCCGAACCACACACCTCGGATGCGCGAAAGCATTCGAACTCGCAGATTGGCCCGCCGGCAGCTACCATGCTAAAAATTACTAACTGTTCAAAGATTCAAAGAAAGCGGGACACTTATGGACACGGACGCGCCAGATGACGTTGTCGCCGTCACGTTCATCGTAATATTGCCACCCTGAGCAGAGACCGAACTCGAATTGAAGGTACACGTTCCTTGCCACTTCCCCATCCCGATCGATCCGAGAGATGCTTGGTTCGCAGTAGACGACGAACCAAAGGTCACCGACGAAACGTTCGATGTGGTCACGACTGAGATCGAGATCACTTGCCCGTTCTTCACAACAGTCGGCTTCACCTGAACGTAAAAGATCTGCGGGGCTTGCGTTGGATCGGCGTAATTGTTCGGGGGTGGTGACCCGTACGTGAAAACGTTCGTTTGAGCGAAGGCACTGTTTACGGGTGCGGGAGTTGCTGATGGCACGGGAGTTATGCTGCCTGGAGGTGGTGCGGTCTGGTAAGGAAGCGGAGTCGTGGCCGGCACAGGCGGTGTCGCTGCTGCAGCCGGTGCCGCGAGCGACGCCTCGCGATTGCTCCGCGGAGGCAAGGTCGCCGAGGATGCAACCGCCGGCAACTGTGCTGCAGGCGGACGGGTGAGAAGCTGCGATGAATCGATCGCCGTTGGAAGGCCGCTGTGCAGGATGTGCGGTGTCACGGTCACGACGAGTTCATTGCGGGCTCTTGTCGTGCCGACGTCTTGAAAAAGGCGTCCGATAATCGGAAGGTCGCCAAGCAGCGGAATCTTCGTGACCGTGCGTGTGTCAGTGTCCTCGATCAGACCACCGACCGCGAGGGTGTCACCGTCGTGAAGTCCGACAGTCGTGGTCGTGTCCCGCGTTTGGATGTTTGGGATTCCGGCGGCGCTGATACCGGCCTCACTATTCACCGATGGATGCAGCGTCAGCGTCACGTATTTGTCCGTGTTCACGACGGGTGTTATATCAAGTGTGACACCAGTCTGAAACGACTGAATCTGCGTGGTGGCGACCGTGCCCGTGCCTCCCCCGGTCGTCGTGAGGACGTTGACCGTTTCACCGGCCCGAAGGGAGGCGGTTCGCCCAGAAAACGTGGTGATACGGGGATTTTCCAATATGCGTGCGCGATTCGTGCTTACGAGAAAATCCAATTCGGCCTGAAGGCTCAGTGGCGTTCGCGTAAGTGCCTGCAGTCGAAGTATTGCCGGTGTACTCCCGCTTGTGGATGGTGCAGGAGTCACTTCACTGAAAGTCGTCGTCAGAGCGGCTGTCGGGAACTTCAAGCCGAGTTGCTTTTGAACGCCCTCATCGATCTCGTATACCTCGGTGTCGAGCTCGACGAGTGGTTCGGCGACGTCGAGCTTCGCGATGAGGTCCTTGCCGAGCTGGATGCTATACGGGCTGCCGGTGAGAATGAGGCGTGTGGAGTTCGGATGAACAATGATTTTTAGATCAGGCGCGGTTGAAGCCAACGCCTGCGAGACGCTTTGCGCGATGTCCGCCGCGGATGTCGAGGCAGCTCCGCCGTTTCCTCCCGTATTCACAGCGGGAGTTGCCGCTTTCAGTACGACCACTTCGGTATCTTGAGAGCCACCTCCAGGTGACCCGGACGATGCGGGCGCACTCGGAGATATATCTAGTTGACCGATGGCATCGGCGACTCGGTCCTGCACGGACGGTGTCGCGACGACGGTGATCGCGTTCAAATCCTTATCAACTTGAATGTCGGCATTTGGCAAAGAGCGTGCGAGAAGAGCGGCTACGGAACTCGCATCGACGAAGTGGAGGTGGTACACCTTGGGAAACGCAGCTTTTGCGCCAGGATGGTCCAAAAGGGCAACCGCGGCTTTTGCATCGTTCGCTTGATCAGGAGGCCCATTGATCAAAATATCCGTGCCGGAGACAGCGACACGAAGATCCGGAATCGATCGGGCAATTGCGCGTGCAACGACCCGCGGGTCGGCTTGTAGAACGTGGACGATCTGGACGGCGTACACTGGTTTCGGAGTCGGCGGGACGGGAGGCGTGTCGATCGCGGTGATGATGGCTTTAATCTGAACCATGTCGGCAGCGGACGACGCAATAACGACCGTATTATTGGGAGCGGCAGCAAATCGAGCTTTTGGAAATATTGATCCAAGCCGGCGGATGAATTCCTCCGGCTTTGCCGTATGAAGCTGAGCGCCGTCGACGGTGGTTGCGGTAGGATCTTTTACGTCTATTCCGGCAATGACCGAACGCAGCCCGACAAGGTCCTCGGGGGAGGCGATGACGATGACGGCGTTCGCGTCACGGTCGACTCTGAACGTCGCGTGCGGGTAGAGCGCGCGAAGAAGCACCGCTGCCTTTTCGGCCCGAACAATGGAGAAACTCAAGACCGTCGGGGGATTGGCCGAAGGAGTTGACGAGGTAACGACGGGTTTTATGGCTTGCCCAGCGCCTAAGCAAAGGGCGAGCGCGACAAGCAGAGTCAGACGCCGCCGATAGGTCCGCTGCTGTGTTTCTCGGGCGTGCGCCATATTCGAGAGCTCTCCAGACGCGCGACGGAACTTGCTTCTTCCATTCGGTCAAGGGTCTGGCCTCGTCGATCTTTCAAGACTTAGGCCTTGAGCGGCACTACCTTCGGGTGCCGCCGATGCGCTTTGTCGAGCTCGATCAAAAGTTCGATCTCCTGTTCTTGCGTCTGCGATAGCTGCGTTTTGAGGTCTCTGATCTGGACTCTCAAATCCTTGATCGTATTCGTCGACGATCGGGAGCTTGATCTCGTCGTACCGACCACGGCGTGACCTTCTGCTAGCGAGGCAAGCTGACGAATCTCACTGCAAAGATGTGGATACCGATGCAAGGTGCTTCGTCCCATCCCAGCCTCCTTGGCAACGGCCGATATTGTGATCAGCACGTTCCCTTTGCGGTGATCCTTGTGGGCACCGGCATGTTTCTTAAGCGCTCGATTGCAGCGCGGAACTTACGTTCCGATCGATGCTGAATCGTCTTGGAGCCAAGAGGCATAGCTACTTCGTGCAAGCTGAAAGAAGTGTAGTCACGCTCTGCTGCGGACGATGTTCATGTTTTCTTGATCGACGAAATACGGAATATCCGGTGACGAAATCCCGTGTGGTGCGAAGCTTGTCGTGGTCAGCATCAGCATGAGAGACAGCACGCTTTCGCTGTTCCGTTTAGTGGAGGGAATCCCTATACGAAAAGGGATTCCGGTGAAAAAGAGACACCAGATTGCGTGCGCGCATTAAGATCGACTTCGCAAAGTTCGTCGCGGTGAAGGCGTCGTGGCGCTCGAAGTCCTGCAGCCCGCCGAAGCGCGGGTTGAGCTGGATGCGGTAGCAGCCGCGGTCGTTCGTGCCGGTCACGCGCTGGCCGCCGTGGCGCCACACGACGCGGTCGAAGCCGTTTCTGGACGGAGACACGTCCGGCAGCAAACGACGCAGCTCATCGGTCAGCAAACGGCACAGGCGACGAATTCAAGGCGCCGGCCCGGTGGCGGGATCTCGATCCGGCCGCAGCCGTGCGGAGGCACGCCAGGCTCTTCGCCGCGGAACGACACGCTGCTGCGCTTCAGACCATTCGAAACAAAGCTGACTGAAGGCGAACTGCGCGCTTCCAACGATCGCGACGTCGGACGGGAGCCGGCTGCGGAGGTCGACGCGCCGGCGTTGTCGAGCTTTGCCGAGATTGTTCCCTTCGCGATCGAGGAACTCGGATGACCCGCGATGAGCGGATCGCGAAGATTCGTGGCGGCTGCTGGCTCCGCTACTCCCGGGCCGAGGAGATCACGGCCTGACTCGACCACCAGTCGAGGTCGACGAGGCGCTGCCCGGGCTCCTGGCACGCGCCGACTCCGCGCTCTACACAGCCAAGAATGCCGGCCGCGGCCGTGTGCAGGTGGCGGTGGCGTCCGCGTGACATCGTTTTGACGGACCGAACTCGCCTGGCGGCTGCTTGGCCGAGCTTCGCATTGCGAGGCCGAGACGATCGTGACTGCTTTCGGGCCCTGCCCTGGCTTGGTCGTTCCCGATCAGGACCGGCTATCAAACCGTTGACGTTGCGGAATTCCGTGATCCCGGGCATCTCACGAAGAAGGCGTTCCTCTGATTGCTCGCGCCGGGGCGAGCGCATCCTGCAGGACGCCGTCGCTGCTCCCGCAGATCAAGTTCGACCAGCCGGCTGGTTTCATCGTCGAAGACGAGCTCATTCGTGCCCTTTTCTTCAACTCGGCCGGTATCTCGGCGGGCGCGCAACCGCTAGAACTGCGCCATCAGAGCGCCTCGAGCAAGTCGGCGTTCACCACCGGACAGGTGGCGTACTTCACCGGCGGCTGGCCGTAACTGGACGGCTTCGAGCCGGTTTCTTCTGGCGCGGCGGCGGCTGCCAGAGCCGTCCAGCCTCGCGCGATCCATTCCTTGAGTTGCGCGGTCGATGCGAGCGCTGCCGGATCGACGTAAACGAACCGCTCGACGACGCGTGTGCCCATGATCATCGGAGTGACGTGGGGCTGACCCAGCAGCGCGTCACGCTCTTGCGCCGATTCCAGGCGTACGAGCAACGACCCCGTACGGCTGACGGCAACGAGAATCTGCCCGTTCGCTAAGAACGCCAATCCGCCGAACATCCGTCGCTCGGTGATTTCGGTTCGGTCGGTCAATTCGCTGCGCACGCGCGCAGCCAGCACTTCATCGATCGGCATCGACGCTGCTTCTCCGATTTCGGCCGCTTTCACCGTCGACCACTGACGGGTGCGGCAGACCGGCGCCGGTTACGGCGCGCGAGTTCAGACCAGGCGGCTTTACCCAGCCCTCATGCTCCAGCGGGACGTTAGCCCGCCAGCGGAGCGTTCCTTAGGAGCGTTGCTTATTCGAAGATTGCCGCAGCGTGCCCGCGATGCGCCCGGCGTTCGCGTGTTAGAAAAACGCGCGTTGAGCCGCTGACCCCGTCGCCGCCCCAGTTTTTTCGGTCTCTGGGCCCGCGCGAGACGGGGCCGCTGAGTTCGTGAGCCGGCGGTGTGCCTCGCCCAAGTCGTCGAGATCGTTGAGGCCGACTCGCGAGCCGCCGTCCACGAATGTCTTGACCTTCTTCCGCGCGTCTTCAAGCCGCTTATGGGTATCGCTCTTTGAGACGCGTTCGATCACGAGATCGGGGGAGGCAGACCGCGTTCCATTGAACGACGGCGGCAACGACGAGGTTGATGTCGACGGCGACTCACCGCTCCGAAGGTTACGTTCGCTGCACGCGAAGTTCCTCAGATGCGGCCGTCGGTCCGGTCTGCGGCGGTCCAGCCGCCTTGAGCGCAGCCTGTTCAAGAGCGCTGAAGACCCGCGACTCAGTGATGAACCGGACCCCGCCGCAGACTTCAATCGAGAAGCTATCACCCGAACCCGGGATGACATCGATGACGAGTTGGGTATGCTCCCAGGTTTTGAACTGGGCACCTCCGATGTAAAACGGACATCCCTCGACGACGCCCAGCAGCACATCGTGCGATCCGACCCGGAAGTCGTTATCCCGAAGACACATCGGCGCACTGCCGTCACAGCAGCCGCCGGACTGATGGAAAAGGAGCGAACCGTGCTCGCTTTTCAGTCGCCGAACGAGCGCGCAGGCAGTCGGGGTGAACACGACTCGGGGCGGTGCGTTCATGCTAGAAGAAACCCATCGCGTTGGGGCTGTAACTCACGAGGAGGTTCTTGGTCTGCTGGTAGTGGTCCAGCATCATCTTATGAGTCTCGCGACCGAAGCCGGACTGCTTGTAGCCGCCGAACGCGGCGTGCGCCGGGTAGGCATGGTAACAATTGGTCCAAACCCGGCCGGCTTCGATCTCACGACCGACCCGGTAGGCGTTGGTACCGTTGCGCGACCAGACGCCGGCTCCAAGGCCGTACACCGTATCGTTACCGATCTCGATAGCTTCATCGACGTTCCTGAATTTGGTTACCGCAAGTACCGGGCCGAAGATCTCTTCCTGGAAGATTCTCATCTTGTTGTGGCCGACGAACACGGTTGGTTTCACATAATAGCCGCTCGCTAATTCTCCGTCGAGGTGAAGTCGTTCGCCGCCGGTGACGCACGTTGCGCCTTCCTGTTTACCGATGTCGATGTAGCGGAGGATCTTCTCGAGCTGATCGCGGGAATTCTGAGGGCCCATCATCGTGGTTGGATCGAGCGGGTCACCGACTTTGATCTTCTCGACGCGCGCGACAGCCTTCTCGAGAAACTTGTCGAAGATCGATTCGTGGATTAGGGCGCGCGACGGACACGTGCAGACTTCGCCCTTGTTGAAGGCGAACAGCGCGAACCCTTCGAGCGCTTTGTCGAGGAACGCATCATCGGCATCCATGACGTCTTCGAGGAAGATATTCGGCGACTTGCCGCCCAGTTCGAGGGTCATCGGGATGATGGTCTCGGACGCGTACTGCATGATCATTCGGCCGGTCGTGGTCTCGCCGGTGAACGCGACCTTCGCAATGCGCGGGTTGGCCGCGAGCGCTCTGCCGATTTCAGAGCCGCCGCCGGTAACAACGTTGAGGACACCGGGTGGAAGGACGTCGGCGATGAGGCTGGCAAACAGCAGCAGGCTCAGCGGCGTTTCCGAAGCGGGCTTGATGACGATGCAATTGCCGGCCGCGATGGCCGGAGCCATCTTCCAGGCTGCCATCAAGAGCGGGAAGTTCCAGGGGATGATCTGGGCGACGACGCCCAAGGGTTCCTTATAGTGATAGGCGACCGTGTCGTCGTCGATCTCGGCGATCGAGCCTTCTTCGGCGCGTAGACAACCGGCGAAGTACCGGAAGTGGTCGGCCGCGAGCGGAATGTCGGCGTTGATCGTCTCGCGGATCGGCTTGCCGTTGTCCATCGTTTCGACCGCGGCGAGCAGCTTGAGATTCTGCTTGATGCGGTCGGAGACTTCGATGAGGAGATCGGCCCGAACTGTTGACGACGTGTGCCGCCAAGCTTTCTTCGCGGCGTGAGCTGCATCAAGCGCGAGCTCGATGTCTTCGGGGCTCGAACGGGCGATGTCGGCAAGCTTCGCACCGTTTATCGGGCTATGGTCGGTGAAGTATCGACCTTGAACGGGGTCGACAAATCTTCCGCCGATGAAATTGCCGTAGCGCGTCCTGAGGCCGCTGTTGCGGGCGTTGTCGAGTGCTTCGGTAAACCTGGTGACATTTAGTAGCATAGCTACTCCTTCGCAGCGGTTGGTTGTTAGACGGACCGACCGCTGCCCATTCGCCGTAGTATGAATCCGATTAATGTTCGCTCTAATAATTCGGTGGTTGTCGTATTCGGGCGCAACAGCACTGTGGTCTCAGCAATGCCGGCCTCCGCGCCGAACGTCGATGCCTACGCGACGTTCGCGAAGTCGAGGACCATGCGGCCTTCGATCTTGCCGGCTTTGAGATCGGTGAAGATCCGGTTGATATCTTCAAGTTTCGCCAGGTGGATATCGACGCGAACTTTACCGCGAGCCGCGAAGGCGATCGCCTCCGCGAGATCTTTGCGGGTCCCGACGATCGAACCGCGAATCGTCAGCCGCTTCAACACGACCTCGAAGATCGGTATCTGAAAACCGCCCGGGGGCAGTCCGATAAGCGCCACCGTCCCCCTTGGGCGCAACATTTCGATCGCTTGGGAGAAGGCCGACACCGAAACGGCGGTGACCAAAACGCCGTGCGCGCCGCCTTTCGTCACCTCGTTCACCTGTGCGACCGCATCCGAGTCGAGCGCATTCACCGTGGCGTCAGCTCCGACCAAACGGGCGAGCGAGAGTTTTGCCTCGTTAACGTCAAGCCCGACGACGTTCAGACCCATCGCCTTAGCGTATTGCACGGCGACGTGCCCGAGACCACCGAGCCCCGAGATCGCAATCCACTCGCCTGGTCGGGTCTCCGTTTCTTTGATGCCCTTGTACGTCGTCACGCCGGCGCAGAGGATCGGTGCCATCTGCGCGTAGCTGGTCGGTTTGATGTGGATATCTCCCGGCAGCCGTCCAACGTACGCTGCGGAAGCGACCGCGTATTCCGCGAAACCGCCGTTGACGCTGTAACCGCTGTCGTGTTGCTTTTGACAGAGCGTCTCCCATCCGGAGAAGCAATACTCGCAGTTTCCGCAGGCATCGTGCAGCCACGGGATACCGACTGGCTCGCCCAGTTTGAAACCATCGACTCCGGGTCCGATGGCGGCTACTCGGCCGGCGACCTCGTGTCCCGGAATAAATGGGGGACTTGGCTTAACGGGCCAATCCCCATCGGCAGCGTGCAAGTCGGTATGGCAGACGCCGCATGCGACTACCTCGACCAGGAGCTCGCCAGGGCCCGGATCCGGGACAGGCCGCTCTTCGATCGTTAACGGTTGCCCAAACTCGCGCACCACTGCAGCCTTCATCGTTTTCCTCATGCGATCCGTTCCTCGTTCAATTGCGTAACGGAAAGAACTTTCTTCCGTTACGACACGCTCGTTCCGCAAATCTTTTCAAGCCCATTTGAAAAGCGCTCGAATTCTTTGGTAAGTGATCGAGTACACCCGGCGGATTCCCGATCGCATTGCGGCTGCGGACACAACCTTCTCAGCAAAAACACCGCCGAGCACGAATCACGTTGAGTCGTAGAGCAAATCGCCTAACGGTTGGTCTGCCGGCGATTCTTCAAAAAGCGCGGCAACAACGTTGCAGCCGGCGAAACGGTCTTTTCGATCAGTGATGGCCACGACACAGGTCATCGATCGCCGGACTGTTTCCAGGGGCTTGCTTGCATGCGTCAGTCGTATGTGCTTGGCGTCAAACCCGAGCCCGAACAGTGCTAAGTGCTAAAGCTGTCGGCGATATTCCAGTCCGCGACATTGGCCGATCGCGAGCTGCTCGCTAATTCATCATCAGTCGATTGCGGACGAGGGCCGTCGAGAGCGGGTGACGATTTCCAATCTGGAAGAGCGCAGACCGGAAAGCCGTCGCTTAAGCAATGTATGGCGAAGAGCAACGCGAAATCCATCTCCGCCACTTGTTCCTCGTTCGCCATCAGCGCCGCCGGGGCTGCGGCTTGCTGAAAAACGATCGACGATTGCCTGAACTCGAAATGTCCCAAATACAAGCCGTCGGCTCATTCCAGCGATCAGGGGCGCCCTCCCGCGCTCGGCTCTTTCCCCTAAGCCAGTTAAGCCAGTCAATCGCTCATAAGATACAGCAAATGTTCAGAATGCAACAAATAGAAGTGACCTTCTGGAGAGTCTGCCCTGCCCGGCACGTCGGTCGTTTGCTCGCCGGTAAACGACAGTTCAAATGTGCTCATCCGAACTGACTCTTCGCCGCACGTCTCACAGCGCAAGAAATATCTCATCGGCGCCATCGCCGATCCTCAAGATACTGCGCCAGCCGAAGCGCTGCCATCGTCGCTACTGCAGACACAACCGCAGCAATCCCTGCCAGCCAATGCAATGTCTTACAGAGCGCTGCGAATCCTGCGCTGATCTTTACACTTCGCGCCGCAGTTCGACTAGCCAAGACTGGTCCTTCGGTTCGCTGATGGCGGGCAAGCCTATTGTAGGACGTGCCTGCAACGACGCGGCGCAGCACGAGCGGCGCCTCATCGTCGCGGCTCCGCTCTGTCACCTACACTGGGCTGATGACGGTGTGCTGGACGAAACTTCCAGGTTTTCGGCAACGCCGGTCAGCCAATTCCATGCGCCAATCGTCCTGTGCGTGAACTCCCTTGTGCGATCATGTCGGCGGCTCGCCGGGGATTCTCGCTAATTTTGCCGTCGGAGTGTTCGATTCCGGACAATCGGGCTCGGGTCCGGCTTATGCGTCCGCCGCGGGAAGCGCCCGTCGACAGACGACGGCAAATCGATCGACATTCTTGCACCGACGAATGCATCGCTCATCGACACCGGAGATGACGTCAACGAGAACGGTATCGTCCGCCTAAATATGGGACGTTCCCCGCGCCATTCTGCCGATGAATTCGCCCAAGTGACGGCGAAGGCCGGTCTCGGCGCACGCCGCGGCTGAAAATCGAAGGTGGCAACTGCAAAATGAAACGCTCCTCCTTCATCGCGAGCACGACGGGCGGAACAGCGCTCGGCGTCGGTGCATTCCGCCGACTCGCCTCCGGCGCGCCGCAACCTGTGCCGTCGACGTATCACGTCGGCTCGTTTCTCGTTGACGTGTCACACGCAAACGTTCGCGTTCGGCACCAAAGCGACGCCCGGCGATCGCTGTGGGAAACCGCGGCAGGCCAGCCGCTGCTGGAGGCCGCCGTTGGCAAAGCCGAGATCGAAGAGTATGGCAACCCGCTCGGCCTCTTTCACGTACGCGACAGTCTTTCGAGCCTCAGCACGTTTTCAGGGTTCGATTCCGTGCGATCGAGCGATAAAAGGGCTTTGCAACTTCGCGGAGCGCTGGCTGGTCCCGCAGCGGCCGTTCCCTTTCTGCTAACGCTCGATGCCGTCTCCGAAAATCAGCTCCGGTTCTCTATCGCGCTCGAAGGAACAGCCGCGAAGCATTTCAATCGCTTGTATCTACGCTACGCATCGTCGGCATCGGAAGCATACTTCGGCTTCGGCGAGCAGTTGACGCATTTCAACCAGAAAGGTCGCGTCATCCCCATCTTGGTGCAGGAGCACGGCGTCGGCCGCGGCCTGCCGCTCGTCTCGCAGGCGATCGACCTGCAATACGACGGTGCAGCCGGCAACGACCGCCTGACGGAATTACCAGCGCCGCACTACATCACGAGTCGGCTGCGGTCGCTGTTTCTGGAGAACACAGAATACAGCAGCTTCGACATGCGCGCGGCCAACTTCACCGAGATCGCTCTATTCTCGGCGGCGATGACCGGACGGATTCTCTTCGGTCGCACGCCGCTCGATTTGATCGAGGAGTATACAACGTTTTCCGGCCGCATGCGCGCCATGCCGGATTGGTCCCACGATGGCGTCGTCATCGGCGTGCAGGGTGGCACGGCGCGGGCACAGTCACTTCTGAGCACGTTGCTGGCTGCGAACGTACCGATCGCGGCGTTCTGGATTCAGGACTGGTGCGGCCAGATCGCCACGCCGGCCGGTAAGCAGCTCATGTGGAACTGGCAGCTTGCCGAAGATCACTATCCGGCCTGGGACGGGCTCGTTGCGAAACTCGCGCAGCACGGTGCGCGGATACTCGTCTACATCAACCCGTTTCTCGCGCCCGGTCCGCTGCATTCGGAAGCGTCGGCGAAGGGTTATCTCGTGCGGCGCGGCGGCACGACGTTCGTCTACAAGAACTCGTCGATCCTCGCCGGCATGCTGGATCTGAGTAATCCCGGCACGCGAGCGTGGATCAAGTCGGTCATCCGTCGCGAGATCATCGAGAAGGCAAAGGCGTCCGGCTGGATGGGTGATTTTGGAGAGGCATTGCCCTTCGATGCCCAGCTCTTCGATGGGGCCGATCCGGCCGTGTGGCACAACCACTACCCCGTAGTGTGGTCAGGCGTCCAGCGTGAGGCGATCGACGAGACGGGCCGAGGCGACGAGTTCGTGTTCTGGAACCGCTCCGGCTTCTCTCAAAGCCCGGCCGTTTCCACGTCCTTCTGGCTGGGCGATCAGTTGCAGACGTGGGACGGCTATGATGGTATCAAATCCGCGCTGGTCGGCCTGCTCTCCGGTGGAATGTCCGGGTTCAGCCTCCTGCACGGCGACACGGGCGGCTTCGTCGCTGCGGAGATCGCGAAGGTGCCGATTATCGCGCGATCACCGGAACTGTTGATGCGCTGGATGGAGCTCAACGCGTTCACGACGATGTTGCGAACGCACGAAGGTCTGATTCCAAGCATCAGCGCCCAGGTCGACACCAACGCGGCTACGCTCGCGCACCTGGCGCAATTCGGCCGGGTCTTCAAGGCGCTGGCGCCGTACCGAAAAATACTCGTACGCGAGGCAAACCTCAAGGGGTATCCGGTGGCGCGACATCTCTTTCTGCACTATCCGAGCGATCCAAACGTCGTCACGCTGCGCTACCAATTCATGCTCGGCGCGGACTTTGTCGTCGCGCCGGTGCTCGACAAAGGCCGTGACGCGGTTCGCCTCTACTTGCCCGCCGGCAATTGGACGCATCTCTGGAGCGGGCGAGACTTTTCCGGGACCACCGGCCGATGGTTCGCGGTCGCCGCGCCGCTTGGTGAGCCCGGCGTTTTCTTCAAGACCGGTGCAGCATCAGGAGGGCATCTCGTCGCAGCGCTCAAGGCCAGTGGAGACCTGTAAACATCGCCGGAACGTTCTCCAAGCAGAAGCGACCACGGTTGAGGCGCACGCTTGCCGTTCGTTCGGGAAGACGCGCCACGACGACGGTTCGTCGTTTGATTTTGCCCGCCAACGCAACACCGGCAGCTAAGCTGGATTACCCCCGATCAACTCACTGACTTGCTCGAAAACACTTATGGAATAGGGATTATTCGATACCGATGGCTGACCGAGAAATGACTCATCCTCGGAAGCACTAAAATCCATGCGATGTTACCATCGCGGTTCTCGTTCGGCGAGCGCCTTGGTGACTACAATCTGGATGGCGTGAATTCGAGAAGAGCTTATGGATAAACGGTCTATACCGAATCGGGACGCCAAATCGGGGGAAGTTTAGTCTAAACCTCCAGCAACTTCCCCAGCTGGAGGTTTTGCGCTCTCGTCCTGGCCCGGTCGGTCTTTTCCGAACGCAACGAGTGCGACTGAGATGCCGCGCGCCCGATCGACCGTGCTGGCGATTCGGCACGGGCGATACCGCCGCAGTGGCGCGTGCCGGCGCGAGCCGTCGGAAAACGCGCTCGACGTGACGCGAATGACTCAGATGGACGCTCGCGCCACCGAATCATAACAGAAACGAAACACATAAAGCGTCGATTCAAGAAAACCGATTAGAATGGGCAAAGGCGGTGCTCCCGAGATGATCCGTGCTCGCATTCTTTGCTTACTAATGTTAGCCGCTGCGTTGGCAGCCTGCTCGGAGAACCTTGGTGGCGGCAGTACGATGCCGGGAACAGCAGCCAATAACGGAGCTCCTATGCAACAGGTTACGGCCGCACCGGGAGCGACGGCAACACCAATCCCAGTCTCCGCCTCAAATGTTGCGATGATCGGCGTCAACGTCGATCCACAGGCAATACCGAATGTCAAGGGATGGGGCGGTTCGATCGCCTTTCCAAAAGCGGCGTCTTCAACGTCGCCGGTGTCCAGCCAAAAACGAAGCCAAGTGTCAGCGTCCCCAACCTCGATCCCGGTCGGTATCACAACAAGCGTCGTCGAACCGTCGGACACCCCCCGTTTCAATCCCAACCCATCGAAACGACACGCGAAACACGAATCCGGTCCTACCCCATTGCTCTTCATCAGCGTGATGGCCACGTCTGACCTGACGCTCGCGACATATCCAAGAATCGCTATCAACGTTCCGCATGACATCGCCATCAAGCATCATGCCGACATATTCGCCTTGGCGTTATTCGATCCCGAGCAAAGAGTCAGGGCTTATCAGCTCGCTATTGCCGAGCGCGATCTGAGCAGCCCGGCCCCGGGAAGCATGCCGACACCGATCGCAACGTCAACTCCAACCCCGGCACCAACGGCGAGTCCGACTGCCACCCCATTCGGGGCGAGCCTGACACCTCCGCAAATGACGACCCCAAAGCCGGTCAGCACACTTCCGCCGGAATACGTGGCATTCCAATCCACTGCGGCAACACTCACGCTCAAAGCCAATCGTCCAGTAGTGTTTGCACTTTATGCGGTGACGCCCCACGCGACGCCGTCGCCATCACCCGAACGAAGCCCAAGTGAGTCTCCGACTTCTGCTGCTAACTCGACGCCTTCAATACCCGTAATAGCCCCGCCATCATCAACCTCGACAATCTCACCAACCTCGACAATCTCACCGCAAGCAACATCAAAGCCAATTGTCGTCATCTAGGAGCGTGTCGGGTTTAGCCCGACACGTGACGACGGGCGGCTTGGGCGAAGCCCAAACGCACGGGTTCGTCGAGCGAAGCCGAGACGAACCCATCAGATTCGACGAAGTCGAATCCCTAGTCCGCGCGCCGGAGGGATTCTGCCGGCGCGCGCCGCCGGCTCGCCGGGCAAGCAAAGCGCGGGCGACGGTCGCGCACGTGACGCAAAAGCAAAGCTGCGGCCGGCGGGGAAAATGACCAAATGAGAAGTAACGCCGGAGCTCTGCCCTCGACGGTGACGATCTGCGAAGTCGGTCCCCGCGACGGACTTCAAAACGAAGCGCTCCGCGTCTCGAGCGCTGACAAAGTCCGCTATATCGAAATGCTCGCGGCGGCCGGCTTTCGGGCCATCGAAATCGCTTCGTTCGTGAGCCCCAAAGCCGTCCCGCAGCTTGCCGACGCCGAAGCGGTCTGCGCGCAGTTGACGCACGTTCCGGGCTGCCGCTTCATCGCGCTCGTGCCCAACGAGCGCGGGCTGGAGCGCGCGCTGGCAGCAAAGGTGGACGCAATCGGCGTGTTCACTGCGGCCAGCGAGTCGTTCACCCAGCGCAACATCGGCATGACGATCGAGCAATCGCTGGCGACGTTCGCACCCGTCGTGAAGCGCGCGAAAGCGGAAGGCCTTTACGTGCGGGCTTCGATCTCGACGGCGTTCGGCTGTCCGTTCGAAGGTGCGGTTCCCATCGCGAACGTCGTTAGGGTGGCCGAACGGCTGTTGGCGCTGGGCGCCGACGAACTTTCGGTCGCCGATACCATCGGCGTGGCAACGCCCAACCAAGTCTTCGACGTTGTGGCGGCGCTGACGCCGCACGTTCCGCTCGAACGGCTTGGCTTGCACTTCCACGACACGCGCGGTACGGCGTTGGCGAACATCTTGGCCGGGCTGCAAACCGGCGTAACAATCTACGATGCGTCTGCCGGCGGCCTGGGCGGCTGTCCGTTTGCACCGGGCGCGACCGGCAATGTCGCGACCGAAGACGTGTTGTACTTGCTCGAAGGCATGGGCATCGAGACCGGCATCGATCTCGCCAAAGTTCGCACCGCCTCACGCTTCATCGGCGGCCTTCTCGCGGGGCGCGTCGTTTCGCGCGCGTTCCACGCCCTCGAGGCCGTCGACCGGCGGGCAGCCGTGCAGACGTAGCCCCGCGATGGCGTCTCCTCGCGCAGTTCATTTTCACCTTCAACGGCAGGACGCCGTGGCGGATCGACGTCGTCGACATTTGAACGGCGCCGCGGGTACGCCGCAGCTAGCCTTCAGCGATTGCGCGACGCTTCCGATCGGCCCGTGTCCGATTTCGGCGGGTGCGCCGATCCTGCATTACGCCGGCCTTGCGAGTGTGGAGAGCCAGCGTCGCTTCCGCGCCGCGGCGCCCGAGGATTGCGGGCAGGTCGATCGGCTGTATCTTCATCGCGGGCTCCTTTCCGTGCGGCGGAGGCATAAGTTCCAGAAAGCATAACGCCGCCCGGCCGTCGATCGTTGCAGCCGAAGGCTCCGCGCTTGCACTCAGTGCTCCGTGGCCGTAGTCGCGGCCCGCGTCGCCGCCGGCCGTTCGTCGGCGCTTCGTCGCGCTCGATCACGCGGCCGGGAATCCGAAATTCGTCATACCGTCTGTCCGTCATACCCGGCGACGGCCGGAAAGCAACGCCTGCAGGCAAGCCGCGCGCTATTTTTCCGCGAGCAGCCTTCGCACCGTCGAATCGACGACATCGTCTTGACCTTCGCCGGCCACGGTGCGCCGGAGCGCGCCGTGGCGGTCGAAGATGTATTGCGTCGGCCAATACTCGTTGTCGAGCGCTTTCCAGATCGTGAAGCCGTTGTCGAGCGCGACGGGCCAGACCACCCCCTGACGCGCGAGCTCGCGCACGACGTTCCCACGGTCGCGTTCTTCGGCGGTTTCGGGCGCGTGCACGCCGATGATGGCCAGATCGGCCGCCGGGACGCCGGCGTGCAGCCGCTGCAGATTCGGCAGCACGTGCTTGCAATTGATGCATGCGAAGGTGAACACGTCGACGATGACGACCTTGCCGGCGACGTCGGCGCCGCTCACGCGCCCGTTGAGCCAATCGTTCGCCGCCAGCACCGTCCCCAGACCGTTCCCTTGCGCGAACGCGGCAGCGTGGACGGCAAGCGTCAGGCTCAACGCGGCGAGCAGCGCGCCCAGCCGCTTCACTTGTCGGTCTCCGCGTCCGGAACGATGAACTGCCGGCCCTCAAGCCGAATCGCACCCGAACGCACGAGATGCGACAGTTCGAGCGACACGGTTTCCCGCGTGCTGCCGACGAGCGTCGCGAGATCGGCGTGCGTCAGTCGGGTTTCGATGCGCGCGCCGCCGGCGACGGGAACCCCGTGTTCAACGGCCAGCCGGCGAAAGAGATGCATGAGCCGGTCGCTGACGCGCGCGTAGGCGATATCTTCCATCTGCGCCGCCGCATCCGCGAGCCGCTCTTGCAGTATCTTCGCCACGTTGAGCGCCAGCAGCGGTTCGGACTGGATGAGCTTGAAGAGATCGTCGGCGCGTACCGTACAGAGCAGCACGCTGTCGATCGCGACCGCCACGGTGGTTCGTTCGCTCGAACCGAAGAGCGATTCTTCACCGAACAGATCGCCCGGCCCCAACACCGCGACCGTAACCTCTTTCGCCTCGCTGGTCACGCGCGCGATCCGCACCGCGCCGCGCTTGAGGAAATACACGGTGCGCGAGGGGTCGCCCTGATCGAAGATCAGCGTCCGCTTCGGATAGCCTACGATGGTGAAGATGTGCGCGCTCTTGTCGATCCCGCCGTCCATCGCATTGGCGAAAAACCGGTTGCGCGTGAGATACCAGACCTTGTTGCCGTCGGCCTCATCGAACGGCGCGAACGCGGGATTCATGCGCGAAGCGTACCACGCCGTCGAGCGCTTCGGGCGTAAGCGGCCTTACCGCCGGTTTGGCGCGGGTCGTCTCGACGGGACGGTTGAAGCGAACCGGGATGCAACCCGCTCCCCGCCTTGCCATCCGTTGCGGCCGTCTCTACGACGGCACCGGCAGCTCGCCGCAAGCGAACGTTACCCTGCTGCTCGAAGGCGGCCGGATCGAGCGCATCGTCGCCAACGACGAATCGCCGGCGACTGCGGAGCGGACGCTCGAAGCCGCGGCCGTTGCGCCCGGCTTGATCAACGCGCACGTCCATCTGGAGTTCAGCGGTGAATCCGACGCCGGGGTCGTGCTGCTGACCACCCCGGTCTCCAAGACGCTCGTCGCAGCGGCAAATGCGCGCCGCTCGCTCGAGGCGGGAGTGACGACGGTGCGTGACCTCGGCGCCGCCGGAAGCAACGCCATCGAACTGCGCGACGCTATCGCCAAAGGCGATCACGCCGGCCCGACGATCGTTCCGGCCGGGCGCGCGCTGTGCATGACCGGCGGCCATGGCCATTTCATCGGCGGCCTCGAGGTCGACGGTCCTTGGGACGCGCGCAAAGCCGTGCGCGAACAGCTCAAGGCCGGCGCCGAATGCATCAAACTCATCGCCACCGGCGGGGTGCTGACCAAAGGCGCGGTCCCCGGCCAAGACCAGCTCACCGAAAAGGAGATGCGCGCGGCGATCGTCGAGGCGCACACGCACGGGATGCGCGTCGCGGCGCACGCGATCGGAGCGAGCGGCATCAA
>Ga0182013_10002313_pt1 | contig 25027 bp, 26 predicted proteins | sample 612S2MmetaG_FD_120487 | JGI IMG/M metagenome (GOLD analysis project Ga0182013, IMG submission 120487) | Permafrost microbial communities from Stordalen Mire, Sweden - 612S2M metaG | ecosystem: Environmental > Terrestrial > Soil > Wetlands > Permafrost | place: Sweden: Stordalen | collected...
GACCACGAGCGGCAGGCCCGCATCGGCCTGTTCGCGCAGTGGCATCGTGAGCGGAACGCGGCCGAGCAGCGGCGCGTCGATCTCCTGCGCGAGCTCGTCGCCGCCGCCCTGCCCGAAGATCGCGAACCGCTCGCCGCTCGGCGTCACGAAGCCTGCCATGTTCTCGACGACGCCGACGATCGGCAGGTCGACGCGGAACGCCATTTCGGCCGCGCGGCGGGCGACCTTCTGTGCGGTCGGCTGAGGTGTCGTGACGATCAGGAAGCGGGCGCCGGGCAGCAGCTGGGCGAGCGTCATCGAGACGTCTCCCGTGCCCGGGGGAAGGTCGATCAGCAGGTAGTCCAGTGCCCCCCATTCGACGTCGTTCAGGAACTGGGTCAGTGCCTTGTGGAGCATCGGGCCTCGCCAGACGACGGCCGCGTCTTCCTCGACGAAGAAGCCGATCGACATGACCTTCACGCCGCTCGCCTCCAGGGGGATGATCTTCCGCTCCGCGGAGACGTCGGGCCGCCGGCCGCCGAGGTCGTACATGCGCGGGATCGAGTAGCCCCAGACGTCCGCATCGAGCACCCCGACGCTACGGCCTTCGGCGCTCAGCGCAGCCGCAAGGTTGGCGGTCAGCGTGGACTTGCCGACGCCGCCCTTCCCGGAGCCGACGCAGATCACGTTCGCGACCTGGGCGAGGGAGCCCGCCGGCAGCGGACCTCCGCGTCCGAGCTTCTGCTGCAGCGTGGCCTTCTGCTCGTCGCTCATCACGTCGAAGAAGACGTTCACGTGCTCGACGCCGTCGAGCTTGGCGACTGCGTCGACGACCGACGTCTGGAAGTGGCCGCGGATCGGGCAGCCTGCGGTCGTCAGCGACACGGTGACGTCGACGACGCCGGTCGCTGCGATCTCGATCGAGCGGACCATGTCCAGCTCGACGATCGAGCGGTGCAGCTCGGGGTCGATGACCGCCTCGAGGGACTTCATCACGGCGTCGCGTTCAACCATGCCGTCCATTCTGACAAACGCCGTGCCGTTGTCGGAGGTCGGCTTGTTAAAGCGATCCGCGGGCGGCGGGCCGCCCGCGGATCGGGGGAGGAGAGGTCCTACTACTGCCGGCGGGTTATGAGGCCGGCAGACTGTCCGCGGCGCCGAGGACCGGCGGCGGCGCGGGTAAGCGCTAAGCGATCGTCTGGAGGCGCTCCTGGACGTACGACGGGATGTCCTGGACGTACGTCGGGATGTCCTGGACCCGGCTCGCGATCACCTCGCGGCGGTCGTCGAGTTCGGCGACTGCCTGCTCGATCTCACGCCGGCGCTCGCGCAGTTCGCGCTCGACGCGGACGCGCGTTTTGCGGATCTCGCGCTCGACGCGCTTGCGCGCGGTGTCGCCGCGACGCTCGAAGCGGCGCATCTGCGCCTGTGCCTTGGTCGGCGAGCTGTAGGTCGAGATCGTGTCGTTGACGGTGGTGACGATCCGGTCGCGGGCCATCAGCGCGGCTCCGACGGGGATCAGTACGGCGCGCTCAGCGACGTCGCCGATTCCCTGGGGAGCGGGCGCGGGCGCCGGTCGGCTTGCAGTTCTTGCGCGCGGCGCTTTGGCGGCGGCTTTCGTGCGGGTTGCTTTCGCTTTCGCGGTTTTCGCGGCTTTGGTGCTTTTCGCGGTTTTCGTGGCTTTCGTGGCGGTGGCCATCTCGGTCGACCTTTCGTGCAGCGCCGGCGGCGCGGTGGCTCAAGTTGGTGAGTTCAGTCGGGCGATGTACCCGAACATGTGTTTGTAACCCGAACGGAGACGATAGTTACATGCGGGCCCACGTGTGGCGTGAAAAGGCCGTTACTTGAGGGAGAAAACGGCCTAGTCCAAAGCCGTAACGAACGTGCGTTCGCTCACAAAGTCGCCGGTTCGGCGCTGACGCGCGCGATCCAGCTCGCCGGGCGTTCGAGCTCGGCGAGGGTCGGCAGCTGCTCCTGGCCGCGCCAGGCGATTGCCAACGTGTCCCTGCCGCCCTGCTCGACGACGGCGTCGCAGAAGCTGCGGCCGACGCGGTATTGGCGCATCTTCATCTCGAGACCCAGCAGTCGCTCGAGCAGCCGCCACGAGAGTCCGCGATCGGTGCGACGGCTGTTCAGGGCGGCCCGCATCCGCTCCAGCGACGGCAGGACCTCTTCGCCGACGGCGTCCATCACGTGCTCCGCGTGGCCCTCGACGAGCGACATTGCCGCCTGGATCCGCTCGACCGACTGCCAACGCTCCTCGCCGAGCGTGAAGCGCAGCAGGTCGCTGGCGCCCGCGCGTTCGGCGCCGGCCCGCAGCTCGGCGAGTGAGGGCAGGCGCGTCGGAAGGGAGAATTTCGGGCTCTCGCCGACGCTCTCGAGCAGTCCCGCGATCAACCCGCCGAGATAGTCGCGCAGCCACGGCGCGCCCTCGAACTGAACGGCGTGGGTGACCTCGTGGATCGTGACCCACAGGACGAGTTCACCGCGCGGCAGCCCCATGCTGCGCGCTGCCTGCGCGAGGTTCGGGGCGAGCAGCAGCAGGCGCGGCTCGCTGCGCGGCTCGACGAGCGCGAGGTCGTACTGCCCGAGCACGCGCTGGGAGAGCAGGCCCGTCATCGCGCCCACCTGAGCGCCCATCACCGCGCCGGACGCGAACTGCAGCTGCGCGGCGAACGGCCCGCTCTTGGTCTGCGCCCGATCCTCGAGCGTCCCGAGCAGCGGGCGCATCGTCGCGAGGTTCGCCGCGATCCACTCGTGACGGTCGACGGCCTCGATCGATGGAAGCCGCGTCGGTTCGGGCAGTCGGCTGTAGCGGGCGACCAGCGAGGCGAAGGTCGCGGCCTGGGGCTGGATCGTCGCGAGCTCGACGCCCCCCGAGGGGGGATTTCCGGCGACCTTCTCACCGATTCTCTGCGCGGTCGACCAGTCGATCAGGCTCACCATCAGAGACTACCGACGACGCGCCGGCGCCTATGCTTGTCCGGTGGAGGCGAGGCAGGCGCTCGAGGGCGACAGGGCGCCGCTGGGTGGGCTGCAGCGGGCCGAGGTGCGCGACGTTCTCGCATGGCTGAGGCTGCTCGCCGACCCGCAGGATGCGGCAGCGGTCGTGCGCGCGCTTACGCGGCCGCCGATCGAGCTTCGCCAGGTCGATCTCGCGCGCGTGATCCAGCTCTCCCGCCGGCGCAAGCTGAACATGATCGACGGCCTGCGCGCCGCCGGCGAGTCGCCGCAGGTGCCGGCCGAGGGCCACGAACGGATCGCCCGGTTCCTCGCACTGCACACCGAGCTCGAGACACACGCCCGCTCGAGCAGCGCTGCGCAGCTGCTCTCGCTGATCGGTGAACGGCTCGATGCAGCAAGGCCCCTGGCGATCGGCGATCGCTCCGCGGACGGCCTGGACGGCCTGCGCAGTGCGGTCCAAGCCTATGAATCCCAGCGTCCTGGCGCCACGTTGACCGAACTCGCCGACGAGCTCGGGGCCGTCGCCGCACCGGCCCCGGCAGCCGACGCCAAGCCGCTCGACGTCGAGGTCGCGATGACGCGCGTGCGCGACGAACTGCTTGCCCAGGTCGGCTCTCTCGGGGCCCAGCTCGGCGAGCTGCGCCTGGACACCGAACTCGATCTCGCACATGGCGTAGCCCGGTTCCTGGAGCTCGTCAAGCTTTCGGCCCTTGCGCAGCGCTCGGAGGGGCAGAGCCTCGAGCAGGCGCTTGCCGACGTCAATGCGCGGGTCCAGGCGGCGGCTACCCCGCTCGAGCGCGAGGTTCTCGCGAGCTCGCCGCTGGATGAGGAACTGCTCCACGGCGAGCTGGCCGCCGGGCGCGCGTCGGGCGATGAGCGGTCACTGGCGGCGTTCCTGCCACGGCGCGGCGACGGCCTCGCGCTCTCGGCGTCGGACATCGAGACCTACCGCAGCTGCCCGCTGCGTTACAAGTACGCGCGCGTCCTGCGTATCCCGACGGCCCAGACCGTCGCCCAGCGGTTCGGCATCGTCATGCACCAGGTGCTCGAGCGCTATCACGCCGACGGCGCGCAGACGCTCGGTGAGCTGCTCGCGCTACTCGACGCCGCGTGGCGTCGCAGCGGCCTCGGCGAGCAGGAGTCCGAGCTGCTCGAGAAGGGCCGTGCCGCCCTGCGCCGATATCACGAGCGGCTTGCCACCGAGTCCTCGGAGCCGATCTGGTTCGAGCGCGGCTTCTCCTTTTCGCTCGGGCCGCACCAGATCCGGGGCCGCGTCGACCGTGTCGACAGGATCGCGGGCTCCGACGGCGAGGTCTTTGAACTGATCGACTACAAGACGTCGCGGCCGCGCAGCGCCGAGCAGCTCGAGCAGGACGTGCAGCTCGCGCTCTACGCGCTCGCGGCGCGCGAGGCGTGGGGACTGGCGAGCACCCGCGAGGCCTACTACTACGTGCTCGACGACGTGCGCATCAGTGTCCCCGGCGCCGCGAGCCACGCCGACGCGGTGACGACGCTGGTGATGAGTACCGGGGAGGCGATCCTCGCGGAGCGCTTCGATCCGACGCCGTCGGCGATCGCCTGCGGGTTGTGCGACTACCGGATCATCTGCCCGGCAGCCGAGACCTAGTCCTCGTCCGCGCCCCGCTGGCGAAGGAAGCGCTGGAATTCGCGCGCGATGGCCTCGCCCGACGGTACGTTCTCGTCGTCGTCGTCCTCCTCGCTGTCGACCGCCCGCTCGAGCCGTTCGACGAAGGCCTGGATGTCGGCATCGCTCTCGACGGCAAGCCCGACCTGTCGTTCGTACTCGATCGCTGCCGCCTCAAGCTCGGAAAGGTCGACCGAGACGCCGACCAGCGCTTCAGTGCGCCGCAGCAGCGCCAGTGTCGCCTTCGGGCTGGGCGCCGAGGCTACGTAGTGGGGCACCGCCGCCCAGACCGTCGCGGCCGGAAGGCCGGCTTCGGCGCACGTCGCGTGAAGTACACCGACGATTCCGGTCGGCCCCTCGTAGCGCGTCGGCTGCACGCCGAGCCGCGCGAGCAGTGCCGGATCGGTTGCGTGACCGCTCATCGCGACCGGCCGCGTATGCGGTACGTCGCCGAGCAGTGCGCCGAGCGAGACGACGAGCTGCACGCCGAGGGCCTCGGCGAGCTCGACGACCTGCGCGGCGAAGGTTGGCCAGCGCATCGATGGCTCGACCCCGCGCATCAGGATCAGGTCGCGAGGCGCGCGCGGCGCGCGGGCTTCGAGGACCTCCACCGCCGGCCACTCGAGCTGCCGCCGCTCGTCGTCGTCGAGGCGGATCGTGGGTCGCGCGCTCTGGTAGTCGTAGAACTCCTCGCCGTCGAGGCGCGCGAAGCGCTGCGCCGACAGCGACTCGCCGAGGTAGCCGACCGCACGCGTAGCGGCGTCGCCGGCATCGTTCCAGCCGCCGAATGCGCAGACCAGTGCCGGTGCGCGCAGGTCGTCCGGACGGCGATCCCACTGAAGCGGCTGCATCCGGGTCACGGTACATGATGGATCGATGACTGACGCCGGGCAAGCGCTCGTCGATGAGGCGCCCCGGCCGACGGGCGAGATCGCAACCCTGCGTGACGGGCAGCACGTCGACGGCGTGTACGCATGTACCCGCAAGGAGCGGCAGATCTCCAAATCGGGCGCTCCGTACCTGACCGTTGAGTTGCGCGATGCGACGGGCTCGATAACGGCGCGCGCCTTCCGGCACGCGGACGAGCTCGCGGGCCACTTCGGGCGCGGCGACCTTGTGCGTGTCACGGGGACGGCGCAGCGCTTCCGCGACGCCCTGCAGATCTCGATCGCCGGAATCGAGCGCAGCAGCGCGTCCGATCCCGCGGCGTTCCTGCCGAGGACCTATCGCGACGTCGAAGAGCTAGAGGGCTTCTTCGAGCACCTCGCGGGGGAGGTCTACGACCCCGGCCTGCGTGGGCTGCTTGACGCGCTGCTCGCCGACCGCGAGCTCCGCACCGAGATGCTTCGTGCACCGTGCGCGATCCCCGCGCAGGCAGGACGGCCGGCGACCGGTCACCACGCCTACCTCGGAGGCCTGATCGAGCACACCGTCGCCGTCGCGACGCTCGCCGTGGACCTCTGTGCGGTGCATCCACGACTCGACCGTGACCTGCTTGTTTGCGCGGCGTTGCTCCACGACATCGGTCGCGCCCGCGAATTCAGCTACGGCGCGCAGATCGAGCTCACCGAGCCCGGCCGCCTGCTCGGGCACACGGAGCTGTCGCTACGCGAGATCGCTCGCCTCGCGCCGCCGACGCTCGGCGCCGAGCGGCGCCTCGCGCTCGAGCACTGCGTCTTGATGCACCACGGCCCGGACGCTGCTGGGGGCCGACGGTTTCAGAGCGCCGAGGCCGGCGCGCTCTACAGGCTCAACGCGCTCGACGCCCAGGTGAAGGCGATGTTCGAGCGCGGCGCCTGATCCGGCGCGCCGGGATAACTCCCGGCGCGCCGGACGACTGACGTGACTAGCGGCGCGCGGCGTGCCTTGCGTGACGCGAGCTGCGGTGATGCTTCTTGGCCTTCTTCTTCTTCGGCTTCGGGCAGTGCGTCGTGTGGCCGAGGCTGATCGGTGCCGTGATCGCTGTCTTGGTTTCGTATTTCGGTTCCGAACCTTCGACTTCGATTTCTTCACCGGCTTTGTTCTTGACTTTGACTTTGGTTTTGACGGTTTCGAGTTCGCCTTTTTCGTTGTGGGCGAACGTGCCTTCCGAGGTCGCGTAGACGACGGTCAGCTGCGGGTCGAGCCTGCGCGCCCTGCAGGCAGGGACTTCGATCGAGAACTGGCCCTGGACCTCGACGTTGCCTTCTTTGGTGACGCCGGTGGTCGACTTCGAGGACGCTGCCGTGGAGCAGTCGATGGCGTAGCCCGGAAGTTCGCTCGAGCACGAGAAGACGTCGGCGGTCGGCACCAGCGACGGCAGCACGAGCACTTCGGGTGATTCGGCCTCGCCCGTGACGGGGATCGGCCCGGAGGTGATCTGGTAGCCGGTGATCGGCCCGTCGCAGTGGAACGCGTACGCGACCTGGTGTTCGATGCTGCCGAGTTCCGGTCGGCCCGTGCGGATGTTGCCGCTGCAGTTGCGCTGGTTCGCGTTGCTCTGTTCGGTGGTTTCAGCGGAGGCCATCGCCGGCAGAGCGAGCGTCAGCGAGAGCGTCCCTGCGAGCACTGCCAGCCAAGTGGCGGGCGCCCTGCGGTGTTTGCGTGAGGTTTGCAACTTGATTTCTCCAGTTTTCCTTGGGTTGTTGTCTTGCTTTGTCAACGACGCAGGAGCGCTTCCATGCTCCTCTCCGGCGATGCCGGGTCGAAGTTCGTTTTGGGTGTTTTCCCCGGTTCGGTAAGGCGTTTCGAGATCAGCAGCACGCCGCTGGCGGGTTCGGTCAGGAGGCGCGAGGTGATTGATCCGGCCGCGTATTCCTGCGCCGCGCCGTCTTCGATCGAGCCGAAGGTCGCGACGATCAGGCCGGCGTCGCCGGAGTACGCGCTGGTGACTTCGATCGTTTCGCTCGCACTCTTGAGGAACGCGTCGGCCTTGGCCAGGCACTGCTGTCCGGGTGTGCACGGTGGCTCGATCACGTTCACGAGCTGCGTTTCGCTGCTCCCTGCGATCTGCGCGACGTCTGCCGCGAAGTTCTGCCCCGCGATCGCATTCCAGCCGGACAGCAGGGATCCGCTCGTCGATATCTGCTGGTTGATGTACGGCGCGGCCGCCGGGTTCTTCGTGGCTTCGGCGAAGCCGTTCGGGCCTTCCGAGGAGAGCTGCACGAGCCAGACCCGTTCGAAGGCCGAGAACTGGGTTTTCGCGCTGCTGTCCGGTGTCTGTTTAGCCGGCTTCCACCCGAGCAGCGACTGCATCGCCTTTTCCGGTGCAGTCGGTTCGAAGGCGACCGTTGGCTTCTTGCCCGCCGCGACGCGGGGGGAGAGCAGCAGCACGCCGCTCGGCGGTTTCGTGCTCAGCGTTGATGAGACCGAGCCGTGCGCCCACTGGTAGGCGGTCGAAGTTTCATCTTCGACCTTGCCGAACTGCACGACGATCAGGCCCTCGCCGTTCTTGTAGAGCAGCGTGTGCTGGATCGCTTCGGTGGAGCTCTTCAGGAACGCGTCGGCCGCGGCGAGGCATTCCTGCGCGCCGGTGGCGCTGCACGTCGGTTGCACGACGTTTTCGACCTGGGTTTCGCGGGCCCCGGCGATCTGTGCGACGTCGCTGGCGAAGTTCTGCCCCGCGATCGCCGACCAGCCGGTAAGCAGGGAGCCCTTGGGGACCGCTGTCCTGTTCAGGTAGGGCGCCGCCGGCGAGCCGAGCGCTTCACTGAAGCCCGCACCCGACAGGTGGATGACCCAGACCCGGTAGAAGGGCTGCGCTTTCGTCGCTGTTTCTTCTTTGCCGCCGCCTTTGCCGCCGGTTTCCTTTTCGGTTTCGGTCGGCGCGGTTTCTTCGGGCGCCGAGGCGGCTTCGCTTGCGCCCGCGCCCTGGGATGCGGCGGCCGTGACCGGTTCCGCGCCGCCCCCGGTGGCAGCGTGGCTGGATTTCGCGGCGGCCGCCGGGCTATGTGAGGCCAGCAGCGCCTTCAGGAGGCCTGCGAGCGGCGCGCCGAGACCGAACGACTGGCTGGGAGCGGGCCCGATCGCCGCGCCAACGGCTACCCCGATGCCGAGCATCGCTGCGGCGAGCACGCCGGTCCAGCGCCGCGAGGGCACTGGCACGGGCTGCTGCGCGGCCGGCTGGGGCGCAGAACCATCGTCGGCGCCGGTCGTGGGGGTTTGATCGTCCATAGTGCTCGTCGGGCGGGTACCCGCCTTTACCGATATCGTAGCCTACCTGCATCGATCTTGTGCACATTTGCTACCGTCGTTGGTGGCAGTGGAGCTTTGGCGCACTGCCGTAGGTCCCCACGAATCGAAACGGAGTTCCAGAACTGATGTCAAACATTCGACGCACAACGGCCGCCACTCTCGCCGTCGCGCTCCTTGCCCTGGCCGCCCCGGCCTTTGCAAGCGCCGCCCGGCTTGTCACGGTCAGCGGCGCGACCGCGTCCTACCCGCTGGTTTCGCTGCTCGCGCAGCGCTATGTGAGGCTGCACAAGCACACCCACCAGATCCACTTCCGGATCACCCAAGGCGGGACCCAGGTCGGGATCAACGACGTGGCCGCCGGACGGATCACGATGGCCGACGTTTCCCGCGACCCGATCGCGAGCGACCAGGGCAAGAACCTGTACTTCTACCCGATCGCCCGCTACGAGATCTGCGTCGTGACCAACCAGAGCAACCCGGTCTCGAACCTCAGTGAGGCCAAAATCCAGGGCATTTTCACGGGTGCCGTGAAAAACTGGAGCGAAGTCCCGGGCGCTACGGCGACCGGTCCGATCAACGTGATCAGCCGGACGTCCGTCGCCGGCGTGCTGACGAGCTTCAAGACACTCCTGCTCGAAGGCAAAAGCGTCACGAAAAGCGCTACTGAAGCGTCGTCCGAGGGTCTGATGAAGCAGTCCGTGAGGAACAACCCCGCGGCGATTGGCTTCATCTCCAACTACCAGGTGGAGACCGGTGGCCTGCACGCCGTGAACGTCGAAAACGTTCCGTGCGCCAAAGCCTACGTCAACACCTACCCCGGTGTGGCTCGCTTCTACGAGGTCACTCGCGGTCCCGCCAAGGGCGCCGCATCCTGGTTCATCTCATGGATCGACCACTCGCGCGCCGCATCGAGCATCATCCGGACGAAGTGGCTGACCGTCGGTTAGCCGCGTAATGCTGGAGCGTCTGCGCAGACCGTGGCCCGACACCCGCGCCGAGCGATTGCTCGGCGGGGTGTCGCTGCTCGTCGCCGTGGGGATCGTGGCGATGGTCGCCTTCGTGGCGGTCGAAGCCTGGCCGATCTTCCAGCACAACGGATTGGGCTGGCTCCTTCCGGGCAGCGGCCTGGAAGGAGAGGTCTCGAACATGACCGCCGCGGGGAACAATGCCCCCGCGGCGGTCTTCACGCTTCATGCTTGGCCGATCGTCTACGGGACGCTCCTGACGAGCGGCATCGCCGTGGTGCTCGGGATCGTCATTTCAGTACTCGCGTCCGTCTTCATCGTCGAGATCGCGCACGCGCGGCTCAAACGGGTGATGATCCCCGTGATCCGCCTGCTCGCGTCGGTCCCGTCGGTCATCTACGGGCTGATCGGGATCCTCGTCGTGGTGCCGTTTGTCGGCACTCACCTGATCACCACACCCGAGCGCGTCTCGGTCGAGAACGTCGTCCAGCTGACCGGTGAAGGCCTCGGTGTCGCGGCGCTGATCCTCACGCTGATGATCACGCCGATCATGGTCGCGCTGATCAGCGAGGCGCTGATGACCGTTCCGCCCACCTGGAAGGAGGGCGCCGTTGCCCTGGGCCTGAACCCGTTGCGCGCCGTGCGCGCCGTCCACCTCAAGGCGATCCGTCCGGCGATCGCGGCCGCGGTCGTGCTTGCCGGTGCGCGAGCCGTCGGAGAGGCGATCATGATCCAGATGGTCTCCGGCGGGAAGTTCTTCGCGCCCAAGCCGATCGACGGGCTGACCTTCTTGTACGAGCCGCTGCGGACCCTCGCCTCGACGATCGTCGACTTCCACGACGGCATCGGAGCGCCGCCGCTGCGCGCGACGCTCTATGCCTTCGCGCTGCTGCTGCTGTTCTCGGCCCTCGCGCTCTCCGTGATGGGCTATCTCGTCAAGCTGCCGCTGCGCCGCTACCAGACACGCGGATGAGCGCCGTCGCCCGACCGAGCCGGCCCGCGCAGGGCCGGCGCTCCTCACCCGGCAGCTGGCGCTGGAGCGACCGCATCATGCTGGCGCTAGCGTGGATCGTCGGTATTGGCCTTTGTCTGGTCGCCGCCGCGATCGTGATCTACATGGGCGTGCGCGGCATTCAGTACCTGCGCCCGGATCTGATCTTCTCCCACCCGCAGGTCAGCGCAAGCCAGGCCGGCTCGGGCGGTTTCCTGGACCCGCTGCTCGGAACCTTGATCCTTACGGCGATCGGGATCATCGTGGCCGTCCCGATCGCGATCTGCGCAGCGATCTGGATCGTCGAGTACGGCCGTCCCTCGTGGTTGGCGCGGATCGTCGAGTCGAGCATCGAGGTGGTTGCCGGAACGCCCGACATCGTGATCGCGCTCTTCGGGCTCGCGGTCTTCCAGCTCGGTTTCTTCGCGCCGCTCTCGTTCACCTCGGAAGGCGGCGGCGTCTACGGCCAGTCGTTCGTGATCGCCGGAATCATGATGTCGCTGCTCGCGCTGCCGCCGGTTTTCGCCGCCACCCGCGACGGGTTGCAGACGGTTCCGACGCACATGCGCGAGGCTGCGTACGCGCTCGGCAAGACCAAAATCACGACGATCCGGCGGGTGCTCCTGCCGCGCGTGCGCTCGCACGTCGGCACGGGCGTGACGCTCGGGATGAGCCGGATCTTCGGCGACACGGCGATCGTGCTGCTGCTCGCCGGCGGGACCGCGAGGATCGAAACGCAGGGCAGCGTGCCCGGCATCAACATCCTGCGCGGCACCGGCTCGTCGCTGACGACCTACGTCTACGGCAACTCGCCGGCCGGCGAAGGGGCCGCTCCCCAGAAGGCCTACGCGGCCGCCTTCGTGCTGCTGGTCTTCGTCCTCCTGCTGAACCTCGCGGTCGAACGGATCGGCCGCCGCAGCGCCCAGGACGCCGGCCAGCACCTCGGTCAGGGCGTCGTCTGAGGTCCCGGCCAACACTCGTCCGAGACGGCTTGCCGAAACGCGCTCCCGGCGCTATCCTCAGCAAACGGGTCTCCATTGTCGTCCCGCCCGGAAAAACCGATATGAGCACAGAGCAGATCTATGAGCTTTCTGGACGCCGGCCGATCGTGCCGGCCGTCGACCCGTTCGCCGTGCCGGCGACCCCGGACGAGACTGTTCCGCCGGTCCGCACGATCGTCCTGGACCGCAAGCCGGTCCCGGTCCGTCCGGCCGACCAGCGCCAGGCCGTCCGGCCCGCCGAGAGCGCGGCCGGTCCCGAGCGCCTGACGCTCGAGGGCGTTGGCGTCTCCTACGGCCCGAAAGAGGCTGTGCGCTCTGTTTCGCTCTCGATCCACCAGGGCGAGGTGCTCGCGCTGATCGGCCCGTCGGGCTGCGGCAAGACGACGCTGCTGCGCACGCTCAACCGCCTGACCGAGCTCACGCCGTCGGCGCACCGCAGCGGCGAGATCCTGCTCGACGGCCAGGACATCCACGACCTTGTCGACACCGAACTTCGTTCGCGTGTCTCGATGGTCTTCCAGCAGCCGAACCCGTTCCCGATGTCGATCTTCGACAACGTCGCGTTCGCGCTGCGCGAGCAGGGCCGCAGGAAGCCCGGACGCAAGGAGCTAGAGCCCCAGGTGATCGACGCCCTGCAGCGCGCCGGGCTCTACGACGAGGTCCGCGGCGACCTTGACCGGCCCGCGCTGCGCCTCTCCGGCGGCCAGCAGCAGCGCCTGTGCATTGCTCGCGCGATCGCGATGCGCCCCGAGGTACTGCTGATGGACGAGCCCTGCAGCGCGCTGGACCCGATTTCCACAGGCGTCATCGAGGAGCTGATCGGCGACCTGCGCCGCGACCTCGCCGTCGTCATCGTGACCCACAACCTTGCCCAGGCCCAGCGCGTGGCTGACAAGGTGGCGTTCATGTACCTCGGCGACCTCGTCGAGTACGGCACTGCGCAGGACGTGTTCGAGGACCCGCGCGCCGAGCGCACCCGCGAATACGTGCAGGGCGCTTTCGGTTGATCCGGGAGGACCACGAAGTGATCGCGTCGACCACAGCCCGCATGGGCCTGCTCGCGGCCGCCGCACTCTCGAGCCTCGTGCTCGCGGCCTGCGCCACGACACAGGAAGAAAGCGCCGCGATCGCCCAGTCCGACAAGGCCGCGCAGGCCAAGCTCGAAGCCAAGGCCAAGGCCAAGGAGCACCACCGCAATGCCCGCAAGGAGGCCAAGAAGTGAGCTCACTCGCGCCCGTACCTTCCGACAACTTGAAATGTGAGCACTGCGGCGCCGTGCTGGTCGCCGACCAGCGCTACTGCCTCTCCTGCGGGCAGCCCGCCTCGCCGACGCGCATGTCGTTCCTGGACGCGATGCAGACGCAGGAGCTGGCGCCGCGCGGCATGACGACGACCACGGCGGTCGTCGCCGCGGCGCCGGTAGAAGACACGGCGGGGCCGCGATGGCTCAAACGCTATGCGCCGCTGTTCGCGGTGGCGTCGGTGCTGCTGCTCGCACTGCTCGTCGGGCTTCTGCTCGGCCACTGGGTGACGCAGTCCGGCAAGAACCAGCCCCAGGTCGTCAAGCTCGAGGGCCTCGGCGGTCTCGCCGCCGCGCAGGTCGCCGGCAGCAGCGGCGCTTCGTCGGCGCCGAGCGAAGAAAAGGCCGCAAGCTCGGGCAGTGAAAGCAACTCGGGCTCAGGCGAAAAGGTCAGCAAAGGCGAAGAAAGCGAAGCGAAAGCCGAAGAAGCGAAACACGCCGCGCCGCCGAAGGCAGTCAAAGTGAGCAAAACGCAGCTCGACAAACTCGAAAAATCGACCGGCAAGAAACACCAGGAAGAACTCAACAAAATCGGCACGTCGCCGATCGCGGTGCCGTGACCCCGCCGCTGGACAGCAACCGTTCGGCCCCGCTGGTGCTTCAGGGCGGCGCGCTCGCCGCGACCACCGCGACGACAGCCGAGCTGCGCCAACGGCGCGCAGAGCTCGCTGAGCGCGTCGCCGCACTGACCTGGGACCTGGGCGGCCTGGCCTACGAGATGGCGATCCGCGACCACTACCGGCTCGACGTGCTGGCGCGCAAATCCGCCGAACTGCAACAGGCCGACGCAGAGCTGGCCGAGCTGCAGCGGCTGCTCGCGAGCGCCGAGGCGGGGATCGACGGGCAGTGCCGCGCCTGCGGCGCGGTGCACAGCCGCGGCGCCTCCTACTGCTGGCACTGCGGGGCCCCGCTGCTCGAGCAGGCGCGTCCCGCGTCCGCCGGCGAGAGCGCCGGCGACTCGCCCGCAGCCTGATCAGACCTTGGGCTGCTCGACCTCGGCCGGCTCGCCGAATGCCTCGGCGGCCTGCTGCTGCGCGGCGCTCTGCTCGGGCAGAGCGGGACGCGACTCGGTCGGCTTGGGCTCGCCCGTGGAGGAGATGCCCTCCTTGAACTCGCGCATTCCGCTGCCAAGTGAGCGGCCGATCTCCGGCAGTCTCTTCGCTCCGAACACGAGCAGCAGAATGACGACCAGGATCGCGATGTGAAGCGGGTTATCGAGACCCATACACCACCAAGTCTAGTTGATCGCCACGCACCCGAACAGGGCTAGCCGCCGCGTCTTGCAAAGCTCGTGCGCACCAGCTGCGCCGCGGTGAACAGCAGCAGCACCGCGAACGCGTCGCGCAGGGTGCGCCCGCTGAGCGCGTCGGCGATCTGGACGCCCGCGAACGCTCCAACGGCCGCCAGCAGGGACATCTGCAGCGCGGCTCGTCGGCGCACGTTCCCGTAACGGTCCTGGCGCCAGGTCCCGACGATTGCGACCGGGATGATCGCCAGCAGCGATGTCGCCTCTGCGCCGTGCTGGTCGAGGCCGGCGAACAGCACCAGCGCAGGGACGAACACGACCCCGCCGCCGACGCCGAGCATGCCGGCGATCAGGCCGCCGAGCACGCCGACGAGTGCCAGACCGATCACCGCAGCACCAGCTCGATCGCCGCCGCGACCGCGACGACCGCGAAGCAGATCGCGATCGCGGGGCCCGCCAGTCGCTGCTGGAGCTTCGTTCCGAGCAGCACCCCGCCGACGGCCGGAATCCCCACTAGCGCGGCGTCGCGGACGTGGACGAGGCCGTGCTCGGCCTGCGCGCCGGCTCCTACAGCGGCGATTAGGACGATCGCCGCAAGCGATGTGGCGGTCGCCTCGCGCTCGCCGAAGCCGAGCCAGATGACCAGCAGAGGGACCGCAACCGCACCCCCGCCGACCCCGAACAGGCCGCTGAACAGGCCGGCCGCCAGACCGGTCAGCGCCAGGCGCACCAGCGGCGTGGCAAAGACGCGATCACTCACCGCAGTTTTACCCGCACTGGACCGCCACCGCGCGCCATACTAGAGCCGTGTCGTCGGCACAGACGCCAGCCAGGGCGGTGGAGCCATTTCGCGCGCAGGCCGCGAACACCGCGGTGCTGCTCGACATCGATGGCACGCTCGCGCCGATCGTGCGCCACGCTGCCGACGCGGCGGTCCCCGAGTCCACGCGCACGCTGCTGATCGAGCTCTCGCGGATCTACGGACTCGTCGCCTGCGTCACCGGCCGTCCGGCAAGCGAAGCACGACGGATCGTCGCGATCGGGACGCTGACCTACATCGGAGGCCACGGCAGCGAGATGCTCGCTCCCGGACGCCGGCGCGCAGAGATCGACCCTGAACTCGCGGGCTGGACGGACCGTGTGCGCAAGTTCGTCGCAGGCGAATACGGGCGCGAGCTCCAGCGTCTGCGTGTGCGCACCGAGGACAAGGGCCCGATCACCGCGCTGCACTGGCGCGGCGCCCCCGACGAGGAGGCCGCCCACGCGGCGCTCGAGCGCGTCGCCCTCTCGGCGGCGGAGGCCGGCCTGGCGGTCCACTGGGGGCGCAAGGTTCTCGAGATACGCCCGCCGGTACCGCTTTCGAAGGGCATCGCGATCGAGCGGCTGCTGCGAGGCTCGCCTTGCAGACTGGCGATCTACGTCGGCGATGACCGTACCGACGTCGACGCCTTCGAGACGCTTCGCGCGCTGTGTGATGAGGATGCCCTCGAGGACGCGCTGTGCGTGGCCGTTTCCTCCGACGAGGCACCGCGCGAGCTCGTCGACGTTGCCGACGTCACGGTCGAGGGCACCGGTGGCGTGCGCAAGCTGCTCGAGGCACTGCTGTAGGACGTGCGGTTCGTCGACTTTCTGCGGACCACGGTTCTCGTCAGCGCTGCCGTGGCGACTGCGCTGGCGGTGATCTGCATCCTTTCGGTCGCGGGCGAATCGCGCGCCACGCTCACCGCCGTATCCGTCGGCTGGTGGCTGGTCGCGGCCTTCTTCGGCCTGCGCCTGGGGCGCGGTTCGAGCGTCAACACGTCGATCGCGCGGCTGCTCGCGGGCGCCCGCTCGACGTCGAGCCTGCCGGAGATCCGGCCGGCCGCGATTCTGCTGAACCGGCTCTGGCCGCTGTTGGTCTTCGCGATCGCATCGGCTGCGCTCGGCCTGCTCGCGCCCCAGATTCCCGGAATCGCCGCCGGCTTCGCGATCATCTGGTCACTCTCGTGGCGCAACCAGGACGCCGCGGTCGCCGCGATCGAGGAGCGCGACGGCGTGACGTTCTACATCCAGCACACGTCCCCGTTCAAGGCCATGTCGCTGCTGCGCGCGCCGGGCTTTCGCTCCTCGCGCGGCGAACAGACACGCAGCGCCGTCGGCTGAGTCAGAGCCCGCGTGGCCGCGCGGCGCGCAGCTCGGCGAGCGTGAGCGTGTTCAGGACGTCGGCTGCCGTGAGCCAGGCGCGCCTGGCCGTCGCGATTCCCCAACGCAGGTTCGTCAGCGTCTGCGGCCGGTGCGCATCGGAGTTGATCACGAGCTTCACGCCGGCACCCGCCGCGGCGCGCGCGTCGACCTCGGAGAGGTCGCGCCGCTCGGGGGAGGCGTTGATCTCCAGTGCCGTGCCGGTGCGCGCCGCAGCCTCGTAGAGCGCCTCGCGGTCGACCGCGTACGGATCGCGGCGACCGATCAGGCGCCCCGTCGGGTGGCCGATCGCATCGATCAGGGGATGTTCGATCGCCGCCACGATCCGGGCGGTCATCGCCGCTTCGTCGATCTGGAAGGCGGTGTGGACGCTGGCGATCACCCAGTCGAGCTCGCCGAGGATCGCGTCGTCGTAGTCGGGGCTCCCGTCGGCGAGGATGTTGACCTCGCTCCCGGCGAGGATCGTTATTTCCTCGATCGCGCTGTCGGCCTCGCGCACCCGCTCGATCTGGCGTCGCAGCTCGTCTTCCGAGACGTCATCCCCGAAGCCGTGGCTCGCGGAGTGGTCGGTTATCGCGATGTACTCGTGCCCGAGTTCCCGCGCCGCGAGCGCCATCTCCTCGATCGTCGCGCGGCCGTCGCTGGCGACCGTGTGCATGTGCAGGTCGCCGCGCAGCTCGTCGGGCTCGATCAGCGCGGGCAGGCGGCCCTCGCGCGCGGCCTCGAGCTCGCCGCGGTTCTCGCGCAGCTCCGGCGGTATGTAGCTCATCCCGAGCCGCCTGTAGACCTCGGCCTCGCCGGCGCACAGCCGAGGTTCGCCGCCGGACTCGTCCTCGATCCCGTACTCGCTGACGTGCAGTCCCTCTTTGACCGCCTGCTCGCGCAGCGCGGTGTTGTGCGCGGCCGAGCCAGTGAAGTGCTGCAGCAGGTTGCCGTGCCGCTCGGGCTCGCCCACGCGCAGGTCGACCGCGACGCCGCTGTGCGTGATCGCCCGGGCCCCCGCCTCACCGCCCGACTCGACGCGCGCGAACAGCTCGAGGTCGCGGAACGCCGCGACGATCGCCCGCGGGTCGGGCCCGGTCGCGATCAGATCCAGGTCACCGCTCGTCTCGGCGCCGCGCCGCACCGAGCCGGCGGGCAGCACATCAAGCTCGCCGCCGAGCTGCGCCTCGAGTGCCGTCACGATTTCCTCGGCGATCTCCAGTGCGCGCGGCGCAAGCAGCCTGGCGGGCTCCTCGGACGCCTCGCCCCGCCGCTCCAGCGCCTCGAGGACCGACGCCTCCATCTTCGGCCCGACGCCCTTGAGCGTCCGCAGCCGCTCGCCCTCGGCTGCGGCGCGTAGATCGTCCAGGCCCGCGACGTCGAGCTCGGTGAAGAACAGCCGCGCCCGCTTGGCGCCGATCCCCGGTAGCCGCGTGACTTCGAGCACGCCGGCCGGCCAGCGTTCGCGCAGCTTGGCGGCGGCCGGGATCTCGCCGGTCTGGACCAGGGCGAGAATCTTCTCCTGGAGCGTCGCGCCGATCCCCGGCAGCTCGGTAGCGCGCTGTTCGCGCGCGAGACGCGCGACTGAGCGCGAGCAGTCGCGCACGGCACGCGCACCGTTGCGGTAGGCAAGGACGCGGTGCTGGACTGCGCCGTCGAGTTCGTAGAGGTCGCCGAGCTCGTCCAGCGCGTCGGCGATCTGCGAATTCGTCGGATCGGCCGTCACGGCTTCCAGCGTACGCTGCCGGCCGGAAACGGCCTGCTGAGGCTCTAGGCTTCGTGCGCTGATGAGCGATACACCTTGGCTGGTCCTACCCACCTACAACGAGGCGCAGAACATCGAGCGGATCGTCGCGGCCGCCGGCGAGGTCCTTGCGCGCTGCAATCCCGGCGGCTTCCGGATCCTCGTCGTCGACGACGGTTCGCCTGACGGAACGGGCGAGATCGCCGACCGGATGGCGAGCGAGAAAGAGTGGCTGCGGGTCCTGCACCGCACGGAGAAGAACGGCATCGGTCCCGCCTATCTCGCGGGGTTCCGGCTCGCCCTCGACGAAGGCGCCGCGTACGTGATGGAGATGGACAGCGACTTCTCGCACACGCCGGCCGACCTCGAGCGCCTGCTCGCGACCGTCCGGGGCGGTGCGGACCTCGCGCTCGGCTCACGCTACGTGCCCGGCGGCGGCGTCACCGACTGGGGCCCGCTGCGGCGCTTCATCAGCTACGGCGGCTCGACCTACGCGCGCTTCGTGCTCGGGCTGAAAGTCAAAGACCTGACCGGCGGCTTCAAGTGCTTCCGGCGCGAGGTGCTCGAAGCGATCGACTTCGAAACGGTGCGTGCCCAGGGGTACGCGTTTCAGGTCGAGCTCACCTACCGCACGGTTCAAGCCGGCTTCCGCGTCGTCGAGGTGCCGATCGTCTTCCGTGACCGCACGGCGGGGGAGAGCAAGATGTCCTGGAAGATCGCGGTCGAGGCGCTCTGGCTCGTGCCGGCGCTGCGTCTGCGCTAGCCGGCGCCGGCAGTCGGCTCCTCGCCATCCGGCGGTGCGGGCTGCTGTTCGCGTTGTTCGCGTTCGGCTTCGACGTCCTCGAGTTTCAAGAGGTAGATCAGCAACAGCACCGTCACGGCGACGGTGCCGGCGATGATCGCCGGGCCGCTTGAAGCGAGTGGCACCATGCTCTGAAGATACCGGCCCCCGCCGGCCAGTCAGTCCGGTGCAGACTGACGGGCGCTCGCACGGTACGGCCACCAGCTGCGCCACCCCTTCGGTCCGTAGGCCGCGACCGTGACGTCCATTTTGCGCGCCGGGCCCGCCTCGTCGGTGCGGTTCCAGTAGGTCTTGATCTTCAGGCGCCAACTGCGGCCCGACGGTGCGGTGAACTGTTCTTCTCGTCCGTTGGCGGCTTCGATCTGCTCGAACGGCTCGCGCGCCAGTTCGTCCGCCAGCCGCTGGATGTGCTCTTTCACGCTCGCGACGTCGTCGGCCATCGCCGCGAACGCTAGCGTTCGCAGTGCGGGAGTCCGGCCGGCGGCGCTTTACTTTGTATAGTGATTACTGCAGCGGCCCCGCCCGTTATGTTCCGGGCCCCAAACCGAGCAAGGAGACCTTTGCGATGGCCGACATCTTCCCCGTGACCGACAACAACTTCGACGCCGAGGTGACAGAAGCCTCAGGCACCGTGCTCGTCGACTTCTGGGCGCCCTGGTGCGGCCCGTGCCGGATGGTCGCGCCGGTGCTCGAGGAAATCGCCAAGGAGCGCCCCGACCTGCAGATCGTCAAGCTCGACATCGACGAGAACCCGCAGACGGCCCAGCGCTTCGGGGTCCTCTCGATCCCGACGATGATCATGTTCAAGGGCGGCGCCCCGGTGAAGACCGTGATCGGCGCGCAGCCCAAGCGGCGCCTCGAGGCCGAGCTCGAGCTCGAGGGCGCGAGCGCCTAGGCGGCGCGGCTGAGCTCGATCTCGAGCATCAGCCCTTCAACCGTCGCCGTCGACCGATAGCCGCTCGGCTCCCCGTCCGGGGCGCCGAGCGCCAGGTCGAGGGCGAGCGTCTCGCGGGCGATCTGCTCGCGATACTCCTCGGCCGCCGCAAGCAGGTCCGTGTCGCCCCAGAGGCGGAGCACGATCCGGTCCTCGACCTGCAGCCCCGCTTCCTTGCGTGCGTTCTGCACGGCGTGCACGACCTCGCGTGAACGGCCCTCGCGCAGCAGGTCGTCGTCGACCGCCAGCTCGAGCGCCACGGCGTGCGAGCCGTCGCGCTCGACGCTGTACCCGTCGGGCGGCACGATCGTCGTCAACAGGTCCTCGGCCGCCAGCGTGTGCTCGCTTCCCGCGATCGCGATCCCGAGCTCCCCGCCGTCGGCCACGGCCTCGGCGGCGACCTGCGGATCGAGTGCCTGGACGGCCGCCGCGACAAGCGGCATCTGACTGCCGAAGCGCGGGCCGAGCGTACGGTAGTTCGGCTTGACCTCGTAGCTCGCGAGCTCGTCGGCCGCGGCGACGAAGCGCAGATCACGGACGTTGAGCTCGTCGCGCACGATCGCGGCGAGTCGCTGGATCGCGGTGCGCTCGCCCTCGTCGGCGACGACTACCGCCTCGGCGAGTGGCTGGCGGATCTTGATCTTCGCTTTGCCGCGCGCGCCGAGACCGAGCCTGACCGTCTCGCGCGCGAGCGCCATCGCGCGCTCGAGCTCCTCGTCGCGCTCGCCGATCTGCGAGCCGGCGGGGAAGTCGCACAGGTGCACGCTCGCGAGCTCGCCGTCGAGGTTGTCGTAGATCTCGTCGGCGACGAACGGGCAGAACGGGGCAAGCAGCTTCGCGACGGCGAGCAGCACCGTGCGCAGCGTGCCGAAGGCGGCCGGATCGCCGTCCCAGAAGCGCCGTCGCGAGCGGCGCACGTACCAGTTCGAGAGCTCCTCGACGAGCTCGGCGATCGCGCGGCCCGCGCCCGTCGCGTCGTAGGCCTCGAGCCGCTCGGCGACCAGCTCGGCGGTCGCGGCCGTGCGCGAGATGATCCAGCGGTCGAGGTCGGTCGCCTCGCCGCGGCCCGCCGCGGCCAGCTGCGCCTCCCCGGCCTTGGCGTACAGCGCGTAGAAGTAGTAGGTCGACCAGAGCTGCTTGAGGAACAGCCGCACGCCTTCGCCGATCGCCTCGACCGAGAAGCGGTAGCCGTCCCACGGCGGTTTGGAGGTCAGGAAGTACCAGCGGAACGCGTCGGCGCCGAACTCGTCGAGGATCTGCCAGGGGTCGACGACGTTGCCGCGCGACTTGGACATCTTCTGGCCCTCGGCGTCGACGATGATCCCGAGGCAGACGACGTTGCGGTACGGCGCGCCGCGGCCGAGCAGCGTCGAGATCGCGAGCAGCGAGTAGAACCAGCCGCGCGTCTGGTCCTGGGCCTCACAGATGAAGTCGGCCGGGAAGCCCAGCTCGAACTCCTGCTCGTGCTCGAAGGGGTAGTGGTGCTGGGCGAACGGCATCGCGCCGGAGTCGAACCAGACGTCGATCACCTCCGGAACGCGGCCCATCACGGCGCCGCAGCCCTCGACGACGCAGGGGAACTCGAGCTCGTCGACGTAAGGGCGGTGGTGGTCATCGAGGTCCCGGCCGGCGAGCTGCGCTAGCTGCCCAAACGAGCCGACGACGTGTGTGTGGCCCTCCGGGCAGCGCCAGATCGGCAGCGGCGTGCCCCAGTAGCGCTCGCGCGAGAGTGCCCAGTCGACGTTGTTCTTCAGCCAGTCCCCGAAGCGGCCGTGCTTGACGTGCTCGGGGTGCCAGGCGACGGACTCGTTGGCCGCGAGCAGCTCGTCGCGCATCCGCGAGGTCGCGATGTACCACGACGGTTTGGCGTAGTAGATGAGCGGCGTCTGGCAGCGCCAGCAGTGCGGGTAGCTGTGGGTGTAGTCGCTGACCCGCAGCAGCAGGCCGCGTGCCTGCAGCTCGGTGGTCAGCTCCTCGCCGAGCGTCGGATCCTTGACGAACCGTCCGCCATGCGTGCCGCCGCCGAGCGCGAGCACGCGGTCGTCGTAGGTCCCGTCGGCGCGCACCGGGTTGTAGAGCGTTCCGGCCTGCGTGGGGTCGAACGCCACCCGGTCCGAAGCGCCCGCGACGCGGTAGTCGTCCTCGCCGAACGCTGGCGCTAGATGCACGATGCCCGTGCCGTCGTCAGTCGTTACGTAGCCATCGACGAGGATCGGCAGCTGCTCGTGCTCCGGGCGGTCCGTGGCCGGGAAGATCGGACCCTCATAGCTGCCGTAGCGCGCGGCCAGCTCTGTGCCTGTCATCCGCTCGAGGATCTCGGTCTCCTCGCCGAGCAGCGCCGGCACGCGCGCCTCCGCGAGCACGTAGAACTCGTCGCCGGCCGCGACGCGGGCATAGGTCGCCTCCGGCGCGACGCAGACCGCGACATTGCCCGGCAGCGTCCACGGGGTCGTCGTCCAGACGAGCAGGCGGTCGCCGGACGCGGTCGGCAGCTTCAGGTAGACGCTCGGGTCGACGACGTCGCGGTAGCCCTGAGCGACCTCGTGCGAGGAGAGCGTCGTCTCGCAGCGCGGGCAGTACGGAACGACCTTGTTGCCCTCGTAGAGCAGCTCGCGCTCGGCGAGCTGGGAGATCGCCCACCAGACCGACTCGATATACGACTCATCCAGCGTCCTGTAGGCACCATCTAGATCGATCCAGAATCCGATCCGCTCGGTCAGCAGGTTCCAGTTCTCGAGGAACGCGAAGACCGAAGCGCGGCACTGGCGGTTGAACTCCTCGATCCCGATCTCGGACTCGATCTGGGCCTTGGAGCTGATGCCGAGCGCCTCTTCGACGGCGATCTCGACCGGCAGTCCGTGGCAGTCCCAGCCGCCCTTGCGCTCAACGCGGTGGCCGCGCATCGTCTGGAAACGCGGGTAGATGTCCTTGAAGACACGCGCGAGGACGTGGTGCGAGCCGGGCGGGCCATTGGCGGTCGGCGGCCCCTCGTAGAAGACCCAGCGCGGCGCGTCGGCGCGCAGCTCGATTGAACGCTCGAAGATCGAACGCTCCTGCCAGCGCTCGAGCACCGTGCGCTCGAGTTCCGGCAGCGCCTGTTGCGGGTCGACGTCGCGGTGCGGCTGCAGGGGGCTGTTGTCCTCGGGGGTCACGGGCTGGGATTCTAGGCGCCGCCCGCCGAGGCATACGATGGTCGGGTGAGGTTGCGGCTGTACCACCACGGCGACGGTGCCCGTGTGGCATACCGCGAACTGGGCACCGGCGTCCCGCTGTGCCTCGTGCATTCGGCGCTTCTGACGCACCTGGAGTTCGAGCCCGCGGTCCGCGAGCTGGCGGGTCGTTACCGCCTCGTGCTTCCCGACCTGCCGCTGCACGGCGACAGCGAGGACCGCCCACGGCACCCCTACACGCTCGACTGGTTCGCGGATGTGATGTCGGGCTTCGCCGACGAGGTGCTCGGGCCCCGTCCGCTGATCGCGGCGCACGACGCCGGCGCCGAGATCATGTTGCAGGCGACGCTCGCGGGCGGCGTGCAGCCGCGGCGGCTGGTGCTGATGAGTTCGCGCTTGCATGGCGCTGCCGGTGCGGCGCGCGCCCGCAAGGCCTGGCGGACGGCTGCGATGTCCGGTGCGCTGCCGGGCGTCGACAGGCTGCTCAGCTACGCCGCCCCGCTGGTCTTCACGCCGGCTCGGGCCAGGCGTCTCACGGCCCGCGAGAACCCCGCGGCGCGCGACCTGATCCGCCACTCGTTCGATGACGTGCCCGGCAATTCGAGCCTCGCGCGCTCGTGGGCGAAGGCCGCGCGCGCGTGGCCGTTCGATGCGCGCGAGGAGCTGCGCGGTCGCTACCGCGAGCTGCAGATGCCGGTGCTCCTGCTGTGGGCCGACCAGGACCCGCTGCACCCCCTGCGCGTCGCCGAAGAGGCGCTCGCGCTGCTGCCCGCCGGCCAGCTGCGCGTATTGCCCGCGACGGGCTTCCTGATGGCCTACGACGACCCCGTCGGCGTCGCCCGAGAGCTCGCCGCATTCTGCGGATAGGGTGCGAGGCGAGGGGAAAAGCGACGATCAGGAGAAGCGAATGCCCAGCAAGGAGCTGTGGGGTGGCGAGACCGCCAAGGCCGTGGAGAACTTCCCGATCTCGGGCGAACAGGTGCCCGTCAGCGTTGTCCACTGGCTGGCGCGGATAAAGGGCGCCGCGGCCCAGGCCAACGCGGAACTCGGCCTGCTGCCCAAGACGACCGCGAAAAAGATCGAGCGCGCCGCCGCGGAGATCGCCGCCGGCAAGTACGACGACCAGTTCCCGATCGACGTCTTCCAGACCGGTTCGGGCACCTCTACGAACATGAACACGAACGAGGTGATCGCGAACCTCGCCGGCGCCGGCGTGCACCCGAACGACCACGTCAACATGGGCCAGTCCTCCAACGACGTGTTTCCGTCGGCCGTCCACCTAGCGGCACTCGACGCGGCCCACAACGACCTGCTGCCGGCATTGCGCCAGCTCGAGCGCTCCTTCGCGCGCAAGGCCAAGAGCTTTGAGCGCGTCGTCAAGTCCGGCCGTACGCACCTGATGGACGCCGTGCCAGTCACGCTCGGGCAGGAGTTCGCCGGCTACGCCGCGCAGATGTCGCTTGCCCAGGAGCGGATTCGTGCCGCGCTGATCCATGTCGGCCAGATCCCGCTCGGCGGGACCGCGACCGGCACGGGGCTGAACACCCACCCGCGCTTCGCGCAGAAGGTGCGCGCCCGGCTGCGCAGCGATTCGAAACTGCGCGAGATCGCCGGACCGGCGGATCCCTTCGAGGCGCAGGCCAACCGCGACGCGCTGGTCGAGCTGTCCGGTGCGCTGAAGGTCACGGCGGTGTCGCTGACGAAGATCGCCGGCGACCTCGCACTGATGGGTTCCGGTCCGCGCGCGGGCATCGGCGAGCTGCTGCTGCCCGAGCTGCAGAAGGGCTCGTCGATCATGCCCGGCAAGGTCAACCCGGTGATCCCCGAGGTCGTGCTGCAGGTCAGCGCGCAGGTGATCGGCAACGACACCGCGATCACGATCGGCGGCATGCAGGGGCAGTTCGAGCTCAACGTGCGGATCCCGCTGATCGCGCGCAACCTGCTCGAGTC
>Ga0182013_10002315_pt1 | contig 25015 bp, 28 predicted proteins | sample 612S2MmetaG_FD_120487 | JGI IMG/M metagenome (GOLD analysis project Ga0182013, IMG submission 120487) | Permafrost microbial communities from Stordalen Mire, Sweden - 612S2M metaG | ecosystem: Environmental > Terrestrial > Soil > Wetlands > Permafrost | place: Sweden: Stordalen | collected...
CAGCTCGACCGGCTGCAGGCCATCATCCGCGGAATGACGCCGCAGGAGCGGGCCGACCCGAAGATCATCAACGCGTCGCGGCGGTTGCGCATCGCCAATGGCTCAGGTGTGGCGGTGTCCGAGGTCAACCAACTGGTCGACCGCTTCTTCGAAGCCCGCAAGATGATGTCGTCCATGCTCGGCGGCATGGGGATACCGGGTATGGGCCGCCGGTCCGCGACCCGGAAGAGCAAGGGCGCGAAGGGCAAGAAAGGCAAGAAGGGGGCACGCGGGCCAACGCCGCCGAAGGTTCGGGGCCCCTTCGGAGCGGGCATGCCGGGCATGGCAGGGATGCCCCCGGGGTTCCCGGATCTGTCGCAGATGCCCCAAGGTCTCAATGAGTTGCCGCCCGCGCTGGCCGACTTCGATCTGTCCAAGCTCAAGTTCCCGGGCAAACCCGGAAGCAAGTAGCCGCGCCGTGCGGATGCGCGTGCGAGGCCGGGGACTGCCCGACGAGGAAGTGGTCGAACTGTGGATCGTCGACGGCCACATCAGCCTGGAGCCGGTTTCCGGAGCCGACACGGTTTTTGACGGCGGGTGGATTTTGCCCGGTCTGGTCGATGCCCATTGCCACGTCGGGCTCGGTGACCACGGCGAGATCGAACTCGATGGCGCGATCGCTCAAGCCGAGGCCGAACGCGACGTCGGGGCGCTGCTGCTGCGCGATTGCGGCTCACCGACCGACACCCGCAGCCTCGACGACCACGCGGATCTGCCGCGGATCATCCGGGCCGGACGCCATCTGGCCAGACCCAAGCGCTATCAGGCTGGTTTTGCGGTAGAGCTCGAAGACGAATCTCAGCTGCCCGCAGCGGTGGCCGCCGAAGCGCGCCGCGGCGACGGCTGGATCAAGCTGGTCGGTGACTGGATTGACCGCAGCGTCGGCGACCTCGCCCCGCTGTGGTCCGACGGCGTGCTCAAGGCCGCGATCGACGCCGCACACGAGAACGGGGCGCGGGTCACCGCGCACGTCTTCAGCGAGGACGCGCTGCCGGGGCTGATCAACGCCGGCATCGACTGCATCGAGCATGGCACCGGGCTCACCGATGACACGATCGCGCTGATGCTCGAGAACGGCACAGTGTTGGTCCCGACCCTGATCAATATCGAGAACTTCCCTGGCATCGCCGCTGCCGCGGCGCGCTATCCAACCTATGCTGCCCACATGCGCGACTTGTATGCCCGCAGCCAGCACCGGATGGCGGCGGCCCGGGACGCTGGTGTGCCGATGTACGCGGGCAGCGATGCCGGCAGCATGGTCGCCCACGGACGCATCGCCGACGAGGTCGAGGCCCTCAAGGGCATCGGGATGAGTCCTACCGAGGCGCTGGGGGCGGCGTGTTGGGACGCCCGTCGCTGGTTGAGCCGGCCGGGGCTGGACCATGGGGCATCGGCCGACCTGTTGTGCTACGTCAGCGACCCGCGGCAGGGGCCCGCCGTGCTGAACCGTCCCGATCTGGTGATACTGCGCGGCAAGGCGTTTCGCCCTTGAGGTCAGACGGGCGCGGCGTCGCGGTCGCGGTTAGGATCTGTTGATGGCGTTGGCCAGCGGCGCGGTGTTTGCCGGATACACGGTGGCGCGGCGGTTGGGTTCTGGAGTGACGGGTGAGGTGTACCTTGCCCAGGATCCACGATTGGGGCGCTGGGTTGCCCTGAAGATTCTTTCGCCGGCGCTGTCTGTAGACAGTGATTTCCGCCAACGGTTTTTATCGGAGACGGCCACCACCGCGAACCTCGATCACCCGCACATCGTGGAGGTGCATGCCCGCGGCGAGTTCGAGGGACAGCTGTGGGTCGCGATGGACTACATCGAGGGCAGCAATGCCGCGCGACTCATGGCCGAGCGGTTCCCCGCGGTTTCGCCGGCCGGAGAGGTCCTTGCGATCGTTTCGGCCGTCGCATCAGCCCTCGATCACGCCCATCAGCGCGGCCTGCTGCATCGCGATGTCAAACCGGCCAACATCTTGTTGACCGGTCGGGGAGAGGGCGAGCAACGGATTCTGCTCGCCGACTTCGGGGTGGCCCGGCGATTCGGCGAATCGAGTGGAGTCAACACGACAAACGTCCCGACCGGGTCGGTCGCCTACGCCGCGCCCGAGCAGTTGTTGGGCGCCGACGATATTGACGGGCGCGCCGACCAATACGCATTAGCCGCGACTGCGTTTCATTCACTCACGGGTGCCCCGCCCGTCGAACACACCGATCCGGTTGCCGCCGCTGACCAGCTACTCAAAAGTTCGCCGCCAAGACTCAGCGATCAGCGTCCAGACCTGGCGCGCCTGGACGGGGTGTTCGCGAAAGCGCTGGCCCGCAGACCCGATGACCGGTTCGAGAGTTGCCGGGAGTTCGCCGAAGCGGCCAACGAACAGGCCGGCGTCTCGCAGGGGGATCGCAGTCCCGAAGCAGCCTTGACCGTTGAGGTGTTCGACTACCCCGCGTACGCAAAGCCGCTGGGTGATTTCTCCGCAATGCCAGAAGCCCACTCGACAGACAATGCGGCGCACCGGGCAGCTGCGCCCAGGCGACGCCGGCCGCGCAAAATCGTGTTCGGCGCGGCAATTGTGCTGCTCGCCGCGGGGCTGCTGTTGCTCGGCTTCGTGATAGGGCGCAAGACCGACACGACCGCCGCGCCGGTACATCCGCCTACCAGCGCATCGACTTCGGCGGGCGCCTCGACGGCGGGCCCACTGGTCGCCGCGCCCGTCCCGCTGGAGGGCACTTACCGCCTTGAGGTCCAACGCACTAAGCAGACCTTCAACTACACACCCGACCCCCAGGAACCTGACGCGGTTACCTGGTGGGCCTTCCGCTCGTCGTGCACGGCGAGCTCTTGCACGGCCACCGGCGTGCTGCTCGACGACAACGACCACACGCAACCGAAGTCGCCCGGGGGCGAGCCTGTCGTCCTGGACTTCCGCGACGGTCGTTGGCTATCCCGGGCGGAAGAGACAACGTTCCCTTGTGTCGGGCCAAATAGAGTGGCGGGGATGCACGACACAACACAGGTGTTGTCGTTGCGACCGCAGCAGGGCGAGCTGGTGGGTGAAATGACAGTCACCGTGCAAAGCAACGAGTGCGGCCAGAAGGGCGGCGTACTCCGGGCGCCCGCACTGGCCACCGTCAGGGCCGAACTGCCAACGGCGGTCACGGTGCCGGATCCCGCGACAATGCCCGACACCTCCACAGCACCGACCAGAACGCATCGCTGATCTGCTCGCGGGATTAAAGCGAGCCGATGCTGGACCCCCGGTTGAGCGCGAAACCCCAGTCGAACAGGCTGCCGGCCTGGTCCCAATACGTCGGTCCGCCTTCTTTCACCATGCCGTACATCATGGCAATGACCAGCCGGCGGCCACCGCGGGCCGCGGCGCCGACGAAGGTCTTGCGCGCGGCGTTGGTGAACCCGGTCTTGCCGCCGATCGCGCCCGGGTAGCGCTGTAACAACTCGTCCTGATTGAGGATCGGCTGATCACCGTGATCGCCGGGGAACATCGCCGACGGCTCGGCGGTGATCTGCGCGAATACCGGGTTCATCATCGCCGCCCGGAAGATGACCGCTAAGTCGTGTGCGGTCGAGGAACCCGGGCCGGCGGGACCGTCCAAACCGGACGGTGTCGCGGGGTGGGTGTTGGTCGCCCCCAACGAGGCCGCCTTGGCGTCCATCATGGCGACCGCCGCGTCGGGGCCGCCCAGCATCTGAGCCAGCGTGTTGGCGGCGTCGTTGCCCGAGACCAGCAGCAGCGCGTCCAGCAGTTGGCGCGCAGTATAGGTGCGGCCGGGTTTGATGCCGACGCAGTTGCACTCGACCTCGGTGTCGGCAGCGTCGGCTACCACGGTGGAGTCCAAGGTCAGCTGATCCAATGCCACCAGGGCCAACAACACCTTGATGGTGCTGGCGGGCGGGTGGGCCACATCCTGGTCGCGGCCGGCCAGCACCTCACCACTGTCGAGGTCGGCGACGATCCAGGTCTGAGCCGGGCCGTCCGGGATCGGCACCGAACCGAGGGGCTGCACACTGTCCGCCATCGAGACCGGGATGGCCGTAGCGGCGCCGGTGGTACCGACCATCAACACTGCTGCGGCCGCTTGAGCCCATGCCATGAGCTTGCGCATGGGCGCCGAGTTTAACGTCCGTGCTTGCGTGACGCCTATTTGTGCAGCTGCCAGCAGGCTGACCTGGCGCGTTGTCCAGCAGCTGGTTGTATCGGTCACGAGCGCAGCTTAGGCCTGCTCTGTGACGTAACCCCTTCTCAATCAAGATGTCTACCGACCGGCACACCGAGGTGGACGTGACGCCACACGCCCGCGCACTGCGAGCCCGACGGCCCGATCGTGTTGAATCGATGCATGTTGAGCTTGGCTGAGATCTCCGACCGCCTAGAAATCGAGCAACTGCTGGTGGACTATTCCACCGCTATTGACCAGCGCCGATTCGACGACCTGGACAAAGTGTTCACCCCCGATGCTTACATCGACTACCGGGCGCTGGGCGGCATCGACGGCCGGTTCCCGGAGGTCAAGGAGTGGCTGTCGCAGGTGCTGCCGACTTTCCCGGTCTATGCGCACATGCTCGGCAATTTCTCGGTCCGCATCGACGGGGACACCGCGTCCTCGCGGGTGATCTGTTTCAACCCGATGGTGCTGCCCGGCGACTCGGCCGGTCACAAGGATCAGGTGCTGTTCTGCGGGTTGTGGTACGACGACGAGTTCGTGCGCACTCCCGAGGGATGGCGCATGACCCGCAGGGTCGAGACGAAGGTCTTCCAGAAAGTGATGTGAAGCCGGCCGGCAAAACTTGCACCGCCCAATTTCTGGCAATTTCTGCTTGAGACCTACGTTCTGGCAGAATGAGCTCCTGTCTGCCGCGCGACCCACCTCATCGGGTGCTTGCGCGTCGGTCACACACGCGAGGCAAAACCGGATCCCGGCATCCTGCCCGGATCGCTGAATTGCAGCGTGACACATACAGGAGAAGTCGCTTAACCATGTCTGTGAAGATCAAGCTCACTCGGCTTGGCAAGATCCGCAATCCCCAGTACCGCATCGCTGTCGCCGACGCCCGGACGCGGCGTGACGGCCGGTCAATCGAGGTCATCGGCCGGTACCACCCGAAAGAGGACCCGAGCCTCATCGAGGTCAACTCCGAGCGTGCCCAGTACTGGCTTTCGGTGGGGGCCCAACCCACCGAGCCCGTCCTCAAGCTGCTGAAGATCACCGGTGACTGGCAGAAGTTCAAGGGATTGCCGGGCGCCGAGGGCACCCTGCAGGTCGCCCCGGCCAAACCGTCCAAGCTGGAGCTGTTCAACGCCGCATTGGCTGCCGCGGACGGCGGGCCTACCACCGAGGCCGCCAAGCCGAAGAAGAAGACCCCCGCCAAGAAGGCGGCGAAGGCCGCCGATTCCGGTGACGGGGCCGCTGTGGAAGAAAGCGCTGCGGTCCAAACGGAAAGCACTGCGACCGACGCCGCGGCGGAACCCGAGCAGGCCGCCGCGCCGGCCGATGCCGGCGAGCAGCCCGAGCCGGCGACCGAAAGCTGACGGGCGCAATGAGCACGGTCGTCGTTGACGCTGTTGAGCACTTGGTGCGCGGGATCGTCGACAACCCGGACGAGGTCCGGGTGGACATGGTCACCAGTCGTCGTGGCCGGACTGTCGAGGTACACGTTCACCCCGACGATCTGGGCAAGGTGATCGGTCGCGGGGGACGCACCGCGACCGCGTTGCGGACGCTGGTCGCCGGTATCGGTGGCCGCGGCATCCGCGTCGACGTGGTGGACACCGACCAGTAGCGCCGGTCATGGAGCTGCTAGTCGGGCGCGTGGTGAAAGCGCACGGCATCAGCGGTGAACTGGTCGTCGAAATTCGCACCGACGATCCCGCTGCCCGGTTTGCATCGGGTAATACGCTGCGCGCCAAGGGATCTCGTGGCTTGGGTGCAGAGCGCAGTTATGTCGTCGATAGTGTGCGCGAGCACAGTGGACGGTTGTTGGTGCGGTTGGCCGGAGTGGCCGACCGCGCGGGGGCCGACGCATTGCGGGGCACTGTGTTCGTCGTCGAGTCCGATGACCTGCCTCCGATAGACGAGCCCGACACGTACTACGACCACCAACTGGAGGGGCTTCGGGTCCGAACGACAGCGGGACAGGATGTGGGGGTCGTCGCCGAGGTTCTGCACACCGCGGCCGGCGAGTTATTGGCGGTTCGGCGGGGTGACGGGGGCGCAGCGGGTGCCACAGAACTATTGGTGCCTTTCGTCGGCGCGATCGTGCCGTTGGTGTCGCTTGACGAGGGCATCGTGGAGATCGACCCGCCCGAGGGCTTGCTGGATCTGACGTAGCGCGCATCGATATGAAAATTGACGTCATCACGATATTCCCTGCATACCTGGAACCGCTGCGACAGTCGTTGCCGGGCAAGGCGATTGAGTCGGGCCTGGTCGACCTGCGGGTGCACGATCTGCGGCGCTGGACCTACGACGTGCATCACTCGGTCGACGACGCGCCCTACGGCGGCGGTCCCGGGATGGTGATGAAGGCGCCGGTCTGGGGCGAAGCGCTGGACGAAATCTGTTCCGGCGAAACGCTGTTGGCTGTCCCCACCCCCGCGGGCGCGCGGTTCACCCAGGCCACCGCGCAACGCTGGAGCACCGAGCAGCACCTGGTTTTCGCCTGCGGCAGATACGAGGGCATTGACCAGCGGGTCAGTGAGGATGCCGCGCAGCGGATGCGCGTCGAAGAAGTCTCGATCGGCGACTACGTTTTGCCGGGCGGCGAAGCCGCGGCGTTGGTGATGATCGAGACCGTCGTGCGACTGCTGGGCGGCGTTCTGGGCAACCCCGCGTCGCATCGCGATGACTCGCACTCGCCGGACCTGGACCGGCTGCTGGAGGGTCCCAGCTACACCAGGCCGCCGAGTTGGCGCGGACTCGATGTCCCCGACATCCTGCTGTCCGGTGACCATGCGCGAATAGCCGCCTGGCGCCGGGAGGTCTCGGTGCAGCGGACTCGTGAACGCCGTCCTGATCTTTTGGGCGACTAGATCCGGCCGTTAGGGAATATCGTCTTGACGGCCTGCGTGATCGTCGCCCTGGCGGTGGCGTCGTCGCTGGGCTGCAGCGACTGGATCACCATGATGTAGCGCCGGTCCGAGCCGATCACCCCTGTCGATAGATGCATCCAATCGGCTCCGATACAGCACATCCAGCCCTGCTTGACCGCCACCGGTTCGGCGTAGAGACCGTCCGGGATGCCGAAGCGCTGCGGGTAGCCGTCGGCGCCGTTGGGGGTGGACTGGGCCAGATCGTTGACGATGATCCGGGCTCGCTCCGCCGGCAGCCCGCCGGAGCCGTTGAGCAGCATGTCGTAGTAGCGGATCAGATCCGTCGCCGAGCTCATCGTGTTCCACCAGCGGCCGTCGCTGGGCGGCGTGGTGGCCGTCATCCCGTATCGGTTCGCGATTTGGGTGATGATGGCGGTCCCGCCGTCCTGACCCCAGAATTTCTCCGCGGCCCCGTCGTCCGACGCCTCCAACATGGTGTCCAATGCTCGGTGGTCGTCCGGGGACAGGATGGCCCTGCCCTGGGATTCTTGCAGGAGCAGATCGTCGGCGATGAAGAGTTTGGCCACCGATGCGGTGCCGACGATCTGGGTGTTGCCATTGGTGACCAGCTGGTGGGTTCTGCGATCAAGGATGGCTATCGACAGGGTGGCGCCGCCTGCGGCGGCTTCGTCGGATGCCCGCTGGGCGCGCGCCTGCAGTCCGCCGAATGCGGTGCTCGGTGGCGTCTCCGGTGCGTCGGGTGGCGTAATGGCCCGCACCAGCAGCTGAGCCAGCTGCGGTGGTGGCGGGGAGGAAGCCAGATCGGCTTCGACGTAGGTTGGCGCGCTGTATACCGGGATGCTGTACACCTTGGCCTGTACCAGCGCCTCACACCCGGCGACGACCACTAACGTCACCGCCGCAGTGGCGGTGAACAACGTCAGCGGCCGTACCCGCATCCCTCACCTCCGACATAAAACGTGCATTTGGGCGGCCGCTTGAGCTAGTCAAGCCAGCTGTCCCCGCGCGTCACGCTGACGTTCGGCTCGACTAGCGCGCTGTGCCCCCAAGTCATATGTACCATTCACCAGCGTCTTCGGCCCGTCGCGAACCACCCGATTTCATGTGATTTTCACAGGAGGCCGACTATCTGGCACAATCGATCAGTTGTCTCCAGCGGTTGTCGGCCGGTCAGTGCCGCTCCCGCCTGCTGCGAGATGCGCCCCGAAAGCCCGAACCATCGGCTTGGTGACCGCCGCACGCCTGCGTGTGGGCAGCTGCCACAAGCCGCGATCCCTAGGAAGTGTCTTCTCAGATGAACAGGCTGGACTTCGTCGATAAGGCGTCGTTGCGCGACGACATCCCGGCCTTTAGCCCGGGCGACACCATCAATGTGCACGTCAAAGTCATCGAGGGCGCCAAGGAACGTATCCAGGTGTTCAAGGGGGCGGTGATCCGGCGGCAGGGTGGAGGCATCCGCGAGACGTTCACTGTGCGCAAGGAGAGCTACGGCGTCGGCGTGGAACGGACCTTTCCGGTGCATTCGCCGAACATCGACCATATCGAGGTGGTGACCCGTGGCGATGTCCGCCGCGCCAAGTTGTACTACCTGCGTGAACTCCGCGGCAAGAAGGCCAAGATCAAGGAAAAGCGCTGACCAGGTGCGCCTTGGCGGCCGTTTCGGGCCGCCTCGCCGCTTTACCAAACCAAAATCTGTGCTGGCTACGCTGATCTCGTGACCCACGACTCACCTGAGCCTCAGTCCGACGCTGGCCAGCCGGAGCCGCAGGTCTCTACCCGCGACGTTCCCGATCCTGCCGATGCTGAGGCGTCCTCCGCGGTGGCCCGCGAGGAGTCGCCGGCAGACGAGCCGGAGCCCAAGAAGAAGTCCGCGCTTCGCGAATTCGCGATTTTGGCGGTGATCGCGGTGACGCTCTACTACGTGATGTTGACGTTCGTTGCGCGCCCTTACCTGATTCCGTCGGAGTCTATGGAACCCACGCTGCACGGATGCACGGGGTGCGTCGGTGACCGGATCATGGTCGACAAGGTCACCTACCGCTTCGGCTCGCCACAGCCCGGTGACGTCATCGTCTTCAAGGGACCGCCATCGTGGAACTTCGGTTACAAGTCGATCCGTTCGAGCAACCCCGCGCTGCGCTGGGTACAGGACGCGCTGTCGTTCATTGGTTTCGTACCGCCCGACGAGAACGACCTGGTCAAGCGTGTGATCGCGGTCGGAGGACAGACCGTGCAGTGCCGTGCCGACACCGGTTTGACGGTCAACGGCAAGCCGCTCAGCCAGCCGTTCCTCAATCCCGCCACCATGATGGCCGACCCGACCGTGTATCCCTGCCTGGGCAGCGAGTTCGGGCCGGTGGCCGTCCCGCAGGGACGTCTGTGGGTGATGGGCGACAACCGGACGCACTCCGCGGACTCGCGCGCCCACTGCGCCAGTATTCCCGCCGACGCGCTCAAGGGTGTGCTGTGCACCGGAGATCCGATGTCGGGGACCGTGCCCGTCTCCAATGTCATCGGAAAAGCCAGATTCATCGTGTGGCCGCCTTCACGATGGGGTGGTGTGGGTTCGGTCAACCCTCAGCAGGGTCGATAGCGGTGGCCACCGCGTGGCCGCCGCGGACGGTGATCCGCAAGTCGTCAGGGTTGCGCACCCTGGAATCCACGCTCTACCGGGGCGGACTGGGACCTGTGGCCGGGGTGGATGAGGTTGGCCGCGGTGCGTGCGCGGGTCCGCTGGTGGTGGCGGCTTGCGTGCTCGGGCCGGGCCGGCTGGACAGCCTGGAAGCCCTCGATGACTCGAAAAAGCTCACCGAGAAGGCGCGGGAGAAGCTGTTTCCGCTGATCTGCCGGTATGCGCTGGCCTACCACGTGGTCTTCATCCCGTCGGCGGAGGTCGATCGGCGCGGCGTGCATGTTGCCAATATCGAAGGCATGCGCCGGGCCGTGGCCGGCCTGCCGGTACGTCCCGGTTACGTGCTGAGCGACGGCTTTCGGGTGCCTGGCCTGCCCATGCCGTCGCTGCCGGTGGTCGGCGGGGATGCAGCGGCCGCCTGCATCGCCGCGGCCAGCGTGCTGGCTAAAGTCAGCCGGGACCGGTTAATGGTTGCGATGGACGCTGACCACCCCGGGTACGGCTTCGCCGTGCACAAGGGCTACAGCACCGCCACACACAGCAGGGCGTTGACCCAGCTGGGCCCCTGCCCGGAGCACCGGTACTCGTTCATCAACGTCCGACGCGTAGCGACCAGTTCGGCCGGCCGGATGGTGGCGGAATGCAAACCGGACCCTCCGGGCGAGCGCGGCGACTACCAGTGAGGAAAGATGACAGCAGAACGGTATTCGCACGGAATTCGTGGGAAAAAGGGACGTCTGAGCAGATGAGTGGCCGATGAGCGCTGAGGATCTCGAAAAGTATGAAACCGAGATGGAGCTCTCGCTCTACCGCGAATACAAGGACATCGTCGGCCAGTTCAGCTACGTCGTGGAAACTGAACGGCGCTTCTACCTGGCGAACAGCGTGGAGATGTTGCCACGCAACGCCGACGGCGAGGTCTACTTCGAGCTCAGACTTTCTGATGCCTGGGTGTGGGACATGTACCGGCCGGCTCGGTTCGTCAAGCAGGTGCGGGTGGTCACCTTCAAGGACGTCAATATCGAAGAGGTCGAGAAGCCTGAGCTGAGGCTGCCCGAATAGCTGCAGTGGCGCGCGCCGAGACTGAAATAGTGGCGCCGATACTGCGCGCAGATCGCGGTTTGCTCGCCACACCACACCCTGGCCACAGTCTCGGCGCAAAGACTAGGGCTACAGGGCCGGGGGAGCCTCGTCGCCGCCGGATAATTCGCCGCGGCTTTTGATAATTGCCCGCGCGACGTCAGCCAGCTTGATGTTGAGGGTCTGCGAGTGGCGACGCAGCAGTTCGAACGCGTCGTCTTCGGATATGCCGTTCAGCATCATCAGCATGCCGATGGCCTTGCCGATCTCGCGATTGCTGAGCAGCCCTTGTCGAAGGGTAGTGGCATCTTCGCCCTTGGCGACGGTGTTGATCGCTACGCTGGTGAACGATGCCAGCACCGCCGCTCGACCGGCGGACTCGAGGTCGAACAGGTTGGGTGTTCGGCTGAAGAGATTGAGCGCAGCGCCTTTGCGTTTGTCCACCAGCACCCGAAACCCCATGGCTCCGCGCACCGGTGTCTCTTCCACAAGCAGGGCCGCAAGCTGCGGCCACCCGTTTGATGTGGTCAGGTCCGTTTCGATCTGGGGGGTTTCCTCCTCGATCGCATCGATGCACGGGCCGTCGCCGGCACGCCGTTCGAAATCGTCGATCCGCAGCGCCAGCCGGTCACTCGCGCCGACGGTGACGTAGCGATCGTTCTGCCGCACCAGCAGGCTGGCGTGGTCACAGCCGGGGACGATCAGGGTCGCCGCGACGCAGATGGCCGCGTACATCTCGTTGGCGTCCGAACCTTGATAGATGATCTCGGCGAGTGCCGCGAAGACCGTCGCCGGGTCGGCTTTCTCCCCACCGGGTAGTGAATCCTGCGCGTCCGCACTCGAGTGGTCTGCCGTGTTGTATCTCATTTTAGGCGGTTTCCAGTGGTCGGCGGACGGAACGCCGATCGCGGTAGATTATCGACCCATCGTTACCCGATGTACGTTGACTTCGTGAGGCACGTAACGGCGCGCCGGCGCGCACACCACCTCACCGCGGATGGTGCCGTCACCAGGCCGGAGACGCTGGTCGTCGAGGAGCCGTTGGAGATCCGCGTCAACGGTGCTGCCGTCACAGTGACCATGCGCACGCCCGGGTCGGATATCGAACTCGCGCAAGGCTTTTTGCTCACGGAAGGCGTGATCGCCGGTCGCGAGGACGTCCTGACCATCCGCTATTGCGGCGGACGCGCCCCCGACGGCCCCGATGTTCATGACGGCGCCAATACCTACAACGTTCTCGATGTCACCCTGGCGGCGGGAGTCAAACTTCCGGACGTCGATATCACCCGCAACTTCTACACCACCTCCTCGTGCGGGGTCTGCGGCAAGGCGTCGCTGGACGCGGTGCGGGTGATGGGCCGTTTCTCGCCCGGCGAGGATCCCGCCACTGTCGCGGCGGCCACGCTCCGGGCAATGCCCGACCAACTTCGCACTGCGCAAAAGGTTTTCGCGCGCACCGGTGGCCTGCACGCCGCGGCGCTGTTCGACGCCGATGGAACGATGCTTGTGGTACGTGAAGACATCGGCAGGCACAACGCCGTCGACAAGGTCATCGGCTGGGCGCTCGAGCATGGCCGGATACCGCTGACGTCATCGGTGCTGTTGGTCAGCGGGCGCGCGTCGTTCGAGTTGACGCAGAAGGCCGTGCTGGCCGGCATTCCCGTGCTCGCCGCAGTCTCAGCGCCGTCGTCGCTGGCGGCTTCGCTGGCCGAGGAGTCCGGTCTGACACTGGTGGCGTTTCTGCGGGGGGACTCGATGAACGTTTACACCAGGGCCGACCGAATCACGTAGCGGACGCCCTCGTGGCTTCCGGCTGTGGATCCGCGCCGGACTGGGGATAACTCGCCGTCCGGCCGCCGATAACCCGCTCGCCACGACGCGTGCTGTCGGCACCACCACGCATGGTGGCCGCATGACGACCGAGAAGACACCGACCCGGATCCAGCTGGGGGCCATGGGTGAGGCGCTGGCAGTGGATCACCTAACCAAGATGGGGTTGCGGATCCTGGACCGCAACTGGCGCTGCCGCTACGGCGAACTGGATGTGATCGCCTCCGACGAAGCCAACCGGGCGGTGGTGTTCGTCGAGGTCAAGACACGTACCGGCGACGGCTACGGGGGACTGGCGCACGCTGTGACGCCGCGGAAGGTCCGCCGGTTGCGCCGGCTCGCCGGGCTGTGGCTGGCCGGTCAAGACGAGCACTGGGCGGCCATCCGTATCGACGTCATCGGTGTGCGGGTCGGGCGGCGCCGCACTCCCGAGATCACCCACCTGCGGGGAGTCGGCTGATGGCGCTCGGGCGCGCGTTCTCGGTTGCGGTGCGCGGACTCGATGGCGACATCGTGGAAATCGAAGCCGACATCACTTCGGGATTGCCGGGCGTGCACCTGGTTGGTCTGCCCGACGCCGCGTTGCAGGAGTCCCGCGACCGGGTCCGGGCGGCTGTCACCAACTGCGGCAACAGCTGGCCGATGGCCCGGCTCACGCTCGCGCTGTCGCCGGCGACGCTGCCGAAAATGGGATCGGTCTACGACATTGCCTTGGCGTCAGCGGTGCTGTCGGCGCAACGAAAACGGCCGTGGCATCTTCTGGAGAAGACCGTGCTGCTGGGTGAGCTGTCGCTGGACGGTCGGGTCCGGCCGGTGCGTGGCGTGCTGCCTGCCGTACTGGCCGCCAAACACGACGGCTGGCCTGCCGTTGTGGTCCCGGTGGGTAACTTGGCCGAGGCCAGCCTGGTCGACGGCATCGACGTCTGGGGCGTTCGCACCCTGGGGCAATTGCAGGCCTGGCTTAACGGGTCCGCCGGCCTGGACGACAGGATCACCGCGGTGGGCGATGACCCGGAACCGGCCGCGGACCTGGCCGACGTGGTGGGCCAGTCGCAGGCGCGGTTCGCGGTCGAGGTGGCGGCCGCAGGGGCACATCACCTGATGTTGACCGGGCCGCCCGGCGTGGGCAAAACAATGCTGGCGCAACGCCTTCCAGGCCTACTACCGCCGCTGACGGACTCGGAGTCGTTGGAGGTCACCGCGATCCATTCGGTGGCCGGCCTGCTGTCGGGCGACACGCCGTTGATTACCAGGCCGCCATTGGTGGCACCGCACCATAGCTCGACGGTCGCCGCGCTCGTCGGTGGTGGCTCGGGCATGGCTCGCCCCGGGGCGGTCAGCCGGGCGCACCGCGGAGTGTTGTTCCTGGACGAATGCGCGGAGGTCAGCGTCAGCGCGCTGGAGGCGTTGCGAACACCGTTGGAGGACGGCGAGATCCGCCTTGCCCGTCGCGACGGAGTGGCGTGCTATCCGGCCCGGTTTCAACTGGTGCTGGCGGCCAACCCGTGCCCGTGTGCGCCAGCGGATCCACGCGATTGCATCTGCGCGGGGGCGGTCAAACGGCGTTACCTGGGTAAGCTGTCGGGGCCGTTGCTGGATCGGGTGGACCTCAGGGTGCAGATGGACCCGGTTCGGGCAGGCGCATTTTCGGCTGTCGATGGTGAGTCGACGGCGCAGGTTCGCCATCGCGTGACGCAGGCCCGCGAGGCGGCCGCCCAGCGGTGGCGACCACACGGGTGCGGCACCAACGCCGAAGTCAGCGGGCCGCTGCTGAGACGGAAGTTTCGTCCCGGCGACGCCGCGATGGCCCCGTTGCGCACCGCGGTCGACCGTGGCCTACTCAGCATCCGGGGTGTCGATCGCACTTTGCGGGTTGCTTGGAGCCTGGCCGATCTGGCTGGTCGGGCCTTGCCCGGGCTGGATGAGGTTGCGGCTGCGTTGAGCTTTCGGCAGCCGGGAGCGTTGCGATGAGCACAGCGGCTGACGATTTGCGGGCCTGGGCGTACCTGTCCCGCGTGGCGGAACCGCCCTGCCTCGAGCTCGCCGCGCTGGTGCGGTCCGTTGGCCCGGTCGAGGCAGCCGAGCGCGTGCGGCGGGGAGTGGTCGACGGCGGGCTGGCGCGCCACACCGAATCCAGGCGCGAAATAGACCAGGCTGCAGATGATCTCGATCTGCTCGCCCGGCGAGGCGGGCGATTGATCACACCAGACAGCGACGAGTGGCCGGTACTCGCATTCGCCGCATTCGCTGCCCTTGGGGGCGTCTTCGGCGGCAGGGAGAAGCTTCGCGGCGGGCCGCCGATGGTGTTGTGGGCAGTGGGCCCCGCGCGGCTGGACGAAGCCGCGATGCGTGCCGTCGCTCTCGTGGGAACTCGGGCCGCAACGACCTACGGCGAACATGTGACAGCCGATCTGGCGGGTGGGGTGGCCGAACGCGGTGTCGCGGTCGTTTCCGGTGGCGCGTACGGCATCGACGGCGCGGCTCATCGCGCGGCGTTGGAGTGTGAGGGAGTCACCGTGGCGGTTCTAGCGGGCGGGCTCGATGTCCTTTATCCGAGCGGGCATTCGGCGCTGCTGCATCGCATAGGCCAGCACGGGCTGGTGTTCACCGAGTACCCGCCGGGTGTGCGCCCGGCCCGGTATCGGTTCCTAACCCGCAACCGACTGGTTGCCGCGGTCACGGGCGCATCGGTGGTGGTGGAAGCGGGCTTGCGCAGTGGCGCGGCGAATACCGCGGCGTGGGCGCGGGCGTTGGGTCGGGTGGTGGCTGCGGTGCCGGGGCCGGTGACATCGTCGGCGTCGGCGGGGTGTCATGCGCTGTTGCGCAACGGCGCGGAGCTGGTCACGCGGGCCGAGGACATTGTCGAGCTGGTCGGTGACATCGGCGAGCTCGCGCCCGAGGAACCGCATCCCAGCACACCGCTCGACGGGCTGAGCGAGGCCGAGCGGCGGGTGTATGAAGCGTTGCCGGGGCGCGGCGCCGCGACAGTCGACGAGATAGCGATCGCATCCGGGCTTGCGTCCGAGCAGGTGCTGGGACCGCTGGCGATGCTCGAGCTGGCCGGGCTGGCTGAGCGTCGCGAGAGTCGGTGGGGCATCGTTCGCGCCAAAGCCGTTCGGGCTGGGGCCAAGATTTCCGAGGCGCGGCTCGTATAGCCAGTGCTGTCGCCGTCGTAGGAACCTGGGAGGCCAAGGCCTGCGGCGTAGCGACTCGTACAAGCAATGGCGGAAAGGTCACGGCCGATCTGGCGGGGTGGCCGAACGCGGGGTCCGTGGCGAATCATTCGCGCCAAAGCCGTTCAGGCTGCGGGAACGGCGCGGCTCGTATAGTCGGTTGGGGCTGGACCTAGACGGGAGAACAAGTGGCAGGTCGACCTGTACAAACCTTCGAAGTGGTCAGTACTCGAAAACTCGCACCACACATGGTCCGGGTAGTCCTTGGCAGCAGTACTTTCAACACCTTCGTGCCCAGCGACTTCACCGATTCCTACGTCAAGTTGGTGTTCGTCGCCGACGACGTCGACGTAGCCGGGTTGCCGCAACCGTTGACGTTGGATAGCTTCGCCGACCTGCCTACCGACAAGCAGCCTTCGGTTCGGACCATGACGGTTCGTCGTGTCGACGCGGCGGCCGGCGAGATCACGCTGGACATCGTCGTGCACGGTGACCACGGGGTAGCGGGAGCCTGGGCGGCGTCGGCCAAACGCGGCCAGCCCATCTATCTGATGGGACCGAGTGGCGCGTACACGCCGGATCCGGCCGCCGATTGGCACTTGCTGGCCGGCGACGAAACCGCGCTGCCGGCTATCTCCTCCGCACTGGAAGCGTTGCCCGCCAACGCAATCGGGAAGGTCTTCATCGAAGTCGCCAGCCCGGAGGACGAGATCCCGTTGACCGCTCCGGAGGCCGTTGAGGTGCGCTGGATCTACCGCGGGGGCCGCGCCGATCTGGTTCCCGAGGAGCATGCCGGTGATTTCGCGCCGTTGATCGAAGCGGTCACCACCGCCGAGTGGCTGCCGGGGCAGGTGCAGGTCTTCATCCACGGCGAGGCGCAGGCCGTTATGCACAACTTGCGGCCCTACATCCGCAAAGAGCGCGGCGTGGAAGCGAAATGGGCGTCGTCGATCTCCGGGTACTGGCGGCGCGGGCGCACCGAAGAAACGTTCCGCCAATGGAAGAAGGAGCTGGCCACCGCCGAGGCGGGGACTCAGTAGATGCTCGTCAGCCTGACCTGATGCTGGCATTCTGATCGCATGGCATTCGGCGATTACCAGAACGAGATCTATTTTCAGGGCCTGGCTGGTGTCGTGCCATCGCTGCCGATGGTCTTCGCGGAGCTGGAGGCCAAGGCCGAAAAAGCACTCCCGCCATCGGTGTGGTCGTACGTGGCGGGCGGAGCGGGTGACGAGCGCACTCAGCGCGCCAATCGTGAGGTCTTCGACCGGTGGGGTCTGATCCCGCGCATGTTCGTCGGCGCCGCCCACCGCGACCTGTCAGTCGAGATGTTCGGCCTGACCTTGCCTGGGCCGATGTTCATGGTGCCGATCGGCGTCATCGGGCTGTGCGCCCAAGATGGCCATGGCGACCTGGCCACCGCACGCGCGGCCGCCGGCACCGGCGTCCCGATGGTGGCCTCCACTTTGTCGGTCGATCCGATGGAAGACGTCGCGGCGGCGTTAGGCGACACTCCTGGGTTCTTTCAGCTGTACACACCGACCGACCGCGAGCTGGCGGCCAGCCTGGTGCAGCGCGCCGAGGCGGCCGGGTTCAAGGGCATCGTCGTCACGCTCGACACCTGGGTCACAGGCTGGCGCCCGCGTGACTTGAGCACGTCGAACTTCCCCCAGCTCCGCGGACACTGCCTGAGCAACTACACCAGCGATCCGGTCTTCCGCGCGAGCCTGCAACGCCCGCCGGAGGAAGACCCGCAAGGCGCCGTGCTGCGCTGGGCGCAAGTCTTCGGAAGCCCCTTGACCTGGGACGATCTGGGCTGGTTGCGTTCGCTCACCAAATTACCGCTGCTGGTCAAGGGGATCTGCCACCCCGACGACGCACGGCGCGCCAAGGACGGCGGAGTCGACGGCATCTACTGCTCCAACCACGGCGGCCGGCAGGCCAACGGTGGCCTGCCCGCGCTGGATTGCCTGCCGGGGGTGGTCGAGGCCGCTGACGGGCTGCCGGTCTTGTTCGATTCGGGCATCCGCAGCGGAGCCGACGTCGTCAAGGCGCTCGCGCTGGGCGCGACCGCGGTGGGCGTGGGCCGCCCGTACGCCTTCGGTCTGGCGCTCGGCGGTGTCGACGGCATCGTGCACGTGCTGCGGATGATGCTTGCCGAAGCGGACCTGATCATGGCCGTCGACGGATATCCGGCACTCAAAGATCTCACCCCGGAAACGCTTCGGCGCGTCGACTGAGCCCCGGGAGGTTGTGCCTGCGACGGTGGGGCAATGCAGGAGATCCTCGACGCGTACGACCAGTACCTGGAGTTGGAATGCGGCCGGTCGGCGCACACCCGACGCGCCTACCTGGGCGACCTGCGGTCGCTGTTCGGTTTTCTCGACGGGCGCGGAGGTTTGGACGCGCTGAGCCTGCCGATCCTGCGCTCGTGGCTGGCGGCCGGGGCCGGCGCCGGTGCGGCCCGCACCACGCTGGCCCGGCGCACCTCGGCGGTCAAGACGTTCACGGCGTGGGCCGCGCGGCGCGGCCTGCTGAACGGGGACCCCGGCGCTCGGCTGCAGGTGCAGAAGTCGCACCGCACCCTGCCGGCGGTGCTGCGTCAGGACCAGGCGCTCGAGGCTATGGCCGCAGCGAAATCCGGTGCTGAGCAGGGCGACCCGATGGCCCTGCGGGATCGGCTCATCGTGGAGATGCTGTACGCCACCGGTATCCGGGTGAGCGAGCTGTGCGGCCTGGACGTCGACGACGTGGACAGCCACCACCGGTTGGTGCGGGTTTTAGGCAAAGGAAACAAGCAGCGCACCGCGCCATTCGGGGTGCCGGCCGCCGATGCGTTGCGCGCCTGGCTGGCCGACGGACGTCCCGCATTGGCCGTCGCGGAGTCCGGGCCGGCGCTGTTACTGGGCGCCCGGGGTCGCCGGCTGGACCCGCGCCAGGCGCGCACGGTCGTGCACCAGACCGTCGCCGCAGTGGACGGCGCGCCCGACATAGGGCCACACGGGCTGCGCCACAGCGCGGCCACTCACCTGCTCGAAGGCGGGGCTGACCTGCGGATCGTCCAGGAGTTGCTCGGTCATTCCAGCCTGGCTACCACGCAGCTGTACACCCATGTCGCGGTCGCCCGGTTGCGCGCAGTGCACGATCAGGCCCACCCGCGGGCCTAGCCTCGCAGCGGCTTGAGCCGGATCGGAGTGGATTTCAGCAGGCCCAGCGGATCGACGTAGTCGGCGCTCGAAGCCGGACCCCACATCGCACCCCAGTGCAAACACGCCGCGGCGGGGCAGCCGATGTGCCCGGCCATCAGCTGGCCGATCATCGTCTGCGAAGTCACCGACTGACCGACTTGGACGGCAGCGCGGACCGGCTCGTAGCTGGTGCGCAAACCGCCGGGGTGGGCCAGCGACACCACCGGCCGTCCTGCCAATAGCCCGGCGAACACCACGGTCGCGCCGCCTGCGGCATACACCGGTTGGCCAGGCGTGCCCCACAGGTCGACACCGCGGTGCCCGGGATGCCAATTCGGCGACGGCGCGTCGAATCCCCGCACCACCGTCGGAGGTGGACGCAACGGCCAGTCCAGCCGCGCGTCCTCGGCAGACGCCGGGGCAGCCGCGAAAAGCGTCAGCCACAGAACCAGCGCCAGCCGTCGCATCGGGTCAGTTCAGCGGCGCTACGGCGAAGGGGCCAGTCACCGTGGCGAGTTCTGTGGAGTAAGACGTGTAAACTCCTGGTCGCAGCTCGCATTAGTGGGCTGACTTCGCGCGCCTGCACCGCGGCTCCCGTTTCTTAGGAGATCGCACCACATGCCGGGCGGTCCCGCGACGGTTTCCCCTCAGGGGATCCGGAACGGGTCCGGCATCGCAGCAGACGCCAGGGCCTGGCTTCACCCGATGCCAGGCGAACAACCGACACAAGTAAGGCATAAGCATGGCCGTAGTAACCATGAAGCAGCTGCTTGACAGCGGCACCCACTTCGGGCACCAGACCCGTCGCTGGAATCCCAAGATGAAGCGGTTCATCTTCACCGACCGCAACGGCATCTACATCATCGACCTGCAGCAGACGCTGACCTTCATCGACAAGGCGTACGAGTTCGTCAAAGAGACCGTCGCCCACGGTGGCAGCGTCATGTTCGTCGGCACCAAGAAGCAGGCACAAGAATCCGTCGCGGCCGAAGCGACCCGCGTCGGGATGCCGTACGTGAACCAGCGCTGGCTGGGCGGCATGCTGACCAACTTCTCCACCGTGCATAAGCGGCTGCAGCGCATGAAGGAGCTCGAGGCCATGGAGCAGACCGGTGGCTTCGAGGGCCGCACCAAGAAGGAAATCTTGATGCTGACCCGTGAGAAGAACAAGCTGGAGCGGAGCCTCGGCGGTATCCGCGATATGGCCAAGGTGCCGTCGGCGATCTGGGTTGTCGACACCAACAAGGAGCACCTTGCGGTCGCGGAGGCTCGCAAGCTGAACATCCCGATCATCGCGATCTTGGACACCAACTGCGACCCCGACCTGGTCGACTACCCGATCCCGGGCAACGACGACGCGATCCGGTCGGCCGCTCTGCTGACCAAGGTGATCGCTTCTGCGGTCGCCGAGGGCCTACAGGCCCGCGCCGGCGCTGGCCGCGCCGACGGCAAGCCCGAGGCCGAAGCCGCCGAGCCGCTTGCGGAATGGGAGCAGGAACTGCTGGCCAGCGCTACCGCCAGCGCCCCGACCGACGCTGCCGCGGAAACGACAGAACCAACCACAGATGCATCCTAGGAAAGGCTGAGCATTGGCGAACTACACCGCTGCCGACGTCAAGCGACTTCGGGAGCTGACCGGTGCCGGCATGCTTGACTGCAAGAACGCGCTGGTGGAGACCGAAGGCGATTTCGACAAGGCGGTCGAGGCACTGCGGATCAAGGGCGCCAAGGACGTCGGCAAGCGTGCCGAGCGGGCCACCGCCGAAGGTCTGGTGGCGGCCAAAGGTGGCGCGTTGATCGAGCTGAACTCCGAGACCGACTTCGTCGCTAAGAACGCCGAGTTTCAAGCGCTGGCCGACGTAGTCGTCGCGGCGGCGGCCAAGTCCAAGGCCGCCGACGTCGACGCGCTCAAGGCGGCCGAAGCCGGAGCCGGCAAAACCGTCGAGCAGGCCGTTGCCGAGCTTTCGGCGAAGATCGGCGAAAAGCTCGAACTGCGCCGGGTCGCCTTCTTCGACGGCACCGTCGAGACCTACCTGCACAAACGTGCGGCCGACCTGCCGCCAGCGGTGGGTGTGTTGGTCGAGTACAAGGGCGGCTCGGACGCGTTGGGTAAAGAGGCCGCGCACGCGGTCGCGCTGCAGATCGCCGCGCTCAAGGCGCGCTATTTGTCCCGCGACGATGTCCCGGCAGAGGTCGTGGCCAGTGAGCGTCGCATCGCCGAGGAGACCGCCAAGGAAGAGGGCAAGCCGGAGCAGGCGCTGCCCAAGATCGTCGAAGGCCGGCTGAACGGCTTCTTCAAGGACGCGGTGTTGCTCGAGCAGCCGTCGGTGTCCGACAACAAGAAGACCGTGAAGGCGCTACTCGATGAGGCCGGCGTGACGGTGACGCGCTTCGTTCGGTTCGAGGTTGGTCAGGCCTAAGCGCGGACAGTGGGTGGCCCGCGTTGAGATAGCGTCGTTGGCATGCGACGCGTGCACGCTTTCGGTGACGACGCCCTCGGTGACCTCGATGCGGTAGGCCTCGCCGATGCCATCCGCGCCGGCTGGGTCAGCAGTGGCGAGGTCGTCGAGGCCGCGATCGCCCGCACCGAGGCGGTCAATCCCGTCCTGAACGGCTTGGCCTACAACGCATTCGACCAAGCGCGTGTGGCCGCGGCGGCCAGCCTGGCCGGCGGGTTCTTTGGTGGCGTCCCGACCTTCATCAAGGACAACATCGACGTCGCCGGGCAGCCGACGATGCGGGGCACCGACGCGTGGTCACCCCGCGACGCGGTCGCCGACGGCGAGTTCACCCGTCTGTATCTGGCCACCGGGCCGACGTCCCTGGGCAAGACCCAGCTGTCGGAGTTCGGGTTCAACGCTTCCGCCGAACACCCGCGGTTGCGGCCGGTTCGCAACCCGTGGAACACCGACTACACGGCCGGCGCGTCATCGTCGGGATCCGGTGCGTTCGTCGCCGCCGGCGTGGTGCCGATGGCGCACGCCAACGACGGCGGCGGGTCGATCCGAATTCCGGCCTCCTGCAACGGGCTGGTGGGGCTCAAGCCGTCGCGTGGCAGGTTGCCGCTGGACCCCGAACTGCGCCGGATGCCGGTGCGCATCGTCACCAACGGCGTGCTGACGCGTTCGGTGCGTGACACCGCGGCCTTCTATCGGGAGGCCGAGCGCATCTGGCGCAATCCCAAGCTGGCACCGATCGGGGACATCACCGGTCCCGGTCGGCAGCGCCTGCGGATTGCCGTGGTGACCCGCTCTGTTCGGCGTGAGTGCGCCCCCGAAATGCGGGACCTGACGCTGAAGTCGGCCGGTTTACTCGAGGAATTGGGGCACCGCGTCGAACTCGTGGACGAACCCCCGGCACCGGCCAGTTTCGTGGACGATTTCGTGCTGTATTGGGGTTTTCTGGCGTTCGCTCAGGTGGGCGCCGGCCGGCGTGCGTTCGGCCCGACGTTCGACCGCACCCGATTGGACAGCCTGACGGTGGGCCTGGCTCGCCACACCCGTCGCAACCTGCACCGGCTCCCGCTGGCGATTGCGCGATTGCGCAGGCTGCGGCGGCGCAGCGCGCAGTTCTTCACGACCTACGACGCGCTGCTCACCCCAACGGTGGCCGAAGAAACCCCGCAGATCGGCTACCTCGCTCCCACCGACTATCAACAGGTCATCGACCGCCTCATCGATTGGGTCGCGTTCACCCCGCTGCAAAACGTCAGCGGGGACCCCGCGATTTCGCTGCCCCTGGCCCAATCCGCGAACGGAATGCCGGTGGGCATGATGCTGTCCGCAGACGTCGGGCAGGAAGCGCTGCTGCTGGAACTGGCCTTCGAGCTCGAAGAGGCCCGCCCGTGGGCCCGGATCCACGCCTGAAACGCGGCCGGTCAGTCGGACCCGAGTTGCTCCAGCATTCTTTTGAACTCGCGCTGCTGCGGTGCGGTCAGTTTGGCCAGGATGCGGGCATCAGCGATATGGACCGCGCCTTCGGCGCGCTTCAGCAGGGCGCGGCCCTGACTGGTCAGGGTGGCCGGCAGCGCACGCCCCGAAGACACCGATGCCGGCCGCGTCACCACGCCAATGTCTTCCAGCTTGCGCAACACGGTGTTCATGGCCTGAGGTGTCACGTTGGTGTGCCGGGACAATTCGGCGCTGGACAGCCCCGGAGACATCGAAATGATGCGCAGGCAAACGAATTCGGGGAGCGTCAGGCCGAGCGGGCCCAACACGGCGGAAACCTCTGGCCGCAGAACGGCTCCCACGCGGTAGAGAAGGTAGCCCAGCGGAGCACCTTCGATGTCACCCATGTCAATGATATTGACATACATGCCCGGTCGAATGCCCGGAAGAAACGCTATTAGACGCCTGACGACCCGGCCTTGGATACGAGTCGCGCAAATCGCAGTCGACCGAGCAGGCAGATCTGTCTAGTAGTTTGTTACTAGACCGACAGGTCTAGGCCTATCGGGCGATCGGTTCTGCGGCCGGCGTCGTCGGCGATGTCCATACGGGAGTCAGTGTCGGTTCGGCGACGATCCATTGCGGTTGCGGCGGCGTCACCGCCGGGCAGATAGGTGCACCCCGGGCCCGCCGCAGTGCGACGATGGGGCAGGATGTGACATGCCGTTCCGGGTGAGGTCGCCGGGATGGCACTCTCATGCGAGGAGCCTGATGACGGAACCCCAGCCGACCAGCGCTGAAAGCGCGCCGACATCGTCACGCGACCAGGCGAGTCCAGCCAAATATTCGCGAGTGTTGCTCAAGCTCGGCGGCGAGATGTTCGGCGGCGGCCAGGTCGGGCTGGATCCCGATGTCGTGGCCCAGGTGGCACGCCAAATCGCCGAGGTGGTCCGCGGCGGAGTGCAGGTGGCTGTGGTCATTGGCGGAGGCAACTTCTTCCGCGGCGCACAGCTGCAGCAGCGCGGCATGGAGCGCACCCGGTCGGACTACATGGGAATGCTCGGCACCGTCATGAACAGCCTTGCGTTGCAGGACTTCCTCGAGAAGGAAGGCATCGCCACCCGAGTCCAGACGGCGATCACCATGGGCCAAGTGGCCGAGCCCTATCTGCCGTTGCGGGCCGTCCGCCACCTGGAGAAGGGGCGCGTGGTGATTTTCGGCGCCGGCATGGGGCTGCCGTACTTTTCCACGGACACCACGGCGGCGCAGCGGGCACTGGAGGTCGGCGCAGACGTGGTGCTCATGGCCAAGGCCGTTGACGGAGTGTTCGACCAGGATCCGCGGGTGAACCCCGAAGCCGAGCTGCTCACCGCGATCAGCCATCGCGAAGTCATCGACCGCGGGTTGCGGGTAGCCGATGCCACCGCATTCAGTCTCTGCATGGACAATGGCATGCCGATCCTCGTGTTCAACCTGCTGACCGACGGGAATATCGCCCGTGCGGTCGCTGGTGAGAAGATCGGAACGCTGGTCACCACCTGAGGAGGAGCGGCATGATTGATGAAGCTCTCTTCGATGCAGAAGAGAAAATGGAGAAGGCCGTCTCGGTGGCCCGCGACGACCTGTCAACCATCCGCACCGGCCGCGCCAACCCGGGCATGTTCTCGCGGATCGTCATCGAGTACTACGGCACCAACACCCCGATCACACAGCTGGCCAGCATCAACGTCCCCGAGGCGCGCCTTGTCGTCATCAAGCCGTACGAATCCAATCAGCTCGGCGCCATCGAGACCGCGATTCGCAACTCTGATCTCGGGTTGAACCCCAGCAATGACGGCACCCTGATCCGGGTGGCCGTGCCGCAACTCACCGAGGAGCGCCGTCGGGAGCTGGTCAAACAGGCCAAGGGCAAAGGCGAAGACGCGAAGGTCTCGGTGCGCAACATTCGCCGCAAAACGATGGAGGAACTGCACCGGATCCGCAAGGACGGTGAGGCCGGTGAGGACGAAGTCGGTCGCGCGGAAAAAGATCTGGACAAGACCACCTCGCAGTACGTCACCCAGATCGAAGAGTTGGTCAAGCACAAAGAAGGCGAGCTGCTGGAGGTCTAGCGACCGCTCAGCGA
>Ga0182013_10002316_pt1 | contig 25015 bp, 23 predicted proteins | sample 612S2MmetaG_FD_120487 | JGI IMG/M metagenome (GOLD analysis project Ga0182013, IMG submission 120487) | Permafrost microbial communities from Stordalen Mire, Sweden - 612S2M metaG | ecosystem: Environmental > Terrestrial > Soil > Wetlands > Permafrost | place: Sweden: Stordalen | collected...
ACTGTGTCGTGCTATTGTCGAACACGCGAAGGCCTCTCTTGCTCTTACAAACACTGTCTCGACAACATGTTTGTAGCAGAAGAGGCTTTTCGTGTCTTCAAGATCATGAATAATGCGGGCTAGGCGTAAATTAGAAATGCCACTCAGTAACGAGTGGCATTTCCAAAGATACTGATCGATGGCCCGGTCAGCAACGGTTCTTGTTACTAAGATTTTCCCTTCCGCTTCCGCTCTGCCCACCGTTGCTTCATCATTTCCGAGATGCGCTTACGCGCGGCGGCACTCATGTGACGGCGTGGGCGCTTGGCCGTGGCCGTGGCCGTGGCAACGTTGTGGCTTCCAACTGGCCTCCCGCGACGACGCTGCCCGGCGCCTAGTCCCTCAAGGGCAGCAATCGCTCTATCGAGACGTTCGCGTTCTTTCTTTAGATCACCAAGTATGTTCTGGATATCCATGCTTCTCCTTTCGAGCCGTTGAATTACCCCGAGTAGTGTAACAGTATGTTTAAATTGATGGCTGACAATTTCAATTAAAAGGACGTGGTTTGCTTGTCAGAACCATGAAGTGGTGGGTGCTTTAGCGCCTAGGTTAATGAAATGAGCGCCTAATATGGGGTCACGCCGATAGAAATACAGCATTTGTAGGCCTGTCGTGGGCCACTAACGGCTTCCCATATTGTGTCGTTTTGAGTCGAGAAAAAGGAGTGCACTTGTCTGAGAAGAGTTACCACATGACCCCGGCGCAATTCCGGGAGTATGGATATGCCGTAATTGACTGGATCGCGGACTACTACAAAGATATTGGAACTCTGCCGGTCCTGTCTCAAGTAAAACCGGGAGAAGTTCGACAGACTTTAACTCCCGGGGCTCCCCGTAAAGGTGAAGCCTTCACCGCGATTTTGCACGACATGAAGGCGGTAATTCTGCCGGGAGTAACCCACTGGCAGTCCCCGAACTTCTTCGCCTACTTTCCCGCCAACGCGTCGGGTCCCGCCATCCTTGGCGACCTGCTTTCGTCAGCTCTCGGGGTCCAGGGGATGCTCTGGGCCACAAGTCCAGCCTGCACGGAATTGGAGACTTGCGTCCTGGACTGGCTGGTTTCCATGCTGGGCTTACCCGAGAAGTTCTTGTCGACCAGCAAGGGCGGCGGCGTGATCCAGGACACAGCCTCCAGTTCCTCGCTGTGTGCCATGTTGGCAGGTCGCGAAAGGGCCACTAACTATCGCAGCAATCGCCAGGGATGCGACGGTCGCCTAGTGGCCTATACCTCGAACCAGGCCCATTCGTCGCTAGAGAAGGCAGCGATGGTTGCCGGCATTGGTCTAGAAAACTTGCGGCTGATCGAAGTTGACCAGCAGTTTGCCATGCGTCCGGAGGTTTTAGCGAGACAGATCGCGCAGGACGGCGCGGCTGGCTTGGTCCCCTTTTTTGTATCGGCGACGGTCGGAACTACGTCTTCCAATGCTCTCGATCCACTACCGGCGATCGGCGCTATCTGCCGGAAAAATAATATCTGGTTCCATGTGGACGCGGCCATGTCGGGTACGGCGGCGCTGTGTCCGGAGTTGCGCTACATTCAGGACGGACTCGATCTCGCCGACAGTTACACCTTCAACCCGCATAAGTGGATGTTCACCAACTTCGACTGCAATTGTTTCTACGTCGCCGATCGTAAGGCGCTGATCGATACTCTGAGCATCTTGCCCGAGTATTTACGCAACCAGGCGACCGAATCAGGGGCCGTCTTCGACTACCGCGACTGGCACATTCCGCTGGGGCGCCGCTTCCGTTCGCTGAAGTTATGGTTCGTCATCCGGCACTATGGGGTGGAGGGACTCCAGTTCCACGTGCGGCGCCATGTGGAACTGGCCCAACAGTTTCTCGAATGGGTGAGGCAGGATGATCGTTTCGAAGTAGCTGCGCCGGCGCCGCTGAACCTAGTATGCTTCCGCCATCGCGGTGGGAATGAGCGCAATACGATGTTGATGGACCGTCTGAACACCAGCGGCGATCTCTATCTCACGCATACGCGCTTGAACGGCAAGGTTACCCTGCGCTTTTGCGTCGGCCAGACCAACACGACACAAATGCACGTCGAGAACGCATGGAAACGAATTCAGGAGGAAGCAGGGAAACTGTAGACAACGTGGAGATGCAAAAGGGCCGGCAAGCTCCCCCTTTAAAGCATGCCAGCCCCGCGTCAGCTGCCACGATTGGCAACTGAGCCCGTGCGCCCGCAGTGCGGGCTAACTCGCGTCACCCGTAATTTCTAAGGCGGCGTTCCTGTCGGTGTGGAGAGTTGCATATCCCAACCAGCTCTGGTAGAACTTGTCGGCCAGACTCAACAGTAGCGCGCCGCGCGGCTCGATGCTACTGGCCTGTGGGCGCAATTTGGGAGAGGTGCGAGAGGCTGTCCTTACCTGTCCGAAGGTGCAGCCCCGGAATGTACTGCGAAGGCGAAATCGCTCCCGATGGTCGAGCTTCCGGCTGGCGTATCATTCTGACGCCCTCAACCCGGGCATAGGGCAGAAGGAGTAGTGCATGATGGCTGCCAGCAATTTCGAGTTCAAGTATCGCTTCTGGATTTTCGGCGCTCTTTTCTGGACCGCGTTCGCCAGCTATAGCGTCGACCACCAGAACGCGGCTGCGGCGCTGGTAAATTGGATCGGCCATCTCCGCGGCGCGACCGCGACGGACGCCCAGGCTCAAGTGGTACTGGCAATCGCGGCGCTGATTTGTCTGACCGCCGCGCTACTCCGCACCTGGGCCACGGCCTACCTCAATCCTGAAGTCATGGTCGATATGCAGATGCACACCTCGCGGCTGGTGGCCGATGGACCTTATCGCTACGTGAGAAACCCGCTGTACCTCGGCAATATTCTGCTCGGCTTAGGCTTCGGTATGATGGCAAGCCGTATTGGTTTTGTGATTCTGGTCGCGGCGATGATCTTCTTCGACTATCGCCTGATCCTGCGGGAAGAAACCGGGATCATGGCGAGCCAGGGAGACAGCTATCGGGCTTACTGCGCAGCCGTGCCGCGACTGCTGCCGGCGCTACGCCCCAAGCTGCCATCCGCCGGAGGACTACCGAACTGGGCAGATGGCTTTCTGGGCGAGGCCTTCATGTGGGTAATGGCGGCATCGGTCGTGACCTTTGCCATCACTTTGAAGCAAACTGTGTTTTTCGTAGTGCTGGGATCAGCCTTCGTGGTGTACGCAATCTGCCTGGCGATCATCAAGCAGCGGCGCAAACCAGTTTCGGCTGATGGTCAGCCGTCGAAACGCTGAGCGCCCGCCGAAAAACGTGGCGTGAGAAAAGTTCTCGGAAGGCTAGTCGGACTCGTTGCTGTAGACGCGCTCTTCCTTCCGATATGGGTCTTTGAGACCACTGGTGTTCCCGAATGCCACTTCATCGGCAAAGTTTTGCAGTTCCTGCTGGAACTCCCGGCTGCGCGACCGTAGCACCAGAAGCTCCTTGCGTTCGTGGCCGTGGCCGTGGCAAAGCGGGCAAAGGATTTCGTCGTTTTGGAATGGCATAGCGCTTGTATTGCACTGCGAATCGGGCGCGAGCGCAGTGAGCCAGGTCACGCCCGAGTGTGAGAAGGAGAAAGTATTCACTCCGCCACGAATTGATTTGCGACGGAGGACACGGAGGTTTTGGATTTCTCTTTTTTCAACTTTTTTCGATTTTTCTCCGTGATCTCCGTGGGGGATCGTCTTCCTGACCATAGAGGTCCTTCGACTCCGGCGGCGAAGCGCCGCCTGCGCGCGCTCAGGATGACAGCATCGTATGGAGATGACCGATAGCGCGCCCAACACAAAAGATCGCCTCCGCGCTGGGGATGAGCAGCGGAGGCGATCTTAACGCTTAGTAGATACCCTCTTATTCAGTAGCCTTAGCTAAAGGCTGATGGCCGATAGCTGACAGCTTCCTCAGTACGAGTAGCCGTCCGGCTGTGACACCGCTCCAATTTCGATCTGGGTATCGACGTAGTCACATCCCGCGGCGATCGCCTGACGGTCAAGAGCGAGCATCTTAGGATTCTTCACCATCGTCTCGATCACTGCCATTGCCGTCTCGGCGGGCAGACACTCGGTTTCTTCCAGGAGCGCGCCGAGCATCACCACATTGGCGACCTTGGCCGAGCCCAGACGATCGGCGATCTCCGATACCGGTACGCAGACCACACGGGCTTGCTTCGCGCTGAAGCCTTCCGGCAGCTTGGTGCCGTTGTAGAGAACCAGTCCTCCCGACGCTACGCTGGATGCGAACTTGTGCAGCGACAGTTCGTTCATCGCGATCAGCACTTCGGGCTGCGAAATGAGCGGGGTGCCGATGCGATCATGCGAAAGCGTCACGTGGCAGTGCGCGCTGCCGCTGCGCATCTCGGGTCCGTACGATGGCAGCCAGCTCACTTCCATCTGCTCTCGCAGGCCCATCTCGGCCAGCAGTTGCCCCATCAACAAGATGCCCTGTCCGCCGAAGCCGGCGATTTTGACTGTCAAATCGCGGGTGTGATGATGACGCCGGATAACCGGCTCGTTGCTCTGGTCCTCTTCTACGCCAAGTGCTTCGGCAACGGTCAGATGAGGAACGATCGCATCGACCGGCAGCTCAGGCTTGCGATCGCGGAAAACACCTAAGGGAAAAGCTTTGGCCAAAGTTTCACTAACCCATTTGCGTGCGACCACGGGGTCCATCTTCAAGATGGTGGGACAGGGCGAGAGCAGCTCGATCAGGGAAAAGCCGCCGTGGTCTTTTTGGATCTGCAGGGCCTTCTTTACCGCCTTCTTGGCCTTCATGATGTTCTTCATGTCGGTGAGGGCGACCCGCTCGATATAAGTGGGCGTCTCCAGTGCGGCCAGCAGTTCGCAGACATGGAGCGGCAGACCTTCGTTGCCGGCACGGCGTCCCCATGGCGAGGTTGTGCTCTTCTGACCGACGAGCGTGGTCGGCGCCATCTGCCCTCCGGTCATGCCATATACGGAGTTGTTGACGAAGAACACGCAGATGTTTTCGCCGCGATTGGCGGCGTGAATAATTTCAGCCGTGCCGATGGCCGCAAGATCGCCGTCGCCCTGGTAGGCCATGACGATCGAGTCGGGATTGGAGCGCTTGAGGGCGGTCGCGGCGGCCGGAGCGCGCCCGTGTGCCACCTGCACGTTGCCTACGTCAAAGTAGTAATAAGCGAAGACCGAGCAACCGACGGGGCTGACCAGAATGGCGCGGTCCTTCAGGCCGAGTTCAGTCAGCGCCTCGGCGATCAGCTTGTGGGCGATGCCGTGTCCGCAACCGGGGCAGTAATGCGTCTGGTGTTGCATCTCGGCTTTGCGATCGTAGTTGTCGTAGAACGCCGGCGATTTTTCGTGAATTACCTGATAGCCTTCCACAAATTCCTCCTTGAATCCACTCTTTCGCCAACCCAGCGAAGAGTGGAGTGCCCCGGTTTATACGTGGGCCGCCATGCGCGCAAAAACCTGCGCCGTAATCTCTTCCGCCATAGGAACGTTGCCGCCAACGCGTCCGTAATACTCCACCGGAACGCTGCCGTTGAGCGCCAGCCGCACATCCTCGACCATCATGCCGGTGCTCAGCTCGACTGCCAGGACTGACTTCACGTTCTTGGCCGTCTCGCACAACTCGCGCGAGGGGAACGGCCACAAAGTGATGGGACGGAAGAGTCCGGCTTTCACTCCCTGCGCCCGCAGCTGGTCGATGGCCGAACGCAGTACCCGGGCAACGATGCCGAAGCCTACCAGCAGAACGTCAGCATCTTCGGTGAGGTAGTTTTCGTGACGGCTCTCCAGCTCCTGGGCAAGCAGATATTTCGACTCCAGGTGGCGAATATGCGCTTCCAGAGCATCCGGCTCCAGCACGATGGAGCTGATCATGTTGTGTCTGGTCTCCGCCGTGCCCTTTACCGCCCAGTCTTTCGCGGGCTGCTCGATGCTGCGCAGCTTGATGTCGAGCGGCTCCATCATCTGGCCAACATAGCCGTCGGTCATGATGACGACCGGATTGCGATAGCGGTCTGCCAGGTCAAAGGCCAGCACGGTGAGGTCGAACATCTCCTGCACCGACGAGGGGGCCAGCACCAGATTGCGATAGCAGCCGTGGCCGCCGCCCTTCACGATGCAGAAGTAGTCGCTTTGCTCGGGAGCGATGTTACCCAGTCCCGGTCCGCCGCGAACCACGTCAACGATCACGCCCGGCAACTCGGCGCCTGCCATGTAGGAAATGCCCTCCTGCATTAGGCTCAGGCCGGGGCCGGAGGACGCGGTCATGACCCGCATGCCCGCGGACGAAGCGCCGTAAACCATGTTGATGGCCGACACTTCGCTCTCCGCCTGCAAAAAAGTGCCGCCCACTTCCGGTATGAGGAGGGCGGCGTATTCGGCAATCTCGCTGGCGGGGGTGATGGGATATCCGTAAAAGGCCCGGCAGCCCGCTACTATGGCGGCTTTGACGATGGCTACATTCCCCTTACAGAGTTGCCTCATGGGCCACCTCCTGCGGCAGCGGTATAGCCGACGCGGCTTTGGCGGGTGGCGTCAGCCGTTCCACCACGATGGCGCCGGGCTCGGGACAGCAGTAAAAACAAGCGCCGCAGCCGGTACAGCCCTCGCCGCTATATTGCGCCGGATGCACACCGTACTTGCTGAGCTGGGGCGCCAGTTCGAGACATTCTGGAGGACACGACTCCACGCACAGGCCGCATCCCTTGCATTCTTCAGGATCGATGATGACGTTACCGCGCGGTTGCGATGACATTGTTACCCTCACACTTCGGTTCGTAAGCGTTGCGTTGGAACCAGCGTTGCTGTTCGCCGTATTCCTGCAGTTGGTCGCGAAACTTGGGATGAGCCACCTGGATCAGCGACTCGGCCCGTTGGCGGATGGTGCGCCCATGCAGATAAGCGACACCGTATTCGGTGACTACGTAATGCACGTCGGCTCGGCCGGTCAACACGCCCGCTCCGTGCGCCAATCGGGGCACGATTCGCGAGATGGTATCGCCCTTGGCCGTCGATGGCAGCGCGATGATCGGCTTGCCGTGCTTAGCGCGCGCCGCGCCGCGGATGAAGTCAAGCTGCCCGCCGAAGCCGCTATAGAACCCTGGTCCAATGGACTCGGCGCAGACCTGTCCGGTCAAATCGATCTCGATAGCCGAATTGATGGCCACCATGCGATCGTTCGCCGCGATGCGGAAAGGATCGTTAGTGTAAGCCGCGGGATGAAATTCGAAGATAGGATTCTCGTCGATGAAATCGAACAGCGTTTTCGTCCCCAATACGAATCCGAGGATGATTTTGCGCGGCTTCATGTTCTTGCGCCGGCCATTGATGACGCCGGCCTCGATGAGCGGGATGGCATTGTCCGAAATCATCTCGGTGTGGACGCCCAGGTCCTTGCGGTCCATCAGATTGGGAAGAATGGCATCGGGGATTGCTCCTATCCCACATTGTAAGACCGAACCGTCTTCGATCAGAGAAGCTACCCGAGATCCTATCTGCTGGTAAGTCTCGTTGCTGGGCTGCTTCTTCAACTCGCACAGGGGACGCGAAAGCTCTACGATGGCGTCAATCTCGTTCACATGAATGAAGCTGTCGCCATAGGTGCGCGGCATTTGCGCATTCACTTGTGCCACCACGTGGTGCGCGTATTTCGCGGCGGTCAGGGTGCACTCCACTCCCACCCCAAAACTGCAATAGCCGTGGGGGTCGGGCGGCGACACCTGGATGAAGGCGACATCGATCGGCATCTCGCCGCTCTCGAACAGGGCTTCGACTTCGCTAAGAAAGATGGGCGTGTAGTCGGCGCGGCCATCGTTTACCGCCTCGCGAACATTGCCGCCGACAAACAATGCGTTGTGCCGGAAGTGCGGCGCCATCTCGGGCGCGCAGTAGGGCGAGGTTCCCGAGGTCAACAGATGCATCAGTTCAACGTCTTTGACATGGGGAGCGCGCCCCATCAGGGCCTCCACCAGCGCCTCAGGTTCGGCGCAGCCGGGATGGATGTACACGCGCATTCCCGACTCCACGCAAGCAACTGCCTCGCGTGCGGTCACCAGCTTGTTACGGTATTGGTCGATCCACGACATAGACAAAAGGCCTCGAATTAAGCAGGTATAGTTTCCGATTTCACAGAGTAGCCAGCCGTCGCGCGCTCGTGTCCCAGGGCGGCGTAGTAGATGGCCAGGTGGAAAAACTTGTCCAGCATTTCCAGCAATTCGAGCTCGCCGAAAATTTCCGCGGGACGCTCCAGTTCAGCATGCTTCTGCATGTATTCCCACAGGTTTTCGCGTACCAGGCAAATCATCCATACCACTTGGCTGACGGGAACGCCCTGGGCCGCGCGCTGCGCGCCCACCTCGAGATAGCGCTGCTCAATGTCAGCTTCAGTCTTGCCCAGCAGCCAAGCGCCCAGATGGCGATACACTTCATAGACTTTTTCCGTCAGTTCGCCGTCGGGAACATTGGCGTAGGCGGAACATTTATTGCATTCGCGGTAACGGTTGTGCAGGCTACGGGCCAGCCCGTCGGAATGGCTCTCAATTAGTTTGACTAGGCGGTATGCGAGCAACATGGCTCACCTCGTTCACCTCGGCCGAGGTTGCAAAAGCAGGGTGCTACCGAACGGCTCCGGCCCTCACTCTCTTACGTTCAAGTGTCGCCTTATATGGACAAACTAGCCGTGATTGGTATCACGTGCAAAAGTGATGGAGGTCACTCGAAAGGGCCGCTTTTCGCCATTCGCTTCTCGCTCTTAGCTTTTGGCCTTCAGCCTTCAGCCGTCAGCTCTCAGCTCATACGTCGTACCTCCTATCCCTTACCTATTAGCCCAAAAAACCTCGGCCTTCTGAGCGGAGAACCTACCCTGAGCCTGGCGAATGCCGATTTTGCGAATCGGAGTCGAAGGACCCCTATCCCGCTCAGCGGAGCTTCCTTTTCATGAAAGCTATGATCGCGGCCGGCGAGAAGCGAAAAGCGGCCTGATGACATTTGTCACTCCCACTGCCTGACAATCGGCACTACTGCCCGCTCTCCGCATGACCGATCATCGCTAACGTGCCTGGAAGAACAGGGCGCACGGGAGTGAACCATGTCAACCGCCTTTCTACCACCTCACCAAGTCCAGGTGCGGGACTTGTCGAATGCCGGAATGCCACGCAGCGCGCGAGTTCAGCAGCCGGCCAGCGTTGCCTGCACGCGCAACCTGAAAAAGAGTTACGGCGAGATTGTCGCCTTGCATGATCTAAACCTGGAAGTCCGTCGTGGCGAATTGCTGGCGCTGCTGGGGCCGAACGGGGCCGGCAAGACCACGCTGGTACAAGTGCTGCTTGGCTTGGCGCGGCCCGACTCGGGCAGCGCGTCGGTTTTCGGCGTCAATCCCTTTGGCGGACAGGTACAGGCCCGCCTGGGAGCGATGCTGCAGGTCGGACGGGTGCCGGAGACGCTGAAGGTGCGCGAGCACCTCGATCTGTTCTCGTCATACTATCCCAATCCGCTGCCTCTGGACGAAACCTTTCAAATCGCCGGGCTAACGGAAATCAAAGATCGCCGCTACGGCGAGCTGTCAGGCGGACAGAAGCAGCGCGTGCTGTTTGGCATTGCCATCTGCGGCAATCCGGACCTGCTGTTTCTGGACGAGCCCACGGTCGGTCTCGATGTAGAGGCGCGGCGCCTCATGTGGTCACAGATTCGCATCCTGATCGAGCGTGGCAAGACCGTGCTGCTCACCACTCACTACCTGAACGAAGCCGATGCGCTGGCTGATCGCATTCTGGTGCTCGACAAAGGAGCGGTGGTGGCCGAGGGCACGCCCGCAGAGATCAAGTCGCGCGCCATGGGCAAACAGATTCGCTGCACCAGCCGGCTGGCGATCGAAGAGATTCGCCAGATTGCGGGCGTACTCAGCGTGAAGGCCGACCGCAACGCTTTCGAGTTGCAAGTAAATGCCGCCGAGCCGGTGGTCCGCGAGCTGCTACAACGCGACCCGTGGCTCGCCGACCTGGAAGTGACCAACGCAGGGCTGGAAGAGGCGTTCCTGGCGCTGACGCAAAATCATAACGCCGATGCGAAGGGGGGAAACTAACATGGCCACCACTACTTTTCCTGCTGTCTTAGCCGTGCCGCGGCGTTCGCTGTCGCGCACGATTGCGCTCTACGCCAAGGAAGCCAAGTACGAGCTCATCAACAAGACGCGCATTCCGGTTTACGCGCTCTCCACAATCGCCATTCCGCTGATGTTTTATGTACTGTTCGGGATCGTGTTGGGCAACGCCAGCGACCGGAGGGACAACGCAACTTACATGCTGGCGACGATGGGATGCTTTGGCACCATGGCGGTCGCGCTGTTTGGTTTCGGCGTCAGCCTGGCTATGGAGCGCGGACAGGGTTGGCTGCAAGTGAAGCGCGCATCGCCTATGCCGGTGAGCGCCTACTTTCTGGCCAAACTCTTCGCCGCAGTGGTGTTCAGCACGGTCATCATGCTGCTGCTGCTCTCGGTTGGAATCGCGTTTGGAGGGGTACGTTTGCCGTTCGCAACCGCGGTGGAGCTGGTCGGCATTCTGGTCGCAGGCTCAATACCGTTCAGCGCAATGGGTCTGGCCATCGGATATTTCGCCAAGCCAAACTCCGCGCCAGCCGTGGTCAACCTGATCTACTTACCGATGTCGTTCTGCTCGGGATTATGGATTCCGCTGTCCGTATTGCCGCATGGATTGCGGGCGCTGGCCACCATTTTGCCGCCCTATCACCTCAGCCAGTTGGCGCTGAATGCAGTAGGGATGGCACCGAATCCGACACCGGCGTGGGGACACGTCGAGGCGTTACTGGCGTGCACCCTGCTGTTCCTGGGCCTGGCCGCTTGGGGCTATCGTCGCGACGAAGGAAAGCTGTACGGATGAGAAAAGCCGCGCTTCGCCTTTCGCTTATGGATTGGTAACGGTTCGTAAGCTGACGCGGTGAAGGAAAGCAGGAGCGGGTGCTCCTAGAACATCACCATGACAGTGCCGGTCCGGTAGCACGACACTAAAGCCCCAAGCGAATAGCGAATAGCGAATAGCGACTTAAAAGGAACTCCCCATGAAGAGCAAGACTTCGCAATGGATTTTGTGGACGGTTACGATGATCATCTTTCTATGGCTGACGCTCAGCGGGCGCTTTGACTGGCTGATGGTGGCCATGATCGTCTCCTCGGTGGTGTGGTATACGGTTGTGCCGCGCACCACTTCCAGGTGACAATAGACCCGGCACGGTGGTTGAGGACGCATGATGGCTAGGCTGCAGGCAATTTGGTGGAAGCTTTATCCCAGCGACGACAAGCATCGCTGGATGCCGCTGATATGGCTTCCCTTCATGGTCTGGTTCTTCGTCGATCCTATCTGGTGGAAACATGCTGGGCCGCTGCTGTGGATCGGCAACACCATCTACGGACTGGTATTTATTTGGCTGTACCTCTATTCCTTCTCCCGCCCCGAACCGCGCCGGCTTTATGCCATAGCCGGGATGATTGTGATGGCAACAATCGCAATTTCATCCAACGCCGGCAACGTGGGCCTGCTCATTTATGCCAGCGCCGCCGGAGGTTTCAGCACGAGTCTGCGGCGCGTGTTGATGCTCATAGCGCTTGAACTCGGCATCCTCGGCTTTTACGCGCATCGCCTGCACCTGCCGGTAGAGTTTTGGGGCTCGATGCTGCTGTTGATCGTCCTAGTGGGGCTGGGGAACCATTACGGCGCGATCATGCACTGCGCCGAGGAGAAGCTGCGCCGGGCCGACGATGAGATCGAACATTTGGCCAAAGTGGCCGAGCGAGAGCGGATCGCGCGCGATCTGCACGATCTGCTGGGCCACACCCTGTCGCTCATCACCTTGAAAGCCGAGCTGGCGCGCAAGCTGGTGGACCGCGATCCCCAGCGCGCTAAACAGGAGATGCAAGACGTTGAGCATACCTCGCGCGCTGCGCTGGCCGACGTGCGCGAAGCCATCAGCGGATACCGCGGCGAAGGTCTAGCCGCCGAGCTGATTCGCGCCCGCAAAACGCTGGAGACCGCCGGCATCCTGGTGGATTCCGACGTCGCCGAGCTTCCCCTAACCCCGGCGCAGGAAACCGTGCTGGCGCTGGCGTTGCGCGAGGCGGTGACCAACGTTGTGCGCCATGCGCAGGCGCGACAGTGCAGCGTTCGTCTGCAACGGGACAACGATCTCTGTAGGTTGGAAATCGCCGACAACGGCCGCGGCGTTGATGCCCCCGAAGGCAACGGATTGCGCGGTATGCGCGAACGCCTCGAAGCCATCGGCGGATCGCTGCAGCGCCAAACCAAAGCCGGAACCCGCCTGGTTATTCATTTGCCGCTCGCGCAGGTCGCCTCCGCTCTGCGAAACTGAGGGACATGCCGGGCGCTAAGCGCGACAAGATCCGCGTCGTCATCGCCGAAGACCAGGTCATGGTGCTGGGCGCGCTCGCCGCCCTGCTCGAGATGGAAGACGACATCGAGGTTGTCGCTCGCGCCCGCAATGGCGAGGAAGCGCTGCGCACGGTGCAGCAACTGCGGCCGGACGTCTTCATCACCGACATCGAGATGCCCAAACTTACCGGGCTGGAAGTTGCTGCCGAGCTGAAGCGGCGCAGCGTGCCGGTGCGCATGATTATCCTGACCACTTTCGCCCGCGCCGGATATCTGCGCCGCGCGCTGGCTGCCGGGGCTTCCGGCTATCTGCTGAAAGACATGCCCGCGGAACAACTGGCCGAGGCAGTGCGCCGGGTGCATCGCGGGTTGCGGGTGATCGATCCGCAACTTGCCGCCGAAGCCTGGAGCGACGAGCCCGATCCGCTCACCGAGCGCGAACGCCAGGTGTTGCGTCACGCCGGAGAAGGCATGGCCAGCGCCGACATCGCGATCGAATTGAACTTGTCGGAAGGCACGGTACGTAACTACTTGTCGGAGGCAATCAGCAAACTGGGGGCAGCCAATCGCGTCGAGGCAGCGAGGCTCGCGCGGGCGAAGGGGTGGCTGTAGTACCGCGAAAAGTCGTTCTTTCCACTTATTTCAGGAGCAAGGTAGCGCTTGCCTTAGCGATACGCTAAGCGCAAGCTACGCTTCATGGTTGCTGCCGTGTCGTATGCCAGTCAAATGAAAGAGCAAACAGGTGCGGCGGTCAGGCAACCGTGGAGTGGCCTCCGCCGGTCGGCTTACGATGCTTAAAATTGCCGTCCTCCAATGTCCCGGTAGATTCTCACCTCAGGATAAGGCGGGACATTAAGCTCGCCAAATGACCATCTAGAAATCTGAAGCACATTATTCGCCCCATCCACGTGTTTTACATATCCGCGAACATATTCAGGTAATTCATTTCTTACGGTGTCACTGACCAAGATCGCACCCGAAGTGATATTGCCTGAATATAGCGACGCCGACAGATAAGAGTCCCACCAACCAAAAAAAGCTAAAGATCGGCATTATACCGAATAGCAAGAGGATGATTTTCTGGAAATGGCACCGATTGCGCCAAATGACCTCCGAGAACGAAAAGTGTGTCTTCCAGAACAAAAGTGCGAGGAACGCTATCATAGCCAGGTTCCAAGGCCAAACGACGCTGTTCCAAAACGTCCGCCCCCGGCAGTACGAATAGAAGGATAGAGATCGGCCATCGCTGCGCATAGCCCAAAGATGCACCACGACTTGGTCCCAATCACTCTCTCCGAACTCCCGAAGGCGAACTCACGGAGAAAAGTCTGCACCTCTACCTGCTGGTTGCAATGTTTGGCGATCAACTCCGCCGTCTACCGGCGCGTGTTTCAGGTCCCTCCGCAGATGTGGATAGACGAACACGAACCACATTTCGGACGGGAAACTCTAGAGCCAAACTCCCAGAAAACCCGAGCTAGCGGGTCGTCAAGACACCGACTGACCCTCCCATCGAGGTCGAATCGGACAACAGGTAAGCGTCTGGCCGGATTTCCTGACTTGCGCCTCAACGATCCAGACCGCCTTCCCAGGGCCTTTAGCTCCGGTGGCTTGCTGGTCGGATCTCCGCGCTCACAGTTGCGGGGCAGTGGCGGATTTTAACCGCGCTTCCCAACTACCAGACATTAAACTTATAGTCCCGGGAAAAAGCGGTGTCAACTATTATCCATGATGAGCACGCAATTTTCCGGCAATGTCCCATATTGGGACGGCAAGGCGTCTCCGGTTGGTGACAGCCTCAACCGATGTCGCTAAGTTGGGTCATGGCGATCTCGCAAGGGACTCGCCGGTTCGGCGGCGTCGCATCCCTGGCTCGACCACGATCTCAGACAACGCGCCGGACACATGGACGGCGCGGAACCTGCTTTTTCGACTGCTACTTGTCGTGATCGTGGGGGTGGTGCTCGTCGTGGTCATGAGAATGGGAGTGAGTCACTCCCTTGTGGGTATGTTCGTGGGTGTGCTTGCCATTTTGATCGAGCTGGTCATCATGCGAATGCTGGTGATGACCGTCGTCGTGGGAATGCTCGTGTTCATGGGTAACTTCATCGTGGCTATGAGGGTGAGAGTGGTCCATCGCGACCTCCTTAGATTTTCAATCCGCAATCATAGCAAACGGGAGCAAATCAACTATGCTGCTAGCCCCGTCCGTCAGCCGCATTGCAATCGGCGTCGGTGGACAACCGGATGTCGTTCTCTCACTCCCTGGCTGCCCGATCGCAGGGGCTGATCTCAGCGAAAAAGCACTTCCTTGATATGCCCCCGCCAATTCCCGAAGTTAGAATCGATGGATGCTTGCGACTGCCAACACCAGAATTAGACGGGCCGTACTCACGAAATCCCCTGCATTTTCCAGGTTAGCAAGCGCTCTTGGCGGAGATGGTCCAGGCTGACTGATAGACGCGTATCGATAAAAGCCCTGCGACCTTAGCGCGAGATTCTTCTGCGAACGAAAACCGCAAAGCGTCGAGCTCAAGCGCGGCGCCCGCGTTATGGGTGTGCCGTCCTCCTTGCCGCCGCTCGATAAATGCCCTTACTGAGTGCCGTTCCCAGTTGGACAAAGTTCCAATGATGGTCGCAGATCGTTCCGGAAAGCCGCTGCGTCACGCGCCCATAAACCGGCCAGCGGAGATGACCGCCGTGAGCGGACTGACGGCGTTACAAAAGAGTGACAATGGTGCCTGGCAAGGGCGGAACCGCGGTAGCGACAGTCTTTGCAAGTGGTTGGAAAACTAGGGTAGATTAGAGCTACGGAGGGATGTGTGAGCGGTTGAAACAGGCGGTCTTGAAAACCGCTGTACTCGAAAGGGTACCGGGGGTTCGAATCCCTCTCCCTCCGCCACGCAGTCTGAACTCAGAAAAATCAACAAGACGTTGAACCACCACAAGCTCTTTCCTAGAGGTTGCGCCCGTGATGCCGGCAATGTAAGTCACGTCTGCTGGCCGCTGCCGGTGCCCTGGGTTCCGATGCGGATGGTGTTGTTCTCTGCGCCGACGCCCGGCGTTGCCGATAATGATGTCGCTACTGCCCTCGCCTGGCCCGCGCTAGCGCCAATGATGATGTCGTTGCTGGAAGTAAGCAGGGTGTTACCGACGCTAGCGCCGACAAAAGTGTTCGAGGAGCCAGTCGTGAGCGACGCGGCGGCAAACGAACCCACAAAGGTGTTTTGGCTGCCGGTGGCATTGTCGAAACCGGCGTCTTCGCCCAGGAACATGTTCAGTGTGCCGGTGCTAGTTTTATTCCCGGCAGAGATGCCGCCGAAGAGATTGCTGGGATCTCCAGTTACACTCAGCACAATCGTACCGCCGATCTGATAGTTCGTGGTCGTATTGACAGCATTGCCGTTGAGTGTGCCCGCCGCCGTCCCGTTTCCGCTGATGTCGAAGTTGGAACTCGCCTGCTGGGTCGTGGTGTTCGGAATAAAGCCGGTCGCGGCCAACCCGCCGAGCGTGGCGGCGTTCACATTGGTCAGGCACGCGCCGTTGCCGGTGAAGCTGTTGCTGGCGCTGGATCCCGGGCCCGGGGAATTATGGGACCTGGCAGGAAATTAGTCCGGACGGACTTCCCCGCGTCCTCCAGTTCTCCGCACGATTCACCTTCTAGTTTCCGAACGTCAAAGTGAAATGCTCCGGTCATATCCAGTTGGAGTTTCGCGTGGCATCGCCAGCGAAAGATTGTCCCGCAAATCTGTCTCCCACCTATGCGAGTTGCCGGGTTACGCCGCGATTGGAACGGGAAGCGCTAACGCACAGACGTCGCTTGACCGTCGCGCACAGGCTCTAAGTAGGCGGCCGTTAGTTTCTCGAAAGTGAGCGGGTCAGCAGTAACCATATGACGCAAAGTATCAAGGAACAAGTCGGAGCGTTTCCGGCGGTCTTCGACAAAGCGAAGTTGATTCAGGTAACGCGAATACAGCCAGTCCTGGAATTGCTGAAGCGGCTTTGATTTTTCTGGTCAGTTAGCCGGGCCGAAAAGCCGTATGTTAATAGCCACCGCCCCCATCGCACACGGCCCGGTGACGCAGGTTACTGCCTCTCCGCCCGCACGGTGCTTTCCTATACGTGGCGACGTGCGTTCCCAGGCCACAACGCCGCACTCAGCGTTTCGCCGCGCGGGTTCCCGTTTCGCGCCGCTTTGGCGCGAAATGGGCAGACACGTCGACCGCATCGTAAGGAGAACCGCATGGCTGACAAGAAAGCAGATCTCGCTGGCCCCGGAATTGGCGACTACACCGAGCTGGAGCAGGTGCTTCCGGCGGACTACAGCTCGCTGCTGTCACCCAAAGACACCCAGAGGGCGATCTTCGAGGTGAAAAACTACATCGAGGAACACCTCTGCACAGAACTAAACCTGATGATGGTCACCGTGCCTCTGATCGTCGATGAGGAATCGGGCGTCAACGACTATCTGGACCGCGACGGTTCGCGCACGCCCATCCAGTTCCACATCTCGAACGATCGCGACAAGCACCCTATCAACGCGCAGGTGGTGCAGGCCGCCACCAAGTGGAAGAGGATGGCGCTGAAACAGTTCGGCATGCAGCCCGGCGAAGGCCTGTGCACCGACATGCGCGCCGTCCGCAAGGACTACTTCCTTGACCACGACCACAGCGCTTATGTCGACCAGTGGGACTGGGAGCGCGCCATCACCGCCGATCAGCGCAACCTTAGTTTTCTGAAAGGAGTGGTCAGCAAGATCTGGATGGTCATCGCCGGCGCTGAGCGCTACGCGCAGGAACTCTTCCCGCAGTTGAAAGACCCGCGCTACCCCAACTTGCCGGAGAACCTGACGTTCCTGCATGCCGAAGAAATTCTCGACATGTACCCCGAGCTGCCGCGCAAGCAGCGCGAGACCGCCATCCTGCAGAAATATCCGGCGGTCTTCATCATCGGCATCGGCTGGACGCTGAAGGATGGCTACCCGCACGAGATGCGCGCCGCCGACTATGACGACTGGGTCACCGAGACCCGCTCCGACGACGGCCACGTGCGTCACGGCTTGAACGGCGACATCCTGGTGTGGAATCCCATCACCCGGCGCCGGCATGAGCTGACCTCGATGGGCATTCGCGTCAATTCCGAGTCGCTCAAGAAGCAACTAGAGCTGACCCACCAGACCGGTTTCTTGAACTTCCCCTATCACAAGGCAATCGTCAATCACGAGATTCCGCTGAGCGTGGGCGGAGGCATCGGCCAGTCGCGCACCTTGATGCTGCTGCTGCGCAAAGCTCACCTTGGCGAAGTCAGCGTCACCGTATGGCCGAAAGTGTTGAAGGAGATGTGCGAGAAGAAGAACATTCACGTATTGAACTAAGCAGTCTCTGAACAATTCGAGAGTTGGAACAGAGCCGGTCTTCAAGCCGGCGTCTAAACTGCGGTAATTAGTTCGGGCTTCAGCCCCGGCAGACTATGACCTGGCTGTTCAGGGCCCGACTACGACAATTCCACCGCGCGAATTTCTGCGCTGCCGCGCGGGAGTGCCCGTCCGGTCCGTTGCTGTGGCGGACCGGGCGGGAGCACAGCCGAAGAACCAGTTCTTCCGCATGGTGTAAGAGGCTTCCGAAATAGCGCAGCTCACTTCGGCATGGCGATGAACCATGACGCAATGCCGGGATTGCTCAACTGCATCGTTTGGCCGGATCGAAGCGTGGCGCCGGCCTTTCTATCCTGCCGCTTGTTATGATGTTGCTGCAGGTGAATCATGAGCCCAGAAAACTTGACCCCCAGCGCCAACCCTAGTCCAGGGACCGACGCGAGCAAACATGTTGCTGAAGCGCACCGCATCTTGAATGGAATGCGGTTGCGCCTGGAGAAACATCCTGACCTGGAAGAAGCCATCGCAAATCTGGAAATGGCGCTCAGCATCTTGACCACGAAAACTGCCGGCCTGTTGTAGGGAGTCTCGGTGAAGTCAACGGTCGGGTAGAGCCGGCCTTCAGGCCGCCGTCGAAGCTGTTGTCAATAGGTCAGGGTGCGTCACGCAAGCCCTCAATTTTACCTTGCCCACTTGCGTGGTGATACACACAGCGAACGCTTGTCGTATAATCTGCAACCTTGCTGTTAGGTGGGATTTGCATCGGGGCGCGGCACATCCACCGGGGTGAGGGGAAATGCAGCTTGCCAAGCGAATCAGTCTGGCCACACTTGTCTTCACGCTGTTGCAATCGGGCAGCGCCGCCAATTCCTCCGAAACGATGGACGGTTACTCGCCGGCCCACGCCGCCGTCGAGCGCGATTGGGAAGCGAAGTTCCGCAGTCTCCCCGATCCCAAGGTGATGCGCGACGCCATGCAGCGCTTGAGTGCGCGCCCGCACAACGTGGGCTCGCCTTACGACAAAGCGAATGCCGAGTGGATTCTCTCCAAATTCCAGGAATATGGTTTCGATGCGCACATCGAAACCTTCGACGTGCTCTTTCCCACTCCCAAGGAGCGGCACGTCGAGCTGCTTGCGCCCACGCATTTCGTCGCCAAACTGCAAGAGCCTGCGCTGAGTATCGATCCCACTTCGCAGCAGACTGCCGAGCAGCTTCCCACCTACAACGCCTACTCAATTGATGGAGACGTTACCGCGCCGTTGGTCTACGTCAACTACGGCATGCGTGACGACTACCGAGAGCTCGAACGGCTGGGCGTTTCGGTAAAGGGCGCAATCGTGATCGCGCGCTATGGCGGGGGCTGGCGCGGTATCAAGCCCAAGCTCGCCGCCGAACATGGCGCGGTGGGATGCCTCATCTATTCCGATCCGCGTGAGGATGGCTATTTCGAAGGACAGGATTTTCCCGCCGGCCCCTATCGTCCGGAAGGCGGCGTGCAGCGCGGCAGCGTCATGGATACGCAGTATCCGGGCGACCCGCTGACTCCCGGCGTGGGCGCAACCAAGGATGCCAAACGGCTCGCGCTGAAGGACGCCAAGACGATCACGACGATTCCCGTGCTGCCGCTCTCTTACGGGGACGCTCAGCCATTGCTGGCGGCGATCAGCGGGCCGGTCGCTCCTAACTCCTGGCGCGGCGCTTTGCCCATCACCTACCGCGTCGGTCCGGGCCCGGCGCAAGTGCATCTGCTGGTCAAGTCGAATTGGGACTTGAAGACCATCTATGATGTCATCGCGAAAGTCCCGGGCAACGAAGTTCCCGACCAATGGATCATTCGCGGAAACCATCACGACGCCTGGGTGAACGGCGCCGACGATCCGGTCTCGGGCATGGTGGTGGTGCTGGAAGAAGCGCGCTCGCTGGGCGAGTTGATGAAGCAGGGATGGCGTCCCAAACGCACTCTCATCTACTGCGCGTGGGACGGCGAAGAGCCGGGCCTGTTGGGCTCGACCGAGTGGGTCGAGGAGCACGACTCTGAGCTGCGCGAGCATGCGGTGATGTATCTGAACTCCGACTCCAGTGCCCGTGGCTACCTCGGCATTTCCGGCTCGCACACGCTGGAGCGTGCGGTGAATCAGGTCGAGCGCGACATTCAGGACCCGGAAAAACACATTTCCGTGTGGCAGCGCTCTTACCTGCGCCGGGTGGGGCGTGCCGTTAACGCCGAGGACCGGGCGGAACTTCGCGAGCGCGACGACCTTCGCATCGGCGCGCTGGGCGATGGCTCCGACTACACTGCGTTTCTCGATCATACCGGCGTGGCTGCGCTGAACATGGGATTCGGCGGCGAAAGTGAGGGCGGCGTCTATCACTCGATTTACGACGACTTTTTCTGGTACACGCACTTCGGCGATCCCTCGTTTGTGTATGAGCGGGCGCTGGCGCAGATGGCGGGCAGCACCGTGATGCGCTTCGCTGACGCCGACCTGTTGCCCTTCGATCCTTCCGGTTCCGCCAACGCCATCAAGCGCTATGTGACCGAACTGAAGAAGGAACTCAAGCAGCAACAGGACGAAGTGCGCGAACGCAACCGCGAAATCGACGAGGGCGTCTTCACCGCGACCGCCGATCCCGACAAGCCGTATGTTCCGCCGGCCAAGCAGCCGGAGGCGCCGTATCTGAACTTCGCTCCCCTGGAAAACGGAGCCGAGGCCTACAGTCGCGCCGCACAGCGCTACCGTCAAGCAGTTGCGAAACTGAATGACGGTGGCGGAACGGCCTGGCAGTCTCCGGACCTGAAGGACATCAACGCCAGGCTTCTGCTGCTGGAGCGGACCTTCACCACCGGTGAGGGATTGAAGGAGCGGCCATGGTTCAAGCACCAGATCTATGCTCCCGGCGCCTACACCGGTTATGCGGTGAAGACGATTCCCGCCGTCCGCGAGGCCATCGAAGAGCACAAGTGGACGGACGCCGATGCGAACTCCGTCATTGTGGGACAGGTACTGATGGACGAGGCCAGCCTAGTGGATTCGATCGCGCTGGAATTGGAGCAGGCCGAAGGACAGCACGCCGCGACCCAGCAGGCGCATTCCCACAGCCGCGAATCCCCGCAGAAACAGCAGGCGGGACGGTAGCCCTATCGCTCGTGCGAAAGGCGAAGAGCGAAAAGCGAACAGCGGCTCTTCTACGCTGTCCCCAGCCGTTTCAGCACGTTCTCGCGGAAGCCCCGGCTCAGGGTCAGTTTGGTGCCATCGCGCAGCAGGATCGCGTAGTCCCCATATAGAGACGGTCGCAGCGTCTTGATGCGGTCCACATTGACCAGCGTGGAGCGGTGTACGCGCAGAAACTGCCGGTGTCCCAGCCGCGTCTCCAGCGACGTGATGGTCTCGCGCAGGATGTGAGTGTTCGCTCCCACGTGCAGGCAGACATAATTTCCCGCCGACTCGGCCCAGTCGATCTCATTGGGTTTGAGGCAGACAATCTCGCCGTCAGCCTTGATCACGATGCGCTGCGGGACGTTCTGCCGCGAGTCGAGATCGCCCAGCATGTCGAGCACGCGCCGCTGGAACATCGCCTCCGAGGGATGCTGCAGTTGCTTGCGGGCGTGGTCTAGCGCCTCCGACAGGCGCTCCTTCACCACCGGCTTCAGCAGGTAGTCGAGCGCGTGCACCTCGAAGGCTTTCATCGCATAGCGATCATAGGCGGTAACGAAGATGGTGAGCGGCAGGGGACCCTCGCGCAAAGCCGAAACCACGCCGAAGCCGTCAATCTCCGGCATTTGAATGTCGAGGAAAACCAGGTCCGGTTTCTCGCGTTTGATCAGCGAGATGGCCGACTTGCCGTCGCCGCACTCGGCCACAATCTCCAGATCGGGTTCGTCTTCCAACAAGCCACGCAGGCGCTCGCGCGCCAAAGCTTCATCGTCACTAAGCAACACTCGAATGGGCATGGGTGGTAATGGTCTCCTCGGAGCTACTGCGGAACGGTATATGGATTTTGACGATGCAGCCTCCGCCCGCCGCATCTTCCAAAGTCAGGGTGTGATCGTGGCTGTAGAGCTGTTGCAGACGAGCGCGCGTGTTGTGCAGCCCCACGCCTTCGGGCGGGACAACTCCCCGATAACGAGTCAGCCCCTGGCCGTTGTCGCAAATCTCCATCCACAGCTCGTCGAAAACCTGGCGGCTCTTAATGCAAATGCGTCCCGGCGCCAGGCGCGGACCAATGCCGTGACGGATGGCGTTTTCCACCAGCGGCTGCAAAATGAAGTTCGGCACCAGCGCCGGCAAGGTGTTGGCCGCGATGTCCAGCTCCACCTGCAAACGATCTTGAAAGCGTGTCTGCTGGATATCGATGTACTTCTGTAGAACGGTCAACTCGCGGCTAAGCGGTACTTCGTGTACGCCCACCGCGTCGAGCGAGAAGCGCAGCAGGTCGGCCAGTTGCAGCGTCATGTTTTCGGCCGCGGGGCCATCGTTGCGCGCCAGCGCGGCAATCGAGTTCAGCGTATTGAAAAGGAAGTGCGGCTCCAGCTGGATCTTCAACACCTCAAGCTGCGCGTACGCCAGTTGCGCCTCCAGTTGCGACGACTCCAGTTCGCGCTCACGATACTTGCCGTAATAAGCGATCGCCTGCGTGATCAGCAGAATGTACCAGTAGCGCTGGATGTCCATGAAGGCGCGGGAAAGCGTGTGCGCCAGAAAGGATACGTGAGGTTCCGGAGTCCAGGTGACCCAAGGCTCGACCCAGACGATGAGCGAAGCGCCGAGAAATGCCAAGGTCACGCTGGCCGCCAGATGCATCGGTAGCACCAGTTTCCAATTGCTGCGATCGAAGGTGAAGCGCTTGGCCAGAGCATAAATCGGCGGCGTCAGCAGCGACCACACGAATGAGATGGTGATATTCCAGGCGAGCAGCTGCGCCCAGCTTTCCGGACCGCCCATGGACGCCGTATATACGTGCGCCCCGGCGGCACTGAGGAAAGCCAGTACGGTCCACAGCACAAAGCCAATGGCCCAGACGCGGCCCCACTGCTTCAACATGGTGAGCTACCTGTTCTGCGTTAAACCCCAAAAGAAACGAAGACGAGCTGCACCTACCGAGTGATAGACGAAATCCTGCGACAGATGTTTCCTAAAAATGACAAAGTTCTTGCGAAAGCACGAACGAGCTGTGATGGGCGTGGTTTTTCGGTCTTGGCGTCGTCCGTTAGTGGACATTTGAGACGCAGCGGCTATTCCTTCGCGCGAAGCCTTTCTACTGTCATCCCCAAGCGAAGCCGAGGGATCTGCGGTTCCTCGCCGCGCCCACAATCACGACAACCGCTGTTACACTGCGTTTGAGTCGCATCTCAACGCTTGTATGCATGAACTAGGTATCGCCGCTTCCATCCTAGAGTCGGTACAGAAAGAAGCCGAGCGTCACGCCGGCGCTCGCATCAGCAAGGTCGGGGTTAAGATTGGAGAACTTGCCGGCGTCGACCCGGATGCTCTCCAGTTCGGCTTTGAAGTTCTGGTGAAAGATACTGAGTGGGAGAAGTTGGTGCTGGATCTGGAATACATTCCCCGCACCCAGCGCTGTCCGAAATGCGCCTATGATTTCCGTATGACCGACTTCGATCCGCGATGTCCGCTGTGCGGCGAACTTGCCACCGAGTGCATCAGCGGAGAAGAGCTCGACATCGCCTACATGGAAGTGGATGAATGAATCGCATCGCCGTCGAAAAGAAAGTCCTGAACGAGAACCAGATCCTAGCGGAACAGCTTCGCGAGCGCTACCAGCAAAACGGCGTTCTGTGCGTGAACCTCATCAGCTCGCCTGGCTCGGGCAAGACCGCGCTGCTGGAACGCACTCTGGAGCGCATAGACAAGAGCACGCGAGTCGCGGTGTTGACCGGCGATCTGCAAACCGAGAACGATGCCAAGCGGCTGGCCAAGTTCGGCTTTCCGGTCAAGCAGATCACCACCGGCGGGACGTGTCACCTCGACGCTCGCATGATCGAACGGCACCTGGAAGATTGGAAGCTCGAAGACCTTGATCTGCTGATCGTGGAGAATGTCGGCAACTTGGTGTGTCCCTCCAGCTACGATCTGGGCGAGGATGCGAAGATCGTTTTGCTGAGCGTCACCGAAGGCGAAGACAAGCCGTTGAAGTATCCCTCGATCTTTTTCAAGTCCGAACTGATGTTGCTGACCAAGATCGACCTGCTGCCCTACGTCCCCTTCAAGGCGGATGACGCGAAAGAGAATGCCCGCCGGGTCCATCCCGGCATGGAGATCATCGACGTGTCCAGCACCACAGGGGAAGGTCTGGATCGCTGGATGGAATGGCTGAAACTGCGGCAGGAGAAGACCAGGGCTAAACTGCAAGGCGTCGGCTTGTAGAGATTACGCCGACTGCGCTTCATCCAGTTTCGGCTCGTGACGCTTAGCTTCCTTGAGTCCTACCGACGTATGGCCTAACATGGGCCGCATCATGTCCGGACGCACGTCATTGTTTGCCGCCTCTGCGAATTCCGGAGGTACGGCGCTCCAAGCAGCGCCATCATCCCGTCTCAAACCCTTCGCTACGGCCCTGCTTTACGTCGGCTTGCTGTTCGCCAGTTCCGCCGCGCTGGCGGCGCAGCAGTTTCCACTTTCGTCGACTCAGGCTAGCGGCTATCCCGTCACCGTAGAAGGACACGAGGTCCTTCGCATCTACGAGGCGATCGGGACGCTTTCGGCACAAGATCGCGCGCAAGGCGCTTCCGACAGATTCAGCAAGCTGATCTATGCTCCGGATGCGGACATGGCCAAGATAACCACCGCCAGCTCTCCCTACGGAACCGAGATCGTGCTCGGCGATCAAATTCTGCTGGTCGTAACCGACGCTGATGCCCAGCACGCGCACGTGGCGCGCGATTTGCTCGCCCGCTACCTGGTTGGCCAGATTCGCGATGCGATCAATCTTGCCCGCCAGCAACATGGCAAGAAATTCCTGATCATGGCGGCGGTTTATGCCGTGATCACCCTGGCAATCTATCTGCTGCTCGTGTGGCTGCTCGTGATAGGTTCGCGACGACTTCTCAAAGCGCTGCAGCCGGACGCAACGCATCTCAAGGGAATTAAAATCCAGCAATCCGAAATCGTGGCCGGCAAGCGCCTGGCGGGATTGCTCGCAACCTGCGTCCAGTTGCTGCGGGTGGTCTTGATCTTCATCCTGACCTGGATATTTCTGGCGACTGAGTTC